>ENA-UONZ01000085-UONZ01000085.1-human-gut-metagenome-genome-assembly--contig:-C93old-NODE-85-length-160322-cov-50.200802_pt1 | contig 160322 bp, 118 predicted proteins | sample MGYA00242468_ERZ724015 | MGnify/ENA metagenome assembly ERZ724015
TAAAACTTTTCTCTTGATTTATGAGAAAGAGGAACATTTACTGAATATCCCTAAATAAAAAGCTATAATAGGTTATATAAACATTTGAAAAACAACTTTTTAATTCATAATATTTATTTTTAAAAAGAAAAGAAGATACTTCCTATACACAAAGATCCTACCTTTCTTTCTAACTATAATTTATTTCTGTTAATTGCCTATTATGTCAGTATAATTAAAATCTGGTCTTACCCCAAGCACTCGAATATATTCTGCACAGAAATTTTCATAACATTGTTTTGCCAGACCTTTTTTACCTAAATGATAAAGAGCGTAACACTTATTTTGTATAGCAGTTTCGTCTGTCGAATCACAACTTAACATTGTTTCTGATAACTTCAGTAAAAGCATCAAGTCTTTGCTCTTTTTTACAAACTCATAAGCATCCAATAACACATCTGATAATAAAATCAGATACTCAGACTTAAATTTATCTGCCCATTCTTCTGTAATATCAGGTAATAACTCTCCTCTACTCCCTAATTCGGCAATTTTATTTAATAGTCCTACATTTATTTCACTGCCTTCCTTTACCATTCTCAGTAAGTCGCAAATCTCAATATAATCACAATTCACTGATGAATCTATTGTCATATACCAATAACTGTTCTTATAGGCAATATTGATTCCGCCAATTTCCTTTAATAACAATCGGAGCTTACTTATATTCACATTTCTGTTATTAGTAGCATTACTCTTGTCCATATCCGACCAAAATATTTCATTTAGTTGTTCCGAGGTTATGCCATTAGCATTTTTATAGGAATATAACAACATATATACAAACAAACTACGTAATATAAGAGTAAATCGAGAAGTTATATCATGCCCTTCCGAATCATTTATCTGAAAACCTCCCAATAAACGAATAAAAGAGGGCTGAATTAATTCTTTTTCCTTCACTTCTACAGTATAAAATGAGTTTTCATCTCTTCTTACAACATTTTTCTGCTTTCTCTTCCATAATATAACTAACACTGCCAATGTTCCCCCAATTCCAATAATCAAAATCAACCATATCCAACCTGTTGAATGCTTTTCAGGAACAGATTGAAGTACGTCTGATAAGTGCAAAACAGGATACCCTAATGTATATACCTCGACACAAGTTTTTCCGATGCCATCCTGATATGCTAAAACAGTAACTAATTCAGTGGTACCTTGATTATAAAATAAAGTACAATAAGAACTGGTATCATGAAACTGATATGGTATAGAATCTGCCATATATGTTCGATCTGGTTTTTCAATTCCAAAACAGTTCAATCTGATTTGAGAAAATGCTCGATCATTAGCAAAAGAAAGTGCATAAATATGCTCTTTATCAAGATCTACTACCATTGCATTTCCAAATGCTTCCACCTTTGCATTAGAAAAAGTCCACAATTTTTGACTGCTCATCTTCTCAACATCTATGCAATGAAGATCATAATAATTCTCTGGGTTCCCTTCTTGTTTACCAGATTTGCTACCATACCCTCCTAACAATAAAACCTTATTATTTCCCAAATATCCCATTGCCGCTAAATAACGAGGTTCAATCAAATGAGCAAGATCCTTTTGCTGCCAAGATATTGAATCAATGGAATGCATGAACAAGACCGAACTATAACGATAAAATCCATAGCCACCAAAAAGTATAACTTTTTCCAAATCAGGAATATAGCAGCTACTATGATGCAGATACGAAAGAAGTATATCAGGAATAGCTCTTTCCCATTCATTTTTTTCAAAACTATAACGATTCAGTCGTTCTTGTTCTGCACTATAGGAAATCAACTCATCATGAACCGAATCATATACTAAACTGGAAGCAGCTGTAAAATAAGGATGCCCAGTATTTACAATAACAGTATCCAATCGTTCCCGTTCTATGGAATATTGGTAAATAGTATCCTTTAAGGCTATAAACACCCCCCCATCTGTCGGACGTTGATATGGAGCAAATTGAAGAGAAGTCCCCAGTATAATAAACGAAGCTTTTTTTCTCCACCGAATATGATGATCTATTTCCCAAATCCCATTTCGTACTGTAGCCCGGGAAGATTTAACCTCATCATAAACTTCATTATCTCCATGTTGTAATAGAGTCCATTTTCTCAAGAGTTCTCCTTTCAGATCTAAAATCCTTACATTACGCAAACTCATCGGAGCCACATCTGTACTTGGAAAAGATTGCCCGGTATGTAACCCAAAAGCTATACGAACATTATTCAATTGCGGCAACTTCACGGGAATACTCCATTCTTTTTCATTTAGAATACAGACAATTAATTGCTTTTTATAGTTTAACTTAAGTTCTACTTGAAACCAATCCGAACTATTGAATTTAGGAATCGAATCTAAGTGTGATATATCTACCAGACTTTGATTTCCTTTCATCAAAAATAATTGGCTGTGGCTCCATCCTTTATTGGACAACAAGTCAATATTTAATGTATCATTTAAAATAACACGAACAATATACCCATAATTATGCTCTTCATTGCGCAAATGAACATCAAAACCCAATGAAAAACCATCATGAAAAGAAAGTGGAGTATTCGGAGTTAAATTTAGCTCCGTCCGCTTTTCCGGAATCACTCTGTGAGCCTGGAAAAAGAGCCCTGTATTTGCCCTAACATACAGGACATTACATAAAAAAAATAACAGTAATATACAAACAATTGTACTTTTATTATTCATAGATTTTCATTATAAGAGAAACAAAAATATAGAATTATTTTTATATTAAATGTTAAATCATTCTTTTTCAAGGTAGCATTGCCAAATTTCATGTTTCTAGCTTATATGTACCATAAATTAAACCTCTTAAAATTATTAAAACAAGCCTTCCAGGAATACCCATATAAATATTAGGTAGTTTGGTACAAATCACGTAAATTTGTGCCTCAAATTGAAATAACAATATAAATCACTATAAATAAAAACTTTATCACTATGGAGTACAATTTCAGAGAAATTGAAAAGAAGTGGCAGAAAAGGTGGGTGGAAGAGAAAACCTACCAAGTTAAGGAAGACGATTCAAAGCAAAAATTTTATGTACTAAACATGTTCCCTTACCCGTCAGGAGCCGGACTACACGTAGGACATCCGTTGGGATACATTGCTTCGGATATTTATGCCCGTTACAAACGACTGCAAGGCTTCAATGTACTCAACCCGATGGGATATGACGCATACGGTCTGCCCGCAGAACAATATGCCATCCAGACCGGACAACACCCCGCTATCACTACTGTCAACAATATCAATCGCTACCGCGAACAGTTGGACAAGATCGGTTTCTCTTTTGACTGGAGCCGTGAAATCCGTACCTGCGATCCGGAATATTATCATTGGACACAATGGGCTTTCCAAAAAATGTTTAATAGCTACTATTGCAACGATGAACAAAAAGCACGTCCAATCGAAGAACTGGAGAAAGCTTTTGCAAGTCAAGGAACTGCAAGATTGAACGCTGCTTGCAGCGAAGAACTTAGCTTTACCGCTGAAGAATGGAATGCCAAGAGTGAAAAGGAACAGCAGGAAATCCTGATGAACTATCGCATTGCTTATTTGGGTGAAACGATGGTAAACTGGTGTGCCGAGCTAGGAACTGTATTGGCAAACGATGAAGTAGTGGACGGGGTCAGCGAACGTGGCGGCTATCCTGTCGTTCAGAAAAAGATGCGCCAATGGTGTCTGCGTGTATCCGCATACGCACAACGCCTGCTGGACGGATTGGACACTATCGACTGGACTGATTCACTGAAAGAAACTCAAAAGAACTGGATAGGCCGTTCGGAAGGTGCCGAAATACAATTCAAAGTAAAAGACAGCGATCTTGAATTTACTATCTTTACTACCCGTGCAGATACGATGTTCGGCGTTACCTTTATGGTATTGGCTCCGGAAAGCGAACTGGTAACACAAGTCACTACTCCCGAACAGAAAGCGGAAGTAGATGCTTACCTCGACCGCACCAAGAAACGTACGGAGCGCGAACGTATCGCCGACCGTAGCGTTACCGGTGTATTCAGTGGAGCGTATGCCATCAATCCGTTTACCGGTGAAGCAGTACCTATTTGGATCAGTGATTACGTATTGGCAGGATATGGAACAGGAGCCATCATGGCTGTACCCGCTCACGATAGCCGCGACTATGCTTTTGCCAAACATTTCGGATTGGAAATCCGTCCGTTGGTAGAAGGGTGTGACGTTAGCGAAGAAAGTTTCGATGCAAAAGAAGGTATCGTCTGCAACTCTCCGCGCCCGGACGTAACTCCTTACTGTGACCTTTCTTTGAACGGATTGACTATCAAAGAAGCCATTGCAACAACCAAGAAATATGTGAAAGAACATAACTTGGGGCGTGTGAAAGTAAACTATCGTTTGCGTGACGCTATCTTCTCACGCCAGCGTTATTGGGGAGAACCGTTCCCTGTCTATTATAAAGACGGAATGCCCTATATGATTGACGAAAGCTGTCTGCCATTGGAGCTTCCGGAAGTAGCTAAGTTCCTGCCTACCGAAACAGGCGAACCTCCATTGGGTCACGCTACCAAATGGGCGTGGGATACTGTAAACAAATGTATCACAGAAAACGAGAAGATCGACAATGTTACCATTTTCCCGTTAGAATTGAATACAATGCCCGGATTTGCCGGTTCTTCCGCTTACTATCTCCGTTATATGGATCCACGTAACCACAAAGCATTGGTTGACCCGAAAATAGACCAGTACTGGAAGAACGTAGATCTCTACGTAGGTGGTACCGAACATGCTACCGGACACTTGATTTACTCTCGTTTCTGGAATAAATTCCTGCATGATATAAACATTTCCGCTGTAGAAGAACCGTTCCTGAAATTGGTAAATCAAGGCATGATTCAAGGACGCAGCAATTTTGTATATCGTATCAAAGATACCAATACATTCGTTTCTCTGAATCTGAAAGATCAATATGACGTCACTCCGATCCATGTCGATGTGAATATCGTATCCAACGACATTCTCGATCTGGATGCATTCAAGGCATGGCGTCCTGAATATGCAACGGCAGAGTTTATTCTGGAAGACGGAAAATACGTTTGCGGATGGGCAGTTGAAAAGATGAGCAAATCCATGTTCAACGTAGTGAATCCGGATATGATTGTAGACAAATACGGTGCGGATACACTTCGTATGTATGAAATGTTCTTAGGTCCGGTGGAACAATCCAAACCTTGGGATACCAACGGAATAGACGGGGTACATCGCTTTATCCGTAAATTTTGGTCATTGTTCTACAGTCGTACAGACGAATATCTGGTGAAGGATGAACCTGCAACGAAAGAGGAACTGAAGAGTTTGCACAAACTGATTAAGAAAGTAACGGGAGACATCGAACAGTTCTCTTACAATACTTCTATCAGTGCATTCATGATTTGTGTAAATGAGCTTTTCAATCTGAAATGCAGCAAGAAAGAGATATTGGAACAGCTTGTTGTCGTTCTTGCTCCTTTTGCTCCCCACGTTTGCGAGGAGTTGTGGGATGTACTCGGACACAAAACTTCCGTATGTGATGCCGAATGGCCTGCATACAACGAAGAATATCTGAAAGAAGACACAATCAACTATACCATCTCTTTCAACGGAAAGGCACGTTTCAATATGGAATTTGCAGCAGATGAAACATCGGACGCTATTCAAGCGGCTGTATTGGCTGACGAACGTTCGCAAAAATGGATCGAAGGCAAGACACCGAAAAAGATTATCGTTGTCCCGAAGAAGATTGTAAACGTCGTACTTTAATTTGTCTCACCACAGATTACACGGATTTACACAGATAAATCACGAATTAATAAATCTGTGATAATCTGCGGTAATCTGTGGTGAAACTATCATATAAATCTACTTTTATGTATAAACTGGAAAAGGCGGAATTAATGAGAGAAGTGAAAGATTATATCTACATTACTCTCGGATTGATAAGTTATTCTTTGGGATGGGCGGCATTCTTACTACCCTACCAGATAACGACCGGTGGAACTACCGGTATCGGAGCTATTATTTATTATGCAACCGGATTTCCGATCCAATGGTCATATTTTATTATCAATGCAGTTCTGATGACATTTGCCATCCGTATGCTAGGTCCCCGATTCAGTATAAAGACTACATACGCCATCTTTATGCTGACATTCCTGCTTTGGCTTTTTCAGTTGATAGTCAACAATTATGTAGTGGCACCGGATATGACACCGGACGGCAAACCGTTATTGCTTGGACCCGGACAAGATTTCATGGCTTGTATTATCGGAGCAGCCATGTGCGGTGTAGGTTTGGGCATCACTTTCAATTATAACGGAAGTACCGGTGGAACGGATATCATTGCAGCCATCGTCAACAAATACAAAGATGTATCACTCGGAAGAATGATCATGATCTGTGACGTAGTTATCATCAGTTCCTGCTACTTTATATTCCATGACTGGCGCCGTGTTATCTTTGGTTTTGTCACACTGTTCATTATTGGTGTCGTATTAGACTGGATTATCAACAGTGCCCGTCAATCGGTTCAATTTCTTATCTTCTCAAAAAAATACGATGAAATAGCCGACCATATCATAAAAGATACCAATCGTGGGGTAACGGTACTCGACGGCACCGGATGGTATAGTAAAGGCGATGTAAAAGTATTGGTGGTACTCGCCAAGAAACGCCAGTCATTAGACATCTTCCGCATGGTAAAACGTATCGACCCGAATGCATTTATCTCACAAAGTTCCGTTATCGGAGTATATGGAGAAGGATTCGACAAGTTGAAATAATCAGTTGATTGTTATTGAATAACTCTATTGAAATAAAAAAGAATGATGAAACGCAAACTTGTATTTGCCACTAACAATGCCCATAAACTGGAAGAGGTAGCAGCCATTTTGGGAGATCAAATAGAATTGTTAAGCCTGAATGATATCGATTGCCACACAGATATTCCCGAAACAGCCGATACATTGGAAGGAAATGCGTTGCTGAAATCTTCCTTTATCTACAACAACTACGGTTTGAACTGCTTTGCGGACGACACCGGTCTGGAAGTGGAAGCATTGGGTGGAGTTCCCGGAGTCTATTCCGCACGTTATGCAGGCGGAGAAGGACATGACGCGCAAGCCAATATGCTTAAACTGCTCCACGAGTTAGAAGGAAAGGAAAATCGCAAAGCACAGTTCCGTACTGCTATCTCATTGATATTGGACGGTAAGAATTATCTTTTCGAAGGAATAATAAAAGGCGAGATAATCAAAGAGAAACGGGGTGAATCAGGCTTTGGATATGATCCTGTCTTTCAACCGGAAGGTTATGACAAGACTTTTGCCGAACTAGGAAATGATATAAAAAACAAAATAAGTCACCGTGCATTAGCCATACAAAAGCTCTGTGAGTTCTTACAACGCTAATAATCCATATTCCAACAATATATAAAGCACAGTAATTCACTCTGCTTGCTCATTAATTATATACTTCATACATCACGAAAAAGAAGTTTATAAATGCGGAGTTGGTAGTACAGCCAGTAAAGATAAAATAACCTGCAAAGACTATTTTATCTTTACTTTTAATATTCTCCTATATTTTATTCTGCTTTGATTTCAATAACACGACTATTCAACTGTCGTGTAGTGAAAACGTTCAAACCGACATTCATCAGATATTCACCGGAGAAAAGCTGACCATTATCTTTCAAAGAAGAACTACTACCAGACATCATGTTAATTTCCTTCACACGATACATCTGATCCGAATTCAGTCCTTGTAAACGGACAGGTAATGTTTTTTCTCCATAACGAGGATGAATATCAAAAGCAAAAACCACGGCTGTTTTCTTATCTTTCCCCACATACATGGAAGAAGTATGGTTGCTGCCATAAGGAGAAACAAGACGATACAAATCACCATCAAGAATAACAGGCTTCAAGCGATTATAGTTCTTGACTGCCTGAACACAATACAAGTGATCGCTCTGACTCATATCATCCAACTTAATATCAAATCCCAATTTACACATCATAGCAACATCCGTACGGAACTTAATGTTGGTTCCACGATTCCAAGTGGTAACATGAGCACACAGTGTTTTACTGGGAAATACCTGCGAAAATCCCCATTGAATAAAAAGACGTTCGATAGGATCAGTATTGTCGCTTGGCCAAAACTCTGTAAAATATTTCAAGGCTTCATAATCAGAACGTCCGCCACCACCGGAACACAACATCATAGGAAGATCAGGGTACTTCGCCTTGATTCTGTCCAACACTTTATAGAGTCCACGCACATAATCAATATACAAATGAGACTGGTTTTCTTTCAGATACATTGAATAAATGTTTGTAATAGGACTATTGCAATCCCATTTGAAGAAAGCAATACCCGGATACTTGGTCATCAACTTATCTACCACGCCGAATACATGATCCTGCACTTTCGGATTACTAAGATCAAGCACCATTTGGTTACGGAAATAATATTCATCTCGGTTAGGCAGATGAATCACCCAATCTTTATGGTTTTCATAAAGCTCGCTCTTGGGATTCACCATCTCCGGCTCTATCCACAAACCGAATTTAATGCCTTTCTTTTGTGATTCTTCGACAAGACGTCCGATTCCGTTCGGAAGTTTGTCTGCCGTTTCTTCCCAGTCACCCAATCCCTGACGATCACTGCTACGAGGATACTTATTAGCAAACCAGCCGTCATCCAACAAAAACATATCCACTCCCAATTTGGTAGCCTCATCTATCAGACCGATCAGTTTATTTTCATCGAAATTAAAATAAGTCGCTTCCCAATTATTTAATAAAGTCATGCGTGTTTCACCACCCTTCTTTACCTGATGATTGCGTGCCCAATCATGAAAACTACGGCTGGCCTCACCCTTACCCTGACAACTATAAGTGAAATAGAAATCCGGAGTACGGAAAACTTCGTTGGCGGGAAGTTTATATTCAGAAGCATACGGGTTAATACCACTGATGATGCGCAACTCGTTCTTATTGTCCACCTCGAAAATAAAACGGAAATTGCCTGTCCATCCCAAAGTACCTACAAGCACTTCACCTGCATTCTCCTGTGAAGGATTACCTAAAGACAGTTGGAAGAAAGGAGAAACAAACAAATTGGCACGTGTGCCCAATTTTGTATCCACCACTTTCTTACCAAAATCCAGTTCCCTTTCAGTTATATTGGCTTCATGTGCCCAGTCACCGGAAAATTCAGTCAGAAAATATCTGCTACTATTCAGGTGCAGCATGGAAGAAGCGTATTTGCTGAGGATAACAGGTTTCTTCTCCTGATGGTTGATTTCACTGAAAGTACGGATGACATTCTCTTTGCCGTAAGCTATATAATGAAGCTTCACCGTAACGGGGTATTTATCATCCTTGAGTGTAATCACCGTCTCGTTGACTCCGTCACCTTTCGGTTCGTCCGAATGCTCCACATACTTAAGCAGCAATGAAGAATTGTTATCATTATGCCGCATGTGGATAGCCGGTTCAAAGTAATCCTCCATACCATGAGTCAGATAAGCTTCGGTTCCCTGCGGAAGAAATTGTATATCAGAGTCATGGTTCAGTCTTTTACCAAGATACTTCTGATACAAACGCCCGTTATCCCCCACTTGATAGATCAGGCTGGTCCGTTCTGTTTCTATCTTAATTAGAGGCCTATCGGAAGCCTGTAAAATAGAAACAGAACCCAATAACAAAAAAAATAAGAATGATTTTAGTTTCATAGTATATTAGATTCTAAATTTTATAATCCCAGCTTAGCCGAAATCTCCAACATCCGTTGAATCGGCTTCACAGCTTTCTTCGCTACATCCGGATCCACCGTAATTTCCGGTGATTCATTCTTCAGACACTCATACAGCTTCTCTAACGTATTCAACCGCATAAAGCTACATTCATTACAGCCGCACGTACTATCATTCGGAGGAGCGGGAATAAACACTGTTTGCGGACACTTCTTCTGCATCTCATGCAAGATACCTGATTCGGTAGCCACAATATATGTATTTCCGGGATGATTCACGGCGTACTTCAACAGAGCAGCCGTAGAACCTACTACATCCGCCAGTTTCAGTACCGTACTCTTACATTCGGGATGTGCCAGCACCAATGCTTCGGGATGTTGTGCTTTCAGCTCCACAATCTTTTCAACAGAGAACTGTTCGTGCACATGGCAGGCTCCGTCCCAAAGTAACATATTGCGGTTCGTAACTGAGTTGATATAATTTCCCAAATTCCTATCCGGACCAAAAATTATTTTCTCATCTTTGGGGAAGCTTTCCACGATCTGCTTCGCATTAGTGGAAGTCACCACTACATCCGTTACCGCTTTCACGGCAGCTGTCGTATTGACGTACGAAATAACGGTGTATCCGGGATGCTCTTTGACAAACTGCGCAAACTTATCCGCCGGACAACTGTCTGCCAACGAACAGCCTGCCGCCATATCGGGAACCAATACTTTTTTCTCCGGACAAAGAACCTTTGCCGTTTCACCCATAAAGTGAACACCGCACATCACGATGATGTCTGCTTTCGTTTTCGCCGCCCATTGGGCCAATGCCAAACTGTCACCAACGTAATCGGCGATATCTTGTATCTCACCCTTCTGGTAGTAGTGCCCCAGAATGATTGCATTCTTCTCTTTCTTCAGCTCGTTTATAGCTTTTATCAGTTCATTCATTATTATATTCTTTTTTCCTTCTTTTAAAAAAAATCCTTTGTTAGTGATGATAGCCTGTTAATAATGTTAGCAAATAAATACGATTTTTCTTGCCGGATAAGTTATTAGTCCATACTTCTGCTTTATGAGTCGGTTATGAACTGATGTAAAGGGCAAGATATCCTATTCTACTTGCTTCATTATCAATGAAAGCATCGTTAAATGCCGTCAAATGGAAGTTTGCTATTAACTCCCTGTTGATAAAGTGCAAAGTTAAAAACTTTATGGATATAAACAGGCAGATAAGTGCTGAAAAATATGTTTATGTCTGTGTAGAAAGTTTTGGGTTAGTTTTTTGGAATGTTCATAACGAAGACCTCTTATACCTTCTTTTGAATAATGCAAGAATTATTTTTCAAAATCTTTGCCGATAGTTTTGACAGGTTTTAAACCGTTATCAACATCTCTGTTAACAGAAAAGAGTTACCTTTGCGACAAGAACGCAATATAAAGGAAACAAGAACATCATATAAAGAAAAGACGTATGCGTAAACTAAAAATAACAGAGTTGAACCGTATTAGTGCCGAAGAGTTCAAACAAGCCGAAAAACTGCCTTTGGTAGTGGTGCTGGACGATATTCGTAGTCTGCATAATATAGGTTCCGTATTTCGTACATCGGATGCATTCCGTATTGAATGTATCTACCTTTGTGGCATAACGGCCACTCCTCCACACCCCGAAATGCATAAGACGGCTTTGGGTGCTGAGTTCACTGTCGATTGGAAGTATGTTAATAACGCTGTTGATGCGGTTGATAACCTCCGGAAAGAAGGGTATGTTGTCTATTCCGTAGAACAGGCGGAAGGAAGCATTATGTTGGATAAGCTCGAATTGGATAAGACTAAAAAATACGCCATTGTGATGGGAAATGAAGTGAAAGGAGTGCAGCAGGAAGTTATCAACCACTCGGATGGTTGTATAGAAATTCCCCAATACGGAACCAAGCACTCCTTGAATGTTTCGGTAACCACCGGGATTGTCATTTGGGATTTGTTCAAGAAACTACGTTAAGAACACAATTCCGTATTGGTTAATAAATGGTTGATAACCGGTTTATTATTTAGTTAATTCTCTGATTATTAAAGGTTCTTATTTTGTTAATAACTATCCGGTAACTTTAATGTGAATAGCTGTCAGAACAGTTATTAATAAGTTGCTTGTCAGTTGTTAATAGCTGAGTTTTCAACTATTAATACTTGACAGATCAGTTATTAATACTTGAAAACTCAATTATTAATAGCCAACAATTCGGTTATCAACAGTTGAGTTAATAGCTTCTGTAAATTAGTGGATAATGTATCAGATTTGTCCGTTCTCCACCATCAACACCACACGTTCTGTTAGCTTGTCCTCTCCTTGCGGATCATATTCCTTTTTCAGGCTAGCACCGAACAATGCGGCAAATGCCTGATAGAATCCTGCTTTGAAAGGTCCCATAAATGCTTTCACCAGTTCATAACTGGTTTGGTTACTTTGGCGGTCTATTAGCTTTATCAACAATTTCCCTTGTGCGAAAGAGAGTTTTTTCATTCGGGCGGTATATTGCTCTTTCAACCCTTTTTCTACTCGTTTGATGTGTTTTTGGCGTGCTTTTTCATTGGGCAGAGTTTGAAGATATTCGTAAGTTTCGATGATAGCCTGGTTGATTTCTTTAGAGATAGGATATACCTTTTTCACGTTGCGTATGAGGCGATAGTACTCTCTACGTTCTTTTTCATTCTTGAATTTCAGCGGACGGAAGATATACACAGTTCTTAACTGGACACATGGAATTGTATCTCCATTGTAGATACACATGGGAACCAAGTATCCATTGATGCTTTGCTTTTCCTGCGCCTGCGTTTTCAGCGAACAGCAAACGATGGCAAACAGTGTCATTACTACTATGTTAAGCCTTCTTTTCACGGTACAAAAATAGAACTAAAATTTTATTATTTAGTCTTTTCACAAAGATGTTAACCTATTTAAAGTATCTTTGCGCCCTTGTCTGCAAAGAAAGCAAGGAACAAAATACTTTTTATTGATGAAAACTACTCAACTAATCCGGTTGATAAGTATTATAAACAGCCTGTTCATAATTCCTGCTTGTAGTGCTCAAAACCCCGCTGAAAGTCTTTTAGAGGATATTCTCGAAGATTTATCTGTTAATAATAATATTGATAACTCTGTGAATACCTTGAATTTGGAAAATGAATTGGAAGAACTTTCCAGCCGTTTGAAAGAACCGGTTAATTTGAATATCGCCACTCGTGAACAACTTGAACAATTTCCTTTTCTGAGCGATATTCAGATTGAACATCTGTTGGCATATATCTATATTCACGGACAGATGAAAACTATTTATGAACTTCAGTTGGTAGAGGATATGGACAGGCAGACTATCCAGTATCTATTGCCTTTTGTTTGTGTAGAAGCTATTAACAATGAGTCTGCTTTTCAGTGGAAAACCATGTTGAAAAGTGTAGCTAAATATGGTAAGCATGAAGTGCTAACCCGCATGGATATACCGTTTTATAAGCGTAAAGGTTATGAACATACCTATCTGGGACCTTTTGTTTATAACTCTGTGAAATATGGTTTTCGATATAGTGATCGGCTTTATGCGGGAGTGGTTGGCGAGAAAGATGCGGGAGAGCCTTTCGGAGCTTTGCATAATCGGTACGGATATGATTATTATTCTTTTTATCTGCTGTTGAAAAACTGTGGTCGGTTGAAAACATTAGCTGTTGGTAACTATCGGTTAAGTTTCGGTCAAGGGCTAGTGGTTAGTACGGATTATCTGATGGGGAAAACGATCTATGCTTCTTCTTTCAATAATCGTAGTGGTGGAATAAAGAAACACTCTTCTACGGACGAATACAATTACTTTCGGGGAGTGGCGGCTACGGTGAGTGTAGATAATCATTGGGATGTTTCCGCATTTTATTCACATCGGAAAAAGGATGGAGTGCTAACCGACGGAGAGATTACATCTATTTATAAAACCGGACTGCACCGGAGCCGGAAAGAAGCGGATAAGCGGAACTTGTTCACATTACAGTCGGCAGGTGGAAATATAACTTATCAACAGAACCGTATCAAGTTGGGTATCACCGGTATTTACTATGTTTTCAACCGATCGTATGAACCGGAATTAACAGGCTATTCCAAATACAATCTTCATGGGAATAACTTTTATAACTTGGGAGTAGATTATGCTTATCGCTGGCATCGTTTTTCTTTTCAGGGAGAGACGGCGATGGGAAAACAAGGTTGGGCTTCTTTGAACCGTTTGCAATATTCACCGGTTCAGAACACGATACTTATGTTGATACACCGGTTCTATTCCTATAATTATTGGGCAATGTTCGCTCATTCTTTTGAGGAAGGAAGTACGACCCAGAATGAGCAGGGATATTATTTCGGGTTGGAAACCTCTCCTTTTGCCCGTTGGAGGTTTTTTGCTTCATTCGACTTGTTTTTCTTTCCGTGGAAAAAATACAGAGTCAATAAAGCTTCTCGTGGAGCGGATGTACTGCTTCAATCTACTTTTACTCCGCAAAATAATATTTCGATGGAGTTGAAGTACCGTTATAAACGAAAAGAGCGTGACTGGACGGGTAGTAAAGGAGCATTGACACTTCCTGTCTTTCACCACCAACTTCGTTATCGTTTGAACTATTCTTTGAAAGAAGTGTTTAGCAGTCGTACAACTTTAGATTATAATCATTTTCATTTTCAGGACAGAGCTGCTAACATCGGATATCAGGTTACACAGATGATATCCTCCCAACTGCCTTGGGCCAGGCTGTTTGCTGACGTTCAAGGCAGTTACTTTTATACCGACAGTTATGATTCGCGCGTATATGCATCCGAGAAAGGGCTGCTCTATACATTTTATACTCCTTCATTTCAAGGATGTGGATTTCGATATAGTATCCGGCTGAGATATGAACCGAACAAACACTGGTTGTTCATAACCAAGTTCGGAGAGACGGTCTACCTGGATCGTAACGAGATAGGTTCCGGTAATGATTTGATACGCGGAAATAAAAAAGCAGATGTGCAAATGCAACTCCGTATTAAGTTTTAAACTATCTTTGTCAATCGGAAAAACAATAAGAGACTACGATATTCATGGAAGATAAAGCCACTTTTGACAAAATGTTTAATGAATGGTATGCGCAATTTGTATATTTTGCATACTATTTCATCAATGATGCTGAAGTCTGTCGTGATATCGTAAGTGATGCCTTTGAGTATTTGTGGCGCAATTATGATAAGATAGAAGAAACTACGGCAAAGACTTATCTTTATACAATTATCCGTACCCGTTGTATCGATTACCTTCGTAAGCAAAACATCCATGAAGAATATGTGGAATTTGCTTCGCAGTTGGCAAGTCGGATCGTAGAATCCCATTCTCATGAGTCGGACAATCGTATTTTACTTATTCGCAAAGCGATGGAAAAGCTGACACCTTATAATTGTCGGATTCTGGAAGCGTGTTACATTCAGAACAAGAAATATAAAGAAGTGGCGGAAGAACTGAATGTCAGTGTAGCTGCTATTCATAAGAATATAGTGAAAGCTTTGCGTATTCTCCGTGAAGAATTAGGGCAAAAAGGTAACCAAGATGAACTTTAAATCGTAAATATATATATCGAATAAATGATTTATGGACACTAAAGATATAAATATAAGTAAGTCAGAAGAAGAAGCTCTGAAAATAATGGAGGATACTTCCAGTGTCACTTCCGGACAGATACAAAGTTTAAAGGAAGATGAAGAATGTATGCAGATATGCAGTGATATGGCGGAGCTTACCATAGAGATGCAGAAAGCGAAAAATACACTGGCAATTGATATACAGAAAGAGCTGGCTGATTTTCATCGTAAACATTCTGAAGATAATAAGCACAGAAAAAATACTTCTCTCTTTTGGATAAGTTTTGCCGGAGTGGCGGCAACGGTTATTGTTGTATTGGTTTTGCGTGGGATGTTATTTTCATCGGAACCGGAACATATTCAAGTCTTTCAGGCAAAAGCTTCCGCTCAGGAAGTCACTTTGCAGGTAGACGATGAAAAAGAAGCCAAGCCTCTGGAAGAAATTGTGCAAACATTTCCTTCTACCATTGCCCAAGTTTCTTCAAAAGGAGTGGGTTATCGCCCTGTGCAGACTGAAAACAAGGAAACAAGAAAGACTAAAGTTCAAATACACAGATTGAGTATTCCTAGGGGGCAGACATTTACGGTTGTTTTGTCTGACGGCACCGAAGTACTGATGAACTCGGACAGCCGTTTGTGCTATCCTACGGTTTTCAAGGGAAAAGAAAGAGTGGTTACGTTGGAAGGTGAAGCTTATTTTAAAGTGGTTAAAGATACCAGACATCCTTTTATCGTAAAGAGCGGTAATACACAGGTTCGTGTGCTTGGGACCGAATTTAATGTCAGAAGCTATTCCCCTGCCGAAATTTGTGTCACGCTGATAAAAGGAAAAGTAGCAGTTAGCGATACTTGTGGAGTACATGCCGTAGAAATGAAACCGGGACAGAGTGCGCAATTGTCTTCTGATGGAGCATATGTCGTAAATGAAGTTGATATAGAGTCATTCTTGTATTGGAAGGAAGGATTTTTCTATTTCGACGATGTTGCCTTAGTTGACATGATGAAAGAGATAGGACGGTGGTATAATATAGATATAGAGTTCCGTAATAGCAAAATTATGGATTATCGGATGCATTTCTTTGCAAATCGTCACCAAGACATTTATCATCTGATCGAATTATTGAATCGTATGGAGAGCTTTATCGCTTCTTTGGAAACAGGAAAGCTTATTATTGAATAAAAGACGAGCAAAAAGACATAAATCTGAATAAAAGAGTATATTTCTGAAAAATAACTCCTTTTAAGGGTAACCATTCTTTTTTAAACTTCGTATACAATTTAAAGAATGAAATATTACTTAACTATTATTCAGGCTTATGAAAAAGAATCGGACACAGAAGTTCATTGTTTTGTTCTTGCTTTCTCTTTTTGCATATTCGTTGTACACGCAGGCGCAGGAAGAAAAAGGGAGGCAGATCACGATGGAGTTTAGAAATGAAGGACTGCCTTCTGTTTTTAAACGTTTGGAGAAAATATCGGGATATAAAGTACTTTTTATCTACGATGAAATCAGTTCTTACACAGCCACAGGCAAAGTGGAAAAAGCTACAATCGACGGAGCATTGAAGGTGATTATAGGAAAGCATCCGTTGAAATATCACATCGACGGCCAGTTTATCAATATCACGAAAAAGACCGCTAAAGTGATACGGGAAGTAAAAGGAAAAGTGCTTTCCGAAGAAGACGGCTTTCCGGTGATTGGAGCGACCGTTATGGTGGAGGATGCGACGAATATCAGTACCATTACGGATAATAACGGAAATTTTAAACTCTCCGATGTTCCACAAGATAATCAGGTCAGAGTATCGTATGTGGGTATGCAGACTCAGTTATTGAATCCCACTTCTTATATGTCGGTAGTGATGAAAACAGACACGAAAGCATTGAACGAAGTAGTGGTGACCGGTATGTTCAGCCGCAAGAAAGAAGGTTTTACCGGTTCGTCCGTCACTATCAAAGGAGAGGATTTGAAGAAATACAGTACAAATAATGTGGCTAAAGCATTGGCCGCCGTTGCTCCCGGACTGCGTATCGTTGATAATATAAACATGGGTTCCAATCCGAACAATTTGCCTGATATGCGTATGCGCGGCGGTGCCAATATGGATTTGGAATCAAGAGGTGCGGTTGATTTTAATTCGGCCAATAATGATGTTATTGCCGTTCAAGGTGAGTATGAAACTTACGCAAATCAACCGTTGCTGATTATGGATGGTTTTGAAATTGGTATACAGACACTAGCCGATTTGGATCCCGACCGCGTTTCTTCTATTGTTCTGTTGAAGGATGCTGCCGCTACAGCGATATATGGTTCGCGTGCTGCGAATGGAGTAATCGTAATTGAAAGTAAAACTCCCAAACCCGGACGTATCTGGGTTACATACGGAGGTGAACTTCGTATTGAAACTCCGGATTTGACAGGATATAATTTAATGGATGCAAGAGAGAAACTGGATGCGGAATTGAAAGGAGGGGTTTATACGTATGGCGGGGAAACACTGGAAAAGTGGAGACTTTATCAGTCTAAATTGCGTGAAGTATTGGCGGGAGTAAATACATATTGGTTGGATAAGCCTTTACAGACTTCTATTCAACAACGCCACACTGTCACTTTGGAAGGAGGTGATGAGGCATTACGCTATCGGATGTATGTCGGATATAATAATTCTCCAGGTGTAATGAAAGACAGTAAGCGTGATGTATTGACAGGTTCATTGGATTTTCAGTATCGTTTGAAGAAAGTATTGTTGAAGAATAGTATAACTCTTGATAATTCGGTTGCTAATGAGTCTCCGTGGGGAAGTTTCAGTGAATATACCCGTTTGAACCCTTATTTACGTCCTTATGGAGAAGATGGAGAAATTCAGAAACGTTTGGATAACTTTGAAGGAATAGGAGGTGATTCGAATTACTTGAATCCGATGTATAACACTACATTCAACAGTAAGGATCAAAGTAAGAATTTTGCTGTACGCGAGCTTTTTAAAGTAGAATACAATCCTACTGAAGAACTTCGTTTGGAAGGTGCGTTCTCCTTATCGAAAAGTGTAGGACATCGCGATATTTTCCGTCCTGCACAACATACTGCGTTTGATGATGTGACTGATCCTACTCTGAGAGGTGATTATCGCAGAAGCCAAAGTGAATCGGTTAGTTGGGGAGTAGATTTAACAGGAAGTTGGAATAAACAACTGAAAGATCATTATCTGACAGCTAATGCCCGTATGAGTGTATTAGAGAATACTTCGGAAACTTTTGGTAACTATGTTACAGGTTTCCCGAATGATAATATGGATAATTTATTATTTGGTAAAAAGTATAATGAAAAAGTAACCGGTTTGGAAAGCACCAGTCGGTCTATCGGTTGGGTAGCAGCCGGAGGATATTCATATAAATATAAGTATTCGTTTGATTTCAATATACGTTTGGACGGTTCTTCTCAATTTGGAAAAGATAATCGATGGGCTCCTTTCTGGTCGACTGGATTGCGCTGGGATTTAAAGAAAGAAAACTTCTTGAAAAACGTCTCTTTTATTTCCGACCTGATATTGAGAGGTACTTATGGTACTACCGGTTCACAAGGGTTTGACCCTTATCAGGCACATGGGTATTATACATATGCTAACCTGCTGCTGCCTTATTATTCATCAGATGCTACCGGTTCGGAGATTCTGGCAATGCACAATGAAAGTTTAAAATGGCAAACTACCAAAAGTACCAATTTAGCGTTGGAACTGGGACTATTTGACCAGCGTTTTACCGCTCGTATAGAATATTACCGTAAAATAACCGATAATATGATTACTCAGGTTAGTCTTGCACCTTCCGTTGGTTTTCCCCAATATCCCGAGAACATCGGTAAGATAGAGAATAAAGGTTGGGAGATCAGTCTTTCTGCTATTCCTTATAAGAATACTGCCAAACAAGCTTATTGGACCATTATGGTGAACGGTTCGCATAATGCTGACAAATTATTAAAAATATCAGAAGCGATGAAACACATGAATGATCAGAATTCATTAAAGCTAAAAGATATGCCATTACCCCGCTATGAAGAAGGAGAATCTCTTTCCCGTATTTGGGTAGTGCGTTCGTTGGGTATTGATCCGGCTTCTGGAGATGAAATTTTGTTGAAACGCAATGGAGAAATGACAAGTGCTGTCAATTGGAATGCGAATGATGTAGTACCAATTGGTAATACGGAACCTAAATGGCAAGGATATATTAATTCCTCTTTTACTTATATGGGATGGGGAGCCGATGTAAGTTTCAGATATCAGTTTGGTGGTCAGGTATACAATCAGACTTTACTTGATAAAGTGGAAAATGCGAATTTGAAATATAATGCTGACCGCAGAGTATCTCAACTCCGTTGGATGAACCCGGGTGATAAGGCACAGTTCCGTGCTATTAATTCTACGGGATGGGAAACGAAGGCTACTTCCCGTTTTATTATGGATGAAAATGTATTTCAGGGAAGTTCTTTATCGGTCTATTATCGTATGGACCGTACGAATACTAAGTTTATCGGCCATTGGGGATTGAGTTCGGCTAAGGTATCTTTCAATATGGAAGATTTCTTCTACTTGTCTACTGTAAAACGTGAAAGAGGTTTATATTATCCTTACTCACGTCAGTTCACATTTTCTTTGAATGTAGGTTTCTAATTAAAAACATATTTGTATGAAACATATTATATATATACTATTAACGACAATGGTGCTGGGGCTTGTGTCCTGCAGTGATTGGTTGGATGTCTCTCCGAAAACTTCTATTCCTGCCGATAAGCAATTTGAATCGGAATCCGGGTTCAAGGATGCTCTTACGGGTATTTACTTAAAATTAGGAACAAGAGAGTTATATGCCGGAGATTTGACTTATGGATATTTGGATGAATTGGCAGGTTTATATACAAATTATCCCGGTTATAATACGAATACCGTTTTTAATCAAAGTATTGTGTTTGATTATGAAAATCAGTTTTTAAGTAAAAAGAACGGGATTTATGCAGATATGTATACTATCATCGCCAATATTAATAATTTTCTGGAATATGTAGATAAGAATAAAGACGTATTGGTAACGGAAAGATTTTATGAAACGATGAAAGGAGAAGCTCTCGGACTCCGGGCTTTTCTTCATTTTGACTTATTACGTTTGTTTGGTCCGGTTTATAAAAAGAATCCTGCGTCTGAGGCTATTCCTTATCGTACAGCTTTCAATAAAGATGCTACTCCTATTCTATCAGCAGATGAAGTGGTAAACGCTATTTTGAAAGATTTGAATGAGGCTGAAAAACTTCTGAAAGAGAATGACCCGTGTGACTTTTTTACAGATCATGAAAATGAAGCATACAAAGATAAGAATCATTTTCTTGTGAATCGTGAGTTCAGGATGAATCTGTATGCTGTGAAAGCAATGTTAGCTCGTGTATATTGTTATAAAGGGGATGTGGAAAGCCGGAAATTGGCTGTGGAATATGCCAGAGAGGTAATTGGAGCTTCTAAATATTTTACTTTATATAAATCACAAACGGCTGCTAATTATAATTCCATACGATATGCAGAGCAGATTTTCGGAATAACAGTAAATGAATTTTCTAATTTACTTTCGGATAATGGTATGGATATGGAAAGTGTCAATACGGAATATCACTTCATGACTTCAAAAGAAAATTATGAATTATTTTATGAAACTGAAGGATCCGGTAATACGGATTGGAGACGTTTGGCTGTGATGTTCACTGTCGTAAATTCTTCAGACGGAAGCGGAGTCGTTTTTAGTAGAAAGTATAATCAAAAGCCGCTGACAGTGTCTTATAACTATTCTGGAGCTAATGCGGTACCTTTGATTCGTCTGCCGGAAATGTATTATATCGTAGCGGAATGTGCCACTATTCCTTCGGAGAGCGCCGAAGCATTGAATACAATCCGTTTTGCGCGGGGCATTTCTTATAATGACGAGATTCTAACCGATGGCTATGATAATGTTGATGCTGCTTCGGAAGAGAATAAGCAACAGACTAAGCGCGTCAATGAAATTATGAAAGAATATAGAAAAGAGTATTTTGCCGAGGGGCAACTTTTCTATTTCTTGAAAGCGCATGATTATAGTACTTATTATGGTTGTGGAGTAGAAGCTATGACCGATGCACATTATCAGGTGACTCTGCCGGATAATGAGTATATTTTTGGAAATAACTCTAAATGATAAAGCATTATGAAAAGAATTATATATTTTGCTTTACTGATTCTTATCAGTGGTGTATATATGGGGTGCAGTGAAAATGAAATAGAGCTGTACAATCAGACACCTCGTATTAATTTTTATGGAAATACACATTTACGTATTCTTATTGATACGGATTATGTGAAGAAAGAACCTTATTCAGTAGATAGTTTTACCGTAAGGATACAAGGAGACCTTTTGAAAGAAAGCCGTGATTTTTGTGTAAAAGTAACTTCGAATCGTGATTATCAGAATTCAATAGATGTAATATTGGAAAGTAAGTATACGTATACTGAATTGGATACCGTTTGTCAGGTATTTTACTATAAGTTCAATCGTCCAAAAGTAGTGTCTGGTAGAAATATGTATGGTTGCTATTTGGAATTTGACCTAGATAATCCTTTTCATCAATTTGATAAGGGATTGGTAGAGAATAATCAGGAAGTCTTGAATGTCAGGTGGGAACTGAAACCGGATGAATGGGAAGATTGGATATTTGGCAGTTATAGTGATAACAAATATATGTTTATTATGGATGTATGCCAACGTGTGTGGGATGATTTGGAAGATGATGATATTGACAGAGTCAAACAAGCTTACAAAGAATATATAGAAGCTGGAAATCCTCCTATTTTAGGTGAGGATGGTGATGAAATTGATTATGAATAAGATTAAAATAAATGTTATGAAAAAATATATCATTTATATAGCAAGTTTTGTCGGAGCGGCTTTATTGCAAACAGGCTGTTACGATGATAAGGGAGATTACGATTATCATGATGTAAATACAATAGAAATTGTAATACCTGAAACTAAGTTGCGTATGCCGAAGGAAGAAGCGGTGGAAGTTTCTATTATGCCGCAGATCTCTCAGACATTGGAACAGAATGAAGAGGATCTTGTATTTCAGTGGAAACGTCTCAATTCGAATGCTACATTGGGTTCGGATAGATTGATTGATTATACGAATTATTCGGTAGGAAAAGAATGTAAGATAACTGTTGAACCTAATGAATCTAATAATATAGGTTTGATGCTGGTTATTTCGGATAAAAGAAATGGAACTATGTGGTATCAACAAGGACAGGTAACAATTATCAAACCGTTTAATCCTTGCTGGTTTATACTTCAGGAAAAAGAAAATAAAGGGATGTTGGGAGCTATTGAAGGAACACCGGAAGGATATTATGTATATCCGGATATATTCCAATCAGAAGCCGGAACAATGTTTCCTTTAGATGGGAAACCATTAGCCGTGACTGCCCGACGCAAATATGGTGGAGATTGGGCGTCTATATCTATGATGCCTCCTAGTTTTGGATTGAAGATTGTTCCCATTCTTACATTAGTGACAGATAAAGATGCGGCTTTGTTTACTCCGAGTACATTAGAAATGATGTATAAGTCGGATAAAATATTATTTGAACCAGTTCAACAAGGAAAAACGATAAAGATTGATGATTATAAGATGGATAAGAACGGTGAATTATTCGTAAATGATGGGAAATCTTATTTCGCTTATATGGATGGTTTCTGTATACCTTATTCTATTAAAAGTGAAACTGGCGATTATCTTTCTGTTTCTACTTATGGTTCTTATGGAACAGGATTAGTCTTTTTTGATTCTTCTACACATTCTTTTCTAAGTGGTCAGGCTTTATCTGGTTTTAGTGATTATATGAATGTTTCTTATTATAAATCTAAACCAATCCGTAGCGGTAGCAGCAAGTGGACTGATGCTAATCCGATAACCGCCTCTTCAATCGACTTGGATGAGGAAGGTGGGGCTTTTGACCCAAATCATATAGACCCGTCGTTACAAGTGAAAGATATAATTACCGGAGGAAGCTATGGCAATTATGCCTATGCTATCACTGCTCCTTTCAACGGAAAAGAACTCACGGTCTTTAAGTTTAGTGCGGATTGGGAAAATGAGGATCCTACTTGCGCTGCTAAATATACAATAGCTGTCCCTTCGGAGGTGGATGTAGAAACAGCTAAATTTGCTGCTTCTTATGCCTATACGGCAAATATCATATTTATGGCTTCCGGTAATAAATTGTATCGTATCAACCTTGACCGTGGGCAAGTGACAGAACTTTATGCTTATGAAGTCGATTCATCGGCACAAATTGCTAGTCTTAAATTTAAGGATCCCGAAAGTGTGAGAGAAGAAAATGATGGGGAAGCGGAGGGAGAATATAAGGAAAAATTAGGAATGTGTCTTGGGCTTGGTATCAATACAGGTGAGAAGGGGGTAGTTGTGGAAATACAGTTGACAATGGCAGGTGATATTTCTCGTGAAGAGAGAAGTATTTGTGTTTACGAAGATCCTAATCAGCCTATTGGTAAGATAGTGGATATCACTTACAATTATGAATAATGATATGTATTACTTCTTATGCTGAAAAGAATAATCAATATAGCAATGTCCGTCTTTGTTTGTACCTGTATGTACGGGCAGCAGCCGGACATTGCTGCTTTTCTTGAAAGAGAGTCATCTGCAAAAGATGACTTATCAACGGGAGAGAAATCTTCTGTGGAAGTCATTCCCGGTATGTTCACCACTTATCGCAATGGCGATCGCCTTTATTGGGAAGTACCCGATTCATTGCTGGGACGTGAGTTTGCTGTTACTACCACTATCTTGGCGGCTCCTGCCCGTCCCTATCGGGATATGGAGAAGAAGTTCGGTTATGCAGGCGATATGATAGGTCCTGTTTTCTTCAGTCTCCGCAAGCAGGGAAATGAATTGTGGATGGTAGACCCATTGAATGAAAGAATAGTAGAAGGTACTGCGGGAACATACGCTCGTATCGCTGCCCAGCGAGGAAATGACAGGCTCTATAAAGCGTTGCCTATTCGGGCAAAAAGTGAAAGAAGTTCATTGGTGGAAGTAGGTTCAATATTGAAAGACTTTCCTTTGTTTACGCTTGATATCGTATCTTTCGATTTGTCGATCGGTTCGCGTCAGAGGGATAAAGACCACATAAAAGAAATCACCGGTTATCGAGATCGTCTGTTGTTCCATATATCCCGTAAGTACGGAAGCTCATCGTTAAGACTGCCGGGACAGCCGGAAACTCCTTCTTATATAGGTGATTGGGATGCGGGATTGTGTATCCGTTTACTGTCCGAGCAACCTTTGGAGGCAGTCACGGCTGATGGCGGTTCTTATTTTGCTATTGGAAAAGAGGTCTTCGAGGGAGATAACCCTTCCCGTCGGAAAGCATTTATTAAACGGTGGCGGCTGGAAGTACGTCCCGAAGACAGAGAGAGGTATATGAAAGGGGAATTGGTGGAGCCTGTACAACCCATCATTTTCTATATAGACCGCAATACGCCTGAAAAGTATATTAACTGTATCGTTGAAGCCGTACGCGACTGGCAACCGGCTTTTGAACAGGCGGGTTTTAAGAATGCGATAGATGCGTGTCTGGCACCTACGGCAGAAGAAAATCCGGAGTTTAGTATCTATGACAGCAGCTATCCGTTCATTTCATGGAAGATATCCGGTCTGAACAATGCGTACGGCCCTACTCCTTGCGAATCCCGTTCGGGTGAGATTATCGCCTGCCACATCGGCATTTTCAGTAGTGTCTTGAATTTGGTACAGAAATGGTACTTTGCCCAGTGTGGTGCCAATGATCCTCAAGCATGGGACATCGTATTGCCGGATTCTTTGCAATATGAACTTATCAAGCTGGTGCTGACTCATGAAGTAGGTCACACATTGGGACTGGAACACAACTTTCTGGGTAGTTCTCATTATTCCATAGAACAATTGCGGGATAATGAATTTCTGAACCGCAATGGGATAGGAACTTCCATCATGGATTATGTGCGTTGCAACTATGCGTTGCGGCCCGGCGATAAAGTCGACCTGAAGAACAGGCGTGTCCGTATTGGTAAATATGACAGATGGGCTATCGAATGGGGCTATCGGATATTTCAGGGAAAGGACGCTAGGGAAAGGGAAAAGAACAGAAGGTCATGGAATGAGAAACAGCAGCAGAACCCTTGGCTGCATTTTTCGGCAGGAGTAGATGTGGAGTCGCAGATGGAGGATTTAGGCAATGATCATGTCGCCATTAATGCGCAGGGAATAGAGAATCTGAAGTATATCTGTGCGCAGCCGGAGGCTTGGAGAGTGGCGGATAAAGTCTCTTTACACGTGCTGCAAGGACGTTATCAGTCTATCATCCAGCATTATACAGATTGGGTTCGGCATGTCTTGTCGCATTTTGGCGGAAAGCGCCTTGCCGGTTTGGAGAATGATAATATCTACCTGCCGGAGAAAGCGGATTATAACCGGAAGGCTTTGAAGTTCGTGCAAACCTACTTCTTACAACCGCCAGTGTGGCTGTTTAACGAATCGCTCACTACTCCTTTGGAATTGAATGCCGCTAAAGAATTGGAACACTTTTATGAGGGACTGATGCCGGATTTGATACGTTCCCTTCGGAAAGTGGAGGAATCGGAGAATGCGTGTGAGGGTATGCTTTCGGTAGATGAATTCTTGCAGGGTGTACATGAGGGATTGTTTACGGAAAGGACGGACAGTACATCAGTGGATTCCGCTTTAGTGGATGCTGCAAAGCATAAGATACAGACACTGTATGTAAGTAGTTTGCTGAAACTGACGGAAAACCCGGAGAAGGTGCCTTCGTCCCGGTTATTGATAGCCGCGAGGCAGGCATTGAAGAAAATTAATAATGAGAAAGGGATAGAAAGAGATTTATGAAAAACAAAAGAGTACTATTCTTTATATTACTGTGTGTCGGTGCATTTGTGCAAGCACAGGAGACAGTCAGACCGTTTGAGGAGTTCTTCGTTGAAGGAATGAAAAAGATAGATGGAGTATTCCCCGTCTATGTGGCGGACGGAGAAGTATACTTGGAGATACCTTCCGAATATATCGGCCGTGAAATGCAAATCAGTGCGCAGATCGACAGAGGTTTTGATTTGCTCTGTCGTCCCGCCAATGGTTTGGGAGTGGTGCGTATCACCTCTCCTACTGAAGGAACTGTCTGCTTCCAGCAGCCGTTTTATATGGAACGTATACTAGATACGGAAAGTGTTTATCAGCAGGCTTTTTCATTGTCCAATGTACAGCCGGAGGGAATCAGCCATTCGGTAGTGTCCTATTCCGGAGAGCGGGGAGCTATCATTCGGATCACGGAATATCTGTTGAATGGAGACGAATGGTTCAGTTATCAGTATAGTTTTATTCGTTCGCTCGTTCCCGCCTTGTCCGAAGTGGTGAGAATACATCCTTTTGATGAGGGAGTATCATTCACTGTAAAGCGCTATCATGGAGTGGAGGCGGAAAGATATATGTATTCTAGTTCGGCAATAGTACTGCCTGATGGCAGTATGCCTCTGGAAGTGACTTGTGTGCTCCGTCTGCTTCCGCAGAAGAAGGACAGGATTCGTTTGGCGGATAACAGAATACCTTACCGTACCTTACATTTTAAAGATTATTCGCAAGATCCTTATTGTATGGTGGAAGACTCGTTGATTCTTCGTTGGGATTTGGCAAAGCCGCTAACCTTTTATGTGGACACGCTTTTCCCGCAAGAATATTTCAAGGCGGTGAAGTCGGGAGTAGAAGCGTGGAACGGAGCATTCCGCAAAGCGGGGGTACGTCATCCGGTTTTGCAGGTAAAATACGCTGACCGTAGAGTTGTGTCGGCGGAGCAATCTGCCTTTATCTCTTATGACTTACGAATGCCGGGAGTGAAAAGTAGCTTGACTCATCATCCCCGAACAGGAGAGATTCTCTCATGTCGACTGAATATAGGGCATGGTTTTATGAAGGGGCTGCTGGATAATTACCTATTGACGTGCGGTGCAACTGATTCACGTATTCGGACAGACCGCTACTCAAAGGAAGTTGCAAAAGAGTTGTTGCAGAACGAAGTGGCCAAAGAGGTCGGGCACTTGTTGGGATTGAGTGAAGTACGTTCAAAAGCAGTGTGTAATGGACCTTTGAAAGTTGGAGAAGAAGATGAACGGGCTATTTATTTCGGTTATGTTCCTTTGAAAGGTACCGGGAATTGCTATGATGAGCGTGAGAAACTCCGTCGTTGGCTGGGAGGTTTCCATGCTGTTGAGAGGCCGGAAGATTATGCAGTGAAGATCGTTCATCTACAGACGATACTTAGTCAGTTGGATAAGATTGTGTACAAAGAAAAAGTAGCTCGGAAAAGTAGCTCGTTACGCGAGCTTTATAGAAAAGCCATTCAGTTGTATGCTTCTTATTTGGCGGGGATTGCTGAAAATATCCGTGAGGGACAACCTGCTGAAGTACAACATCAGGCAATGATGAATTTAGACAAATATTTGTTCCATCCGACCCTTGAAATGGAGTGTGATTATGTGAAGGCGAATTTGTTGGAAAACAGAAATGATTTGCTATATCCTGAGGTGAGGAAACTATTCAAACGGTTACTGCAAAAGAATTATATCCGATGTGGCTATCCGGAGTTTTTCCAAGACCTGTATAAAGGATTATTTAATGGATTCAATTCGGAGTTAACGATCAGTTATGCACAGTTGGATATTCAGTTGCTGTGTTTGGAAGCGTGGTTAGATGTTGTGCGTGGGGCTTCCGGTGAACATAAGTATGCGACTGGCTGTTTGGAGAATGAGCTACACGGCTTGTATGGCAAGTTAAAAGAACTTAGCGTTACTCATTCACAGATGGAAGTCCGTGAACTATATTTACTCTTTTTGCAAAGGATAGAGCAGTATTTTCGTTCCGTTTCGTAAATGTTTTGTAAGTTTTGAGTTATCTTTGTCGTACTTAATGAAGTGAGTAGTAACTGAAAGAAGTAAATTATAACAGAAAGATGACTATTATTTTTCCTTCACCCATCTTCGGTCCTATACATTCCCGCCGCTTGGGTGTTTCTTTGGGAATCAATTTATTGCCGGATGACGGTAAAGTTTGTTCGTTCGACTGCATCTATTGTGAATGCGGCTTCAATGCCGAACACCGTACAAAGAAACATCTTCCAACCCGTGAAGAAGTCCGTGCGGTTCTTGAAGAGAAGTTGAGGGATATGCAGGCAAATGGTCCTGCGCCCGATGTATTGACTTTTGCCGGAAACGGAGAACCTACTGCGCATCCTCATTTTCCGGAGATCATAGAAGATACACTCGCACTTCGCGACAAGTATTTCCCAAATGCGAAAGTCAGTGTATTGAGTAATTCTACATTTATTGATCGTCCTGCCGTGTTCGAAGCATTGAATAAGGTAGATAATAATATTCTGAAACTGGATACAGTGGATGAAGAATATATCCATCTGTTGGACCGTCCTAATGGAAAATACTCTGTGAGAAAAATCATCGAAAAGATGAAAGAGTTCAAAGGAAACTGTATCGTACAAACGATGTTTCTGAAAGGAGGTTATCAGGGAAAGGACATGAATAATACATCTGATAAATATGTGCTTCCCTGGATAGAAGCGGTGAAAGAAATCGCTCCCCGTCAAGTGATGATTTATACGATTGATCGGGAAACACCCGACCATGATCTGCAGAAGGCTACACATGAGGAATTAGACCGTATTGTGGCTTTACTGGAGAAAGAAGGGATTCCGGCAACAGCTTCTTATTAGTGTTTTTTCAGACGTTTACAGCCTACGTACTACGGATAATGCTTATAACTATTTATTGCATTCATCCGTAGTACGTAGGCTTTTTGGGGGGGGAATAGTGAAAAAAAGTAATAAGAATGAAGAATATTTAAAAAAAACGGTGTAAAGTTAGGGTTGCAAAGCAGAAGTGGGTATTTATCATTGTATAGCGGTAAGTAATCTTATGTCTAATTCTAAATGAGTAAATATGAAAAACAGCCATTCTCTCTGTTCGCGGTATCTTAGATTTATCGTATTGCTATCAGTCTTATATCCCATTTCCAGTCTTTCTATACAAGTATTCGGAAAGTCAGACAGAAATAATATTTCTCTTGCAAGTGTTCGGCAGACTTCGGGAATCCTTCGTGCGGAAAAGATGAATCCCACAACGGTAGATGTGTTGTTTGCCAATAATCAGCGGATGATAATCGATTTTTATGGAGAGAATATCTTCCGTGTTTTTCAGGATAACTCCGGAGGCGTCATTCGTGATCCCGAAGCCAAACCGGAAGCACGGATACTTGTCGACCACCCCCGCCGTAAAGTTTCCGGTTTGACGGTAGACGAGAAAGAAGGCCGTATCATTCTTACTACAGGAAAAGTAAGGGTTGAACTGGACAAACAGACGGCTCTGATGAAAGTTTTTAATCTTGAAACGAACGTATGTGTCATTGAGCAAACTGCCCCAGTGGTATTCAGTTCGAAAGAAGTGACCGTAACTTTGAAAGGACAACCGGACGAGTATTTTTATGGTGGCGGTGTGCAAAACGGACGCTTCTCCCACAAAGGCAAAGTGATAGCTATTGAAAACCAAAACAGCTGGACAGACGGAGGAGTCGCTTCCCCTTGTCCTTTCTATTGGTCGACAAAAGGCTACGGAATGATGTGGCACACCTTCAAAAAAGGACAATATGATTTTGGAGCGGCAGAAAAAAACGTAGTGAAACTATCTCACAATTCTTCTTACCTTGATTTATTTTATATGGTCAACGACGGAGCCGCTGCCTTGCTGAATGATTTTTACCAATTGACGGGAAATCCCGTGCTGTTGCCCAAATTCGGTTTTTATGAAGGACATCTCAACGCCTATAACCGCGACTATTGGAAAGAGGATGAGAAAGGAATTCTTTTTGAGGACGGAAAACGTTATAAGGAAAGTCAGAAAGACAATGGTGGCGTCAAGGAATCTTTGAACGGTGAAAAAAACAATTACCAGTTTTCGGCACGTGCCGTTATTGACCGTTACAGGAATCATGATATGCCGCTCGGCTGGCTGTTGCCGAATGATGGTTACGGAGCCGGTTACGGACAGACGGAGACGCTGGACGGCAATATCGCCAACCTGAAAAGCCTGGGTGAATATGCCCGTAGGAACGGAGTGGAAATCGGACTTTGGACACAGTCCGACCTGCATCCCAAAGAAGGCGTGAGTGCTCTGTTGCAACGTGACATCGTGAAGGAAGTCCGTGATGCAGGCGTACGCGTACTCAAGACCGACGTGGCTTGGGTAGGGGCCGGATACTCCTTCGGACTGAACGGTGTAGCCGATGTAGGACACATCATGCCTTATTATGGCAACGATGCCCGTCCTTTCATTATTTCACTCGACGGCTGGGCAGGAACGCAACGTTACGCAGGCATCTGGTCCGGCGACCAGACCGGTGGTGTATGGGAATATATCCGTTTCCATATACCGACTTACATCGGTTCCGGCCTTTCCGGGCAACCCAATATTTGTTCGGATATGGACGGTATCTTTGGCGGCAAAAATGAAACAGTCAATATTCGTGATTTCCAATGGAAGACATTTACCCCCATGCAGTTGAATATGGATGGCTGGGGAGCCAATGAAAAGTACCCCCATGCTTTAGGCGAACCGGCCACTTCCATCAACCGAATGTACTTGAAGCTGAAATCCGAATTAATCCCCTACACATATAGCTTCGCCAAAGAAGCGGTAGATGGAATGCCGCTTATCCGCGCCATGTTCCTTGATTATCCGAATGCGTATACATACGGGCCTGCCACGCAGTATCAATTCATGTATGGCACGGACTTCCTCGTGGCTCCCGTCTACCGGAACACTAAGGCGGATGGGAAAGGCAATGATATCCGTGACGGTATCTACCTGCCCGAAGGCATTTGGATTGATTACTTCACCGGCGAGAAGTATGAAGGTAACTGTATTCTCAACAACTTCGATACTCCCATTTGGAAACTTCCCGTGTTTGTGAAGCATGGTTCTATCATTCCGATGACTCATCCTCATAATAATGTCAGCGAGATAGATCCGTCTCTCCGCATCTATGAGTTCTATCCGAACCGTCATACCGCAACTGTGGAGTATGATGATGACGGTGTGACAGAGGCGTATCGGCAAGGAAAATCGGTATCTACCCTAATCGAGTCTAATGTAAACGCCAAGAAAGGCAATCTTACGATTACCATCCATCCGTCATCCGGAAGTTTTGACGGTTTTGTGAAAGATAAAAGGACGGAGTTGCGTATCAACGTTACCGGGAAACCGAAGAAATTGTCCGCCAAGCTGAACGGTAAGACGATTAAATTAAAAGAGGTAAGCACTGCCGGTGATTTTCTGAAGGGTGAAAACGTCTTTTGGTATGAGGAAACTCCGAATCTGAATAAGTTTGCCACAAAAGGCAGTGAATTTGAGAAAGTGGTTATTACCAAGAATCCGCAGCTACGTGTAAGATTGGCTGCTGCGGACATCACTGCCAATCAGCTTGTAGTGAATGTGAGCGGCTTCTGTTATGAACCTATTGACCGCTATCGTGTAAGCATGGGAACCTTAGCTGTCCCGCAAAATGCACAGGTAACGGAGGAAAACCGAGAAGCTTACACATTGAAGCCTACATGGGATAAAGTAGCTAATGCCGACTTCTATGAAATAGAGTTTAACGGGATGCTTTATACGACTATCCGCAACACTTACCTGCTGTTTGAAGGGCTGGAAGCCGAAACTCCTTATTCTTTCAAAGTATGTGCAGTCAACAAGGACGGTGTTTCCGATTGGGCTGAATTTAATACTACAACGAAGTCAAATCCTCTGGAATTTGCCATCCATGGTATTGAAGGTGAATGTACTTTCCCGGAACAGGAGGGATTCGGTGCTAACCGCTTGTTCGACTTTGCCGAATCTGGTGATAACTGGCATACGAAGTACAGTGCCAACGCTATTCCTTTGGATTTGATAATTGATCTCAAAACTGTTAATCAGCTTGATAAGTTTCATTATCTGCCTCGTACGGATGCCGGAAACGGTACACTACTGAAGGGCTCTGTCTCTTACAGTATGGATAAGGAACATTGGACGGAAGCCGGAGCGTTCGATTGGAAGCGGAATGGTGAAGTGAAAGTATTTGAATTTAGTACTCATCCTACCGCACGTTATATCAAAATCAATGTAACGGCAGGTGTGGGCAATTATGCTTCCGGTCGTGAACTTTATGTATTCAGAGTACCCGGAACAGCCAGCTATCTGCAAGGAGATATCAATAATGACGGTAAGATCGACCGTAACGACCTTACTTCTTATATGAACTATACGGGTTTGCGTCGTGGGGATTCAGATTACGAAGGTTATATTAGTAAAGGAGATATTAACATGAATGATTTGATAGATGCTTATGATATTTCTGTGGTAGCTACCCAGCTTGATGGTGGTATTGGCGAGAGAGATACGGTGAAAGTATCCGGTTCTCTATCCATCAGTACTCCGAAGCGTTTGTATCAGAAAGATGAAATCGTGGAAGTCCGTGTGAAAGGTGATGGACTCCAAGCGGTGAATGCACTTAGCTTTGCATTGCCCTACGACCAGAATGATTACGAATTTGTAGGCGTAGAACCATTGAACATGAAAGCGATGGAGAATTTGACTAACGACCGTCTCCATACCAGTGGGGTGAAAGCTCTCTATCCTACCTTTGTCAATATCGGTAAACAAGAGGTATTGAAAGGTTCGGAAGATCTCTTTATCCTAAAACTTAAGGCAAAACGTAAAGTGAAGTTTGAATTGGCTTTGAAGGACGGAATGTTAGTGGATAAACAACTGAGGACGTACCGATTTTAAAAGCTAAATCTCTTTTAGCGCTCTAATAGATAGAACTTTGAAATGTTCTTTATAAAATCATTTTCCGTATGAGAGTGTGTTTTATAAAGAACATTTCTATATTTTCATTTATTCATAAGGTAGTATTCGTAGTTTCTTCTGCATAGATTAATAACTTCTCCCCATCAGTTAATCAATTCTTCTATATGTATTCGTTGAATGCACTTGAGCAACTGTCTTGTTACATAAGTGCAACAAGGCGGCTGCTCAAGTCTGTTCGGGAGAATGCACAAGTGCAAACAAAGATATAAATATGGGGGAGCAATATGCCAGTAAATAACATATTGCAAAAAATGCAGTTTTCTCACGGAAAAAAGCAAAAACAACCTATTGTTTTCTGTGAACTTTTCTTAAAATAAGGGTCTTTTTATGGTTAAGTAATTGATTGCTAGCTCTGTGACATTTTTGTTTTTCCCCCTATAATACTTAAAATAAGAGCAAAAATGTGGCGGATGGTTTATCCTCCTTGTTTCACATAACTTTTCTGTTCTTTATTTCACATCATCCCATGTATCTGTTCTGAATGGGAAAGCACTCAATCCGAAAGTATTCCGTAAGGTAATATTGCCTACATAATTACGGAAAGCATATCGTACGGCTATCGGTTGAGAGACCTGTTCGCTTTGTACTTCTACCTTGTTGCTACGTCCTACAACCTTAGCTTTTGCCGGATAGAATTTTTTGTCAGCTCCTGCTATTTCGAATCCTTCCAATTGTTCGAACGTGGGGAATAGTCCGGCACGAGCATTGTCGAATGCTACTATTGCTTTGCCGTCAGTATATTCCACATTAGTCATCATAGGTCCGGTGGATGGCAGTTTGCGTACTCCGTAAGTTTGAGTTAATGCAAGAGTAGCAAGGCGGAGACCTACCGGTTCTTTTTGGGAAGGATGGATACAGAACTCATTGCCGATATCTGTGGTAGGAACAATACCGGAGTTTGGGATTGTTTTCAATGCGTTCACTTGAGCTTCGCGCAGTAAGGCAGCTTCTATATCACGACTGTTCTTATATTTATAAGGAGCAATCTGAACGTAATAGAAGGGCATATCCGGTGCTTCCCATACATTACGCCAAAGCTGTACCATAGCTGTCATCATCGGAGCATAGAACTGATAGTTGGATATGTTCGATTCTCCTTGATACCAAAGGAATCCACGTGCAGTGAAATTCTTGACAGGCCATAACATCAAGTTGTATAAACATTCCAAGCGTTGACGTACATTCCGTTTCGGACTTTTGGCAGCTTCTATATCCATGCCTTCGATGGTGCTTAATGTTTGTTCGTCCATCCATGCTTCGATTGCCGAACCTCCCCAACTGTTGATAACCAATCCTACCGGAAGGTTGAGACTTTGGGTTAGCTGCTTGGCAAAGAAATAGCCTGTGGCACTACAATCAATGGTTGTTTCTGGTGAGGATACTTCCCATTTTTCCCCCTCAAAATCTGTCCGCTTTTGAATGTCTTTGATTCTTGGTACGGTGATAAAGCGGATACGATCACGATAGTTGCCTGCATTCAGAATCGTTTCGAGCGAGTTGTCAACAGGTTGTGCTGAATTTCCCATCATGCGCATTTCCATATTCGACTGGCCGGAGCAGATCCACACTTCTCCAATCAGTATATCCGAAAGAGTGACTGGAGTTCCATCACTGATTGTTATGGAATAAGGAGTATATCCTCCGGCAGGAGTGTCTACTTTTACCAGCCAGTTTCCGTCTTTATCGGTAGATGTCCGATAAGTCCGGTTATTCCATGAAGTGGTGATAGTTACCTTTTTACCGTCTGCCCGACCCCATAGTTTTACGGAACTATTTTGTTGGAGTACCATGTGGTCTCCCATCATTGCAGGAAGTTTAACTTTACCTTGTGCAAAAGGGAAAAATAACAGTAGTAAGGCGGGAATTAAAAGCTGTCTTTTCATGTTATTATTAGATAAGATTATTACTCTACAATTTCTTTCGCTCTGTCCAATGCTACATTGATATTCGGACAGATATTTTCCTCTCCCAATAGTTCATAGAACCCAGATTTCTCCAATACTTTATGAACTTTCTCGTTGACTCCGGAAAGGATAACGGTAATCTTCTCCTTCTGCGACATTTCACAAAGAGTGGTCAGGTTATGGATACCCGTAGAGTCGATAAACGGAACTTTACGCATACGGATGATACGTACTTTCGGACGGTCACCCAATTGCGCCATCGTTTCTTCGAACTTCGTGGCGATGCCAAAGAAGTAAGGACCGTTGATTTCATATACTTCCACTCCTTTGGGGATTATCAGATTCTCTTCGTGTACGGCGATATCGAGCTCCGAGTTCGGATCAATCTCGTCCGTGATAACAGAAATCTCGGTAGTCTCCATAACACGCTTCATAAAGAGTACACAAGCGATGATAAGTCCGATTTCGATGGCAACTGTCAAGTCGAAGATAACAGTAAGGAAGAATGTGATCAGAAGTACCGTTACATCCGATTTTGGATTTTTCAGTAAAGCCTTGAATACGCGCCATCCGCTCATATTATAGGAAACGATGACCAATACTCCGGCAAGGCATGCCATCGGGATATATTGCGCAAGCGGCATTAGGAAGAGGAGAATCAGCAGCAGGACGACTGCATGGATGATTCCGGCTATCGGTGTCTTACCTCCGTTGTTGATATTTGTCATAGTACGGGCAATGGCTCCGGTAGCGGGGATACCGCCAAACAAAGGAGCTACGATATTCGCTGCACCTTGTGCAATCAGTTCTGTGTTGGAATCGTGGCGGTCGCCTATCACACCATCGGCAACGGTGGCGGACAACAGTGATTCGATAGCTCCCAACACGGCAATCGTGACGGCAACCGGGAATAAGTTTTTAATGGCTTCCCAATTCAATGTGGGTACAACGGCATCGGGTAGCTCGGAATTGATTGTAAAGCGGTCGCCAATGGTTGGGATGCAGTCAATTCCGCCGTACATCTTCATCAGGTAAACGACAACTGTCACCACGATGATAGCAATCAGTGAGCCGGGAATTTTCTTGGAAAACTTGGGTGAGATGGCGATGATGATGATACTGATAATGCTTACGATGGTATTCCACCAGTTCACCGTGTCGAAATGGCGGAAATAAATCAACCATTTTCCAATAAAGTCACCCGGAACTTTCTCGTCTCCAAACGACAGGCCGAAGATATCGGCTATCTGTGTGGTGAAGATGGTCACAGCGATACCACTGGTGAAACCTACGATAATCGGGTAAGGAATGAACTTGATAACGGCTCCTAGCTTGAATACTCCTAATAATATAAGGAGAACACCTGCCATGAGTGTTGCTACAATCAGTCCGGCCTCTCCATATTGTTGGATGATTCCGTAGATGATGACGATAAAAGCACCTGTCGGTCCGCCGATCTGGACTTTGCTTCCGCCCAGCAATGAGACAATAAATCCGGCAATAATAGCGGTAATGATACCCTTTTCGGGTGATACGCCCGAAGCAATACCAAAGGCAATGGCTAACGGCAACGCAACGATACCAACGATGATACCTGCCATCAAGTCTGCCATGAATGTTTCTTTTGAATAATTTTTTAGGCAAGAAACCAATTTAGGTTTGAATTCAAATAGTTTCATTTTCTATGAGTTGTTACGTGATCGTTTGTCTTTTGTAAAGTAGAGGTTGCAAAATTATATAAAATAATCGAAAGAAGTATGTTTCTCGACATACTATTTGATTTTTGATAGGTTTTATCAATGAGGGCATAGATTTTATTAATGAGAAAAGTAGGGCGTTTTATGAACAAATAGCTTATATTTGCGTTATAGATAATACGACAAGTTACGTGTGGTAATCAACCAATTTAAAATATAATAAGAATTATGGCTAAGAGTATTAAAGGAACTCAGACAGAGAAGAATCTGCTGACTTCATTCGCTGGAGAATCACAGGCAAGAATGCGTTACACTTATTTTGCAAGTGTGGCTAAAAAAGAAGGTTACGAACAGATTTCGGCTATTTTTACTGAAACGGCCGATCAGGAAAAGGAACATGCGAAACGTATGTTTAAGTTCCTGGAAGGTGGTATGGTAGAAATCACTGCCAGCTATCCGGCAGGTGTAATCGGTACTACACTCGAAAATCTTCGCGCTGCCGCTGCTGGTGAACACGAAGAATGGTCGCTGGATTATCCTCATTTCGCAGATGTGGCAGAACAGGAAGGTTTCCCGATGATTGCCGCTATGTATCGTAATATTTCTATTGCTGAGAAAGGTCACGAAGAAAGATATCTTGCTTTCGTGAACAATATCGAGAATATGACTGTATTCGCTAAAGAAGGTGAAGTAGTATGGCAATGCCGTAACTGCGGTTATATCACTGTAGGTAAGGAAGCTCCGGAAGTTTGCCCGGCTTGTTTGCACCCGCAGGCTTACTTCGAAGTGAAGAAGGAAAACTATTAAAAGAGGATTTCTGATTAGAAGATAGTTGGTTCCACGTCGGGAAGCTTTTCGTTTCCGGACGTGGAACTTTTTGTTCCGGTCTATCGGCGTTTTATTGACGACCGTCAGTTGGAACCTGTTATTGAAAACTATTTCAAGGAGTATCTCGGACAATTTCCTGCTCAGGTATTTGATAAGATCAATGAGAATTTCGTCCGTTGTTCTTGCTATGAGGTGATGAGTCGATATCTAAGCAATTGCTATACCTTTGCTTTGGAACAAAATTTGCCCAATGGGCGTGCAGACCTTGTGTTGACCGGTATTCCCGGCTCTACTTTCCATAATGATTGCCGTGTCGTTGAGTTCAAATATTTCAAGGCTAAAGATGCAAGTATGGTTGAAAGCTTGAATGCTCCACGCATGGAAGATGTGGAGCAGGTGAACAGTTATGCTGCTGATATTAATCACCAATTTCCCAACTACAGGATACGTACGTATGTCGTTTATCTGGCAGCAGGAAAGGTGTGTAAGATATGGGAATTAATGTAGGGTATTAATAAGCTACGTTTGAAAATCTCTCTATAAGAAACAGGAAGAAATTATTAATCCCTTTGTTCCGTTGATTTGATACGGGACAAAGGGATTAATAATAAATTAGGAAAAGCTGCTTTATTGTGCGCTCCTAGTTTTATTCTACTTTGCTAAAGTGAATACGAAGTGGAGCATCTTCCATAGAGCCCATAAATTCATAAATCATGGCTCCAAAATCTTCTCCTTGCGGTTCATAATCATCCAATGTGCATTCCAATACTTCTTTACTATCTACTGTGATTAGTCGGAAACCGACAAGGGCCGGACGGATGTCTTTGTAGGTAGTAGAGAAATTGACGTTTACATCAGGTATTTCCAGTATGGATACTTTTACCTTTGCACCTCTTTCTTCTTGGAACACCTTATTTCCTTCTTCTTTGAAAGTTATTTTACGGGGAGATGTCCCAAAATAATTCTTCAGATCTCCCGATAGATCGGGAGTGAATGTATATTCCAAGTAAGAATTACCTTTAAATGTTATTCGGTCTGAAGGTGTCCCTTTCGGTGCTTTGTCGATATCTTCCATATAGTCTGTGAACAAACTGAGATTTGTTATTTTATCAAACGCCCAAGTTCCGGTAAATATATCCGGTCCGCTTATAGTGACAGTAAGTGTGCCGTTACTACCTATAGCATATCCGTCTTTATTAGCTAAACGGAGGATAAGTTTATCTTTCCCTTCTTCTTTCTTCAGGTATCTGATAGAGAAACTTCCTATATATTTGTTGATAGGAACAACAGCCTTGGCTCCGTTTACGAATTCATAATGTACCCCTTCTATTGCGGTAGAACTTTCATCTACTTCAATATCGAAGGTTGTCTCTACTTTTACCTTATATACTCCTCCTTTCATATTAGTCAGTTTGATAGAGAAGTCAGCACTGAATCCAATTTTTCCTGTACTGTTCTCAAAGGACATTATGATTCCATTATTATTTAATAAGTTTACAGAAGCATAATTCATCAATCCCAACGAGAAACCTTCCGGAGCTTTTTGTAGATTAACATATAATTCTTTATTTTCATCACCGATATTTTCTTCAATACGGGTTAATGTAAAAGTAGCTTCTGTCTCACCTGCTTTCAGTAGGATGGATGATTCCGATGCAGTGAAATCTACACCTTCAACAGCCGTTCCAGCAAACAGAATAGGAATAGAGACATCCGTAGGAGGAGCTTGGTCAGCCTTTATTTTCAATTCTATACTCCCTTTGGCCAATGTATAGAATGGCTGGTCGATATAGATTTGAGGCAGGCGCTGGTTATCATCAGATGAACAGGAAGCAAGAATAAATGTCATGCTCATCAATATATATAGATAATGCCCTAATTTCTTCATAACATTTCTTGGTTTTTTGTGGTTATTGCTATTGATTTATACTGCTTTCATATTCTGCTTTTATCGCATTATATTCCGCTACTTCTTCAGTAGTCAACACAGTAGGATTGGGTAATTTATAGGTTTTATTTATGAAATTAGTATCTGATTGCGGTGGCAATTCATCTATATCTTCGCAAGCTGCGTAAATTGCTCCGGATAATGCGAGGGAGATCATAAATATCCCGCTATATATTTTCTTTTTCATATTTAAATCCTCCATTTTATTTATTTTGTATCTCTTTATATCCAGGATTTTGTATCAATCCGTTCTCTAAATCCAAATCGTGCAAAGGAATTGGAAAAGTATACATATATTTCTCTGTCACATACTTTAGGCCATTGAGTGCTGTCCAATATTCCGGTGAGCCATTCCGTTTTTGCTCAAAGAAACGGTCTCCTTCCAGAAATAACTCTTTTCTGCGTTCTTGCAGAATGAATCCCATTAGTGGGGTTAGAGCATTACCCTCTACATCCGTTTTTATGACTTCTTTGTCTGAGAGAGCTGGTAGTTTGTCAACTGTCAGGTCGGTATAATTATTGATGCGATGCGCCCGCAGTTCGTTGATGGATTTCAGGGCTTTGTCTTCTTGCTTCATGTGATAATAACATTCCGCTTCCATCAGCTTGAATTCGGCTGCTCTCATACCACAAAAGAAAATCTTTTTTGCTTGCCGTTCGGTATTTACCCAAAGTGCATAGCGGATATCGCTTGTTTTTTCTTCTTCGGAGAAAGTACTTAAAAAACGCAGGCTGACGGGGCGATATTTAAGGGTGGTATTTACTCCGGACAGATCGTCGCTGCCGGTGGCTGTGACAGCAAGATATGATTTTAAAAGCTGGTTGCCCGTCAATTCGTACGCGTTAGTCATCATGGCTTTGTATGCCTCACCTTCCAATAAGGGATATTTATTCAATAAGTCTTGGGCTATCGGAAGTGCTTTGCTCCATTGCCGTGTCCAGAAATACATACGAGCCTGATATCCTTTTACGACATCTTCCGTGAAACGGTAGATCTTATCATTGATATGATATCCGGCAGCCTTTTGCAGATCAGATTCTATCTGATTGATAGTGGCTTGCATGGTACTGCGGAGTGGCTTTTCTTCCATATCAAATGTTGTCACAAGTGGAAGCCCGAGCTGTGTGTCAAATTCTCCCGTACGGGGTACTTCGCAGAATATCCGTAATAATTGATAATATGCCGCACCTCTTATGGCGTAGGCTGTCCCCCGAATTTTATTAGCTTCTTCCGTATCGTTTTCTTCCATTTCATTCAATACGATATTACAGTCGCGAATAAATTCATAAAGAGATTGGTAGTAATTGGTGTATTGATTTTGGCGGATAATATCACCTACGTATGTTGCTAAAGCACGTGCGCCCGATCCGGTTAGACAAGTTTCAAAATTATCACCGCATACGGCATCCCATGTCATCCATTGATTGGCATTACCTACCAAATAGCTGTCTGAACCGGCGTCAATACTGTTAAGGCGTGTGTGAATAAGTGCTGAGAACTCTTCTGCCGTCTTAGGGATGGTACGTCCGTAAGGCTTTATATCTAAATAGTTGCTACACGATACGCATAATAATGCTAGTATCGCAATACTTATTATATTTCTTTTCTTCATAGTGCTCTGTTCTTAAAATCCGATAGAAACTCCCATAGAGAAGGTACGTGGAGTAGGATAAACTGCTCCTGGGGTTTCGGGGTCAATACCGGAATAGTTGGTTATTATAAATAAGTTGCTAACACTGAATGACAATGCCAATGAACTGATACGTGCTCTTTTAAGCCATTCGTTTTCAAAGTTATAGCTTAATAATAATGATCCGAGTTTGAAATAAGATACTTTCTCCAACATCGAGGCACGAGTGATCTGGCTACTGATTGTCATGTAATTATCCAGTCCGAGATATTCTCCATACGCATCAATGATACGTGGGTATCCATTGGTTATCGGGTTGTCTTTTGTCCAACGATTCACACGGTCTTTTGTTACGTTCAGGAAATTGGTATACAGGTCATTTTCTTGTGTAGGAATACTTTCAATGGGTGAGGATGATTCATTCAGCATAGTGTAGGATACCGGACAAGTGATATTGTTCAGTATTTTTCCTCCTAAAGAATAAGAACCTCCTAAACTCAGGTTTATTTTCTTGTATGATAAAGAGATGGAATATCCTCCGTTGGTAGGTGCGTTACTGGTTCCCAAATAGAAAGCATAGTTTTTAGCTTCACCACGGTCTGCTTCCGTAGACATTGTAACGTCCGGACGGGTGGCATAAGCATAAATTCCTAATTTCTCATCAATGCCTATTACTTTTCCACTGACAATAGAACTTAATGGGTAGCCTACGTAGTTAGAATTGAAAATGCTTCCATTAGGCGAGGAATATTTTAGCAACTTATTACGGTTGTAAGCAATATTGGCAGTTAATGAAAGATTCCAATCTTTAGTTTTCAATACATTTGCGCTTATTGTCACTTCCGCTCCTTGATTCAGCAGCTCTGAGGTGTTATAACTTTGAGATGAAAATCCTGTAGTGTAAACCACCGGTACATTGGTCACGGCATCTCGTGTACGTCTGTCATAAAGTTCACCTTGCAGGCGCAGACGGTCATTCAGAAAACCTATATCCATAGAGATTTTCATATCGCGTGTTTTTTCCCAGCGTAATTTGGCGTTCGGGGCATTCCGTAATGTTCCCATGCGGTAATAATCATTGTCGGCTTTGCGGAATGAGTTTTCATAATCCATTACCAATTGTGGATAAACAGACTTATTAATGTTTCCTGTATATCCGAATGCAGCTCGTAAAGATAAAGTGCTGATAATAGGTTTTAAAGGTTTCATGAACTCTTCCTGATCAACATTCCAAGATAGACCGACAGAGCCGGTAGGGTTGAATTGTTCATTGCTACCGAAATTATTCGAGCCATCGGTACGTCCTGTCAAACTGAGAATATAACGTTGCTTGAATACATAGTCTAATGAAAGGTAAAAAGAAGCGAAGGCGTCTTCTACAATACTTTGACCGGATAGCTGATCAACGATGGCTGCATACGAAATCAGGTTGTTATAGCCTATATCCATACTTTCCGGATATATAGGGATAGAAGAATTACCGGATATGGGATCATATCCATATCGTTTTTCGTAGATGCTTTTGGAATATTGTCCTCGTATCTCCGAGCCTAACAATGCGCTTATATAATGGTCGCGACCGAAGGTGTTGAAATAATGGAGCTGGCCGCGTAAATTGTAATTGGTGTTATAAGCATTGGTCTGAGTAATAGAACCGTATGTACGCTTAGATATACTACTAGCACTACCTTCAAATGGGCGGTCCTGCCAAGCGGCGTATGTGTTTTTGCCATTGATATTATCGGAGGCATTTGTCACATATCCGTAAGAGGCCAATCCTTCGAAACTTAAATTGTCTAAGATGTTAACACTTAGATTAGCGATTAATGATGCGGACATATTCTTGGTCTCGTTGGATGTTTCATTGATTTCCCGGAAAATATTGTATCCACCATCCGGTAATAATTTGTCATAAGCACCATTAGCATGAGTTATACTGTAATATGTATTGTCTGCTGCATATGATCCGTCTTCGTTGTATATTCTTTCGTATGGATTGGCAAAATAGGCATACTTGAAAGGGTCAACATTCAGTGATGGTGAAGTGGATTCCTGTATAGCCATATCAGCAGAGATACCTAGTTTCACCCGTTTGTTGGGCTTCATATCAAGTTTGGCACTTACATTGTAGCGTTCGTAATCGGTCTTTTTTACTAGTCCATTGTTTTTCGAATATCCTAAGGAAACGTAATAAGAGTTTTTTTCCGATCCTCCGGAGAGAGAAAGATAATGGCTGTTTGAAACTGAATTTTGAAATAATTCGTCAAACCAATCAGTTGTTTGTTCGCCAAGACGGGCTATTTCCGCATTTTGCTGTTCTAAAGTCATATTGGCGTATTTCCCGTACCCGGATCGAATCATGCCGACCGCGCCAATAACCGGATAGTGAGTACCATCGGCAAAACCTTTGGCAGAGAATTCATTCCATAACTCTTGCTCCCAAGCCAGTTTCTCACTGGAGTTCATTAGATTAGCGTTGCCTGGAGGTCTTGTGACGATAGAAACATTGGCTGAATAATTAATACTCATTTTCCCTTCTTTTCCTCGTTTGGTTGTTACTACAATAACGCCTCCTGCTGCACGAGAGCCATAAATGGCTGTTGCTGAAGCATCCTTCAATACTGTGATAGATTCAATGTCGTTTGGGTTAATTCCGGAGATACCATTTGCAAAGATTTCATTGAAATCACCTGCACGGATTTGGCTGCTTGATATGCTTGGAATATCTTTCTGCAAAGGTACCCCGTCTACCACCCACAATGGTTCTGCATTACCTGTAATTGTGTTTGTACCACGAATACGTATTTTGGCCGATTCTCCCGGGCGACCGGAAACAGCTTTCACGTCCATTCCGGCAACTTTTCCTTGCATCAACATATCCAAATTGGCTGTAGGGGCTCCTTTCAGGTCTTTGGCTGTCAGTGTTGCCAGTGAACCGGTAGTACGGCGTTTGGTCGTACGTTGGTATCCGGTGACTACTACCTGATCCAGTTCGGAGGTTTCATCTTCTAATGTGATATAGCCGGACAGTGGCTTGGTTACTCGCATGAATAGCGGTTTCATACCCACATACTTAAATTCAATCTGGGTGTTCCGGTCTACCCACAGAGAAACTTCTCCTTGGTCGTTAGCCACTACTCCCTGTGCCTTACCGGTAACTTTTACTGTTGCACCGGGCAAGGGATTCTTGTCTACGTCTACAATGGTTACTTTCACTAGAATGGTCGCATCGCCTTGCGGCTTTTGAGCGAACAGGATTGTAGCCATGCAACAGAGACAGACAAACACGAATGCTTTGAATGTTTTCTGATACTTCATAAGCTTTTTGAGTTAGGGTTAATTATGATTGATGATATCAATATGTTGCTTTACCGGTTGAATGAGATTCTCTACAAAATAGTAGCGGATCAAATTCTGATAATAGGGACACATTACTCCATGGTCTTTTCCCGGCAGGATAAACATATCGAAACGTTTGTTGGCTTTTATCAGAGCGTCTGCCAGGCGATAGGTAGATGAAGGAGGAACATTCTTATCTACATCGCCGGTGATAAGCATCAGATGGCCTTTTAAGTTCTTAGCCAGTTCCATATTGGTCGGAATCTTGGTGGAAAATACCGTTTTTCCGGTCTTTGGATCAGTCTTCTCGGTCAGTCCGTGAAATGCTTCTCCCCACCATTGGATATAGATATTGTTGTCATGGTTGCCCGAAGCAGCTACCGCTACTTTATAAAAGTCGGGATAAGTGAGGATGGCGGCTACTGTTTGGAATGCTCCTCCGGAGTGTCCGTAAATACCCACACGGTTAAGATCGATGAACGGGTATTTCTTTGCTAACTGCTCAATTACGCTTTTATCATCAGCCAACGGATAATCACGCAGATTACCGTAGCCGAAGTTATAGAAATCGTGTCCACGCAAAGGAGAACTTCCACGTGGAGCCACATTGATGACTATAAACCCAAGCTCAGCCAGTGATTGGTTACCATTATCGTCAAGTGTGAATGATTGCGGAATCTGATCATCTTGGGGACCGGGATACACATTGCTGATAATAGGATATTTTTTGTTCTTATCCAGTTGAGACGGTAGATACATGAGCCCGTAAAGATCTGTTTTCCCATCGGCCGCTTTCAACTTTAACAGTAAAGGCGGTTGCCATCCTGCTTTTCGCAACAGGCTGTCGTCCATGCGATTTACCTCAAAATATTGTGTGGGACGGTCGAGAGACAATACATTCATTACAGGCGCCAAGTCCATACGTGAATATGTATCGATGGCATATCGTTGGTCGTCGGACAGGGTTAATTCGTGGTTACCGTTTCCCGGAGTGAGTAGCGTTTGTTTTTTTCCGTCAAAATCGGCCTTATAATAAAAGGTATAATAAGGGTTAGTATCAGGTTCGTTACCATATCCGGCAAAAATGATATTTCTTCGTAAGGTATCTATATGTACGATACTGCCTGCTACGAGGTTATCACCATGTGTAATGCGGTTTAGTAATCGTCCGTCACTATTGTACAGATAATAGTTACCTTTTCCTGTACGTTCCGACCACCAAATGAAATATTTTCCTTTTTCTATAATGCGATAGCCCGATAGGGTCAAGTTGATGTGCGGAGCACATTCTTCCGAGATAAGCTCAGTGACTGTGCCATCTGTCACGTTGATACGGCAAAGGTCTATTTTATCACCCTTACGGCTTCTGCGCGTGAAAAAAAGAGCTTCGGGAGAACGGAAATAGTCCAAAGTTACTACTTGGTCAGGATATTTCCCAATCGGTAGCATCTTCCCTTGTTCATGGTCGGCATCATACCAAAACATACGGTATTGACGCACTCCGGCATCACCGGGCATAGGCATCTTGAAGGTATTTGTCGTCGGACGTTGCCGTGCAAGGGAGTTGATAAGGCTGATTTCTTTTACTTCACTCATATCCTGCATTAGGCAGACATAACGGTGTCCCAGCCAGAATCCTTTGGTGTTAGACTCTATTGTGTCTTTAGAGCAACGGTAAGTATAGGACGCATCCTCTTTACCGTCTTTTGTCAGACGGTGTATGATTCCTGTACGGTTGTTACGTATATAGAGGTCATATCCGCATCCCAACATAGTGAAGAGTGAGTCAGAACTATGGTACGATGGTTTGAGAACAGGGCGTTCCTTCTTTTTGTTTTCTGCCTTTATCTGTGTCAGTATTCCGGTGCGCATGTCATACACCATAGACTTTCCTTTCTTATCAAGATAAAAGCGGTTGAAGTCATTCTTCTTAAATCGATACCCGTAAAGCTGTATATTCCTTGCGTCAAGTGTGTCACCCGTGATTCTTGCATATTGTTGCACGAATTGCAGGTTATCCTTTATCATATTGCGTTTTTTACCATTCTTGGCATTAACCAGATAGTAAGAAACTCCATTATCTTCTTTTACATTATAGTAAAAATAAGAACTACCTTCAATCCAGTTGGGATAAGGTCTTTTGCCTTTTATATATTGCTCCAGTGCATCAGAGGAAAATTTTTCAGCACGTGCCCAGTCCACATCGTTTACAGTACTGTTTACCGATGTGGATGTTCCTTGTGCTTGTATGCATAAGCAAAACAGCAGGCCTATAAAACCTATGACAGTGTTTTTTCTCATCTCTTTTTATATTCGGTTGCTAATTTGACTGCTTGTAGTGCGTCAATGATTCCTCCGCTTGTACAACGATCTTTTAAATTGTCAGCCGGACGAACGCTCTTTATTAATATCTCTTTGATTTGTGTGGCCGTCAGCTTTGGGAAATGGGCACGTAACATTGCCGCTACACCACTTACTATGGGGGTGGCTATACTGGTTCCTTGTGATACCATGTATTTGTTGCCTACCGTTACCGAGGTGATTTCTTCTCCAGGAGCGAATACATCTACTTCTTTTGCTCCATAGTTGGAAAACTGACTTAGTTGCCCTTTCTTGTCAGAAGAACCGACTCTCAAGTAATTAGGGAATATTTTTCCTTGCGCATCCTTTGCTGAAGGAAAATAGGTGATGAGATCGATATTCCGTTTGTTATTGCCTGCCGCTTGGATGATAAGTACGTCTTTTTTGAGAGCATATTCAATAGCCTCATTTACCATGTCGGCATCGGGTGAGGTGTATTTTCCTAAACTCATGTTTATAACCTTAGCGCCATTATCTACTGCATAACGGATAGCGGTTGAAATGTCTTTGTCGTATTCGTCACCGTCAGGAACGGCACGTATGATCATCAACCGCGCTTGAGGCCAGACACCGGTAATGGCAGCATTATTGATTCCTTGTCCGGCAATCACTCCTGCAACGAAAGTACCATGGTCGCATCCTTCTGCTTGTAATAACGAATTTCCGTAAAAACGGTCTGAAGGATTTTTTAAGTCGTCGCCCATTAATAACCTTTTGTCAGCATCATGCTCGATACCATATAATCTTTTCTGCATCAAGGCAAATGTGTTGCGGTGTTGCTTATGAACATCTTTCCATAATGATTTTTTTCCACTCTTGAACATATCGACAAAAAGTGTTTGGCAGGCGTTGCCCCATGCCGGATCTTCAATAGGAAGATGAGTTAATCCATTGACTGTAAGTGTGTCTATATTTATTCCGGGAATAGTAGTCAGCACAGAATCTATCAGCTGATATGCTTGGTCTTTTGCGGCCGTATAACCCACATATTTTATATAACTCATGATACCCGCCTTCTTTTTCATCTTTTCGTAGTAGGCATATTCAGTAGTATCTTGTATATCTGCCGGATCGATATTTTTATATTTGGGATATAACCGTTTGAATTCGCGGTACTCTTCAGTTCCGGCACTGGTCATGTTGAATGTCCCGTCTTTAGTTCCGAGAAAGTTCCATCCGTGCAAATCGTCCGCGTATCCGTTTTTATCATTGTCTTTTCCGTCGATTTTTTCTTTTGGATTACGCCAAAGTGCGGGTGCTAGATCGATAGAGGTCGTATCTATACCCGAATCGATGATACCCACGATGACTTGCCGGTGGGGTTTTAGCTTTTTTTCTTGTAGAAAGTGTAGGGCTTTTTCCATATTTATGCCCTGCAATGTATCATTATACACTTTGTACCAGTTTGAATACGCTGTTGTTTGTCCTTTGAGATTGTTTACGGATATCCCTATAAGGATGAGCAAAAAGATTGGTAGTTTGAATTTTCCCATGCTTTCATGTTTTTATATTTGCCATATCTGTGGCAAATAGGATGATGGCACAAAAATACAATATAATAATTAAAAGACAATAAATCCAGCCTGTAATTTAATAAAAAGAATAAATATTCGGGAATAGCTGTGAAATCCTGTGTTTATAGACTTGCATGTTAGGAATGTGATATGAGATAGGTATAAAAGACTAAAAACGCGTAAAAAGAACAAGGTAATCGTTCTTTTTACGCGTTTTTTAATATTCTACTTACACTTTGTAAGTTGTGGAATGTTCCTGTTAATCTTTCTTATGCGGATAATCAATCGTGTAATGCAAGCCTCGACTCTCTTTACGTTCCATAGCCTGTTTTGTGATGAGATACCCCACATTGATCATGTTGCGCAATTCGCACAATTCGCGGGTAGCCTTGCTACTCTTGAACAGCCGTTCGGCTTCTTCATAGAGGATGTCCAGTCGGTTCCATGCACGTATCAACCGGGTATTACTGCGGACAATGCCAACGTATGCTTCCATGATCTGGTTAACTTCCTTCATACTTTGGGTAATCAGTACACGTTCTTCATTGGAGATGGTTCCTTCGTCGTTCCATTCGGGGATATCTTCGTTAAAGTCATAACGTTCCAATACACTGAGCGCATGTTTGGCGGCAGCGTCGGCATAGACAATCGCTTCTATCAGCGAGTTGGAAGCCAGACGGTTGCCTCCGTGCAGACCTGTGCAGGAGCATTCTCCTAACGCATACAGGCGGCGGATATTGGATTGTCCGTCCAGATCGACCGTGATACCGCCACAGAGATAGTGTGCTGCGGGTGCCACGGGGATGTAATCTTTGGTAATATCAATGCCGAGACTGAGACATTTCTTATAGATATTGGGGAAGTGCTTCTTCGTCTCTTCCGGGTCTTTGTGTGTCACGTCGAGGAATACATGGTCTTCCCCACGTTGTTTCATTTCATTGTCAATGGCGCGGGCCACGATATCACGTGGAGCCAGTGAAAGCCGTGAGTCATATTTTTGCATGAACTCTTTGCCGTCTTGTGTACGCAGTACGGCACCATATCCACGCATCGCTTCCGTGATAAGAAAAGCGGGGCGGTCCCCCGGATTGAAGAGGGCTGTAGGATGGAATTGGATAAACTCCATGTCTTTCACTGCACCTTTGGCACGATAAACCATAGCAATACCGTCTCCCGTAGCTACCAAAGGATTGGTCGTATTACGGTAAACAGCTTCACAACCACCTGTTGCCATCACGGTTACTTTGGAAAGGAAAGTATCCACTTCGCCTGTTGCTTCATTCAGCACGTATGCGCCGTAGCATTTGATACCCGGTGTATAACGGGTGACGATAATTCCCAAATGGTGTTGCGTGATGATCTCTACGGCAAAGAAGTTCTCGAATACTGTGATATTAGGGTGCTTTTTTACTGTTTCTATCAGACTCTCCTGAATCTCGGCGCCTGTATTATCTTTGTGATGAAGAATACGGAATTCCGAGTGTCCGCCTTCTTTATGTAAATCAAACTCTCCGTCTTCTTTCTTATCGAAATTTACTCCCCAATGAATAAGTTCGTTGATCTGTTCGGGAGCATTGCGGACTACTTTCTCCACAGCATTTCGGTCGCTGATCCAATCTCCGGCAATCATTGTGTCTTCAATGTGCTTCTCGAAATTATCTACTGCAAGATTGGTTACGGAAGCTATACCGCCTTGTGCAAAAAAAGTGTTGGCCTCTTCCAATCCGGCTTTACAGATAAGTGCAACTTTACCTTTGTGCGCTACTTTCAGTGCAAAACTCATACCGGCAATTCCGGAGCCGATGACGAGGAAATCGAATTTTCTTACCATAGTTTTGTTATTTCTCACCGCAAAGCTACAAAATAAGTTACTTCGTTGTACTTTTCGTTGTCACTAATTCATAAAATTGCTACCTTGCGGGCAAAAATCTGACAAAATGAATCGAATTTTCCATGCACGTATTGCTTGGTACCAATATTTCCTGTTGGTAGTACTTACTGTGAACGTTGTCGGTGCATTGTGGTGTAAGTATATCTTGCCGGCGGTGTTGCTGATACTTATGCTGATTGTTGTGATCGAGCAGATTATCCATACTGTTTATACGGTTACTCCTAACGGGATTCTGGAGATATCTACCGGGCGTTTTATCCGTAAAAAAGTAATTCCTATCTCTGAGATTACCGCTATAAGGAAATGCCACTCTATGAAGTTCGGACGTTTTTCGGTGACGGAGTATGTGTTGATAGAATATGGAAAGGGTAAGTTCGTCTCTGTGATGCCTGTCAAGGAACGGGAATTTGTCGAATTGCTTGAAAAAAGATTAACTGATTATATACTATGAAGTATCAACTAATTATTATTGGTGGCGGTCCTGCCGGATATACAGCCGCCGAAGCTGCCGGTAAGGCCGGTTTGAGCGTATTGCTTATCGAGAAAAATAATCTGGGTGGTGTTTGTCTGAATGAAGGATGTATTCCGACCAAGACATTATTGTATTCGGCAAAGACGTATGACGGTGCCCGCCATGCGTCAAAGTATGCGGTGAATGTCTCCGAGGTATCTTTCGACTTGGCAAAAATCATTGCCCGTAAAAGTAAAGTAGTGCGTAAACTGGTATTGGGAGTAAAATCCAAACTGACTTCCAACAATGTTACGATAGTGGCGGGAGAAGCACAGATCATTGATAAAAATACGGTTCGTTGTGGTGAAGAAACCTATGAAGGGGATAATCTGATACTTTGTACAGGATCTGAAACCTTTATCCCTCCTATTCCGGGAGTCGATTCCGTAGATTATTGGACGCATAGGGAAGCATTGGACAATAAGGAGCTGCCCGCTTCACTTGTCATCGTTGGCGGTGGAGTGATCGGAATGGAATTTGCCTCGTTTTTCAACAGTCTTGGAGTACAGGTGACGGTTATAGAGATGATGGATGAGATTTTGGGCGGTATGGATAAAGAACTCTCCGCTTTGTTGCGTGCTGACTATATGAAACGGGGAATTAAGTTTTTGCTTAGTACGAAGGTCGTTGCTTTGTCACAGACAGAGGAAGGCGCCGTTGTCTCATACGAGAATGTGGAGGGGAGCGGAACAGTTGTTGCGGAGAAATTACTGATGAGCGTCGGCCGTCGTCCTGTGACGAAAGGTTTCGGACTTGAAAACCTGACTCTGGAAAAGACAGAGCGTGGTGCCGTCAAAGTAAATGAGAGAATGCAGACATCCCTTTCTAATGTCTACGTTTGCGGTGATTTGACCGGATTCTCTTTGCTGGCGCATACGGCTGTCCGCGAAGCGGAAGTTGCCGTACATTCCATCTTGGGAAAAGAAGATACTATGAGCTACCGCGCTATTCCGGGAGTTGTCTATACCAATCCGGAGATTGCCGGAGTGGGCGAAACGGAAGAATTGGCTTCTGCAAAAGGCATTCAGTATAAAGTAGTAAAACTTCCTATGGCCTATTCCGGTCGTTTTGTTGCGGAAAATGAAGGAGTGAACGGAGTTTGCAAAGTATTGTTGGATGAACAGCAGCGGGTGATTGGCGCTCACGTATTGGGAAATCCCGCTTCGGAGATTATCACTCTTGCGGGGACTGCCATTGAACTCGGACTGACGGCAGCACAATGGAAAAAGATTGTTTTCCCACATCCCACGGTAGGAGAAATCTTCCGGGAAACGTTGTAGTACGAATTAATAAGATTGGAGTGCGTGACTGGGCAGGTAAAGGATATGTGATAAATGTAAGACAGTATAGACAGTGTAGTATGAAGAATATTATTTTATCAGTTCTTTTTTCTTTCTGTTTTCTTCCCCTATGGGGACAAAAGGACTTCTCCCAAATAGATTCGCTTATCAAGCAACTGCTTCCCGAATCATCCGAAGTCGGCATATCCGTCTACGACCTGACGGCTAAGAAACCACTTTATGACTATCGTGCGGAGAAGCTGTCTCGTCCCGCCTCTACCATGAAACTGCTGACTGCCATTACCGCCCTCTCCCGTCCCGAAGCCGATGAGCCTTTCCGTACGGAAGTGTGGCACGACGGAGTGATAGAACATGATACATTGCAGGGAAACCTGTATGTGGTGGGTGGGTTCGATCCGGAGTTTGACAGCCAGGCAATGGATTCGTTGGTTAAGAAAGTGATCAGTTACCCGTTTTCTGTGATTAACGGGCAAGTGTATGGGGATATTTCGATGAAAGATTCCCTTTACTGGGGGCATGGATGGGCATGGGATGATACTCCGGCAGGTTATCAGCCCTATCTCTCTCCGTTGATGTTCTGCAAGGGAACGGTGCGGATATCGGTAGTTCCCTCTACCGTGCAGGGGGATACGGCAAGCGTCTCCTGCCAGCCCGTGTCTTCTTATTATACTTTGACAAACCGGACGAGAACACGCGCTTCCTCCGCCGGAAAGTTCTCTTTTACCAGAGATTGGCTGACGAACGGGAATAATCTAACTGTTTCGGGCAATGTCGCTTCGATCAGAAAAGATGATATCAATATTTATGACTCTCCCCGTTTTTTCATGCACACCTTTCTTGAACGTCTTCGGGGAGAAGGAATCGCCGTTCCTCCGTCGTATGATTTCGCCGAGTTGCCCCGTGACAGCGTGAAAGTGGAGCAGATGGCGTGCTGGAATACTTCCGTGCAGAAAGTGTTGAACCAGTTGATGAAAGAGAGTGATAACCTGAATGCGGAAGCCTTGCTTTGCCGTTTGGGCGCGCAGGCTACGGGAAAGAAACAGGTGGCGGCCGAAGACGGGATTGTCGAGATTATGAAACTCATCCGTCGGCTGGGGCACGACCCGAAAGACTATAAGATTGCGGATGGCTGTGGACTGTCCAATTATAATTACCTCTCTCCCGCCCTATTGGTCGATTTCTTGAAATATGCCTATTCGCGGACGGATATTTTTCAGAAGTTATACAAGGCTCTTCCCGTTGGCGGGGTAGACGGTACGTTAAAAAACAGAATGAAGAGTGCGCCTGTATTTCGGAACGTTCATGCCAAGACAGGATCGTTTACAGCGATAAATACGCTTGCGGGTTATCTGCGTATGAAGAACGGGCACGAGGTGGCATTCGCCATCATGAACCAGAATGTACTTTCGGCTGCTAAGGCAAGAGCTTTTCAGGATAAAGTCTGCGCTTTCCTTTCTTTATAAGGTCTATGGAATGAGGTGTTTGAAACTGTATGGCGATCCTGTACGGATGTATTTGGCTGAAGGTTTTCTTGCTAAGCGTTGATATATCTTTTCGCTGAGTTGGATATTTATGTACTTCGTCCGAAGTACAATTGTATTCTCTAATGAACAAAAATAACCGGATTTTGTTTACCAGAGAATACAATTATATCTATTTTGGCCTAGAATACTGTAAATCCTATATTCTATTTATTTAGCGTATTCAGCCCAGTTCGTATTCTTCATATCACCGCTCTTAGCCAGTTCAGCGTGCATTCCGAGTGCAGCTTGGATGGCGTGTGGAGTCTGGGCTTTGCCGCCGGCCAGTTTGAGATAATCCCAAAGCAACTGTTTGTAGTCGGGATGCGCACAATTCTCGATGATAGCCTGCGCACGTTCTTTCGGACTCTTGCCACGAAGGTCGGCAACACCCTGTTCGGTGATGATGATATTTACAGAATGCTCGCTGTGGTCGAGGTGAGACACCATCGGGACGATAGCGCTGATCTTGCCTTCCTTAGCCACAGACGGACAAGTGAAGATAGAGATATAAGCGTTGCGGGTAAAGTCGCCCGAGCCGCCGATACCGTTCATCATCTTCGTGCCACCGATGTGGGTAGAGTTCACGTTACCGTAAATATCCGCCTCGATAGCCGTATTGATGGAAATTACACCGAGACGGCGAACCACTTCGGGGCTGTTTGATATTTCCGACGGACGGAGCACCAGCTTGTCGCGGAAGAAATCCATATCGTTGTAAATACCTTCAAGGCAGTCGTTAGTGACAGTCAGTGAGCAGGCGCTGCCGAACTTGATACGTCCTTCGCGGATCAGACCGATCACGGAGTTCTGAATCACCTCAGTGTACATTTCGAAAGGGGGAATTGTTTTGTCGCGTCCCAATGCGCCGAGTACGGCGTTAGCGATGTTTCCCACGCCCGACTGCAACGGAAGGAATGTAGCCGGAATGATACCGCGTTTCATATCCGCAGCAAGGAAGTCGGCCACGTTCTGCCCGATTTTGTCGGTCAGCGGATCGGCGGCGGCGAAAGAACGGGCTTCGTCCGGCCAGTTGGTTTCCACCACACCGACAATCTTTTTCGGATCTACCTGCACGTACGGCAGTCCGATGCGGTCACTCGGCTTGTAGATCGGAATCTCGCGACGATAAGGAGGATCCAGAGGTTCGTATACGTCGTGCAGTCCCATACCGGATTTACTGTGCGCACTGTTCAGCTCGATAATAATCCGGTCTGCCAGGCGACAGATGGTCGGGGCGATACCGCCGGCGGCAGTCAGGTAGATCTTTCCGTCCGGAGTCACCTCGCAAGCTTCGATGATGGCAACGTTCACTTTGCCCATGAATCCGTAGCGCACCTCCTGCGCCATCTGTGAAAGATGTATGTCGTTGTAGGCAATTTCTCCGTTGTTCACAGCCTTGCGGAAATCGGCGTTGGTAGTGTAAGGAGCGCGGTAACGGATGGCTTTGGCACGTGATAGTATGCCGTCACAAGATTCTCCGGTAGATGCACCTGTAAAAATTCCTACTTGAAACGGGTTTCCTTTCGCGTGTTCCGCTTCAGCGATTTTTGCGAGTTCGGCTGTGACAGCCTTGGCCGTTCCGGCGGGAGTAAATCCGCTAAGGCCGATGTTGTAGCCATGTTTGATCAGGCTTGTAGCTTCCGCTGCCGAGATACGATTTAGTGGCATAAATAGTACAATTTCGTGTTAAAATACAGTTGATATTTCAGGGTTAATTATCGCTTAATATTTTCGTTGAAGAATTTCTCCCCAAATAATGGCGCGTCGGGCTTCTTCCGCCGAGCGGATTGCGAAATCCTGTTCGTTGCCGGGCGACGACTCGTCGGGAGCGTTGTATTGGGAGTTTTGCCGGATATTGCGTTTGTCTTGTGCGGCGCTGTTCGCTATGGAGGCGGCTACGGATATTTCTTCCCGTTTCTTTTTCCGTTTGGGGTTACTCCACGCTTCGGGCATAGGAACTGCGTCCGGTTTTATTTCGTCGGACGATGGCATAGGGGAAACGGGGCGTTTGCCGGGCTTTTTATTCTTATTCACCTCTTTAAATATTCCCACAAGAATGACGCCTGCTATCAAGAGAAATTTTAAGAAATCTTCCATTGTGTTTCACTGCTATTTAGTTATCTGCCAAAGTTACGTATTAAATCTGATTCAGGATAACTTTTCAGTATGAAAAAAGGGCAGCTTCACAGCTCCCCTTAATTTTTTTAACCTAAACCTTAACTATGAAAAAATCTAATGTTTCTTTCATTGCACAAATGTGAAAAATAAAATTAAAATTGCCAAGAATACTGCCGGAAAATGTTTATTCCATTAACATTAATTACAAGTTATGTGACTTAATCGTAAGTTTTGGTGTTATTTTCGCGCTGATTTGTATCTTATTAAAAGCGAAGCCGTATCTTTGCAGCCGAATTTTTAATTTAGATTTGAGTATGAACGAATTAACGGGAGCGGACTTTAAATCCGCAACTGCTGATGACAGCAAAAAGCTGTTTATCGAGACTTACGGCTGCCAGATGAATGTGGCCGACAGCGAGGTGATTGCCTCAGTGATGCAAATGGCCGGTTACTCTGTGGCGGAAACGCTTGAGGAGGCCGATGCCGTGTTTATGAACACTTGTTCTATCCGTGACAATGCGGAGCAGAAAATCCTGAACCGTCTGGAGTTCTTCCATTCGTTGAAGAAAAAGAAAAAACACTTGATTGTGGGCGTACTGGGATGTATGGCCGAGCGGGTGAAGGACGATCTGATAACGAATCATCACGTAGACCTCGTGGTGGGGCCGGACGCTTATCTGACATTGCCCGATCTGATTGCCGCCGTAGAAGCCGGAGAGAAGGCGATCAATGTGGAACTTTCCACTACCGAGACTTATCGGGATGTGATTCCGTCGCGTATCTGCGGCAACCATATTTCCGGATTCGTGTCCATCATGCGCGGTTGCAACAACTTCTGTACCTACTGTATCGTGCCCTATACTCGCGGGCGCGAGCGTAGCCGTGATGTAGAGAGTATCCTGAACGAAGTGGCTGACCTGGTGGCGAAAGGTTATAAGGAGGTGACATTGCTGGGGCAGAACGTCAACTCCTACCGTTTTGAGAAACCGACGGGCGAGACAGTCACTTTCCCGATGTTGTTGCGTACTGTGGCGGAGGCGGCTCCGGGTGTACGTATCCGTTTCACGACCTCCCATCCGAAGGATATGAGCGACGAAACGCTTGAAGTAATCGCACAGGTTCCCAATGTGTGCAAGCATATCCACTTGCCTGTGCAGAGCGGTAGTTCCCGCATTCTGAAGCTGATGAACCGCAAGTATACCCGCGAATGGTATCTGGACCGGGTGGCGGCTATCAAACGTATCATCCCCGACTGTGGACTGACAACGGATATTTTCTCCGGTTTTCATTCCGAGACGGAGGAAGATCACGCCATGTCGCTCTCTTTGATGGAAGAGTGCGGATACGATGCGGCTTTCATGTTTAAATATTCTGAACGTCCGGGGACGTATGCCTCGAAACATCTTGAAGACAATGTGCCCGAAGAGGTGAAAGTGCGTCGCCTCAACGAGATTATCGCCTTGCAGAACCGTCTGTCCGCCGAGTCCAACCAGCGTTGTATCGGAAAGACGTACGAAGTCCTTGTGGAAGGAGTCTCCAAGCGCTCGCGTGACCAGTTGTTCGGCCGTACGGAACAGAACCGTGTCGTAGTGTTCGATCGGGGCACACATCGTGTCGGCGACTTCGTGAACGTACGTATCACGGAAGCTAGTTCGGCTACGCTGAAAGGAGTGTGTTGCAACGCTGACCTCTCATAGAGTTTTAAAATTCTCTTTTTATTATCACTTGTCACTTTTCAGACTTAATTCTCTGATAATCAAATGCAATTTAGTGACAATAGCCAGTGATAATAAGGTGATAATAGGAAAGACGAAGCTTTTTATTATCACCTTATTTATTACTACTATGCAATTTATATATCTGATTACTAATAGCTTGGTTTATAATCCGACCATTAATTTCTTTATATTAAGAATGCCCTTTTTGACCGTAAGATTGCGTTTTCGCAGTGTTTTCCTTCCGGTAAAGTTGTTGTTGGACGGCTATGTTCTCTGCATATGGTGTGGGAATTAAAACAAAACCCGGTAGGCTTAACATACAACAAGGCACTACTAATATGTTTTGTAGGCACTACGTTCCCGTTTCACGTATGTGAAGCATTCGGATGACGTACGTAGACTTTCCGGTTCTCGCAGGTGAACCGAATGGTTCATGTACGTCAAACGAATACTAATTGCCGGAAAAATACATTAAACAAGGCGCATGATTATATTAAGTAAGCCGCATAAACAATTTAATAATGCGGCTTATATCTGACTAGGAAAGTATGTCAACCGATAAACAACCGCAGGAGGATTAGTATTTACTGGTATACTTCTTTCTCCCAACAGGCTGCTTTATCATTTTATCTCTCAAGATTTAGCAAAATCATGCAGGGTTTATATTTCTGATTTCTATTAAAAGTCCTTAACGAAAGCCCAATCCATCACATTTTATTTGTTTCTTTGCACCAAATTAGGGTATAGTGTTGCTTCTTGCATTGAGGCAGCACTTAATTTTGTTTTAGGATTAATGGAGAAACTCAGTATAAATGCTTGTCCGGTGTGTGGCTGTACGCACTTGAAACGCGTCATGACTTGTACGGATTTTTATGCTTCGGGCGAACAGTTTGAACTGTATTCGTGTGAGGACTGTGGATTTACATTCACACAAGGAGTCCCCGTGGAAGCAGAGATAGGCAAGTATTATGAGACTCCCGACTATATCTCTCACACTGATACGCGCAAAGGCGCAATGAATAATATCTACCATTATGTACGTTCCTATATGCTGGGCCGCAAAGCGCGCCTGGTAGCTAAGGAAGCGCATCGTAAAACAGGGCGTTTGCTCGATATAGGTACGGGAACCGGTTACTTTTCTGATACGATGGTTCGCCGGGGCTGGAAAGTGGAGGCAGTGGAGAAAAGTCCGCAGGCACGTGAGTTTGCGAAGCTGCATTTCGATCTGGACGTAAAGCCCGAATCGGCTTTGAAAGAGTTTGCTCCCGGCAGTTTTGATGTCATCACCCTTTGGCATGTGATGGAACATCTGGAACACCTTGGTGAAGTGTGGCAGCGACTTCATGAGTTGCTGACAGAAAAAGGAGTATTGATTGTAGCTGTACCCAATTGCTCTTCTTATGATGCTCAACGCTATGGCGAGTATTGGGCGGCATACGACGTTCCCCGTCATCTCTGGCATTTCACTCCGGGCACTATACAACAACTGGCTTCCCGTCATGGTTTTATCATGGCGGCGCGTCATCCGATGCCGTTCGATGCGTTCTACGTATCCATGTTGAGCGAAAAACATCGTGGCAGTTCGTGCAGTTTCCTGAAAGGGATGTTTGCCGGAACGTTAGCATGGTTTAATGCTTTAGGACGGAAAGAACGCAGTAGTTCCATGATTTATGTATTCCGAAAAAAGAGATAACGCATGGGAAATCAAAACAAATATAAGTCAGGTTCAATCTTCGACATGCAGTTCATTACGTCGAGTATCAGTACGACACTGGTGTTGCTGTTGTTAGGACTGGTTGTCTTTTTCGTATTGACGGCGCACAATCTTTCCGTATATGTCCGCGAGAATATCAGTTTCTCCGTTCTTATCAGTGACGATATGAAAGAAGCGGATATACTGAAACTTCAGAAGAAACTGAATCAGGAACCTTTCGTGAAACAATCCGAATACATCTCTAAAAAACAAGCATTGAAAGAGCAGACGGAGGCAATGGGAACCGACCCGGAAGAATTCTTGGGCTATAACCCCTTTACCGCTTCCATCGAAATCAAGCTCCATTCCGACTATGCCAATTCCGACAGCATCGCGAAGATAGAGAAAATGATTAAAAAGAATACCAATATTCAAGACGTGCTCTATCGAAAGGAACTGATTGACGCTGTGAATGATAACATACGAAATATCAGTCTGGTGCTGCTCGCTCTGGCAGTGGTGCTCACTTTTATTTCTTTTGCCCTGATAAACAATACGATAAGACTGGCTATCTACTCGAAACGCTTCCTCATTCATACGATGAAACTAGTAGGGGCGAGTTGGGGATTCATTCGAGGGCCATTCCTTCGAAAGAATGTATGGAGCGGAATACTGGCAGCCATTGTTGCCGATTCCATATTGATGGGAACCGCCTATTGGGCCGTGACGTATGAACAAGAATTGTTTCAGGTCATCACGCCCGAAGTCATGTTGATTGTCTGTGCAAGCGTATTGGTATTTGGAATTGTAATAACGTGGCTATGTGCCTATTTCTCCATGAATAAATATTTGAGAATGAAAGCCAACAGCCTGTACTATATTTAGCGGATGGCGAATGGCTGGTTACAAACCTGTGTTTGTGTGTGATTAGCATCCGTAACGCCCTACTGATAGATTAAGGGAATGATTGTAATTAGTAATTTGTAATTAAATAAACTATGTCTGACAAGCAGAAATTTGCCTTTGATAAAGTGAACTTTATCTTGCTAGCAATAGGAATGGCGATTGTTATCATCGGGTTCCTGCTGATGGCGGGACCTTCGTCGTCCGAAACAGCCTTTGAACCGGATATTTTCAGTGTACGTAGAATAAAAATAGCGCCTGCTGTTTGCCTGTTTGGCTTCTTGTCTATGATATACGCTGTGTTACGCAAACCTAAAACTCAAAAGACAGAGAAATAAAGATGGGGGATCTGACTACATTTGAAACAATTATCATCGCTATTGTGGAGGGATTGACGGAGTTTCTTCCGGTTTCTTCTACGGGACACATGATTATAACACAAAACATACTGGGAGTAGAGAGCACGGAATTCGTGAAGGCTTTCACAGTTATTATTCAGTTTGGCGCGATTCTTTCGGTTGTCTGCCTTTATTGGAAACGGTTCTTCCGGTTGAACAACACTCCGGTGCCTGCCGGTACTTCCTGGCTGAAGCGTTTGCTGCATCGGTTCGATTTCTATTGGAAGCTGTTGGTCGCTTTTATCCCTGCGGCTATATTGGGCTTCTTATTCAGTGATAAGATAGATGAATTGTTGGAGAGTGTGACGGTGGTGGCCGTTATGCTGGTGATTGGCGGAGTGTTCATGTTGTTTTGTGACAGAATATTCACGAAAGGAAGTGAAGATACGGTGCTGACGGAGAAGAAGGCATTTAATATCGGCTTGTTTCAGTGTATTGCCATGATACCGGGCGTTTCGCGTTCGATGGCTACCATTGTGGGCGGTATGGCGCAGAAACTGACACGTAAGGAAGCAGCCGAGTTTTCGTTTTTCCTGGCGGTGCCGACGATGTTTGCGGCAACCGGATATAAGGTGCTGAAACTCTTTCTGGATGGAGGGACTGAAGTACTGATGAATAATATGCCGGCACTTATCATTGGTAATGTAGTGGCTTTTATCGTCGCTTTGCTTGCTATAAAGTTCTTTATAAACTTCGTGACCAAATATGGCTTTAAGGCATTCGGCTGGTACCGGATTATCGTGGGTGGAGCTATTCTGGTGATGTTGTTGATGGGATATAATCTGCAAATAGGCTGATGGGCTTTGGATGAGTTGTAACAGAAGCGGATGAGTTATAAATAAAGGCTGATGAATTTTAAAAAAGGAGAAGTACTGTTTTTTAATAAACCTCTCGGGTGGACTTCATTTAAAGTAGTGGGACATGCCCGCTATCATATCTGTCGCCGGATAGGAGTGAAAAAACTGAAAGTCGGGCACGCCGGTACGCTGGATCCTCTTGCAACGGGGGTGATGATAGTATGTACGGGTAAGGCCACGAAGAGGATAGAAGAGTTTCAATATCATACGAAGGAGTATATCGCCACGCTCCGGCTGGGGGCTACTACGCCGTCGTACGATCTGGAACACGAGATAGATGCCACCTACCCTACCGGACATATCACGCGGGAGATGGTGGAAGAAGTGTTGACACATTTTATAGGTACGATAGAACAGGTTCCCCCTGCCTTCTCCGCCTGCATGGTGGATGGAAAACGTGCTTATGAGTTGGCACGGAAAGGCGAGGAAGTCGAACTAAAGGCGAAGCAGCTTGTTATCGACGAGATTGAATTGCTGGAATGCTGTCTGGAGACACCGGAGCCGATGATTCGGATTCGTGTGGTATGCAGCAAGGGAACGTATATCCGTGCGTTGGCACGCGACATTGGCGAAGCACTCCACAGCGGAGCGCATCTGACGGGATTGATTCGTACACGTGTGGGCGATGTCCGTCTGGAAGACTGTCTGGACCCTGAACACTTTAAAGAGTGGATAGACCGGCAGGAAATAGAAAATGAGGAAGAAAATAATTAACGTAATAAGGAATAGATATGAAATTATCACAATTCAAATTTAAGTTACCCGAAGACAAGATCGCGTTGCACCCGACGAAGTATAGGGATGAATCGCGTTTGATGGTATTGCATCGTAATACAGGTAAGATTGAGCACAAGATGTTCAAGGAAGTTCTGGAGTATTTTGATGATAAGGATGTGTTTATATTCAACGATACAAAGGTATTTCCGGCTCGTTTGTATGGTAACAAGGAGAAGACTGGTGCCCGTATCGAAGTGTTCTTGTTGCGTGAGTTGAATGAGGAACTACGCCTGTGGGACGTGTTGGTGGATCCGGCCCGTAAAATCCGTATCGGTAATAAGCTGTATTTCGGACCGGACGATTCGATGGTGGCTGAGGTGATTGACAATACTACTTCGCGTGGCCGTACGCTCCGTTTCCTTTATGACGGACCTCATGACGAGTTCAAGAAAGCTTTATATGAATTGGGCGAGACTCCCCTGCCCCATACGATTATCAACCGTCCGGTAGAGCCGGAAGATGCGGAGCGTTTCCAGTCTATCTTTGCGAAGAACGAAGGTGCGGTGACTGCCCCGACTGCCAGCCTGCATTTCAGCCGTGAGTTGATGAAGCGTTTGGAGATCAAAGGAGTGGACTTTGCTTACATCACTCTGCACGCCGGTTTGGGCAACTTCCGCGATATCGATGTGGAAGACCTGACAAAGCATAAGATGGATTCGGAACAGATGTTTGTGGATGAAGCGGCTGTGAAGACTGTCAACCGTGCGAAAGATAATGGAAAGAATGTGTGTGCGGTAGGTACGACAGTGATGCGCGCGATTGAAAGTGCGGTCAGCACGGACGGACATCTGAAGGAATTTGAGGGTTGGACTAATAAGTTTATCTTCCCTCCGTATGAATTCACCGTAGCCAATTCAATGATTTCCAACTTCCATATGCCGCTTTCTACCTTGCTGATGATTGTAGCTGCCTTTGGCGGTTATGAACAGGTGATGGATGCTTATCATGTAGCGCTGAAAGAAGGTTACCGCTTCGGTACGTATGGAGATGCAATGCTGATTCTGGATAAATAATGGCGAAAGTGTATGTAGGACTCGGCACTAACTTGGGAGATAAAGAACAGAATCTTAAAGTTGCCGTGCAAAAAATAGAAGAGCAGATAGGGAAAGTCGTTTCCCTGTCTGCTTTTTACATAACTGCCCCTTGGGGCTTTACCTCTGAGAATAGTTTCCTGAATGCGGCGGCTTGTGTGGAAACGGAACTGTCTCCTTTGGATGTGTTGCAGAAAACGCAGTCGATTGAATGCGAATTGGGACGCACGAAGAAGTCGGTCAATGGCGCTTATAGCGACCGCCTGATTGATATTGACCTGTTGCTTTATGAGGATCTGATTCTCTCTGCAGTCACTCCGTCCGGGGCGGAATTGAATCTCCCCCACCCGCTGATGACGGAACGTGACTTCGTGATGAAACCGTTGGTGGAAATAGCTCCGGAACTGGTACATCCGGTATTGGGGAAGACGATGCGGGAACTTATTTCTTCTTTTTCTCCGCAATAAATACCGGCAAATAGGCAATGCAGCCTATCAATATTGCATACAGCAGATGAATCTCCTGGAACGGTCTGTCAATGAAATGGCAGACAATGGCATAGATGGCAATCGTAAAGCCTATATAAAGCGCCAGGACTAAGAGCGTTTTTAATTTCTTATTTAGAATCATTTTAAATCTATTTATGTGTTAAATACGGGTCAAAGATACTCATTATCTCCGAAATCTCTTTATCTTTGCACCCGAAATGAAAGTGTGGACAGATTTGAGTAGCTTGCAACCACGGAAAAAAATGCTAAAACACGTCTGATTGACGCCTTTCGGCTTATCCTTTGCAGCACTCGCCTCTCCTACTCTCTCATTCTTGATTCTTATTTTTTAATTCTTAATTTAAGAAAGATGGGATACTTATTTACATCCGAATCGGTGTCAGAAGGACACCCCGACAAGGTAGCCGATCAAATATCGGATGCCGTGCTTGACAAACTGTTGGCTTACGACCCCAGTTCGAAAGTAGCTTGCGAAACACTAGTGACTACCGGACAAGTGGTGCTAGCGGGTGAAGTGAAAACAAAAGCGTACGTTGATCTCCAGCTCATCGCACGTGAGGTAATTAAGAAAATCGGCTATACCAAAGGAGAGTACATGTTCGAAAGTAACTCTTGCGGTGTGCTTTCCGCCATTCATGAGCAGAGCCCCGATATCAACCGTGGTGTGGAACGTCAGGATCCGATGGAACAGGGTGCGGGCGACCAGGGTATGATGTTCGGTTATGCTACCAATGAAACGGAAAACTATATGCCGCTTTCTCTTGATCTGGCACACCGCATTCTGCAAGTGCTGGCTGATATCCGTCGTGAAGGAAAGGTGATGACTTACCTTCGTCCCGATGCAAAAAGCCAGGTAACTATCGAATATGACGACAACGGAACTCCTGTTCGTATTGATACAATTGTTGTTTCTACTCAGCACGATGACTTTATCCAGCCGGAAGATGATTCGCAGGCTGCCCAGTTGAAGGCTGACGAAGAGATGTTGTCTATCATCCGTCGTGATGTGATCGAGATTCTGATGCCTCGTGTGATTGCTTCCATTCATCATGATAAGGTGTTGGCGCTGTTCAATGATAAAATTATCTATCATGTCAATCCTACCGGAAAGTTTGTAATCGGTGGTCCTCACGGAGATACCGGTTTGACAGGACGTAAGATTATCGTTGATACGTATGGCGGTAAAGGTGCTCACGGTGGTGGCGCTTTCTCAGGAAAAGACCCTAGCAAGGTGGACCGCAGCGCAGCTTATGCGGCGCGTCATATCGCTAAGAATATGGTTGCGGCAGGGGTAGCGGATGAAATGCTCGTACAGGTGAGTTATGCTATCGGCGTGGCTCGTCCGATCAATATTTTTGTAGATACTTACGGCCGTTCTCACGTGAACATGACCGACGGTGAGATTGCCCGTGTGATCGACCAACTGTTCGACCTTCGCCCGAAGGCTATCGAGGAGCGCCTGAAACTTCGTAATCCTATTTATCAGGAAACGGCTGCATACGGTCACATGGGGCGCGAACCGCAGGTGGTAACGAAGAAGTTCTTCTCCCGCTATGAAGGAGACAAGACGGTAGACGTTGAACTCTTTACATGGGAGAAACTCGACTATGTAGATAAAATTAAAGCCGCTTTCGGTCTGTAAATAGTCTGAAACCGAGCTTGACTTGTTTGATAAGAGCCGCGATTTCATTTTCCTTTTCCGGGAATTGAGGTTGCGGCCTTTGTTTTTTTTCGTAATTTTGCAGGGTGATACAATAAATCGTAGCAATGAACCAGATACATTCCGTATGCGTATATAGCGCTTCCAGCACCAAGATAAATCCTGTGTATTTTAAAGCAGCCGAAGAATTGGGCGGTTTGCTTGCCGAACATCATATCCGATTGATTAACGGGGCAGGTAGTATCGGCTTGATGCGTGCCGTTGCGGATGCGGTATTGAAGAATGGTGGGGAAGTGACGGGAGTGATTCCTCGTTTTATGGTAGAGCAGAACTGGCAGCACACGGGATTGACGGAGCTGATTGAAGTGGAGTCCATGCATGAACGGAAACAGAAGATGGCAAATCTGAGTGACGGCATTATTGCGCTGCCCGGTGGTTGCGGTACGCTGGAAGAACTGCTGGAGATTATTACCTGGAAGCAATTGGGACTGTATCTCAATCCTATTATTATTCTCAATGTAAACGGTTTCTTTGATCCATTGCTGGAAATGCTTGGGAAGGCGATTGACGAGAATTTTATGCGTCAACAGCATGGAGATATATGGAAAGTGGCACAGACACCCGAAGAAGCGTTGAGATTGCTCTATGAGACTCCTGTATGGGATATTTCCATTCGTAAATTTGCGGCTATATGATTGTGGAACTATTTACTTCGGGCATTGAAGGCATTCCTATCTCCTATTCTCCCCGTACGGATGATGCTATTGCTCTGACTCTGTTGGCTTGCTTTTTCCTTTCGTCCATTGCTCTGGCTAAAGGAAAGAAATTTCTTTCTCAGCAAGTGAAAGATTTTGTGTTGCATCGCGAACGGACAAGTATTTTCGATAGCTCTACGGCGGCTGATGTACGTTACCTGCTTGTGCTTGTGTTACAAACCTGTGTGTTGGCGGGCATCACTTTCTTCAATTATTTTCATGATATGTGTCCTGCCTTGATGGACCATGTATCCTCTCTCCTATTGTTAGGAATCTATGTCGGCTTTTGCCTTGTTTATTTCTTACTGAAATGGCTACTTTATATGTTTCTGGGGTGGACTTTTTTTGATAAAAACAGGACAAATATGTGGCTGGAATCTTATTCTGCACTCATATATTATGTAGGATTTGCCCTTTTCCCATTCGTACTTTTTCTCGTTTATTTTGACTTGAGTTTTATCAATTTGATTATAATCGGTTCAATTATTCTAATTTTCACTAAAATATTGATGTTTTATAAGTGGATAAAGCTTTTTTTTCATCAATTTAGCGGGCTTTTCCTATTAATTTTGTACTTTTGCGCTCTTGAAATAGTACCTTGTCTGCTACTCTATCAAGGTATGGTTCAAATTAATGATGTATTGCTAATAAAATTTTAGGACGTTGAAAATTAAAAAAGTACTAGTTTCGCAGCCTAAGCCTGCGTCAGAGAAATCTCCCTATTACGACATAGCAGAGAAGTATGGCGTAAAAATAGATTTCCGGCCGTTTATCAAGGTTGAAAGTCTTTCGGCGAAAGAATTTCGGCAACAGAAAATTTCGATTCTCGACCACACTGCCGTTATATTCACTTCTCGTCATGCTATTGACCATTTCTTTAATTTATGTACCGAGTTACGTGTGACGATTCCCGAAACGATGAAGTATTTCTGTGTGACGGAAGCCGTTGCGTTGTACATCCAGAAATATGTGCAATATCGCAAACGTAAAATATTCTTCGGAGCTACGGGAAAGATTGAAGACTTGATTCCTTCGATTGTGAAGCATAAAACGGAGAAATATTTCGTCCCTATGTCGGACGTGCATAATGACGATGTGAAGAATTTGCTCGACAAGAATGGTATACAGCATACGGAAGCTGTGATGTATCGTACGGTCAGCAATGATTTTACACCGGATGAAGAGTTTGATTATGATATGTTAGTGTTCTTCAGTCCTGCGGGAGTGACTTCGTTGAAGAAGAACTTCCCTGATTTTAATCAGAAAGAGATTAAGATCGGAACTTTCGGTTCCACTACCGCACAGGCTGTACGTGACGCCGGTCTTCGTTTGGATCTTGAAGCTCCTACGGTGCAGGCTCCGTCAATGACTGCCGCACTTGATATGTTTATCAAAGAAAACAATAAATAAACAGAGTGGGTATATATACTTTGTGTAAGGCCGAAAGGCTGAATAGTAAGATTTTGATCGGAAAGATGTTTGAAGGCGGTGTTTCAAAGTCGTTTTCCATCTTTCCGATACGCGTTGTATATATGCCTGTCGAACAAGGCGAGGCTTCGGCTTCCATACTGATCAGCGTGTCGAAACGACGTTTCAAGCGGGCGGTAAAGCGCAATCGGGTGAAACGTCAGATACGCGAGGCTTACCGGAAGAATAAATCCATCCTGTTGGAATGTCTGCAAGGCCGGGAACAGCATTTGGCAATCGCCTTTATCTATCTGTCGGACGAGCTTACAGCGACTGCCGAATTGGAAGAGAAGATGAAAATAGCGCTTTCGCGCATCTCTGAAAAACTATCCTCATGAAATTTCATGGTTCCCGAATATCTGTCAGCTGGATATTCGTAAAAGACATGCTGCAGAGAGTGTTTTCATTCTTGCTGCTTATCCCTATCTATTTTTATCGGGCTTGTATTTCACCGTTAACTCCTCCTTCTTGCCGGTTTACACCGACTTGTTCGGCCTATGCGGTCGAGGCGATTAAGAAACATGGACCTGTAAAAGGGCTGTATCTGACTGTGCGGCGTATTCTGAGATGTCACCCGTGGGGTGGCTCCGGTTATGACCCCGTGCCTTAATCATATAAATAAAAAAACAATAATGAGAGAGAACAATATAAACGTTGCCAATGCCATTTTGGATATTCATACCCATAAGGGAGAGATCCAGTCCGGTGGTAAAGCTATTATCAATTATCGGCAGTCAGCGGGGACACCTCTTCAGGACGGGTATTACTATTCTGTCGGCATTCATCCCTGGGAACTGAAGCCGGGTAACTTGAAACGGCACTCGGATTTTGTTATTGATCACTTGCCTGATGAGCATATTGTTGCCATAGGGGAATGTGGCCTGGACAAATTGAAAGGGGCTTCCATAAATGAGCAAATGGTAGCATTGCAATTTGAGATATTTATGTCGCTGGAATATGATTTGCCGCTGATTCTTCACAATGTGAGAATGGCGGATAAGATACTGGCTGTGAAAAAAGAATTTCAACCCAAGCAGGCTTGGATATGGCATGGTTTCAGGGGAAAGCCCGAACAGGCGAAACAAATGCTGGACAAAGGATTGTATCTGTCTTTCGGAGAATTTTATTCGGATGAAGCGATGAGAGTGGTACCCGATGACCGTCTGTTTCTGGAGACGGACGATAGTGAGCTTGATATTGAGGATATTCTGTATCGGGCGGCCCAAGTGCGTGGAGTGGAAGTGGAAACACTGCGCGAAACAATCCGACGGAACATTCAAAATGTCTTTTTTAGGGCATAAGAGTTGTATCTTCCGAGAAAGAGTCGTACTTTTGCCCCTCACGGAATTGAAATAGAATAAAAACCTAATAATTAAAGAGTAATACGATGAATTTTGTAGAAGAATTGAGATGGCGTGGCATGTTGCAGGACATTATGCCGGGAACAGAAGAGTTGTTAAGCAAAGAGCAGGTGACTGCCTATTTGGGTATCGACCCGACTGCCGATTCGCTACACATTGGTCACCTTTGTGGAGTGATGATTCTTCGTCATTTCCAACGCTGCGGTCATAAACCGTTGGCATTGATCGGTGGTGCTACAGGTATGATTGGTGACCCTTCGGGAAAATCAGCGGAACGTAACCTGCTGGATGAAGAGACATTGCGTCACAATCAGGCATGTATTAAGAAACAGCTTGCCAAGTTCCTCGACTTCGAGTCGGAGGTGCCTAACCGTGCCGAACTGGTGAACAACTATGACTGGATGAAAGATTTCAGCTTCCTTGATTTTGTTCGCGAGGTAGGTAAGCATATCACAGTGAACTATATGATGGCAAAAGACTCTGTAAAGCGTCGTCTGAACGGTGAGGCACGTGACGGACTGTCATTTACCGAGTTTACTTATCAGCTACTTCAAGGATATGATTTCCTCCACTTATATGAGACAAAGGGATGTAAGCTGCAAATGGGAGGTTCCGACCAATGGGGTAATATCACTACCGGTGCCGAATTGATTCGTCGTACGAATGGGGGAGAGGTTTTTGCGCTGACTTGTCCGTTGATTACAAAAGCTGACGGTGGTAAGTTCGGTAAGACGGAATCCGGGAATATCTGGTTGGATCCCCGTTATACGTCTCCTTACAAGTTCTACCAATTCTGGCTGAATGTAAGCGACTCTGACGCAGAACGTTATATCAAGATTTTCACTTCCATCGAGAAGGAAGAAATAGAAGCTCTGATTGCAGAACATCAGGCAGCTCCGCACTTGCGTATCCTTCAGAAACGTCTAGCTAAGGAAGTTACCGTAATGGTTCATTCCGAAGAAGATTATAACGCGGCAGTGGATGCATCAAACATTTTGTTTGGTAATGCAACTTCGGAAGCGTTGCGTAAATTGGATGAGGATACGCTGCTTGCTGTATTCGAAGGAGTGCCTCAATTTGAGATTTCCCGTGATGCATTGGCGGAAGGTGTGAAAGCTGTTGACTTATTCGTTGATAATGCGGCTGTATTTGCTTCGAAAGGTGAAATGCGTAAGTTGGTTCAAGGCGGAGGCGTTTCGTTGAATAAAGAAAAGCTGGCGGCTTTTGACCAGGTAATTACGACAGCCGACCTGCTTGATGAGAAATATCTGCTTGTTCAGCGCGGTAAAAAGAACTATTATTTGCTGATTGCAAAGTAATAGCTCATTATTTATTAGGTAGCAAAGTAAAAAAATGAATGAAATATTTGGAGGTTTGCTTGCAAACCTCTATCTTTGCACCGCTTTTTAACAGAAAGCGCATAAGTTTGGACTATGGTGTAATGGTAGCACAACAGGTTTTGGTTCTGTTTGTCCAAGTTCGAATCTTGGTAGTCCAACAAAGTAACAGTTTAGAAGATACAAAGCCCCGCAAAAGTAAATGTTTTGCGGGGTTTTTTGTAGTTCGCTTTAAGTAAAAAAAATCTCCGAAACGTATTATAGTTCGTTAAAAAAGTGTACATTGCAACGTTTCTGGACATTTTTGATGGATAATTGGAACAAAATTGTAATGTTAACCCGCTTTCTTTTGCTATTTTTGCATCGTGTACGTAAACGACGTGCATTTAGCAGAGAGGCTTATTCAATAACTATAAATAAATAAAGTATGAAAACGAACTATGAAATTCGCTATGCCGCGCATCCCGAAGATGCAAAAAGTTATGATACCGCAAGAATCCGTAGAGATTTTTTAATCGAAAAGATATTTGTCCCCAATGAAGTAAATATGGTGTATTCCATGTACGACCGTATGGTGGTAGGTGGTGCGCTTCCTGTTGGTGAGGTGCTGAAGCTTGAAGCGATTGATCCGTTGAAAGCTCCGTTCTTCCTGACCCGCCGTGAAATGGGTATCTTCAATGTGGGAGGTCCCGGTATTGTAAAAGCAGGCGATGCGGTATTTGAACTTGATTATAAAGAAGCCCTTTATCTGGGTTCGGGTGATCGTGAGGTGACCTTTGAAAGTAAGGACGCTGCCCATCCGGCTAAGTTCTACTTCAACTCGCTGACTGCACACCGCAACTATCCTGACCGCAAAGTGACGAAAGCCGATGCAGTCGTTGCCGAGATGGGTTCTCTGGAAGGGTCCAATCATCGTAACATCAATAAAATGCTGGTGAATCAGGTGCTTCCTACCTGCCAATTGCAGATGGGTATGACGGAACTTGCTCCGGGAAGTGTATGGAATACCATGCCTGCTCACGTACACAGTCGTCGTATGGAGGCTTATTTCTACTTTGAAATTCCCGAAGACCATGCTATCTGTCACTTTATGGGCGAAGTGGACGAAACGCGCCATGTATGGATGAAAGGCGATCAGGCGGTTCTTTCACCCGAATGGTCTATCCACTCGGCTGCCGCTACCCACAATTATACCTTTATCTGGGGCATGGGCGGCGAGAACCTCGACTACGGAGATCAGGATTTCTCATTGATAACAGACTTGAAATAAACAACTACAATAATTTTCCTAATTTAATAACAAAAAATTATGAATCAGTTTTTGAATTTTTCTTTGGAAGGTAAAGTAGCTCTCGTTACAGGTGCTTCTTACGGTATCGGATTTGCAATCGCTTCTGCATTCGCAGAACAAGGTGCTACTATTTGTTTCAACGACATCAATCAGGAGTTGGTGGACAAAGGTATGGCTGCATACGCTGCAAAAGGTATCAAAACTCACGGTTATGTATGTGATGTAACAGACGAACCGGCTGTACAGGCTATGGTTGCCACTATCGCGAAAGAAGTAGGTACAGTTGATATCCTTGTTAATAATGCAGGTATCATCCGTCGTGTGCCTATGCACGAAATGGAAGCCGCTGATTTCCGTAAGGTGATTGACATCGACCTGAACGCCCCGTTCATCGTTTCTAAGGCTGTTTTGCCCGCAATGATGGAGAAACGTGCAGGTAAGATCATCAACATCTGCTCTATGATGTCTGAATTGGGACGTGAGACTGTATCTGCATACGCTGCCGCTAAGGGTGGTCTGAAAATGCTGACTCGCAATATCTGCTCTGAATATGGTGAATACAACATCCAATGTAACGGTATCGGCCCGGGTTACATCGCTACTCCGCAAACTGCTCCTCTGCGTGAGCCGCAAGCAGACGGAAGCCGTCACCCGTTCGATTCATTCATCTGCGCTAAGACTCCGGCCGGTCGTTGGCTGAATCCGGAAGAACTGACAGGTCCTGCCGTATTCCTTGCTTCTGAAGCTTCTAACGCTGTCAACGGTCATATTCTTTACGTAGACGGTGGTATCCTTGCTTATATCGGAAAACAACCGAAATAATAGTGAGATAACGAGATATTCCGATAAGGTGATAGAATGGTAAAGAGCTTCCTCTTTTCGTCTGTCACCTTATCTTTTTATTATTCATTCAATGTAGATTAATCATGAAGAAGATATTAATTCTGGTTGCTGCAGTCTTGATGGGAGTTGCTTCCTGTGCTGACAGCAAACAGGCAATGACGGTTACAGTGACCAATCCTTTGGCTTTAGAGCGTACAGGGGAGATGGTGGAAGTACCGATGAGTGATGTGGTTGCGAAGTTGAAACTGGCGGACACGGCACAGATTGTAGTGCTTGATGCGGACGGACAGCAGGTTCCCTATCAGGTGACATACGATGAAAAGGTTATTTTCCCGGCTACGGTGAAAGCTAATGGTACGGCTACTTATACCATTCAGCCGGGTGCTCCGGAAGCCTTTAATGTGATTGCTTGCGGTAAATATTACCCCGAGCGTCTTGATGACCTTGCTTGGGAGAATGACTTGGTAGGTTTCCGTGCGTATGGTCCTGCTTTGCAGGCAAGAAACGAGCGTGGATTCGGTTATGACCTTTTCACGAAGTATAATACTACCGAACCGATCTTGGAAGCTCTTTATGCCGAAGAGCTCAACCCGGAGAAGCGTGCGAAGATTGCCGAACTGAAGAAAACGGATCCCAAGGCGGCTGCCGAACTTCAACGTGCCATCTCTTATCACGTTGATCATGGTTACGGAATGGATTGCTATGCGGTAGGTCCTACGTTGGGCTGCGGTACGTCGGCTTTGATGGAGGGTGATACGATTGTCTATCCTTACTGCTATCGTACACAGGAAATCCTTGATAATGGTCCGTTGCGTTTTACTGTGAAGCTGGAATTTAATCCGCTGGTGGTTCGTGGAGATTCCGGTGTGGTGGAAACGCGTGTAATTTCGCTGGATGCAGGCTCGTATTTGAACAAAGCGGTGATTTCGTACACCAATCTGAAAGAAACAATGCCTGTGGCTACAGGATTGGTTTTGCGCGAACCGGATGGAGTAACGATGGCGGATGCTGCGAATGGCTATATCACTTATGTCGATCCTACAACCGACCGTAGTGGTGGAAACGGCAAAATCTTTGTTGGTGCTGCGTTCCCTGCACAGGTGAAGGATGCTAAGGTAGTTCTTTTCCAAGAGAAGGAAAAGAAAGAACGTGGTGGGGCCGATGGTCACGTGCTGGCTGTCAGCGAATATGAACCGGGTTCGGAATATACTTATTACTGGGGATCTGCGTGGGATAAAGCTGCTATCAAGACGGCAGAAGCCTGGAATGAATATATGTCCCAATATGCACAGAAAGTACGCACACCGTTGACGGTGGCTTATTAAACTGTTTTTTGGTATAAAATACCTTGTTTTTAGGCTGTTAATACTTGTCGTCTCAGGTATTAACAGCCTATATATTAAGTGTTAATACCTGAGACGACAGGTGTTAATACTCTATGCGGCATATTTTAATAGCCTGTATGATAGCTAATAGCTGCTTGTATGCCAAGAGAACTTCCTGATATATTGTTTGCTAATATTTCATTTGCTGATTTACTTTTTGCCCTCGTTTCTTTGCAGGAAAGAAACTTTTGCTTATTTCTTTCTAAGAAAGAAAGACTAAAAACAGATTACGGAATTCACTTGTGAAAGAAAATATAAGATACTACCGTTCCAGTATAGACAGAAGCCGAATGGAAAGAACAAGATATGTCTATTCATGTGGTATCCGCCTGGAATGGATACGTTGCTTATTGAGCGATTTTCTTCAGAGTCTCTTTTTCGTATAATTCCCATCCGGTTTCTTTCCAATGATATTCCCATACAAGTTTGTCAGCGGATATCTCTACAATTTTCATAATATCCGGATCCTCATAATCGTATCCACCGTCATTCGGATAATAGAAGATAAGATGGACAGAGCCGTTTTTTAACTCCCATTTACCGGTTTCACTAGGGTTACTGCTTCCTTTGGAGTAACTATTGAAGGTCATATCAGATTTCAGTTCATATCGTCTGCCGACATAGTATGATGGATTGTCCTCTTCGCGTTCGCCATCTTCTATTTCATATCCGCTATGTTCGACGACTTCCCACATTCCTACTAATTCGTCTACTGATCCGATGGAGTCTTCGTCATCATCGCCACAGGAATACATACTGAATGATAATAATACTACGGCTGCGCAAGTAGCCAGTTTCCATAATGTTTTCATATTAATTTGTTTTGAGTGATTTGAAAAAACAGCATTCAAGTCTCTTCTTACGGAGAGAGGAGAACATGAATGCTGAATGAAAAATGATATTGAAAGGTTTGATTTTACTTTTTTTTATAATCTTGTTGGCAGAGCTTAGAATGCTACACCTAAACGAATCAGTACATTGCTTGTATTTGATTCCCAAGTTTTGATAAATCCGCGTTGATAGGTAATGTCGAAATTGAAACGGTCGTACCATATGCCTACGCCGATATTCATGCCTGCGTCAAAACGTTTCCAGTCATCCCAATCTCCAATTTTCACGGTAGTTTCTTCTGTTTTACCATTGTAGTCTTCTTTTTCGGTGATTTTTCCTAGATAGTCACAACTTACATAGGCTCCGAGATGTGCGTCCAGTGCAATATTATTTGTGATGTTGTACTTATATCCGAATGTAAACGGAGAAATTTGTACGTTGTGTGCTATTTGGCTGATTTCGTAATCATCTTCAGAGTATCCCCAACCACGAGAGCCAAGGCCGAATTCCATCCCCCAATAGGTTCCTATGCTTCCCATCGGTTTCTGAAAGCCATATATGAAGTTGTAACCAAGTTTGCTACCGCTTTCATCATCGTCTCCTGTCATTTTCATAACGTTTAAGCCACCGCGTAAGAACCACTGTTTGTTGGACTGTTGTTTTTCTGTTCTTACAATGGAACTTCTGGATGATACGATCTGTGCCTGTGTGCCTACACATACGAGAAGTGCGGCTACGATTGATAATACTTTTTTCATTGTTTCTTATGTTTTAATAGTTAATTATTGGTTTTTACGACCGGTGCTATTACCCCTTTCTCATCGGTAGGAGCGAGTTTTTTTATCCTTATCCATTCATAATCGTCCTTAGTGGCGGTGTACCATTTACTAAAAACGGCAGGGAAGCCCACCACCGTTACTGTGTAGCCTCCTTCATCGTTAGTTTCCACTTTATAGGTGGCTGCCATGATAACGTCGCTACCGGCATCTTCGTTAGCCTTATAAGTAGCCCATGAACGGACATTGCCCAACTCTCCTTTCAATCCGATTTCTACTTCTTCACGTGTGAACTTATAGGTGAATACTTGTCGTTTGGGAGTCTCTCCTCCCAGCAGCCTGACTTCCGCCACTACAGGTTTTACACATACTTCACTTACTGCATCACCTGCACGCGATTGTGCGTCACGAAACTGAAATGTTGACTTTTGAGCATAGCTCTCCAATGTACAACCGAGAATCAATGCAATTAATAGAATTAGCTTTTTCATCTTCATCATTCTGTGAGTTTTGTTAATATGTCGCAAAGGTATGTGAAAGGAACATAACAAAGGGGAAACGGGTAGTTCCTAAAGGGTGACAAATATGTCGCCTATTTGGAGACAGTATTCGTAGGAGGGATGAGGTTGATCGTATCGGACAAGTCTCTGAAGAAGTCGTGATTGAGGATGCAGGATATACGCCAAAGCAGTTGGATATCAATATTTTCTTTGTGGAATATTTTATAGACATTGGGACGGGTACAACACAATTGGGCAGCGAACCAAGTGACGCTACGTCCTTGGTCGTGAAGAATACGTTCGATAAGCTGTCCTGCATGAATCATATCCATACAACGCTGTGTGTTTCGCCCAGATTCCCGTAGGTGAACTAATTTTAGTAAATGTAACTTTGGAAGAATATATATGGAAAAGGCGCGGGAATCTTACCTTCGTCCGTTCCGTGTTCAAGGCCTTCGCAATGCCAGCTACCGGGAACGAACAACGCAGAAAGCCCACGCCGATATGTACAACACCCGCAGCCTCTCTTTGTTTCTCAAAGCGAGGCACGGATGTATATAAGCACACATCAGGAGGACGTCTTCGTTGCAGCTCGTCATTCCGGTAGAACGAAATTTGCGAAGTTTTGAACACCAATGACAAACGCTTGTAAACGTCTTCTCAATATAAAAACGGCTCCCCCTCACCACCCGAAGGCTTTCTGCGGAAGAGTCCGTTGCAAATGTAAATAAAAAAATGAGATTATGATAGGATAGGAGGGAATATATGCTTTGAATTATACGATTTATGTAATTCAAAGCATATAATCAGAGTCATTTATGCGATATCCTAGAATACTTTAAACTCGTACCCTTCTGCCTTTAGGAATTCGATGGCACGGGGTAGGGCATATTGCAAATTCCCGTTGTTCCAAGATTTCAGTGAGTCGTGGAAGGTAATGATAGAGCCGTTACGTACATAGCGTTTCACGTTGTCCAATACCTGCTCGGGACGCATACATTTACTGTAATCGCGGGTTACCAGGTCCCACATAATGATGCGATAGTGGTGGCGGAGCGTATAGTACTGCCGGAACCCCATGTGCCCGTGTGGCGGACGGAATAGGTCTGAATGGATAATCTCGTCTACTTTCTTGGCATTTGCCAGATAGTCCGGATTGGAATACTCAAATCCGCGAATATGGTTGAATGTGTGGTTGCCGATGCGGTGTCCGCGCTCTACTACCATTCGATATTCATCCGGGTGTTTGCGTATATTGTCGCCTACCATGAAAAAGGTAGCTTTGATGTGGTGTTTTTCCAATAAATCCAATACCCAAGGAGTAACCTCCGGGATGGGTCCGTCGTCGAAAGTCAGATAGACTGCCCGTACGTTCGGATCCATCCGGAAGATTGCTTGTGGATACAACGCCCGGAAAAACCAAGGTGGTTGTTCTATAAACATTGTACTAAATTACTATTTCCCTTTCATTCTCGTCACGTACTCGTTGTATAATTGGTCGAGTTGCTCGGAGTAATGTTTTGCGAGTTCTTCTGATTTGTATTTCTCCATTAAGCGAATTTCCGCGTCAAGCAAGCTTGCGTTATATACGAAATTCTCTCCGGCAATGGCAAGCTGGCTATCGTTCAGACTGAGATACCAGATCATATATTCGAGTGACTTGTTGGCAAGGTCGTCAATGATCTTGTTGGCCTTCTCGTTCTGACCTAATTGATAGTAAGATTCTGCCATTTGGAAAGCACCGTTTGCCCAGTCATACGGCACGTTGTAAGCCGGAATCACCTTCTCTGCATAGTCGAGCGCAGCGAGTGCCTTATCTTTCTTGCCCTCTTTGATGAGCTGCCCTACGAGTTGCGTGAAGATGCGACGATGTGTGTAGCACATACGCATCACGTTCTCGTCGATGTATATGCCCGGCTGGTCGATGCCGCCGAACTTGAACTTCTTCATCAGGTTGTCGTACATCTTTTCGCTGTCAATCTTGCTGTCCAGCTTTTCCGTATCGAACGGAGTGAAGCGGTAGGCGAGACCTTCCTGCGTGAAGTGATTGCCCATGCCCAAATGGTTCTCTCCGCCTACGGTGATTGCCATATAGATAGGACGTTCCCAGTTGGCGTTAGCGAGCATTTCGAGCATCATCAGCTCACTCTTGTAGAGCGCACGTTTCGGGCTTCCATTGGCGTCTCTGAGGGTGATCGTCATATATTCGGGGATAGAGTCGCCCAAAGCTTCCGGTATCTTCATGCCGGAGCGGCGTACAGCTTCTTCGTCTATCTTCATCACGATACTGTCTGTTGGAATCAGCGGGAGCTGTATATCCTTTCCGGTCTTTTTGAGAAGCTCCTTCAGCTGGTCGTTCTTGCCGAGCATCCAGCGGTTGATGATTTCTTTCAGTTCGTAAGGGTTCTCACCGAAGATGGAGTGTACGAGCGATAATATGGTCGTATCTCCTTTGGCTGCCAATTCGTTAGCTTGCTTGAAGTAACTGTCGATGAAGGCTTTCATTTCCGGACGTACCGGGATATATTCATTTTGTCCTTCCACATACTCCACACGGTCCCAAGTGATAGGGAGCGATGGAGAATCGTATGCCGGACGCTTCATCTGGTCGATGTACCAATCCGTTTGCAGGTAGTTTAGGTTGCAGGTACGGGCATCTGTGCGGAAGCCTTCTGTTTCCTGATTGTACCACAAGGGGAAGGTATCGTTATCACCGTTCGTGTAGATGATCGGGTTGCCTTTTTCCTGCAGGGTCATCAGGTAGTTCTGCCCGAAGTCACGTGCCACGAAACGGCCGCTACGGTCGTGATCATCCCACGTCTGGCTTGCCATTTGTATGGGGACAAGCAAACAGATGATGGAAAGGATGCACGCCATTGCCGCAGACGGTTTGTACGGGACGTAAGTTTCGTATAGCGAGTCGAGTTTATATTGCAGCTCGGCCTCTTCTTCTTCCGTGATAAACTTCGCTCTTTTCTCTTCCAGCGTTTTTCTAATCTTCTCGGCTTCTTCTTCCGTAGCTCCTGCGATGAGGCGTTGTTCGGGTTTCATTCTTGAGCACCACTGAATCAGTCCTGCCACTCCCATACCGACCCAGATAGCGAAAGCATAGAACGAACCGGCATACGCATAGTCACGTTCACGAGGCTGTGCGGGTGTCTGGTTGAGATAGAGCACGATGGCGATGCCTGTCATGAAGAACAGGAAGAATACTACCCAGAATTGCTGGATACCACGCTGGTTGCGATAAGCCTGCCAGAAGAGTCCGATCAATCCGAGAATCAACGGCAGACAGTAGAATACATTGTGCCCTTTGTTGTCCTTGAGATCTTGCGGAAGCAATTCCTGGTTGCCTACAAGTATGTTATCTATGAACGGGATACCGGTGATCCAGTTGCCGTGTTCTATCTCCCCGCTACCCTGTATGTCATTCTGCCGTCCGGCAAAGTTCCACATGAAATAACGCCAGTACATGAAGTTCAACTGGTAGGTGAAGAAGAATTTGATATTTTCCCACTGGGTAGGTATATTTACCATTACCATTTCCCCGCATTGGTCGTATGGCACATCATGGCCTTTCACGTCCACCCATTGCTTGTAAAGTTGGGCGTGTGAGGAACTGTACATACGCGGGAAAAGCATATTCTGCGCATATTCGTACTCGATACGTCCCGGAAGTTCGATGTAAGAGTCTTTCTCGTCGGGAGAAGTCTTCTCTTTGCGGACATACTTGCTTCCCGTTTCCGACTGGCGGGGGATGCAATAGCCGTCTTTTACGTCAAGCGCTACTTTTGAAGAGAAAGCGGGACCGTAGAAAAGCGGACGTGTCCCGTATTGCTCACGGCCGAGATATTCGCCTAGCGTGAAGATGTCTTCCGGCGAGTTCTGATCCATCGGAGTGTTGGCGGTGGAACGGATGACAATCAGCGCGTATGAAGAATATCCGATTACGATCATCATGGTGCACAGCATGGCTGTGTTCATGGTACGTGCGGAAATACGCCATTTCTCTTTGATTTTAGCCTGTACGTTCGGAGCAAGATAAATGCCCAAAGCGGCAATGACCAGAATACCGATAACGATACTGCTTGGACCATGACCGTAGAACGGGATACCCAGCAAGGCAATCGTCAAGATGAATGAAATAGCCATGCGTGTCTTGTTCTTTTCGGTGTAGCTTTCGTACACTCCCCAGATCAAGGCGGCTGCAAGCAGGACGATATAAACTACAACGCCGGAATTGAACGACATTCCGAGTCCGTTGACAAACAGCAGTTCGAACCATCCGCCTACTTTCACAATACCCGGCACAATGCCGTAGAGTACGGCGGCTACCAATACGCCTGAACCGAGTAGGGCTATCAAAGAGCCTTTAGCAGTAGCGTTCGGAGTTTTCTTGTAGTAGTATACCAGTACGATGGCAGGCAGACAGAGCAGGTTCAGCAAGTGTACGCCGATACTTAAGCCGGTCAGATAAGCGATCAGGATAATCCAGCGGTCGCTGTGCGGTTGGTCGGCCACGTCTTCCCATTTCAAAATCAGCCAGAAAACGACTGCGGTGAACAGGGAGGAGAAAGCGTATACTTCACCTTCTACAGCGGAGAACCAGAATGTGTCGCTGAATGTATATACCAGTGCACCGACCAGCCCGCTGCCCATAATGGTGATAAGCTGCCCTTTGGTAATGTTGTTCTCGTCGGTGATGATAAGCTTGCGAACCAGATGGGTAATACTCCAGAAAAGGAACAGGATACAGGCACCGCTCATCAGGGCGCTCATGTAGTTCACCATTTTCGCAACTGTCGTTACGTCAGAAGCGAACTGTGTAAAAAGGTTCGCCATCAGCATGAAGAAAGGTGCGCCGGGCGGGTGTCCGACTTCCAATTTATAGCCGGTAGTTATAAACTCAGGGCAATCCCAGAAACTTGCGGTCGGTTCTATCGTCATGCAGTAGACTGTTGCCGCAATGATGAATGTAAGCCAACCCATGAGGTTGTTTACGGTTCTGTACTGTTTCATTAGCACTATGGTAGTTTATTCGTTAAAAACAGGTTATGCGGTCGCAAAGATAGTGATTTAACTGCATAATGCAGAAGAAAGTAAGATTTATTAAGTATAAGGGCTCTCGGTGGGGAACATTTTTTCTGTAGTCAAATATGCTGTTTTTTGTTTTTCTTCTACCTAATCCACTTCAGTTCTTGATTTATTTTTCTACTTTTGTTCGCTAGCAACAAACACTTGTGATGTCATGGACAACAATATAAAGCTGGAACAAGAATTCGATCTGGTCTTCAAGGCACATTATTCGCTGGTGAAGAATTTTGCCTTAATGCTCCTTAAATCGGGACAAGATGCGGATGACATAGCTCAGGATGTCTTCACGCGGCTGTGGACCAAACCTCAGATTTGGCAGGACAACCCCGGGATAGACAAGTATATCTATGCTATGACCAAACATGCCATTTTTGATTTTCTCAAACATAAGCGGATAGAGCGGTCTTACCAACAGGAACAGATGGAAGAAAGTCTTTTCAAGGATTTGTCTCCGTCGGATGGTACGCTGGACGCGATTTATTATAAAGAAGTGCAATTAGCCTTGCAAATGGCCATCGAACAGTTTCCCGAGCGTCGCCGCTTGATTTTCGAGATGAGCCGCATCCAGGGAATGAGTAATCTGGAAATTGCGGAAAAGCTCGATATTTCGGTGCGTACTGTAGAGCGTCAAATCTATCTTTCCCTGCTCGAACTAAAAAAAATCGTATATATTTTATTTTTTCTTCATTTCATTTGAGTAGTCTTCATAGTTGTGTCGTGCTATATATGTATTCACTACTAATAGCACAACTATATGAAGAATTATTTTCGGCAGATACTGACCTCGTTCACTAAGAATACTTATTCGGAAACTATCCGGCAGAATTTCTACGGATGGCTGACGGACAGGGAGCATGCCGTAGAAAAAGACAAAGCTTTAAAAGAAATCTGGACGGCAGCGCACGCTATGGGTGAAGTGCCTCACGTGGAGAAAGAGCTCCAACGTTGGAAACGGAATAATGGACTTTACACAGCTTCTTCAGTTCCTGCCGCTCCTAATCATAAAATCCGTGTATTACGTGTTTGGCAATCCATTGCAGCTGTTCTCTTATTGGTGGTTGCATCCTTGGGTTATTTGGTGATGCAGGCGGAGAGAACAGAGAATGATCTTATACAGGAATTTGTTCCTGTAGCCGGGATGCGGCATCTTTCCCTTCCGGATGGCAGTCAGGTTCAGTTGAACTCGAAAAGTACCTTGTTATATCCAAAACAATTCACAGGAAAAGAACGCTGCGTTTATTTGGTTGGTGAAGCTAATTTTAAAGTGAAGCCTGACAAGAAGCACCCTTTTATTGTGAAGTCGGATGATTTTCAGGTGACTGCTTTAGGAACGGAATTCAATGTCAGTGCTTATCCCGAGAATGTGGAAATCAGTACGGCACTGCTGTCGGGCAGTGTATTGGTGGAATGGGAAAATCTGACCCGGCAGACTATATTGCAGCCTAACGAACAGTTGGCGTATGACAAAGAGAGCCGCCGGTTCCGGGTATTGCGCCCTGACATGGCAGATGTCACCGCCTGGCAGCGGGACGAACTGGTATTCAACGAAATGACGGTGGAGGATATTATACGCGTATTGGAACGGAAATATGATTATACGTTTGTCTACAGCTTGAGCAATCTGAAAAAAGACCGTTTGAGTTTCCGTTTTAAGGATAAGGCACCTTTAGCCGAAGTCATGGATATCATTGTCGACGTGGCGGGCAATCTGAAATTCAAGATAGAAGGAGATAAGTGTTACATTACACAGAAAAGGAATAAGAAGTCAAAATAACTAAATCAATAACTTAAAAAACACAATAACCGCCCATGAGAAAAAAGTATCCGGAACGGAGCGCCACTCCATCCCGGATATGAAATAATCAACTTTTCCGCATCAGAGTGTTACACTCTGTTGATCTGATCTATGTGAATAACAACCTAGTTAACAAACTAATACTTAAAAGTTAATGCTACAAAATTACACATTTATAGCGGATAAGCGAGGTGTAAGAAGAAGTTTTCTACTCTTTTTCAGCTTATTTTTGCTACAAGTAACAGCTTTTGCTCAAAATGATGTGCGGATCACCATCCGTGAGAACAATATCACAATCATTGAAGCATTGAAGAAAGTGGAAAAGCAGTCGGGATTGTCCATTGGATACAACAACTCACTGCTGCGTGACAAACCTGCCCTCAATCTCAATCTGGACAAAGCCGGACTGGATTATTCTCTCTCTACCATCTTGAAAGGTACAGGCTTCACCTACGAATTGAAAGGTAAATACATTAAAATTATTCCCCAACCGGTACAGGAAAAGACGTCTTCCGGCAAACAAATCAAAGGAAAAGTGACGGATGAAGCGGGCGAACCGCTTATCGGTGTCAATATCCAGGTACAAGGTTCTGCCGGTGGAGTCATTACGGATATAGATGGAGGCTATTCCATCGAAGCTCCGGTGGGTAGCATACTCAATTTCACCTATATAGGTTATACTTCTCAAAACGTGAAAGTGACAGATAAAAGCGTGTATAATGTGACGCTTGCCACTGCTGTGGAACAACTCAACGAAGTAGTCGTGACTGCCCTTGGAATCAAACGCGAACAGAAAGCATTGAGCTATAATGTGCAACAGGTGAAAGCGGACGAAATCTCCGGCATTAAAGATGCTAATTTCATCAACAGCCTGAATGGTAAAGTGGCAGGTGTCACTATCAACAGTAGTTCTTCCGGTGTGGGTGGAGCCAGCAAGGTGGTGATGCGTGGTGCAAAGTCTATCGAACAGAGCAGTAATGCGCTTTATGTCATCGACGGTATACCGATGTACAACTTTGGCGGTGGAGGTGGAATGGAATTTGACTCGCGAGGTGTTACGGAAAGTATCGCCGACATCAATCCGGACGATATTGAGAGTATCTCCGTACTGACAGGTGCTGCCGCTGCCGCCCTATACGGTAGTAATGCTGCCAATGGTGCAATCGTTATCACTACCAAGCGCGGACAAGTGGGTAAGTTGCAGGTGACGGTGAACAGTAATACCGAGTTTGCCCGTCCTTTCGTGCTCCCTGAATTTCAGAACCGTTACGGAACGGGAAGCCGGGGAAAAGACGGAGGCTCTACGATCCTAAGTTGGGGAGCGAAGTTGAATGACGCTTCACGCACCAATTATGAACCGAAGGATTTCTTTGATACGGGACTTATCTTCACCAATTCTGTCACCCTTTCTACCGGTACGGAGAAGAATCAGACTTTCTTTTCGGTGGCATCGGTAAATTCCCAGGGCATTGTACCCAACAATCGTTATAACCGTTTTAATTTTACTTTCCGTAATACGACGAACTTCCTTAACGACCGGATGAAGCTTGACGTAGGAGCCAGTTATATCATTCAGAATGACCGTAACATGACCAATCAGGGTATTTATTCCAATCCCATTGTGCCTGTATATCTTTTCCCGCGGGGAGATGACTTCGAGCTTGTCAAGGTGTTCGAGCGGTGGGATCCGGCACGTAAGATCAACACTATGTTCTGGCCGCAGGGGGAAGGTGACTACCGTATGCAGAATCCTTACTGGATTGCCTACCGTAATCTGCGCCTGAATCAGAAGAAGCGCTATATGCTGTCTGCTCAATTAAGCTATGACATTACCGACTGGCTGAATATATCGGGACGTGTACGTGTGGATAACACCCACACCAAGTATGAGCAGAAGCTTTACGCCAGTTCTAACCTTACCATTACCGAAGAGAGTACGCAGGGACACTATACCATTTCCAAGCCCGATGAAACACAGACGTATGCCGACGTGCTTGCTAACATCAACAAGCGTTTTGCCGACTTCTCACTAGTGGCAAACGTGGGTGCTAGCATTGTGAACAACAGATACGAGGATTTCAGTTACCGGGGGCCGATTCATGAAAAGGGGATACCGAACGTGTTTAATGTGTTCGACCTCGATAACACGAAGAAGAAAGCCCGTCAGGATGAATGGCAGGAACAGACTCAATCTGTCTTTGCCAGTGTGGAAGTGGGCTGGAAAAGCATGCTCTACCTTACACTGACCGGACGTAACGACTGGGCTTCGCAACTCGCCAATTCCTCTACGCCCTGTTTCTTCTATCCGTCCGTAGGTCTTTCTGGTGTTATCTCCGAGATGCTGACCTTGCCGGAATTTATTGATTATATGAAGGTGCGTGGCTCTTTCAGTTCCGTTGGTATGCCTTATCCTCGTAACCTGACGTCTCCTACTCGCGGATACGATGAGCCCAATCAACAATGGAAGCCCAAGGCGCATTATCCTATCAAGGACCTGAAGCCTGAACGTACCAATTCATGGGAATTGGGACTGGATATGCGCCTCTTCAAGGATTTCAGCTTCGCTTTCTCATGGTATCTAGCGAATACTTTCAACCAGACTTTCGATCCTAAAGTTTCCGTATCTTCCGGTTACAGCAAGATTTATCTCCAGACAGGATATGTGCGCAACTCCGGTGTGGAACTCTCATTGGGCTACGGACATACTTGGAACAACCATTTGCATTGGGAAAGCAACTTCACTCTTTCTCACAACAAGAATACGATAAAAGAACTTGCGAATGGCTATATCCATCCTGAAACGGGATTGCCCATCATTCTGGATCGTCTCGATGTAGGCGGAATGGGTAAAGCGCGCTTCATCTTAAAGAAAGGGGGCACACTAGGTGACCTTTACACACAAAGTGACCTGAAACGGGATAATAATGGTATGGTGGAAATTGATCCTTCCGGTGCACTGACCACCGAAGATAATTTGCTGGACATTAAGCTGGGCAGTGTATTTCCAAAAGCCAATTTGGCGTGGAATAACCGCTTCACATGGCGTGGAATCAGTCTAAGCGCACTCTTTACGGCACGTATCGGAGGTATTGCTTATTCTGCTACCCAGGCGGCAATGGACCAGTACGGAGTGTCCGAACGTTCGGCGCAGGCTCGTGATAATGGTGGTGTATTGCTCAATGGACGTACTCTGGTAGATGCGCAAACGTATTACAGTCTCATCGGAAATAGTAGCGGGTTGCCGCAGTATTACACTTATAGCGCCACCAATGTACGTCTACAAGAAGCCAGTGTAGGCTATACCATTCCCCGCAAATGGCTAGGAGGTGTGTGCGACATCGACGTCTCTTTGGTAGGTCGTAATCTGTGGATGATTTATTGCCGTGCACCTTTCGATCCTGAAGCTGTGGCCAATACCGGTAATTACTATCAGGGCATCGATAACTTCATGTTGCCGAGTACCCGCAATATTGGTGTGAATGTGAGAATAAACTTTTAACCCATTAAATCGAATCGTATGAAACAAGTGAAATCTTTCTTAAAGATATTTTCTCTGACTCTTCTTCTGGCGGGTGAAGCTGCCTGTACGGGCAACTTCGATGAGATCAACCGCAAGGGTTACGAAGTGACCAAGGAAGAACAGGGACGCGAGAACTATAATATAGGCTCTACCCTGCGAGGTTTGCAGGGACTGGTGGTGCCCACCAAAGAACACCTTTATCAGTTTATCGAAGCCTTGGCGGCAGGTCCGTTTGCCGGATATTATGGAACCACCCTCGTGCGCACCGATAAATTTGAAACTTATAATCCGTCTGTCGACTGGCAGGACAAGACGTATGGGGATACTTTCATCGAGGCTTATCCGCTTTACCGTGACTTGTTAAAATTGAGTGATGATCCTGTAGCACTAGCGCTTGCCAAACTGCTGCGGGTAACCATCATGCATCGCATGACGGATATGTATGGTCCTATCCCTTACAGCAAGGTCGTGGATCAGCAGGGCGGCATTTCGCTCAATGTTCCCTATGACTCACAGGAAGCCGTCTATAAGCAGATGTTGAAGGAACTGGACGAGGTGACTGCGGTGCTGAAAGAGAATATCACGATGAATCCTGAAGCATTCCGCAAATTTGATGATGTTTATTATGGTGACATCAGTAAGTGGTACAAGTTTACCAATTCTCTGAAGCTACGTATGGCTATCCGTATGTCTTATGTCGATCCTACTACGGCACAACGAGTAGCACAGGAGGCAGTAGCGGCAGGTGTTCTCACTGAAAATACAGACAATGCCGAGATGAAAGTAGAAGAGAACCGTGCTTCTATGGTTTTCAACGGCTGGTCCGACCACCGGATGGGTGCCGATCTTATCAGTTATATGAACGGATATAAAGATCCTCGCCGGGACAAGATGTTCACCAAAGTGGAAGTGCCGGAAACTGTTGATGGCAAGTCTGTGAATGTATCCGGTTTTGCAGGTATTCGCATCGGTATCAACGTGGTGAATAAGGAAAGCGTGATTGATCGTTACAGCAAGCCAATCATCTCGACCACAAGCCCTTATCCGTGGATGAATGCGGCAGAAGTTACTTTCCTGCGTGCCGAAGGCGCATTGCGCGGTTGGGCGATGGGTGGTGATGCCAAGAGCTTGTATGAGGAAGCGATCACTCTTTCCTTCGAGCAGTATGGGCTTCCTGCCACGGATGCTATTGCTTATGCTGCCAATGCTTCCAATACGCCGCAAGCCTATACTGACCCCGTGGATGGAACCTATTCTGCCGGAGCTGTCAGCGACATTACAATTGCTTGGCAGGAGGGTGACGAATATACTGAAAGGAATCTGGAGCGTATCATTACCCAGAAATGGATTGCCATGTTCCCTTGCACAGTAGAAGCATGGAGCGAATATCGTCGCACAGATTATCCTCATTTACTGCCTGTTGTGGTGAATAACAGTGGTGGTACTATTGACGATACTAAAGCTAAGATACGTCGCTTGTGGTATCCACCTAGCGAATATTCCGGTAACCGTCAGTATATTCTAGAGGCCGTCGGCTTGCTGGGTGGTTCCGATAATGGTGCTACCCGCCTTTGGTGGGACAAAAAACCGAGACAATAGAAACATCACACAAGAAATGTGAAAACTAAAAAACAAGAAGATATAGAAACTAAAACAAGAAGATATGAATATGAAAATTTCCATTCCTAACATCTTCACTTATCTGTTCCTGCTACTGGCATTGTTTGCTACCGCTTCATGCAGCGACTTGACGGATCAGAAAACCGTTGACATTGACCCGCAGCATGCCAAAGAACAGAACCCTGAACTTTGGGCTCGTTACATGGAAGCACTACGTACTTATAGGCAAAGCGAGCATTTTATTACCTACGGCAGTTTCGATAATGGCACCGAAAAACCTAAGAATGAAGGTGCTTACCTTCGTTCATTGCCCGATTCACTGGATATTGTAACCCCGACACATCCCGAAAGTCTCACTTCTTATGACTACGAGGATATTCTCCTATTACAGGAAAAGAGCATTAAAGTACTTTATTTGGTGGATTATACAGCCCAAATGTCTACTCTGACCGATGCCGCCAAACTGGGTGCGTGGTTAGACAAGGCTATTGCTACTGCTTCTCAATTGGGCATGAATGGGTTTGCCATTAAAGGTACGCCTCTTTATGGCGGAACAGAGGCTGAACAGGCTGCTCGTCGTGAAGCGGCTAAACTAATAGTTTCCAAGCTCTCTGCAGCCGTAGGTGATGGCAAACTATTGGTTTTTGAAGGCGATCCCGCCTTTATTGATGCCGCTGATCTGAATAAACTGGATTATGTAGTACTGAACACTACCACCATTACTTCTGCTGTGGATTTGAAACTCTATGTGGCAGGTGTGATAGAAAACTTCTCGATCCCTAAAGAGAAGCTATTACTCTCCGCCAAAATAAATGAAAAGCTAGTGAATGAAGACGGTAAAAAGCTGGATGCTATCACCGAAATGACAAACCGTGTCGTTTCTCTGGGACCTGTAGGCGGACTTGCTATCTATGCTTTGGGCGATGATTATTATCATACGAAAATGAATTATGAGATTAGTCGACTGGCTATTCAAATCATGAACCCGTCCAAATAATGGGGTAACCGAGAGAATATTTATTGTGAAACTTGTAAAAACACTATAATGATATGAAAAATAACCCATTTAAATACTTCGTCTTTCTGATGCTGTCACTGTTGATGGTAACAATGGCGGGGTGTACTGAAGATGATATTTCTATGCCTGCCGGACAATTGCCGGATGAAACACCGATGAATAGTGTCGGAGGGCAATTGTACAGTGGAAAAACTTTTTCTAATAAGATTACCATCAGTATGTATGAAGGTGATGGAGCTGTAACTGAAAAAATCGGTTATGCGCTGACAAAGCCTGCTACAACGGCTGTTACGGTAAAAGTTGTTCCGTCTCCGGAGCTTGTGGCTCAATATAACAGTGACAATAAAACTGATATGAAGGAATTTCCTGTTACTAATGTAAGTTTTGAGAATGGAGGTTCACTAACTGTGGCTACTGGGGAAAAAGAATCTGGAAGTATCAGTATGGTCCTTTCACCTGTTGGATTGGAACCCGAAACGCTTTATCTGTTAGCAATTACTTTGACGCAAAATCCGGTAGGAATAGAAACACCGGGTAATAGACAAGTAATTTATTACAGAGTAAGTTTTCGGGAGAGAACTACTAAATGTGAACCGAATGGTGGGCAAGTACAAGAAATCCCATCCTTAATGACTGGAGTAACTACGGTGTTCTATGTGAATACAGAAACGTATAATCCTTTAATAGCTGGTGTGTTGGCTATAAAAAACGGTGGACCGTCTAGTCGTTTAGGGCATATCGTAAACCTAAAAAGAGCAACAATAGGTTATGATGCTGTCAGTCAGCGTGCTAAACTTGAACTGGGAAGCGACCTATCTTACGTATTGGAACATAGAGACAAATACATTCGCCATCTTCAGGAAATTGGTAGTAAAGTCTGTATTTGTATTGAGAATGGTGGTAAAGGTCTCGGCTTCTGCAATATGAATGATACACAGATAGCAGACTTTGTTTATCAAGTGAAAAGTATAATCGAACGTTACTATTTAGACGGTGTAAACTTATGGGATGAGGACAGTAAATATGGCAAAGCCGGAATGCCTGCAATGAATACTACTTCGTATCCCAAATTGATAAAGGCTCTTCGCGAGGCTTTACCCGATAAATTGTTAACGTTGGTTGATAAAGGTAATGCTACGGAATATTTTTATGATGTAAATAAATGTGGGGGAATTGAAGCAGGCAGATACCTTGATTATGTATGGCATGGCTACTTTTCGCCAACGAAAGTGGTAGAAGCTATTACTCCTAATCCAGAGGGTACTCAAATTTATAGCAGATATTCACGTAAACCTATTGCAGGATTAGACCTTGCTTGTTATGGAAGTGTAAATATACCTTGTTATTCTGACAATAATCCCACTATTAGGCAGCTTACCGCAGATAATATAGCCAAATGGAAAACTGCAGGATATAAGAAAAACAACATTATTGTTTATGGAAGTGATCTTATTGGGCTTGAGTATGGAGGCTATGAATTAGCTGTTAAGATTATGTTGACGGAATATAGTTTTCAGCCGTTTATGGATGATGGTGATAGCTGGGATTTTGTTAACGATGAACTTGTATGGGGAGATGGCTTTTATGAGGCAAATTTTTTGGACTATCAGTTAAATGGCGGTCCTGATATGAATCCTTATAGAAAAGATTGGTAATCCATTCTCTTTTGTGGAAAGTGATTTCTCTTTCGTAACAAAAGGGAAATTCGTTCTTTGACATATTGAAATTACCGCTGATATTCACCACTTACAGTTGATTTTGGGAAAGTTAATGCTTTCAGAATATCTTATTTGCAAGAATTTTGTTAAAAGGAAAGGGTGTTCGGAAAGAATTGACTATTTATGTTTATAGAATTAAGATTAGGAGGAACAATTATGAGTGATTCAATTTTTATCCCGTATCAAATAAGGATGCTTAATCTGATGGCACAGGTGAAATCAGATGAAACAATGGACGAGATAAACGAAATCCTTTCCGATTATTTTGCCCGTAAAGCGGAAGTAGCGATTGACAAACTTTGGAAAGACAATAAAATTAACGACCAAGTGATTGAAGAGTGGAAGAATGAGCATATGCGAACCCCTTATCATAAGTAACAATGGAAAATATTGTACTTGATACTAATTGTCTTATGCAAGATCATCATTTCGATGTTTTACGTACCATTGATTTCCCGAGAGTAGATGTTATTGGGATTGAGAAGTTTTTAGAATTACTAACAGAGGAAAGTTTGTAACGTTTTTTGTCTTTTATTCATATATCAGGCGGTAATTTCAATAAGTAGAAAATTACCGTCTTTTTTACGCCCGGACGGTTGCATAAATTGCGGGCGTATGTTGTATTTCTTTTTTTGATTAAACTTAAAATACTAACTGGTATGAGAACAAAAAAAATACTTCGAAGTATGCTTACTGTTGTTTCACCTGCCATCATAACTACAGTCTTGTTGTTATGTGCCGCAGGCTGTGATAACAAGGACTATAGCAATACCTCACCTTTTGATAACGTAGTTTATCTGGATGCCGCCCAACTGAAAGATGTATCCAATTTCACATTCAACCGTACCATAAAGACGGGGAAAAAGGAGATTTCCGCTTTGTTGGCACGTCCCGCAAGTGAGGATATCAATGTCGGTATCAAAGTAGATGCTTCGCTGGTTGATATTTATAATGCCCGTCTTGGCGCTAACTATACAATGCTTGATGCCAAACATTATAAATTGTCGGCAGGTCAGACTGTAATTCCACGGGGTGAAATCAGTTCCAAACCTGTCACTATTGACTTCTCCGGTCTTATTGATCTTGAAATTGATGCAGGTTATTTGCTTCCCATCACTATTGACCAAGTCTCGGGTGGTATGGGTACATTGGGTGGTTCAAAGACTATTTGTTATGTGGTACGTCGTTCCAGTGCCATCACTACGGCTGTCAGCTTGAAAAACAATTTCTTTGAGGTGCCAGGCTTTGATAAAGGAAGTCCTACGGCTGCTGTAGTGAACAATATGAAACAACTCACTTACGAGGCTATCATTCGTGTGAATGACTTCAAAAATGGGGTAGACGCGAGGGAAATATCTACCATTATGGGTATCGAGCAGTATTGTTTGTTCCGTTTGGGTGATGCGGGTTTCCCGGCACAGCAGTTGCAATTCTCTTGTAATGAGATTAAATTCCCCAACGCTGACAATAGCAAGTTGTTGCAGGAAGGTGAATGGTATCATGTGGCAGTCACTTTCGATACAGAAAAGAAAGTGGCAGTCATGTACGTAGATGGTCGTGAACAGAGTCGCATTGAGGATTATGGGAAAGGAGAACCTATTAATCTGGGTATGCAGAATCGTGGCAAGGACTTCATGTTCAAGATAGGTCATTCCTATGGAGAACCTACCGATTTTTCCCGTCAACTTGATGGTGAAATCTGTGAGGTACGTGTTTGGAACGTGGTACGAACACAACAGGAGATCTTTGATAATATGTATAATGTAGATCCTACTACTTCCGGACTTTGTGCCTATTGGAAGTTTAACGAAGGACATGACGACATTGCTGAGGATTACACAGGGCATGGAAATGATGCTCATGCACATACATCGCCTGCTATTTGGCCGGAGGGTATCGAAGTGACGCAGAAGAACAAGGAATAGCTTTTGGGATAAGAAAGTAGAATGATAAAATGCCCCGCCAAGCAGAAATGATTTGGCGGGGCATTTGAACTAAAATACATTAGTCTTTGTTTCCAAAATAGGAACGTTTTTCGTATCTTTGCTTCGTAAACGCAAAGTCATGGAAGAAAACCCCAAAGACACCATCAAAGGAAATTGCGAAAGCAGAAGAACTAAGAAAAATATATTTCAACTCTAAAAAGTAATGATATGGAAGAAATGAAAGTTTATACTCATGAAGAAATGCTGGATAGAGTAGTAGGTACAAAAGATACTCCAGCACGCAAAAAATACGATACTGATATTAATAACTTCCTTATTGGTGAAGCTATTAAGCGGGCAAGAGAGGCTAAAAATCTTACCCAAGAACAATTAGGTGAGCTTATGGGGGTTAAAAGAGCACAAATATCGAAAATAGAAAGTGGGAAAAGTATATCCTTTTCTACGATTGTAAGGGCATTCAAGGCAATGGGAGTGAAAACTGCAAGCTTGGAACTTGGCTCTCTTGGTAAGGTTGGCCTTTGGTAATTTGGCTGATTTATTTTTGGATGCAAAAAAGAAGAGTTATTTTTGCCTTACCTAATAAATAAAAGCTTATGTCTGTCGATGATAAAGCAGGAAAATTAAGCAGGTCTGCTTGGATTATCTTGTTCTGCAAGAGGAATATCTTTACACTCTAAATCGCTTTTTGCATGGCAGTATTTTTAATGATGGTGATGATGCTCTCCTAAAACCCGGTGAGGCAATGTACCGTGTCCCAATAGCTCGATAGGGCAGTTGAAGTTTCTTTCCAGCCATTCGGTAGTGACGCCTGTATCCGGATGGTAATCCAGCGTTTCGTTGACGCAAGCGATAGATTTTACCTGTTGCAATACAGTGCCGATGTCGTGACTGACAAGGATAATGGCACATTCTTTATTGATTTCAGCCAATAACTCATAAAGGCGTGCTTCGAAACGCTTGTCGATATACGTGCTGGGTTCATCGAGAATCAATACCGCAGGGTCGGAGATGATGGCGCGCCCCAACAGGGCACGTTGCAGCTGTCCGCCGCTTAATTGTCCGATAGAACGGTGTTCGAGCCCTTCCAGTCCCATACGGGAGATAATCTGTTTGCCTTTCTCTTTCTGTTCGGAAGTGAATCGGGAGGTGAGAGACTTTTGTATGCTCAATCCTGACAGGATCACTTCTTCCACCGAAATAGGAAATTTCTTGTCTATGGTGCTGTACTGGGGAAGATAGCCGAGTGAGGGCTGAATATCAGGTCCTTTTGTCACAGGAATATGTAGAATAATCTCTCCTCCTGTCGGTTTCAGCAGACCGAGGATACACTTGATAAGCGTTGTTTTACCACCTCCGTTGGGACCGATAATACCTAAGAAATCACGTTCGTAGACGTTCAGATTGACGTCATGGAGAACAGTGCGGCCGTCATATCCGGCGGATAGGTTTTTTATTTCGATGATTGGTTTCATTGCTTGAAATGGCTAGGCGGGTTCTTGATTCTTCTATTTCGCTTCAGCTTGCGTAGCAAGTGCTCGGGCTACGTTCAGCATTTCTTCTTCCCAATCATAGCTTAACGGATTGATGGGGACAACTTTCGTTCCGGTTTGCTGCGCGATGGTTTCCGCATTGCGTTTGTCAAACTCCGGTTGTACAAAGATGACCTGTACGTTTTCTGCCCGACATAGATCTATTAATTCCTTCAAATGGGCAGGAGAGGGTTCTTTTCCTCCTTCTTCGATAGAAATCTGGTGCAGTCCGTAGTCGCGGGCGAAGTAGGAGAGAGCCGGATGATAGATCATAAAGGCTTTGGCTGCCTCCGGTGAAAAAAGTTGTTGGCGAATCAGGCTGTCGGTATGTTGTATACGTTGGCAGAGAGAGTCGTAGCGAGCCATATAATAGGCGTCATTGGCCTTATCCAATTGGCTGAGGGCTTTATAGGTATTTCCCGCAATAATTAATGCATTGGCGGTAGAATTCCATATATGCGGTTCTACAGCATGGATATGGCCGTCGTGGGGGCTATGTCCGTTTCCATGTCCGTGGTCGTTATTGTTCAAGATAAGGTCGATTCCTTTGGAAGTATCGAATACCTGAATATGGGGCGTATTGTTCATCAAGCGGTCCATCCAGGTTTGTTCGAAGCCGATATATCCGATGCGGAAGTAGGCTTTGCTATCCCCTAAAGAAACAAGTTGCTGGGGAACCGGATCGTATGTTTCCGGGCTGGAACCTTTGGGAACCATGCTGACTACTTTGAACTTATCTCCCGCAATGGCTTCGGTGAAGTAACGTTGAGGCTCCAACGTAACCGTAATTACAGGTTTCTCTTCATTACTGTTGGTTTGGGAGGGACGTCCGGCACAGGCTGCCAATAATAGGCAGACACTTCCCAAGAATAGGTTTCTTATATCTTTTAGTTGTTTCTTCATTGGTCTTTCTATTTCGTGATTTTCTATCTTATTTCTCATTTCTTGTTTTTCGGGCGCGCAATATCTCCCGTTTTCCTCCCGGAGGTCCCGGAAGGCGTTCTACTGTGAATCCGGCTGTTTGTAACATTCTCCGGACAGCCCCTTTGGCACAATAGGTAGTCAGGATTCCGCCTTCGTCTAATAAAACGAAAAGGCAGTTGAATAGTTCTTGCGACCACATTTCCGGTTGCTTTTCGGGGGCGAAAGCGTCGAAGTAAACTAGGTTAAATGGAGAATGGAGAGTTGAGAATGGAGAGTTGACTACGCTGTCATTGGCATTGTCCACTCTCAACTCTCCATTCTCCACTCTCAACTTATTCACGTCCGTTTCTACTTTCTGTAGTGTGAAGTGTGGAGTGAGTTGCACGTCTTTCCCCCAAGGTGATGTATGAAGCTGCTTAAACAATTCGATAGCCGGTTGCTGCCGGTCGCTCGTTGTTAATTGTTCATCATTGGAGATATATCCTAGTTGCTCTATCGTCTGCCATTCCAAAGGATATAGTTCCAATCCGGTGTAATGTATATGCCGGCCGCTCTGTTCGGCCTCTTTGAGGGTGAGCCATGCGTTTAATCCGGTGCCGAAACCTACCTCAAGAATACGTGGGGCGGTGGAAGCGGAAGCCTTCAGTCCCATCTCAATAAAGATATGTTGAGATTCCGTGCGTGCTCCTTTCGTCGAATGATAATGTTCATTCAATTCCGGAACAAACAGGGTAGCGCTCCCATCATCGGTTTTCTCAATAATTCTTTTCATCACTCACTCTAATGCTTTGTTATCTAATATTCTTACATTCTTATGTTGCCACTGCATCCCATGCGCTTTCGAGCACATATAGGAGAAGGATATAACGTATTAGTTTGCCGAGAAACATAGAACTTACCGTAATCCATGTGTTGCTCCGCATAAATCCCAGTGCGATGGCAATCACTTCCCCTATGGCGGGGAGAAAGGCGAAGAATGCCATCATGGCTCCTTTCCCTTGCAGGAAGTTTACCATCTTGTCTACTTTTTCTTTCTTTACCTTGAAATATTTTTCAATCCAGGCGATTTTGCCTAAACGTCCCATGTAATAACATGTCATTCCTCCGGCGGTATTCCCCAAAGTGGCGGACAACAGACAGGCGATAGGAGGCAAGCCAAGCTTGATTAAGGCTACCAATACCAGTTCGGAACTGAAAGGCACGATGCTTCCCGCCAATAAAGCCGAGATAAATAATCCCGGAAGTCCCCATTCTATGAGGAGTTGTATCGCTGAGTCTATAAAAGCGTCCATATATTGAATGCGAATAAAAGGGTGAGACTGACTAAGGAAATGATGAAAAATACATTCGAACTTTTGCTATTGGTCAGTACAAAAAAGTGTCCTATCAGAATACTGTTGCTAATCATAAGCAATGGCAACAGGTCATTGCAATAATTCGGTTGGATGGCTATCAGCAGGAAGAGGAAGATGGTCAGATCTATCAGGAATTGCAGATAGGCGCGTGTGCGTATCTTATCTTCAAATCCCGCAGCGATGCAATGAACCGCACTGACAATAAACAGCACAAGCAGATATCCTAATATCGCCAGTTCCCAAGACTGAAGGATCTGTAGGTGGAAAGCTTCTCCGAAAGTTGACAGCTCGATAAAAGGACGGTAGAACAGGTCCATCTCATTGTAGAAGAATGCGTGTCCGAACAGAAACCAGTAAGGCAACATCCAGCCGAGCAGTGCCCCGCAGAAACTGCGTAGGGTGAGAGATTGGAAACGATAAGCCTCAAGTATCCAGAGTACCGAGAAAACAGTAAGTTGGGGAAAAATGATACTTCCCATTCCGATAAAGAGGAAGGAATAAAAAAGGTAACCCGCCGCGTGTGATTGTTGGTAGCTTCTGAACAGGAAATAGATGGATATCAGAGAAGCCAAAGCGGCAATATCTCCCGCATATAGCAGATGCATCTCCGGACAGACGGTGACAAACAGGAAGTAAATGGCTGTCTGCATGGAAGCCCTCATACGGATAATGCCGAACTGATTGTTCAGTTCTATTAAGAAATAGCCGATAATGGCGTAGATTAGAAAGCTGACGATCCGTTCCGCCCAGCCCGGAAGCAGGAAGCTCTGTATGGATTGCCAGAAGAAAGGCTGGTTGCCCTGTGTGGGGATGGATGCGAGTTGGGGAAATAAAAAGGAGGTCGACACCCAGCAAAGAGTGCAGATAAGGGTAACGGCAGGCAGGGTGAACCGTCCTGCCGTTACTTGATTCTGTAACCTTTTATTTCTCATTCGTCTGTTATAAATCGAATCCGATATCGCGGCGGAAATACTTCTTGTCGAAGTTGATCATATCCGCCACCTTATAGCTCTGCGCCAATGCTTCTTCTTTGGTTGCACCGTAAGAGCAAACGGCGATGACACGTCCTCCGTTTGTCACTACCTGTCCGTCTTTCATTGCTGTTCCGGCATGGAAGATGATACTGTCCGTAGCGGCAGCTTGTTCCAGTCCGCTGATGGGGAATCCTTTTTCGTAGGCTTCCGGGTATCCGCCACTGACGAGAATGACACAACCGGCTGAACGTGGATCCATAACCAATGTCTTTTCGTTCAGATTGCCTGCGGCAGTGCCTTCAAGCAGTTCGACGAGATCACTTTGGATACGGAGCATGACGCTTTCTGTTTCCGGATCGCCCATACGGACGTTGTATTCGATAACCATCGGCTCGCCTTTTACGTTGATAAGTCCGAGGAAGATGAAACCTTTGTAGGTGATGTTTTCTTCTTTCAGTCCGTTGATTGTCGGTTCGATAATACGTGTGCGTACTTTCTCCATGAACACTTCATCGGCGAACGGAACGGGGGTTACACTACCCATACCGCCTGTATTCAGTCCTTTATCGCCTTCGCCGATACGTTTGTAGTCTTTGGCAACGGGGAGGACTTTATAGTTTTCTCCATCTGTCAGTACGAACACGGAGCACTCGATACCACTTAGGAATTCTTCGATGACAACAGTTGCAGATGCAGAGCCGAACATACCGCCGAGCATTTCTTTCAGTTCTTTCTTCGCTTCATCCAGAGTAGGAAGGATAAGAACACCTTTTCCGGCACAAAGTCCGTCAGCTTTCAGTACGTAAGGAGCTTCCAGTGTTTCGAGGAAGGCCAGACCTTCTTCGATGTTGGCGGAAGTAATGCTCTTATAACGGGCTGTCGGGATATGATGACGCATCATGAAGCCTTTTGCAAATTCCTTGCTTCCTTCCAGCTGTGCTCCCTGTGCGGAAGGGCCGATAACAGCAATATGTTTTAACTCCGGACGATTCTGGAAATAGTCATAGATTCCTTCTACCAACGGATCTTCGGGACCTACTACTACCATTTCGATGTTTTCTTTCAAGGCGAAAGTACTGATAGCGTCAAAATCAGTTGCTTTGATATTGACATTCTCGCCTACAGCAGTTGTTCCGGCATTACCCGGTGCAATGTATAGTTTTTCAACTTTCGGACTTTGGGCTATTTTCCATGCAAGTGCATGTTCGCGGCCGCCCGAGCCTAGTAATAATATCTTCATAATTTATATTTTAGTTATATCTTCTTTAAAGTCTTTCATTCCGTATTTCAATGAAGGCTCTGCTGCGATATCGTTTTTCATTTGATACTCTTCATAATGTTTAATTTCACAGCCCTTATTTATTAAAAAAATGTGATTTAATGTCTGTTCAAGTCCCCTTAATGTATTTATTCGCTTTTGAGGCTTTAGTTGGCATTCCCATAGTTGAATAACATGCCACCCCATAATGCGTAGCTGAATTCTTTCTCTTAAATCACGTTCTTTGTTGCGTTCTATTTTCTGTTTCCAAAACTCTACATTAGATTTTGGAAAAGAATAGATGTTACAATGATCATGCCCATGCCAAAAACATCCATTCACAAAAATTACGGTTTTGTATTTACGCAGTACAATATCAGGCTTTCCTGGCAAGTTAGTTACATGAATTCGATATCTGAATCCATGTGCAAAAAGGAATTGCCTTACTATCATTTCAGGTTTCGTATTTTTGCTTTTAACGTGTGACATACAAATGTGCCGTTGTTCAGGAGTCATCTTGTCTGCCATTTTATTATACCTCCAACAGCCAGTTTTCTAATTGTTTTATTTGCGGATATTGTGTGGATATTTGTTTCGCCCAAAACGCATATTTATCTTTTGCGTAAAACAGATCTGGATTATTCTCTTTTATATCAATCTGTAAGTCATATAAAGAAAGAATATGTTTAACTGTCGGAGCTACTTTTAATATTCGTTTGATAATGGCTGGACAATACTGTCCATTTATTTTTACTTTTCCACCTGCAGTGAATAAATCTCTGAAATGCGTGTTTATGATGGAATGACGGACGCAGAGCCATAATGTGGCACGATTGTATTCAGAATTACAAATTTCTTCAGGAAAAAGAATAAGTAGTTGTGCTTTATAATTATTCTGCTCTTCTTGATTTAATGCTCCTTTAGTCCATAAGCGTAAAGTTGGAGATGCGATAATGTCACTTCCAATCCACCAAGGTGTTGCAACTCTTCTTTCTTTCTTTATTTTTTCTAAATAATATGTTCGTACAGTGTTGATAGGATCCTCTGATAAACGGAATTTGTCATATTCAACTCCCATTTTGGCGAATATAGTTTTTTCTTGTGGTATTTCCATGTCAATAAGATAACGGGGAGAATGTGTGACCGCAATATCGTATAAGCAATCTTGGTAAGGTTTACATTTAAATTCTATAGGATTTCCTCCTAGTTTTCCAAATAACATATATATGTGTGCTACGTCTTCTATTCTTGTAGATTCTACAATACTGCTTCCTGTGGAAATCCATTTATTGTCTTTGGTACTTTTTACTTCGACTCCGAAATGTTTAGCTGCAACAATATCAGGAAAACGTTGTCCAGATACTAATTGAATATCTTCTGGTATGAACAAGGTATTCTTACAATTTTCTTTCATTGCTATAACAGTTTCCTTTTCTAATAACTTAGAATCGCATCCTATATAATGATTTGTACTTTGTGCTATTTTATTCATATAGCTATCAGTCTTTTTCATTAGTGAATCAAACTCTTCTAATGCGACTTGTCTATTTTTATTGTAAACAGCAATAATATTACCCGTTTCCATTATGTTTCTATCTAAAATAAGTTACCCATAAATCTTGTATTCGCATAGCGATATGATAAGCTAATACGGGGGGGACGGCATTGCCTATTACTTTGTAAGCTCCTGATGCGCTGACAACGAACCGTTTCCAATTATAATCTTTAGGAATGACAAATTGATAATCGGGGGGGAATGTCTGAATGAGTGCACACTCTCTAGGGGTTAGCCTGCGTTCCGTTAGTCCCTCTTTTAATTCTTTTTGATATTTACCTTCATGCTCTAATGATAAACGGCGAAATTCTATATTTCCATGATGCTCTGAACGAATAGTAGGACCAATATTATTTAGATCTATTTCTTTTTGTCCTTGACAGTGGGCTCCCATATATTTAGCTTTTGAATAAAAACGTTGAGAGGGATCAAAAGACTCTTCCGGTTCTTTTAGTCGTTTTAGTATGTCTCGCAATATAACAGGAGGAGCTAATTTTTTATTATTTAATGTACAATTGTGAGTAGGTGCAGGATAGGGATATAAGTCTTTTGAGATGTTACTTTTTTCTAAAGCTTGTAGTATTTCTTCTTTTAAAGCTTCTTTTCTAATTCCTATAAAAAAGACTCTTTCTCTTGACTCAGGTACACCATAATTTCCTGCATGAAGTACTTGTGGAGGTAAAACTATGTATCCATTACTGCCTGCATGCGAAAAATCTGCTTGTATGATATCTTTTACTTGCCCCATATTAACGAGCCCTTTTACATTTTCGGCTATGAAAATTTTAGGTTTTGTAATATCTATAACTTCCTTCATCCAATAATATAATTTACCCCGTGTCTCCTCAGTTGGTAAATTCTCTGTTCGTATTTTTCCATCATGTGTACGCATTGAATCGAAGCCTTTTCGTTTTCCCGATACACTAAAATCTTGACAAGGAAATCCACCTATTACCACATCTACATTTTGGGGGAATATATCTCCTCCCTGTTTGTGTTGCTTTACCAAATCCACAATACTTTCTGTTCGATAAATTGATGGTTCATATCCATATCGATTCATGAATTTGGTCCATGTTAAAGCTGCTTCTTTTAATATGTCATTAGCAAATACTAAAGAGAAGTTTGTGGGTTTTAAATGTACCCAATCATTGTCTATCTGTTTTTTAATCCATTCTGGGTGTGGTGATATACTTTTGAAGGGAGCGATAAAGTCACCTTCAAATCCTAAGTCCATTCCTCCACAACCTGAAAATAAAGATAAGACTTTTAGTTTCTTAGAAGTTCTGATGGGTTGAGAATAATTGATAGACAATTGACTATCAGATACTATGTCAAAGGTTATTTGTTGGTCATTGTATTCCATATATTATTGCGTATAGAGAAATTTTCTTTTTTGCAAAGATATTCATTTATAGATGTTCTTCAAAATATCGGGTAATTTTCTCGTGCAGATGTACGCGGTCACGGCCCATTACGTTGTGTTTATGGCACGGGTAAATGAACAGGTCGGGATAAGTGCGTGCGTCTACGCAGGCTTTCATGAACGATAGGGTGTGCTGCGGCACACAGGTGTCATCATGATCATCGTGAATGATCAACAGATGGCCTTTCAACTGTCCGGCTAAGTTCTTCAAATTACACTCCTTGTAGCCTTCCGGATTCGTTTCGGGTGTATCCATATAGCGTTCGCCGTACATTATTTCGTAGTACCCCCAGTCTATCACAGGACCTCCGGCAACACCTACTTTGAATATTTCCGGATAGCGGAGAAGCAGGGCAGTAGTCATGTGCCCTCCGAAACTCCATCCATGTACGCCGATACGCTCACTGTCCACGTAAGGCAGGGATTTCAGATATTCTATACCTTTTACTTGGTCTTTGCCTTCTTCCACACCGAGACGACGGAAAGTGGCGTTCTCAAATGCCAGTCCACGGTTACTGCTGCCACGATTGTCGATGGTGAACATGATATAACCTTTATTTGCCATATAAGTATCCCATCCGCGTGCACCGTTCTGCCATCCTCCGGTGACACATTGTGCATGAGGACCTCCGTAGACATAGACGATAACCGGGTATTTCTTGCTTGAATCGAAGTCTGCCGATTTCATGATTCGGAAATGCAGGTCGGTAGTGCCATCGGCTGCTTTGATTGTTCCGGTTTCGATACTTGGCATTTGGTAGCCTTCGTAAGGACTTTTGGCGGTTAGCAGATTGACGGTTTCTTTGAACTTCTTTGTGTCTACCAGATTGATAATGCGGGGTTGGTCTTTGGTCGAATAACGGTCGATAAGATATGTGCCGGACGCATTGAGCAGTCCGTTATGTTCGCTTTCTTGAGAGGTGCTGAACGGCTGGCTCATCTTTCCGTTGCCGGTGTTAACGGCGAAATGTCCGCTCTTCAACCCCTCTATGGCAGTGAAGATGATATCTTTGCGTTTGGTATTGAACCCCAGAATCTCACTTACCAACCAATCTCCTTTAGTTAGTTGTTTTACCTTACAGTATTGACGGTATGTGCCACCGTTGACAGAAGTATGTGTTTCGGGATATATCTTGGTGCGTGTATCGAAGAGATAAAGGTGGTTGTAGCCATCCCGCTGACTTTGGTAGATGAACTTGGTGTCATCCCATGGCAAGAATACGATTGGATTTTGCGGTTCGACGTATTTGGGATGTGTCTCTTCATATAAAGTCTGCATCAGCTCACCTGTCTCTGCATTATATTGGCAGAGTTTGGCATGGTTCTGATCGCGGTTTACCTCTATGAGATAAATACTTTTTTCGTCCGGCGCCCAACTGATATTGGTGAAATAACGATTGGTGGGATCGCCTGTATTCAAGTAAATGCTTTTATCGGTAGAAGGGTTATAAATACCGACTTGTACCTTGTGGCTGGTCATTCCGGCCATCGGATAACGTATGTTATTTACTTCTCCTACACGTGCTGTGATGTCTACAAGAGGATATTGAGTCACCATACTTTCGTCCATGCGGTAGAAAGCGAGCAAATTGCCTTTCGGACTCCAAAAGGTTCCTTTGTTGATACCGAATTCATTGCGGTGCACAGATTGCCCGCAAACGATACCTTCGGGTTCGTTGGTGATTCGTCGTCCGTTGACATACAGATTGTTTTTTACGGTATAGGCGAGATTCTTATTGATAGCATAGTCATAGTTGGCAGATGGTTCTTTGGGCAGGTCATCTCTGCCGATAACTTCTCCCTTCTTCCAATTGTAAACAGCATAGCGGACGTTTCTAGGTAGTAATACTTCCGTTTTGTCATCCCAGAGGAACCGGAGGTCGTAAAGATGAGATAACTTTGGGTATCCGGCAGATGCCAGTGCTTTGTTTACTTGTTCACGGGTGAACAGGATTTCTTCTTTTCCTGTTTGGGGTTGAATTGAATAAAGAGTGTCGATGCCCGGTTTGATGCATTCGTCACCCCACCATTGCAGTCCGTACAGGTTTTCTGCATAGAGGTAACTCTCGCCGCCCGGAATCAGTTCTTCCAGCGTCGGCTTTTTGGTTTCTTGTGCCATAACATTGAATCCGATTGGTAGTGCCAACAATAACAGAATAGCTCTTTTTCCAATTTTACTCATTGCTCTTTTCTTTATTATTTGTTTTAAATCCTTCTATTTTTACTCTGTCCAAAGGAGTCTGTCTTGATTGGATAATTGCACTTATTTTAGCAAAGGCATTAAATAGGTCGTCAAATTGTTTTTCGTAACTTTCCCTATCAGAAGTAATATCTTCTTCGAGATATTCGATGCGTTGTTTTAATTCTTCCAACTCCTTTTTAGGTATATTGGATAGAAGATATTGGCGCATACGTACAAAAGCACGGATAATATTGATATTTACTTCCACAGCGGTCTTGGATTTGAGGACGCTGGATAACATAACTATACCATATTCAGTAAATGCAAACGGAAGATATTTGATGTTATATCCTTGTCCTGTTTTCAAGGTCGCAATTTGCGACCTTGAAATTGCAACTTCTTCTTTTGTTAGCTCGAACATGAATTCAGCAGGAAAGCGTTCAATATTACGACGTACTTGTTCCTTGAGGCGTTTAGTCTCAACTCCATACATTTCTGCCAAATCAAAGTCAAGCATAACTTTTTGCCCTCTGATTTCGTATATTTTGTTTTCTATAATGGCTATATCATCCATCTTTTTTTGTTTAGACAGGTTCCAATTTGTGACTGAACATTAGAACTATGGTGTAAACTTGAAGTTCCAATTTGGAACTTCAAGTTTTTAATTAATTATTAACTAGCGAATTACAGGGTGAATAAGTTGTTGGAATTAGAATTGTTTATTCCTCTTCCTTCTTCGGAATCCTCGGCTCCCGATTTCCTTTAAACTCTCTCGGTCCTCTTGAATCTCTTCCTCCGCGGAATTCTCCCCGTGGCTTTCTATCTCTGTCACCACCTTTGAATTCACCACCTTCTCTGCGTGGCTTGTATTCTCCCTCTCTGCGAGGTCTGGATTCACCATCCCGACGCGGTTTGAACTCACCTTCGCGGCGTGGCTTAAATTCTTTTCTTTCTCTGAATCTTGGAGTCTGTTCTCCTTCAGCCTCTTTCTTTTCTTCTCCCTCTTCCTGGCTCTTGAACTCTTTGTATTTTCCGTCAAAAATCTCATATTTGCGGAACTCACACTCTAATGGTCCATTGAACAAAGGAACCTTCTGGCTTGCCTTCAAACCAATCTGGTCGAAACACTCTTCCCGATAAGAAAGCACCCATGCTTCGTTTCCTACAAACGCATGTTTCAGACGTTCGCCGATCATTTGATAGAGACCGAGCAAATCGTTTGTAGAAATACGTTCTCCATAAGGAGGATTGGTAATGATGATTGATTTCTCTTTTGGCTGTTCAAACTGTTGGAACGGTTGGAGTTTCAGCACGACGTCTTTCGACACACCGGCAGCTTTTATATTGTGAGTTGCAATCTCATTCGCTTTCGGATTGTTATCGTATCCATAAATCTTATGAGTAAATTCACGCTCCTGGCTGTCGTCATTGTAAATCTCATCGAACATATCCGCATCGAAATCCACCCATTTCTCGAAAGCAAATCCTTTACGGAATACTCCCGGTGCAATATTTTTTGCAATCAGTGCCGCTTCGATAGGAATAGTGCCCGAACCGCACATCGGGTCAATCAGGTCGCATTCTCCACGCCATCCGGTCATCAGAATCATGCCGGCAGCCAACACCTCATTCAACGGAGCCTCTACCGCTTCCTGGCGATAACCGCGACGGTGCAGTGATTCTCCTGAAGAGTCCAAAGACAAAGTGCAAGTAGTCTGTGCAATGTGAATATTCAGCAGTACGTCCGGATTGTTGATGCGGACAGACGGGCGTTTCCCGGTTTTCTCGCGGAAGTAATCCACAATCGCATCCTTTACCTTATATGAAACGAACTTTGAATGGCGGAATTCTTCGCTGAACACTACCGCATCAATGGCAAATGTCTTGTTTACATCAAGATATTCTTCCCATGGAATGGTTTGTATCTGATTATAAACCTCGTCTGCATCTTTAGCAGTGAAGTTTTTAATTGGTTTCAGAATGCGGATAGCAGTACGAAGGCAGAAATTTGCTTTATACATCATACGTTTATCTCCACTGAATGAAACCATTCGACGGCCTATTTGAATGTCGTTGGCTCCTAGTGTTGTCAGTTCCTCTGCAAGTATCTCTTCCAGTCCTTGGAAGGTCTTGGCTATCATCTCGAATTGTTCGCTCATATATAGTTATTTGATATTATTTTTTTGCTTTGGTTTGTACGATTCTTGCTCCGGCAGGCACGTTCTCCGTTACCCAGATGTTACCTCCTACGGTTGCATCGTGCCCGATAGTGATTCTTCCCAAGATAGTGGCGTTGGAATAAACAATAACATTGTCCTCCAGAATAGGGTGGCGGGGAATCCCTTTGATAGGCTTTCCATCAGCATCCAACGGGAAACTTTTGGCCCCCAAAGTAACACCTTGGTATAGTTTGACATTATTACCGATAATACTGGTTGCACCGATTACGACACCCGTACCATGGTCGATAGTGAAGTAACTGCCTATTTTAGCTGCCGGATGGATATCAATCCCTGTTTCGCTATGCGCCATTTCTGTGATGATACGGGGAATTAAAGGCACTCCGAGTTCCAGCAATTCGTGTGCTATCCGATAATTGCTGATAGCTTTAATAGCTGGATAGCAGAAGATTACCTCTCCATAGCTTTCGGCGGCAGGGTCACCGTTATAGGCAGCTTCCACATCTGTTGCCAGTATTTTCCTCATGGTGGGCAGTTTGCTGATAAACTTAGCGGCAAGGCGGGCTGCTTCTTCCCGTTTGGAATCGGAGCAGACGTTGCATTTTCCCTCTATGGAAGTACTAAAACACAATCCGGCCAGAATTTGCTCTGCAAGCAGATCAAATAGTTTTTCAACGTTTACACCAATGTGATAATTGATAGTCCGGCTGTTAATGGTCGAATTTCCGTAATAACCGGGAAATAGAATAGAGCGTGAGAGCTCGATAATTTCATACAAAACTTTAGCAGAAGGCAGTGGCTCGCCATCTTTGTGTTGATGAAACAGTCCTTTGTAAGATTCGCTTTCCGATAGCTCATCGACTGCCTGTGTCAGAATGTGGGTGAAGTTCAGTGGACTCATTAGGTCAGTTACTCATATTTATATGGGTACAAAGGTATTAAAAAAATAATAAGATTGATTGGGATTCAGGATAAATAATGTATTTTCACGTGGAACATCCGATTATATAATGTGAAATGCCACTTCTTCACCAGAAGCGGCATTCCTTGCTATTAGAATATTAGAATGAGAGAGAGTTTTGTTACATATTTGTATTATCCATCGTAACGGTCATTTCGGGAACCAATACGTAGGCTTGCTTTTTAATGTTCCATTTATAGTAATTGGTAGTGACGGTTTTACCTTCGTAAATATAGTTGATTCGTAAATCTTTTTGCCATTCATCCTTGTCACTGTCCCATCTCAAAGCTTCACTTTCAACCATCCGTTTGCTATCATCGTACTTATAATTGTACTTCATGTAGTTAGCAAGGGTACTTCCGTCCATTTTGTAAACAGTTTGTCCTATTGTCATACCATTTTCTTCTATCGGATTGTAGATCAGTTGACCATCATTGCTGCGCGCAGAAGTGGCAAGTGATGCAACCAGAAGAACTGCTGATACAACGAACATCTTTAAAAATACTTTGGCTTTCATGGCTATTTAAGTTTTTGAGTTATTCTTTCATTTTTCTATAACTATATCTGTTTTACGCTGCGAAATTACATATTAATTTGGTATTTATGCAATATTGAAGATAAAATATTATCAAAATGTCAAATTTGTGCGCTAGTATTGACTTGCTTTTTGGCAATATTGGTGACAAAAAAATATCCGGCAGTCAATCTGCCGGATATAGAATGAATCACTTCGTTGAAAAAGTGTTCCTTTTTCTTGCTTTCTGGTTGTCAGGTTAAATAATGTTATTACTTAATCCTGTTGCAATTTTGCCGGTATGCGCTGTGGCGGTGCAAGATGCATTATCGGTTTTAATGTGCTTCGAGCCAGTTCTTTCCCCATCCGCAATCCGCTTTTAAGGGAACGTGCATACGGTATGCTTTTTCCATTTCTTCGATAACGATTTCTTCTACCCGTTCTTTCTCATCAATGGGGACACTGAAATTTAATTCGTCGTGTACTTGCAGAATCATTTTGGCTTTTATTCCTTCTGCCCGGAACCGTTGGTAAATACGTGCCATAGCCACCTTGATAATATCGGCCGCGCTTCCCTGAATAGGAGCATTGATAGCGTTTCGTTCCGCATATCCGCGTACGACTGCATTCCGGGAGTTGATATCCGGTAAGAAACGTTTCCGGTGGAAAATCGTTTCCACATATCCTTTCTCTTGAGCCACCCGGATACTCTGATCCATGTAGGCCTTTACTCCGGGATAGGTTTCAAAGTAACCGTCGATTAATTCTTTGGCTTCTTTTCGTTCTACATTCATCCGTTCGGCAAGTCCGAAAACGGATATACCATATATAATACCGAAATTGGCGGTTTTTGCTTTGCGGCGCATATCAGAATCCACATCCTTCAGATCAGTCTTATAAATCTTAGCGGCTGTTGCAGCGTGGATGTCATGATTACTGAGGAAGGCGTCGATCATATTCTTATCCTCACTGAGATGTGCCATAATCCGTAGCTCGATCTGTGAATAGTCGGCGGAAAAGAAAAGACAACCTTCATCCGGAATAAATGCTTTACGGATCTCTTTTCCGTTCTCGTCGCGTATGGGGATATTCTGTAAGTTCGGATTGCTTGAGCTGAGACGTCCTGTAGCGGTGACAGTCTGATTGAAAGAGGTATGTACCCTTCCCGTACGTGGATTGATAAGTTGGGGGAGTGCGTCGATATACGTTCCCAGTAACTTCTTCAGTCCGCGGTGTTCCAGAATTTTCTCCACCACCGGATGTTTGTGGCGAAGACTTTCGAGAACCTCTTCCGAAGTGACATATTGCCCTGTCTTTGTCTTTTTGGCTTTTTCTACAATCTTCAGTTTATCAAACAGAACTTCACCGACCTGTTTCGGCGAAGCGATATTGAAAGTCTCGCCTGCCAGATCATAAATCTCTTTTTCGATGCGTTCCATCTGTTCTGTAAAATGAGCGGACGACTGTTTCAATGCTTCCGTATCCAATAACACTCCGTTTCTTTCTATATTGACCAATACCGGGACGAGAGGCATTTCGATATCATAGAACAAACGTTCGGCGCCATTCTCTTTCAATTCCTTCTCCAGTACGTTTTTCAATTTCAGCGTTACGTCTGCATCTTCGCAAGCGTAGCGGTAAACATCCTTCGGAGCAAGGTCGCGCATATTCTTCTGGTTTTTACCTTTCGGCCCTATCAACTCATCGATATGAATCGTCTGATAATGCAAATAGATTTCTGCCAGATAATCCATCCCGTGACGAAGTTCCGGTTGAAGAACATAGTGAGCAATCATTGTGTCGAAGAGCGGGCCTTTTACTTCCACTCCATAATTTTGGAGAACAATCATATCGTACTTGATATTTTGCCCCACTTTCAGCGAACTTTCGTTTTCGAATACCGGTCGAAACTCATTGACGATTTTTAACGCTTCTTCTTGGTTTGCGGGAACCGGGACATAAAATGCTTCATTTTCGGCAATGGAGAAACTCATTCCGACCAATTCTGCATCCATCGGTTCCGTTCCGGTGGTTTCCGTATCTAACGAGAGAATTTTAGATGTAAGTAACTTTTGAATAATTTCCTTTCTTTTCTCTTCTGTATCAATGAGTTGATAGTCACAACAGAGCGATTCTAACGTCTCTAGATTCGATTTTTTGGCTTCACTCGGCTCGTTGCCCGTGAAATTTGCAAATAAATCGCCTTGTATCCCTTCACTTTTTTCGGGAAAGAGTGGGAGAGGAGCGGAAGTCTCTTTTTTAAGTACCCGGTCGATAAGTGTTCTAAATTCCAGTTCCTCAAAGATGGAGCGAAGCGCCTCTTCGTCCGGTTGCTCGCGAACGAGCGCATCCATCTCAAGTTGGATAGGTACATCGATTTTGATAGTTGCCAGGAATTTAGAGAATGTTATCATCTCCCGGTTCGTTTCCACTTTTGTCTTTAATGCTCCTTTCAGTTGGTCGGTATGCTTCAATAGGTTCTCGATACTTCCGAATTCGGCAATCAGTTTCTGAGCGGTCTTTTCGCCTACGCCGGGACAGCCGGGGATATTATCCGAAGAGTCGCCCATCAGACCGAGCATATCAATCACTTGTGCCGGAGACTTAATATCGAACTTGGCTTTCACTTCTTCCACTCCCATTACCTCAAAGCCTCCCGTATGTTTGGGACGGTACATGAATACCTTGTCACTTACCAATTGTCCGTAATCCTTATCAGGTGTCATCATATAAGTAGTGATGCCTTGACGACCGGCCTCGGTAGCAAGTGTTCCTATCACGTCATCGGCTTCGTAACCGGCAACCTCCAGAATAGGAATGCGATAAGCACGGATAATATCCTTTATAATAGGTACGGATAATCGGATTGCTTCCGGAGTTTCTTCGCGTTGTGCTTTATATTGTTCGAAAGCTTCGTGGCGGAAGGTAGGCCCCGAAGGGTCGAAAGCCACTCCTATATGCGTCGGGTTCTCTTTTTTCAGCACCTCTTCTAGGGTATTCACAAAGCCTAGTATGGCTGAAGTATTGAATCCTTTGGAGTTGATTCTGGGGTTTTTGATAAAGGCGTAGTATGCACGGTATATCAGTGCATAAGCGTCTAAAAGAAATAATTTATTATCTGAATCCATAGATTTAATTAATTTTTCATGGTAAAAATACAAAAAAATACCGTATTAAGCGTTTTATTATTACTTTTGTGCTCAAATTGTGTAGTAAATGGACAGTATATCACTTATCAGAACTCCGATTGAAGCGGAACTGGAGGCTTTCAAGAAACTTTTTGATAGTTCTCTTTCCAGTTCGAATGCATTGCTCGACAGTGTCGTATCCCATATACGGCAGAGGAATGGTAAGATGATGCGTCCTATTCTTGTCTTGTTGGTGGCACGTCTTTACGATGCCGTCCGTCCTTCTACCCTTCATGCGGCTGTTTCGCTGGAACTGCTTCATACAGCCAGTTTGGTGCATGACGATGTGGTGGATGAGAGTACCGAACGTCGTGGTCAGCTTTCAGTGAATGCCATCTTTAATAATAAGGTAGCCGTGTTGACGGGAGATTATTTGCTTGCCACTAGTTTGGTTCACGCCGAGCAAACGAAAAGCCATCCTATCATTCGACTGGTTTCTTTGCTGGGGCAGGATCTTGCCGACGGTGAATTGCTTCAACTTTCGAATGTAAGTAATCATAGTTTCTCGGAATCCGTTTATTTTGATGTAATCCGTAAGAAAACCGCTGCTCTTTTTGCTGCCTGCACGAAGGCTGCCGCCCTCTCGGTAGATGCAAATGAGGAAGAAGCCGAATTCGCCCGTTTACTAGGGGAGTATATTGGTATTTGCTTCCAGATTAAAGATGATATTTTTGACTACTTTGATAGTAAGGAGATTGGTAAGCCGACAGGTAATGATATGCTCGAAGGCAAGTTGACCTTACCGGCTCTCTATGTGCTGAACAATACGAAGGACGATGCTGCCCGGGAGATTGCGATCAAGGTGAAAGACGGTACGGCTACCCCTGACGAAATAGCCCGTTTGATCGCGTTTATCAAAGAAAGCGGAGGTATCGAATATGCAATTCAAACCATGAATTTGTATAAAGAGAAAGCTCTAGGATTATTGGCCTCTTTGCCGGATTCGGATGTATGTACAGCTCTCCGGGCCTATCTGAATTACGTGGTGGACCGCGAAAAATGATTACTTTCGATATTTATCCAACCGGGAATAACAAGACAAAAATCGATCCCAATCTTCTATCTTTTCTGATTTCATAGCTTTGCCTATTAGGAAGCTTTTATCTATTTCTTCCGGTGTATGGAGTACATCAGCGCATAATGTATTGGCCTGTTCTATGTATCTCCAGGCTTCTTCTTTTGTAATATATCCGCTTCCTAAAGCACTGCGAACCAATCCTACGAGCAGCCCCATATCCCATCCGACAATTCCTCTTTCCAAATCATTTATCCATATAATAGGGTCTCTTCTTTCCTCTGTGTACTTCACGAAATTGTATAGATTCTTTCCTTGCCGGACAAAGCGGTCTATTCCGAAAAAGCGTTTGCGAATGATTTCTTCGAACTCATGTATATTGCTTGCTGAAAGCAGGTAAGGAAGCATGATTTGATAGGAGACCCTATCGCCCTCATTGATCAGAAATTGGAATAATCCGGTGACGGCTTCGGTATCGTTACAATAAAATTTCTCTAACAACAAATCGGATAATTTTTGCGGGTGCATTCCGGTTTCTATGGAATTAAGATAAAATCCTTCCAATGCGGCTTCCATATAGCCGATGCGTAATCCCTTTTTCCTCTCGGTTTTGAGGAACAGGTTTAGAGGGTTATGATTGAATCGTAAGGTTCTCGTGTATACATCCATCCTATACTTTCATTCAGATTTATGAAAAGCGTGAGAACTGTTGCAATGTATCCTCCTGAGGCTTCGGCAAGCCGTTATGATAATACAAGCAACAGTCCCACGCTCCGTTCGATATATAACAAAAGTATATACATGAAGGTGCGTGAGACCCGTTTGCTTATTACCTTCATAACTTTGAATTTTGCCGAATTCCAGGAAGTTGGTAATAAATGAAACGTTCTCTAATATAACTGGTTAGCTATATTTTCATCGCTAAATCGTTTACAAAGATAAGGAATTTTTGAATTGTAGGATAACGAACTTTAGTTTTTCTTAATATAAAAAGTGCCGCGTCGGCTTCCGTAAAGGCGGGAGCCAGCGCGGCGGGGCATATTTGATTGCTAATGTAGCCTTAGGGGGTTAGAAGAATTTGATTTCTTCGCCTTTGATATCCGAAAGGAGGAGATTGGCCAGACGGCTGGTACCCAAGCGGAACAGCTGGTTGTTGAGCCATTCCTCGCTCAGTACTTCCTTGACGATGGTGTAATAAACAACTGCGTCGTTGACCGTATTGATGCCCCCTGCCGGTTTGAAGCCGACTTTATTTCCTGTTTTCTGATAGTATTCCTTGATGGCTTCACACATCACATACGCAGCTTCTGGAGTGGCGGCAGGCTGTTGCTTGCCGGTGGACGTTTTGATGAAATCCGCACCCGAATACATGGATAGGATAGAGGCTTTTTTGATGTTGGAAGCACTCTTCAAGGCTCCTGTTTCGAGGATTACTTTCAGATGATGTTCTTTGCATACTTCCTTCAACTCCACTATTTCTTCGCACATTCCTTCGTAGTCTCCGCTCAAGAACTTGCCTATGGAGATGACGATGTCTATTTCATCGGCACCGTCTGTGATTGCCAATGCAGTTTCTGCTACTTTTACTTCGATGAAAGTCTGAGATGAAGGGAAACCTCCTGATACACAGGCGATATTGACTCCGTCTACCTCCAACGTATTCTTGACGATAGCGGCAAAATTAGGATATACGCAGATTGCCGCTACATTCTTCAGATCAGGGTATTCATCGTCAAACTGATTGACTTTTTCGGTGAAATGCATTACGCTTTCATCGCTATCTGTGCTGTTCAGTGTAGTCAGGTCGATACAGTTGAACAGGAACTTCTTAACGTCTTCCGTATTGTTTTCCGGAACTTTCTTCTCGATCAGTTCGGCTACGCGAGCTTGGATGTCCGCATCGTTCAGATTGGTGTTATACTTTGCCAGTGCGGCATCATACTTGCTAGGCTGTGAGTTATTCTCTTCCATGATCTTTCAGTTTTGGGTTGTTGATATGTCTTTTATTATCTCGTTTCGTTTTCTTGTCTATACTCTTTTGCAACGCGTCGGTGATATCTACACCTGTCTGGTTGGCAATGCAGAGAAGCACCCATAATACGTCTGCTATTTCTTCATCAAGGTTGTCTTTTTCTCCCTCTTTGAAGGATTGGTCGCCATATTTTCGAGCCATAACCCGTGCCAGTTCTCCGACTTCTTCGGTCAGGACTGCCATGTTGGTCAACTCGCTAAAGTAGCGGACGCCGTATGTCTTCACCCATTGGTCTACTTGTTTTTGAGCTTCTTCCAGAGTCATTTCTTTAGTGCTTAGGGGTTAATAATTGTGATTAATAGGGTTGTTACTGATGGTTAGTCAGTCTGTTATTCTTTGTTCTTGGTATCTATACATATAGTAACAGGGCCGTCGTTTAAAAGTTCGACTTTCATATCCGCCCCGAAAGTACCTGTACCGATTGCCTTGCCCAATGCGCTGCTCAGATCTTTGCAGAACTGCTCGTAAAGCGGAATGGATACATCCGGCTTTGCAGCTTTGATGTAGGAGGGGCGGTTTCCTTTCTTGGTGGAAGCGTGTAAAGTGAACTGGCTGATGACCAGAATCTCGCCTCCGTCTTCCAGAATAGACTTATTCATTACTCCATTTTCATCGTCGAAAATACGCAGATTTACTATCTTTTTGCAGAGCCAGTCAATGTCCTCCTGACCGTCGGCTTCCTCGATACCGACTAAAATCAGCATTCCTTTTCCGATGGCAGACTTGCAGTTTCCGCCAATAGTGACTGATGCATGGCTTACCCGTTGTATAACAATTCGCATTACTCTTCTTTTATTTCATGATTATGAAAGGCAAATTTACAAAATTAAGAAGAGAAAACGGTGTATTGGGAAGAAAATATTATAATCCTTCTTTGACTATTTTTGCTTTGGCTTCTCCGACAACGGCGGCAATATCCTCTAATGAGGCCTCTTTGATTCGTTTTACGCTCTTGAACTCTTTTAGAAGAGCCGTTTTGGTCTTTTCTCCAACCCCTTTGATGGTATCCAGCGCAGATGCCACTTGCCGTTTGCTGCGTTTATCGCGATGGAAACTGATTGCAAAGCGGTGTACTTCATCCTGAATCTGTGTCAGTAGGCGGAAAAGCGGGCTATGCTGCTTGATACCGATTGTTTGCGGTGGAAAGCCGAATAGGAGTTCCGATGTACGGTGGCGGTTGTCTTTTGCCAGTCCGGCAATAGGAATATTGAGGCGTAATTCATCCTCAATAACTTCTCTGACGACCTCCATTTGCCCTTTTCCACCATCAGTGATGATCAGGTCGGGTAGAGGAGCGTTTTCTTCAATAGCACGCTGATAACGCCTTCTGACGACTTCTTTCATCGAAGCGTAGTCATCCGGGCCTACGACGGTCTTTATATTATATTTCCGGTAATCCTTTTTCGATGGTTTGGCTTTTTTAAATACGACGCAGGCTGCCACTGCGTCAGAACCTTGTATGTTCGAGTTATCGAAACATTCAATCTGCAATGGAGGTCTTTCCAAATGCAATTCTTGTTGTATCTCTTTCATTAAACGCATGCTCCTCTGCTCCGGATTCAGCTTTTCCGCCTGCTTCAGGCGGTCGGCCTTGTATTGCTTCACGTTTAAGATGGAAAGTTCCAATAGCTTCTTCTTATCTCCCCGTTGGGGAACGGTGAAAACTACATTATTCAGCTCCATATCAAGCTCAAAAGGAACGATAATCTCTCTCGACTGACTCTTGTAACGCTCTCGCATCTCGATAATGCCCAGCGTCAGAAGTTCTTCTTTTGATTCATTCAGCTTCTTCTTATATTCGAAAGTGAAAGCCTGGTTGATAGCTCCGTTGGTGATATGGAGGTAATTGATGAAGGCTGAATTGGTTTCATCTTCTTCGATAGAAAAGACATCTATATTATGAAGGACAGAGCTGACCACTTCCGACTTCGAACGATAGTTTTCTATTAAAAGATACTTCTCTTTTATTTTCTGTGCCTCCTCAAACTTCATCTCACCTGCCAATGTCTGCATTTTCTCCAGCAGCATACGGCTTACTTCTTGCGTATTTCCCTTGAGAATCTCTTTGATTTCATCGATATTCTTGAGGTAGTCTTCCTGTGATTGCAGCCCGATGCATGGTCCGGCGCATTTCTTGATATGATATTCCAGGCAAACATTGAATTTGCCTGCCCGAATGTTCTCCGGGCTTAAATTTAAATTGCAAGTCCGCAAAGGATATAGATGCTTTATTAAGTCCAATACCGCATACATCGAGGGGATGTGGCTATACGGACCATAATAGGAAGAACCGTTTCTTATTATCTTTCTCGTTTTGAAAACTCGGGGAAAATACTCGTTTTGTACGCAAATAGAAGGATAAGTCTTGTCATCCTTCAATAAAACGTTGTAACGGGGTTTGTATTTCTTTATCAGATTATTTTCCAGAAGGAGAGCGTCCTCTTCCGTGTTGACTACAATGTAGCGAATATCCACGATTTTGCTGACCAACACCCGTGTCTTTCCGGGTTCGTGTTCTTTACTGAAATAGGAGTAGACCCTTTTCTTTAAATTTTTAGCCTTTCCAACGTATATAATCGTTCCTTCCGAATTCAGGTATTGATAAATACCCGGCTTTTCGGGAAGATTGGCTACGATTCCTTTCAGATATTCATTGAACTTCGCTTCCATACGTATACTTATTCTCATTCTTTGGGTTTCATCACACAGAGGACGCGGAGTATTATAGCGTCAGTACGGATTCTACCTCTACATCATCGCCGAATACGGCTTTCCCGTTCAGGTCTTTCAACTCGATGATGAAGTTTACATATACTTTTTTAGGCTTTAGCATTTTCACAAGTTCACAAGCAGCTTTCATTGTTCCTCCTGTTGCCAGCAGGTCATCGTGTATCAGAACTACATCGTTCTCGTCCAGCGCATCTTTATGAATCTGCACGGTATCTTTTCCGTATTCCTTGTCATAACTTGCCTCAAGTGTTTCGGCCGGAAGCTTGCCTGGTTTGCGGATAGGGACAAAGCCGGCATTCAGACGGGTTGCCAGAATAGGCCCCATGATGAAACCTCTTGATTCTATGCCTATAACTTTTGTGATACCTTTGTCCTTATACATATCGAACATGACATCCGACAATTCCTGCAAACACCACGGGTCTTTGAATAATGTCGTAACATCATAAAACAAGATTCCGGGAATGGGGAAATCTGGTATTTCCCGAATACTTTTGATTAGCGTTTCTTTGCTCATAATCATTGATTTATATCGTTTCTTTAAATGTTTTGTTTCACGTGAAACGTTGCGCATTATCATCGTCCCGAAAGCACCAGCAATACATTGATGTCGCTTGGAGATACTCCCGGTATTCTGCTTGCTTGGGCAATTGTTTCCGGATCTATCTTTACCAGCTTTTGGCGGGCTTCGGTAGATAGCGACTGAATGGAAGCATAATCAAACTTCCCTTTAATTTTTATACTTTCCAATCGTGCCAGCTTTTCTGCTATCATCCGTTCTCTGTCAATGTATCCTTGATACTTGATTAAGATTTCAGCAGCTTCGAGAATTTCTTCTTTTCGGCCCTCATCGGAACTTGTCGCTTTTTCCAATTCCCGTTGGAATGCCGGAATATGCTCTGATATGTTTTCAATTGTCACTTGCGGACGATTCAGTATTTCTATCAACTTGCATCCTTGACGCAGGGGAGTGGTTCCTATCTTTTCGAGTGCATCATTGATTAATGCAGGTTTCATCGAATAGTTTTGTGCGAAGGAAACGATTTGCTCCACTGCTTCCTTTTTGCTTTTCATTAATTGATAACGATCTTCTTTGGCCAGGCCAAGCTGATAGGCTCTTTCGGTGAGTCGCATATCTGCGTCATCCATTCGGAGCAAGATCCGATATTCTGCCCGTGAGGTGAACATCCGATAAGGTTCATCTACACCTTTTGTTACCAGATCATCGATCAATACGCCTATATATGCTTCGTCACGTGCTAATGTGAATGCTTCGCCACCATGACAATTGATATGTGCGTTGATTCCGGCTATTAATCCTTGTCCTCCGGCTTCTTCATATCCGGTAGTACCATTCACCTGTCCGGCAAAGAATAAATTTTTGATAATCTTCGATTCCAACGTATGTTTCAATTGTGTCGGGTCGAAGTAGTCATATTCGATGGCATATCCCGGGCGGTAGATCACCAAATCTTTGAATGCCGGAATTTGTTTTAGCGCTGCGATCTGTATATCCATCGGAAGCGAGGAAGAAAATCCGTTCAAGTATAATTCTTGGGTGGTTTCACCTTCCGGTTCCAGGAACAACTGATGCTGGTTCTTGTCGGGGAAAGTAACGATCTTGGTTTCGATACTCGGACAATAACGTGGACCGATACTCTGAATCTGTCCGTTGAATAGAGGGGAATCCGGCAGACCCTCGCGTAGAATGCGATGTACTTCCTCATTCGTATAGCAGGTCCAGCATTGAAGTTGTTTTAAATGCCGCACGCTTGTGTTCATAAATGAAAACTTATGGAAGTCACATTCTCCATCCTGTGTTTCCATCTGATCAAAATGAACGCTGCGTGCATCTATTCGTACCGGAGTTCCGGTTTTCATTCTACCGTATGTGATCCCGTGACGGGCGATGGATTCGGTCAGTTGGTAAGAAGCCGGTTCGGCCATTCTTCCTCCCGGCAACTTATGACGTCCGATGTGCATAAGTCCGTTGAGGAAAGTTCCTGCGGTTAGTACGACACACTTCGCTTTGAAGGTAACTCCCCAAACTGTAACAAGGCCGGTCACCTCTCCGTTCTCCACCAGAAGTTCGCAGACGGTATCTTGCCAGATATGAAGATTGGGTGTGTTCTCCAGTTTTTCCCGCCAGGACCAGATAAACTTGGCGCGGTCACATTGAGCGCGCGGACTCCACATGGCAGGACCTTTTGACCGGTTTAAGATTCGGAATTGGATGGCCGTCTCGTCCGTAACCAATCCCATCTGTCCACCCAGTGCATCTATTTCACGTACAATTTGTCCTTTGGCGATTCCTCCTACTGCCGGGTTGCAACTCATCTGTCCAATCTTGTTCATGTCCATTGTGATGAGACAAGTCTTTGAACCTAAATTAGCGGCAGCGGCTGCCGCTTCGCAACCGGCATGTCCGGCACCAATTACAATTACGTCGTACTTAAAATCCATTCCTATCTTATTTATTATCTAACGCTGCAAAGTTACAGAAAAGTTGCGAGAGTTGTATCTTTAAGCTGTTTTTGCTTCCGAAAAATCGGGGAGAGGGACGGGCGGATTGAAAAAAACGCCGTGATTTCGGGTTATGAACATACAGTTTGTTCAAAAAATAAAGTTGTTCTTGCTGCTTTGGTGGTTTACTTTCTACTAAAAAGTAAGAATTTTGCCTCTATATGTTTTCGTATGCTTTCTTTTTGCTACTTCGGGAATTGCCAGAATTTTGAAGAAACTAGACCGTTTTTCACCCGAACTCTTGACATAAGTCAAAAAAATAAGTTCAAATATATTTTTTAATAAAATGTCTCTTGTCATTTTCCAAAACAGCTATACCTTTGCATCGTAGTTGTGAAACTACTTAAATTTTTAGGTATTAGAAAAAGAAAAATTAAAAGGTAAAAAATTAGAAGGTATTAGTTTATAAATTTAAGGTATTAGATTTTTTAGATTGTTTTTTAGGAAAAAGTTTGTTTTGATTAGGTATTGGTAAAAGAGTAGTTTTTAGGTAACAAGTAAATGAAAGATGAAGAAAAGAAGAATCCCATTAATGGGGATTCTTTAAGGTGGAGCGGAATGATTCGCTCTTTTTTTATGCCCGTTTGTGTCATTAGCAGTACTATTTCATAGATGAATACTCTGTAGTCTTATCCTGGATTGGCGCTCTTTTCAGATTATAAAAGCGACATTCCATTCGTTCCACTCTAGTGGATAGAACCGTTCACTGGAGTAGACGGAACTGTTCACTAGAGTACAATGATCTGTTCACTGGAGTGCAACGGTTTGGATGCGCAATAGATAATGCGGGGAATATGGCTTGATAAAGCGCTTTTGAATGCTTCCTTGCATATAAATGTCTGTTGGTTGTGGGCTGAAGTACTGTTGGATAAAGAAAAAAAGAAGCTTGTGTTTGTCATGAGAGGAAAGAGTATGAGAGATTCTGTAAAAGATATGAGAGATCTCGTGAAAAGTATGAGAGATGCGGAACTTTAAAATCATCTCTCATTATATAATCGTCTGATCATAGGTTGTTTACCTTCCTTTTATGAGAGATATGAGAGATGAAAATGAAAAATTAGTTTTAGGATGGCGCTGCTTTTATTTTCTATTTTGTAGCTTGGTTAAGCCTGCGTTTCTGAAAAAAACAATATATTTGCATTCGTAAATATCGCAAAAGTAAGTAGTTACAGCGTTTTTGATGAATTCTGTTTTCTTTTTTCGCAGGTAATGTGACAGTATGAAGGATAAAATTGACGCCATAGTAGCGGGAGTCAACCGAAAGGATGAAAAGATATGGGGCGATTTCTATGATCGTTTTTATGCCGCTCTATGTGTGTATGTTTCCAAGATATTGCCGGTGCCCGATGCGGTGGAAGATTTGGTTCAGGAGGTTTTTATTTCTATCTGGGAAGGTAAGCGTACTTTCTCTGATATCAAGGAACTCGCCAATTATCTTTATCGTGCCTGCTATAATAACACCTTATTATATATACGCAATAATCAGATCCATGATACTATTTTAAGTTCTCTTGCTGAGGGAGAAGGTGTGGAAGATGAGGATATGATTTATGCTTTAACGGTAAAGGAGGAAATTATCCGCCAGTTGTATCACCACATTGAAGAACTTCCAGCCGAACAACGCCGAATCATCTTGCTGAGAATTGAAGGGTATACTTGGGAAGAGATTGCGGAACGTCTGGGAATTAGTATTAACACCGTCAAAACTCAAAAGACGCGCAGTTATAGATTTCTTCGTGAGAAGCTGGGAGATTCCATGAATTCCATAATTCTTTGTTTATTTCTCTAAAAATAAGAAAAAACATTCTGATACATATTTGCCTTTTTATAGATTGATTAAGTTTTGTTCCTTTTGTTAAAACCACCGCTATTTCTTTTCTGATGTGACAAAATGATATATTTTTGTCGCAAAAATCGATCTCTCTATATTATTCTACTAAAAAAATAGAATCTTTTTGTCACCCTTTTCTATAGGTTATGTATATCTATAATAAAGAGAAATTAAACAGTCGTTTAATTAAAAAATGGTCAATAAGATGAAGAAGTTCGAAAATGTATATCAAGATGCTGCTTTGATGAGAAGAGTTCTTTTGGGAGAAGCGGATGAAGCGGAACAACAGGAGCTTGAAAAGCGATTGGAGGAATGTTCGGACTTGCGGAAGATATATGAGCAATTGCAGAATAGTGAGACGTTGAAAGCTGCCTTTAAGGAACGTCAAAATTATTCATCGAAGAAAGCTTATCAATCTTTCCTTCAAAAAATAGGACAAGTCGAACCGGAAAGACAAAGACGTCGGTCTCTTCGCATCGGGTGGTATATTGCTGCCGCTGTCGTTATTTTCGCAGTGGGGCTTTCTTTCTATATGTTGAATAGCTCTTCTCCGAAAGAAGAAAGCAGACCTTTGATTCAGCCGGGTACGCAACAAGCACAGTTGACCTTACCCGATGGTAGTGTCATTGATGTGGATAAGAAAGAAGTAAATGTGGTAGTGGATGGTATTCAGGTAAAATATAAAGAAGGAGTACTGTCTTATCAATCAACCGTTACAACACAACACGAAGAAAAAAACGTTGAAGAGCAATCGGCAAAATCAAATGAACTGGTTATACCGCGTGGAGGAGAAAATACGGTAATCCTTGCGGATGGAACTACGGTTCATTTGAATGCTGGCTCTAAGTTAACCTATCCTGTACGCTTCGTCGGCAAGCGTAGGCTTGTAGCTTTGGAAGGTGAGGCCTATTTTGATGTCGCTGAGGATGAAAATCATCCGTTTGTTGTGCGGACCCATCTTGGAGATGTGATTGTGTTGGGTACTGCTTTTAATGTAAATGCTTACATCAACGCCTCCGTCTGCTACACGACACTGGTTCGTGGTAAAGTGCAATTCTCTGCACCGAATGTGGAAGCTATCACTCTCTTGCCGGGTGAACAGGCAGTCGTTTCGGCTAATGGTTCAGAGAAACGTACGGTGGATCTGGAAGAATATGTAGGTTGGGTAGAAGGCCTGTATGTCTTTAATAATCGTTCTTTAGGAGAAATCATGGAAACGTTCGAGCGCTGGTACGACATACAAGTATATTATGAAACCGAAGATTTACGCAACATAACTTATAGTGGTAGTTTGAAGCGCTACGGGACAATCAACTCATTCCTTGAGGCATTGGAACTGACCGGTGATCTGACTTATAAGATCAGTGGTCGGAATATTTTGATTTATGGCAAAATGGAAGATTAGAAGCAAAATAGAATATTAGATAAGTTTAATTGTTAATTTATGAGAGAAAGACGATGGCTGCTATGTTTTTTAGTGGCGATGTGCTGTACGCTTAGCACATGGGCTTTACCGTCACAAGACAAGACGGTGACTTTGAATCTGCGTAATGTCTCAGTTGAGACGGCTTTGGATGCAGTGAAGAAGCAGACAGGAGTGAATATGTTGTACAATTCACAAATGTTCAAGGGAGTTTCTCCGGTATCTGTTAATGCAAAAAATGAAAGATGGGAAGTGGCTCTTAAGTTGATTTTGAATCCGCAAGGGTTTGATTATGTGGTGAAAGATGGTATTGTTGTTATTCGTAAGATGCAGACGGAGAAGCGTGAAAATCGTATCCGTGGTATGGTTGTTGATGCGAATAGAGAGCCGATACCGGGAGCTAGTATTATTGTGAAAGGTACTCGTACGGGTACTTCTACCAATATTGAAGGTGAGTTTACACTGGATGTGAAAAACGATAAAGTGACCTTGGAAGTCTCTTTTATCGGCATGAAAAAGCAGACTCTTCAAGTGGATGCTACACGTCGGAAAAGTCTTGAAATTACTCTGGTTGATGATGTGAAAACATTGGAAGATGTAGTTGTGACCGGATATAATAATGTTCGTAAAACTAGTTTTACTGGTAGTTCTACACAGATTACAGGTGATGATTTACGTAAGGTTTCTCAAACAAATATTTTGGGTGCTTTGCAATCATTCGATCCCTCTTTCCGGTTGATGACAAACAATCAATTTGGTTCTGACCCGAATGCTTTACCGGAGATGTACATTCGCGGACGTTCAGGAATAGGGGTGAAAGAACTCGATAGAGATCAACTGTCAAAATCTAATTTGGAGAATAACCCGAACCTTCCAACCTTTATTATGGATGGTTTTGAGGTCAGTATAGAGAAAGTATATGATTTGGACCCGACTCGTATTGAAAGTATGACTATCTTAAAAGATGCTGCTGCTACAGCTGTTTATGGTTCCCGTGCTGCCAATGGTGTAATTGTAATTACTACTGTGGCTCCCAAACCGGGAGAAATACGGGTATCTTATAATTTTACGGGTACATTAGAACTGCCTGATTTACGTGACTATAATTTGGCAAATGCTTCTCAAAAATTAGAAATTGAAAGATTGGCAGGTTTATTTGATAAAGGAAACAATAACAATCAGAGCACTTCTCAGGGAATGAATGCTTATTATAGAAAATATGCATTAATTCAAAAAGGAATTGATACGGATTGGATGTCATTGCCTTTACAGAATGCTTTTGATCATAAGCATAGTGTGTATATAGAAGGAGGTACTCCTAATCTTAGGTATGGTGTAGATGCTTCTTATAATGGGGTGAATGGTGTAATGAAAGGATCGGGCCGTGATAGGTATTCTATTGGATTTTCGTTAGATTATCGTGTAAAACAATTACAAGTAAAGAATACAGTTTCTTTTGGACATACAAAGTCTAAAGAGTCACCTTATGGTTCATTTAGCGATTATACACGTATGCAGCCTTATGAGACTCCTTATGAAGATGATGGAACATTGAAGCAAAAAATGAGTTATTCACAGTCACCAAGTTCACGTACTTCGAATAATCCATTGTATGAAGCCACATTAGGGAATTATGAATGGAATGCCTATGATGAATTAGTGAATAATCTTAGCCTGAACTGGTATTTGAATGACTATTTGACGGTGAAAGGGCAATTTAGTATTACTAAGAAGTATGCTAGCAGTGAGAAGTTTTATGATCCGCTTTCATCAAAGGTGAGTGTCTATGGTGAGAGTGATGATGCATATTTGGCAGGTGATTTATATACGGAAAGGGGGGGAAGCTTAGATTGGAATACAAATGCTTTTCTGTATTACACTCGTTCGTTTCATAACAAACATAATATAAATGTTTCTGTGGGATGGGAGGCTGCTGCATCCAATACCGATAATACAAATGCTCACTATCGGGGATTCCCGTCAGGTGAATTTAATTCGCTGAATTACGCTACTGAGATTTATAAAAAACCGACCCGTACAGAAAATACGACCCGTCGTATTAGCGCATTAGCCACTGCGAATTACACATGGAATGATATTTATTTGGCGGATGCTTCAGTGCGTTTTGATGGCTCTTCTGAGTTCGGAGCAAATCAGAAGTGGGCTCCGTTCTTTTCAGGAGGTTTGGGAGTCAACATTCATAATTATGCATTCTTAAAAGGGAATAAAGATATTAATAAATTAAAAGTCAGAGCATCTTATGGGCGTACCGGTAAAGTGAATTTTCCAGCCTATGCTGCAACGACAATGTATCAATCGTTATTTGATGAATGGTATATAACGGGATATGGCGCTGTACTTAAAGCATTAGGTAATAAGGATCTGACTTGGGAAAAAACGGATAAATACAATGTAGGTATAGAGACATTGTTCTTTAATCAACGTTTGACAGTTGAAGCTGAATATTATTATGAAAAGACAATCGATTTGATCAATGATTTTGGATTGTCTAGCACTTCAGGTTTCTCTTCCTATAAAAATAACATGGGTGAGATTTTAAATAAAGGATTTGAACTACAATTACGGGCAGATGTTTTTCGTGATCGTAACTGGACAGTGTCTTTATGGGGAAATATGGCTCATAATACGAATGAAATACTCAAGATTTCAGACTCTCAAAAAAAATACAATGAGCGTGTAACTGCATTTTATCAAAAAGAGATAAATAACCAGTTGAGCATTAATAGTTCATTGTCGGATGCCAATTATTCAGTTCCTATTCCACAATATGCTGAAGGAGAGTCATTGACCTCTATTTGGGCAGTGCGTTCTTTGGGTATTGACCCTACTACGGGTAAGGAAATATTCCTTAATCGTGACGGTAGTGTGACGGACAGATGGGATGCAAGCCAGGAAGTTGTAGTTGGAAATACCGAGCCTAAATTTAATGGTTCATTCGGCCTTAATGTTACTTATAAAAATTGGAGCCTATTTGCATCCTTCTTGTATGAATGGGGCGGACAAGAGTATAATCAAACTCTGGTGGATAATGTGGAAAATGCAAATATAAAGACAGGAAATGTTGACCTGCGTGTGCTGACAGATCGTTGGCAAAAGCCCGGAGATATTGCACAATTCAAGAATATTAAAGACAGCGATCTGACTACTTTACCAACTTCTCGTTTTGTACAAGACAAAGCTTTGTTACATTTAAACTCATTAACGGTTAGTTATGATTTTGATCGGGAGTGGATTAAAAAACACTTGCGAATGAATATGCTTCGTTTGGAGGCAAATACGAGTGATTTGATTAACTGGAACTCAATACGTCAAGAACGAGGTCTAAGCTATCCGCGTTCATGGAAAGTGAGTTTCTCTTTAAAAGCACAATTTTAAGGAAAGAAGAAGATGAGAAAGATATATTATACATTACTTTCATTAGGGATAGTAGCTACGGTGTTTTCTTCCTGTAGCGATTGGTTAGATGTTCGTCCGTCGGATGAAATCAAAGAAGAATTTTTGTTTGAAACCGGAAACGGATACCGTACAGCTTTAAATGGTATTTATCGTAAATTGTCTACACAAGATCTATATGGACAAAACCTTAGTTGGGGGATTGTTGATGCGCTGGGCGAAGCGCATGATTATGACATTGTTTCCGATGTGGGAGGAGGTAATGCCATGAAGAAAGTATCGAAGCGTCTTTTTAAAGATATAGAATTGGTACCTACCACCGACGCAATGTGGGAAGCTGCATGGAATATTGTTGCCAATTGTAATAATTTGGCCCAACAAGTAGAGAGAGCAGATACGACTCTTTTCTATAAAGGAGAAGAGGAGCGTAATATGATTTTGGGAGAGGCTATAGGTTTACGTGCTTATATACAGTTTGATTTATTGCGTTTGTATGCTCCTGCCCCGTCTACTAATCCTGGTGAACGTACATTTATTCCTTATGTTGAAGAATATCCCGCGTACGTGAATAATAAGCAAACTGTTGCGTATTGTCTTGACCATGTAATTAAAGACTTGCAAAAGGCGCAAGGTCTTTTGAAGCCCATTGACGAGGCACAATCATTTAGAGTTTATGAACGTTTAGAGTATATTTACGATGGCGAAGACCGATTTTTGGCAGAACGTGGTTACCGCTTGAATTATTATGCAATTACTGCATTATTGGCTCGTGTTTATTTGTATGCAGGTAATTTGGATATGGCTTATGATGAAGCTATGAAAATAATTAAAGTACAAAAGGATGAGGGCTTTTTTGATTTTACTGATGCATATTATATCTCGAAAAATAGCAACATTAAGTTTTATGATGATATCATTTTTACATTGTATACAACGGAGTTGATTGATTGGGAATTGGAAATAAATTATAGTTCAGAGGAACAGGCAGAGTATAATCAGAGCTATCTGTGTTGGCATGCGGAAAAAGTCAAAGATATTTTTGGAAACGAGCAGGATGATGATTATCGTCTGTTATATCAGTTTGAAAAAAAGTATCGTGGATATCGTACATTAAAATATCATAAGCAGGAAGAAAAAAGTTCCGGTGGAAGATGGGGGAATCCTATGATACCGATGATACGTATGTCTGAAGTATATTATATTGCGGCTGAAGCTATTTGTGATAAAAATCTAGCTGAGGCACGGGACTATGTTGAGACTGTAAAAGAAGGTCGTGGTGTGACTGTTGATTTGTCAAGCCTTGATAAGAATGGACTCATAAATATGATTCTGAATGATGTACAACGTGAATTATTGGGGGAAGGACAAGTGTTTTTTATGTTTAAACGTTTGAATCGTCAAGTTCTAAGATATTCGGGTACTGGCTCATCGGCTAAGAAAACCCCTATTCTTCCGACAGAGGAAAACTTTGTTCTTCCATTGCCGGACTCAGAAAGTAATATAAAATAAAGTATAGCATTATGAACAGTAGAAATATATTTTTGATAATAATAGGATGTTTGATTACTACATTCTTCTCTTGTGAAGAAAAAGAGCTTTTGGTTAATGCCAATGATGTGTCCTATATCATCTTTGAAAAGGACATGATGACAGATACAACGACCACTTCCTTTACATTCTACGAGGAAGGTGAGGATGCTAAAATTGATTTGGAAGTACAGATTTATGGGAAGTTAAGGGATATCGACACTAAATTTACTGTTGTTGTGGATGAGAAAGGTACTACACTTCCCAAGGAATATTATGTTTTGCCTTCTGAATGTATGATTGAGGCAGGAAAATTGAAGGGTAGAATTACAGTAACTTTGAAGAATTATCCAGATTTGAAAACATCTACTAAATTATTGGCCATAAAAATAAGTGAAAGTGGAGATATTAGACCTGGAACTTATAGATATTCAAAAGCTATCATATCTGTAACGGATCGTTTGTTTAAACCGGATTGGTGGTCGGTAAATGACAGAGGGAATGAAACTCGTTTTGAAAATACAATTGAGAAGTATTATTTGGGAACATATTCGGAGGAAAAATATAAGATGTTCTTAGAAGAGTTAATAAAAGATGATGTTGTCTTTAATGGAAAAGACATGCAAGTAATGCGAAAATATGCTTTACGATTAAAGAATACGTTGAAAGAACTTAAGGCAGCAGGTACTCCAGCTTTGGATGAAAATGGAAATGAAATAACTGTAGTTGTTGCTGGATAAAATAAATAGAAATAGACGAAATATGAAAAAACTAATAATATTCAGTTTGTTGCTGTCCATGGTAGCAGGATTTTACAGTTGCTTGGATGACAAGAATAATTTTGATTATAAACAGGTGAATGAATTGGACGGTGCAATATCTAATATGGATGAGTATGGATATGAAGTTACCGTAGGGGAAGAACTAACCTTTTCTCCAACGTTTAAGTTTACCATAGATAAAGAAAATCCGGATGTCAGTTATGAATGGTATTTGGACGGTCAGAAGTTGGATGTAACTACTCCTTCATATACTTTCTCTTCAGATAAATATGGAATTTATGAGCTTACGTACTCGGTTATCGATAATAAAACTGGTGTTAAATTCTCGAAATCTACAAAGATAACAGTAACATCGGCTTATCTACAGGGATGGGCGATATTATCTGATATAGACGGTCGTTCTGCGCTTTCTTTTATTAAAGTGAAGACAGTGAAGAAGCAGTATTATAATTCGTATGGAGAGGAAGCCTATAAAGATTCTGTTGTGTATGAAGAAGTAGAAAAAGACATTGTTCCTAATTTAGGAACAGAACCTCATTGTTTACTTGAAAGTACAGGATATTGGGATTTGGCATTTCAGGAGGTAAACAGTGGTGAAGAAGTATTGTATGATGAGCTTGTTGTAATGCAAGGTAGTAAATGGGTTGAATTAAACGGCAATTCGTTGATGAGGTCTGTATATACGGTAGAGGAATTTAATGGAAACATTCCTGATGATTTTTCTCCTGTGAATGCTGTTATGACTTATTCTTCTAAATTCTTATTTAATAAGAATGGTTATATATACTATAACCAAAGAGCTGTTGCAAATGATTTTCATGCAGGATTTTATTTGTCAGATCCAATATGGGGCGGTACTCGTTTTAAGGCAATGTATGGTATTCAGAAGTTTAATGATCTAATGTGTACAGTTCCTGTATTGACTCTTGATAATTCATTACAGTACATTTGGGATGGTGGTATGACAAACAGTTTCCCGACGATATCTATGAATTCTTTGATATATAGTGGTAATGTATACGAAATATTAGATAATGAAGGAGAAGCTGATTCACGTTTCCAGAATATGGAATCTGAGATTATCACTATGGTGCCGGCAGCTACAGGAAACGATGACGGGTATGATAGTTGTACGCCGAGATGGATAGCCTTGATGAAAAAAGACGGTAATTATTTTATGCGTAATTTTTCATTGAATACTTATTATGAGGATCCTCCTGTAAGAGTTGGAGATTATTTGGAGAAGAGCATCAAAGGAGATATGTTTACTGATTATAAGGATATGGTGGTTTTTCAAAATAAGCGATATGCAGTAATTGCGAATGGTGCTGAATTATGGTATTGTTCAACTACTGATGAAAGGGACAGTGGTATGAAAATAAAGCTGGAAAATGGAGATGCATTGCCTGGTGATATTGTTTCATTGTCTTATCTGGATATGAATTACTACTCACCGGAGAAATATGTGAACGGGCATTTGGGGGTTGCATTTGATAATGGTGAGTTCCGCATTTACGAAGTTATAGAGCATAAAACAGGTAGCGTAGTAAATGAGGTCACTTTAAAAAAACTGTATCCTAATGAAGTTTCAAATTCTCGGGGGGATAATAAGTTTGGCACTATTGTTGACGCAATATACAAATTTGGGGATTGTCTTAAAATCACATTATTGTAAATAAACTAAAGTAGAAAATAAGGGTGGTGAATATCTGCTCACATAGATATTTACACCCTTCTATTTTTATCAATATAAAAAGTATGACTTTAAAGAAAATAGTTTTTGTTGTTTTTGGAGTATGTCCTTTCCTGATACAATTACAAGCTCAAGAAATTGCACAGCGACAAGCCAACTATGAATTGACTGATAAATTTCAGGATTTTACTTTAGGAGGTAAATTGTCCAATATTAGTCTATCGGTTTACCCTCGGGAAATAAACGATACAGATAATTTCTGGTTTGAGTTTCAAACAACAGTAGGTAAGGACTATTATTATGTGGTGCCTGCTGCAGGAAAGCGTGAACCTCTTTTTGATAAAGGGAAGATGGCTATGCAGTTGAGTGAACTTACCAAAGGGGTAGTGGATAGAAATAAACTGGATATTTCATCTGTTACTTTCTCCAAAGATCAAGGTTCATTTGAGTTCGATTATAAGAGTAAACGATATAGCTATAATCGTTTGACGGGTAAGTTGACATTAGTGGAGAAGAAAGAAGAAAAGAAGGAACCGGAAGAACCAATTTATAGTTGGATGACTTTTTCGCCTGATAAAAAGTATATTTTGTATGCTAAGAACCACAACTTGTATGTGAAGGGGAATAAAGCATTGGGAGTGGATACAACCGAGGTGCAGTTGACTACTGATGGGGTAGAAAACTTTTCTTATGCTCGTGAAGAGGAAGCTGGGGAGAATGGAGAAGTACCGACAACGGCGCTTTGGTGTCCCGATAATCGCCATATCTATGTTGTACGTGATGATAACCGTTTGTTGCGAGACTTCTGGGTAATCAATTCATTGGAAGATTCTCCTTCGTTGATAAAGTATAAATATGAGTTTCCTGGTGATAAGTATGTTACTCAAAATGAATTGACGATTATTGATATTGTAGAGAAAACGGCAAAAAAGGCGAAGATAGACAAATGGAAAGACCAATACATAATGCCTCTTCATGTTACTTCAGATAGCAAATACTTGTTCTTTGAACGTACTAAGCGTACTTGGGATGAGGTAGATGTGTGTTCTGTTAACCTCTCAACTATGGAAGTAAAGGAAGTTATTCACGAAGAAGATAAACCATATCGTGATCCACATGCCCGTAATGTTGCAATCTTAAATGATGGAAAAGATATTCTATTCCGTTCAGAGCGTACTGGTTGGGGGCATTATTATCATTATGATGGAGATGGAAACCTTAAGAATGTGATGACTTCCGGTGAATGGGTAACAGGTTATATTAATTCTATTGATACGCTGAAACGCAAAGTTTATCTGTATGGATATGGAAAAGATAAAAAAGTGAATCCTTTCTATTACATGCTTTATGAGGTTGATATTGACAAAGAAGGAGTAACTCCTTTGAGCACGGAAGACGGACAGCATAATGTGAATTTCTTGAAATCCCATAATTACTATGTAGACACCTATTCAAGAGTGGATATGGAGCCTAAAATTATGCTGAAAGATAGAAAAGGCAAGGTGATTATGGAGTTGGCAAAACCAGATCTGGATTTAGTTTATGCATCAGGCTGGAAAAAACCGGAACGTTTTGTCGTGAAGGCAGCCGATAATGTTACAGATTTGTATGGAGTGATGTGGAAACCGTCTGACTTTGATCCGGAGAAGAAATATCCGATTATTTCGGTTGTTTATCCCGGACCTTATTTCGGATTTGTACCTACTAACTTTACACTAGATGATAGTTATTGTACTCGTATGGCGCAACTCGGCTTTATTGTAATCACAGTAGGGCATCGAGGTGATACACCGATGCGTGGTAAGGCTTACCATCGTTATGGTTATGGTAATATGCGCGATTACCCACTGGCGGATGATAAATATGCGATTGAACAGCTAGCGCAACGTCATTCATTTATTGATGGAAAGAAAGTGGGTATTTACGGCCATTCCGGTGGTGGATTTATGGCTGCGGCTGCTATTTGTACCTATCCGGACTTTTATACGGCCGCTGTGTCTTGTTCCGGTAACCATGATAACAGTATTTATAATCGTGGATGGGGAGAGTGTTATAATGGTGTGAAAGAAGTGGAAAAGGTGGTGAAGGACAGTCTAGGTAACGAGACGAAAGAATATGAATATAAGTTCAGTGTAAAGTCGAATGCAGAAATTGCCAAGAACTTGAAAGGCCATCTGATGCTTGTGACAGGAGATATGGATAAGAATGTTAATCCTGCACACACTTATCGCATGGCTAAAGCACTGATTGAAGCTGGTAAAGATTTTGATATGTTGGTGATTCCGGGAGCTGGTCATGGATATGGTTCTGCAGATAAATATTTTGAAAGGAAAATGTATCGCTTTTTTGCCAAGCATTTACTGGGTGATGCTCGTGCAGACTGTTGGGAAGATATAAACCGTAGTAAATAAGGCAATAGATTAAACTATATGAAGAACTCTTTCTTTAGATATTTGTGTTTGGTAGCTGCGCTGCTGTCATACAACTCTGCCGGAGCAGAACAAAAAGTGAAAGATCAACCTGCCGAACGACAGTCTCACTTATTGAAACCATTGGATATAGCAGCTTGTATGTCGTGGAAGCGCGTCGAATCACCCGATATTTCTCCGACAGGGCGATGGGTAACTTATCGCATTGCTCCGATGGAATATAATCCCGATGATAAGGAGTCTAAGATATTACATCTGTTTGATTCGCGTACACGGAAAGAAATAGCATTGTCTGATGTCGAGCAGATTCAATATTATGATGCAGACCAGGCTATTTATTATCAGCAGGCGGATACTGCTGGAAATATGAAGACAATATTAATGTCGTTACCGTCCGGAGTAAAAACGGAGTGGGTGTATAAAGAATCTTTCCATCCTGTAGAAGGAGTTCCTTATTCGATATCTGTAACCAATGTACCGGAAGATACGGTTAGCCATATTCCGGCTTTCGACCGCTTGGTAGTACGTCATCTTAAAACTGGAACTGCATTTCAGATTGACAGTATAGGCTACTATACGCTGTATAATCAGAATCGTTCAATTCTTTTTATTCGTAAACAGGCCAAAGGAAATGCTTTGTGTTATGGTCCACTGGCTGGTCCTTACCAAACTATTTATCAAAGCTCCGTCAAGAAAGAACCTTCTTCTTTCAGCCTTGATGCCAAACAGATGACTGGAGAGTTTACAGTGAACGATTCTTTATGGTATAATTTCTCTTTAAAGAAGAATACCTGTGATTTGGTCTTTGACCGTAAAGAGATTATTCTCCCTACAGGAATGGAACTTGCCCGGGCAACTCTATCACATAGCCAGAAATTTCTGACAATTGAGTTCAGACCCTATCAGGGAAAAGTGAGTAAAGATAAAAAAGAAGAGAAGGTAAAGCCTGATGAGAGCTTCGAGCTGGAATTATGGACTTGGGATGAATATGAAGTTCCTACTTTGCAGACGCGCGACCGTTATTTCCATCCCCAGTATTCGAAATATATCTATGATATTGCTTCTAAAAAAATGATGGAAGTGGCTCCCAGTCATGCCAATTTGTTGGAGCCGGACCGTGCGGAAGAAATTCATTATGTACTTTATACGGACGAAACTCCTTATCGTATGCAGAAAGAATGGCTTAATGAAATGCCGTTTGACATCTATTCTGTGAATGTGCATACGGGAGAAAAACAATTAGTAGGACGTAACTACAGGACAAGGCCGCGGTGGTCGCCAAACGGTAAATGGGCGGTGATGTATGATCCTATGGCGAAAGTCTGGAATAAATTTGATGGAGCTACAGGCAAGCTAACCGATATATCGACTGCTATCGGCTATCCTATATTTGAAGAAGACTATGACAAACCGAATCCTGCACCTGCTTATGGTATTGCAGGTTGGACTGCTGATGGCAATAATGTGTTGATTTATGACGCTTATGACTGGTGGAAGATAGATTTGACAGGAGAACGTCAGCCGGAGTGCCTTACGAAGGGATATGGACGTAAAAACCGGAAATTTATCCGTAAAATGACTAGCAATATTGATAAGGAGGTATTTGATTCGGATGAAAAGATTATGGTGAGTGTCTGGGATACTGATACTATGGATGAAGAAATATGCTTGCTTGATATGAAAGGTAATCTGAAAAAATTGATGGGAGGTCCTTATATCTATGCAATTCACCGCTTCTCTGATAACCAGAAGTATTGTATCTGGAATCGTCAGAACATATCGGAATTTCGTGATTTATGGTGGAGTAAATCAGATTTCTCCAATCCAATCAGAATAACAACCGCTAATCCCCAACAAAATGAATATAAATGGGGAACGGTTAAACTTCTGGAGTGGACGAATTACGAGAATAAGCCGAACAAAGGACTGCTTTATCTTCCCGAAGATTATGATCCTAAGAAAGAATATCCGGTATTGGTACAATTTTATGAGACTCACTCTGGCGGATTGAATACTTATAATGCTCCAGGTTTGAGCAGTGCAATGGCGGATGTGATGTACTTTGTGAGTAATGGGTACATTGTATTTATGCCGGATGTACATTTTACTGTAGGAACGCCGGGACAGAGTAGTTATGATGCAGTGGTGAGCGGAACGAAATATCTAATAGAGCAGGGGATAGCACATCCTGGTAAGATAGGGCTTCAGGGACATAGTTGGTCAGGTTTCCAGGCTAGTTATCTGGTGACAAAGACGGATATATTTACTTGTGCTAATATTGGGGCTCCTATTACTGATATGGTAACCGGTTATTTGGGTATTCGTGGTGGAAGCGGTTTGCCGCGTTATTTCATGTATGAAGAATGGCAAAGCCGTATGGGAAAGAGTTTGTGGGAAGCCAAGGATAAGTATTTGGCAAGTTCTGCTATTGTGGAAGCGGATAAAATACATACCCCATTATTAATTTGGCATAATGATAAGGATGAGGCTGTTGCCTACGAACAAGGCCGTGCACTTTATTTAGCAATGCGTCGTTTGCAACGTCCGGCATGGCATCTTAATTACAAAGGTGAAGGACATTTTCTTGGTAATCAGGCAGCACAAAAAGACTGGACTATCCGAATGAAACAGTTCTTTGATTATTACCTGAAAGGAACGAAAGAACCGCGTTGGATGAAAGAGGGTATTCATCTAAGAGAGCGCGGAATTGATCAGAAATATGACTTACTAGAAAAATAAAAAAAATGAAGAAACTATTAATTACAGTAATAGCTCTGTCTTGCTTTGCATTCAGCAGCTACGGACAAGACAAGGTGGAAAAACAAATTATTGGTAAATGGTGTAATCCTTATACCTATGAATCTACTGGTGAACTCAAAGGATTTGAGTTTGAGAAGGGTGGTAAATGTTCTGCTATCAATATTCCTTCTTTAGATTTAAAGACTTGGAAGATTGATAATGGTTATTTAATCGTTGAAGGATTTAGCAAAGGGGAAGATGGGAAGACGGAAGTGTATAAAACACGTGAACGTATTGGTTATGTAACATCTGATTCATTGGAACTGGTTGTTCAGGAAGCACAGCCGCGATTGGCTTTTCTGTATCTGAATATGAAGTCGATAAAGAAGTTGGTGACTCCGGAAGTTGCACCAAAAGAAAAGTAATAAATCTCTCTCTTAATAATTTAGTGTTAATTTAGCATTATGTTGCTAATAGAAGCACCTTGTCGTAGGGATTACGATGGGGTGTCTTTTACTTTTTTATATCAGAATTGTAGCTCATTACGTAAATATTTATCAAATTATTACGATATGTTCTGAACAATTTAATATTATATTTAGCATGGAATATCGCTATTTAATTGTATTTTTGGCACAAAATGCCCAAAATGGATAGCAGAGAGATTTCCATAGAACAGATAAATAAACTGGATGCTACAGCTTTCCGTATGCTTTATAAGACTTATTATAAGGCATTGGTTTGTTATGCAATACAGATAACAGGGGAGTCTGGAGCTGCAGAGGATATTGTACAGGAACTGTTTTCTACTCTTTGGGAAAAGCAATTATCATTTAAGTCATTGGTGTCATTGAAGGCCTATCTATATAATTCCGTTCGGAATGCTTCAATTGATTATCTCAAACATAAAGATGTTGAATTTGATTATTTGCAGAAGATAATAGAATCACATCAGGAATACAGAGTAGGAGATGAGGAAGAAGATGATTTCTTTACAGAGGAGATTTTTCGGCAACTTTTTATGACTATTGATTCTTTGCCGGAACGTTGCAAACAGGTCTTTTTGTTGCATATGGAGGGTAAGAAGAATGAGGAAATAGCAGCTGCGCTTTATGTTTCTCTTGAGACCGTTAAAACGCAAAAGAAACGGGCAATGTCTTTGCTCCGGAAAAAGTTAAGTCCATATCATTTTGCATTGCTTTTGTCTATTCTTCCATAAAAAAGATATTTTTTGAAAAAAAGTTGTTTTAACTTGTCCCTCATTTTATTTGTTTAGTCGTCTTTATATAAATGATGCAAAAACATATAATGGAACGCAAAAGAAATATAAATTCTATAATTCATGACCAGCTACTAGGACAGCTTTCGGAAGAAGAAGAGAAACGATTGCAAGTTTGGATTGAAAGTTCTTTAGAAAATAAAAAGAACTATGAAAGTCTAATGCAAGATACTGATTTGTCTGAAAGATACCGTCAATTTGCAACAGTGGACGAGGAACAGGCCTGGAAAAAGTTTCAGGAAAAACATTTTCAAGTTCGTGGAATCCATCGCAGGATGCTTTGGAGATATGCTGCTATCTTTATGATCCCTATAATTATTGGTGCTGCTATTTGGGTGGGAATGTGGCGAAACGCTGATACCGTACCTGTAAGAGTACAGGATGATCAATTAGCAATGATACGTTCGGAAAAGATGGGAAAGCAGAAAGCTACTCTTGTATTGGCCGGCGGGCAGGAAATTGAATTGAAATCGGCTTCCCATCAATCGTTGCAGGACTCGACTATCTTGCCGAAATTATCTCCAGAAGCTATGGAAGAAACACAATCAGAAAATGGAGACGTTACTGCTACTGACAATAATAAATTGGTCACTTATGATGATAGTGAATTTTGGCTCACTTTTGAGGATGGAACAAAAGTGCATTTGAACTATAACACGACTTTAAAGTATCCGTCGCATTTTAGTGCAGCTAGTCGTACTGTTTATTTGGATGGAGAGGCCTATTTTCAAATAGCTAAAGACGACCGTCCGTTCCGGGTTATAACGGCAAATGGGATTGTCAAGCAATATGGCACCTCTTTTAATGTCAATACACATGTAGCCGGAGTCACGAAAGTGGTATTGGTGGAAGGAGCTATCAGTGTTCTTCCTAATCAGGGGGATGAGCATAAGATACATCCGGGGGAACTGGCCGTCCTAAATGGAGCAACACAGGATGTTCAAATCAGCAAGGTAGATATAGAACCTTATATAGCTTGGAATAGTGGACGTTTTGTATTTGATAATTGTTCTTTGGAAACCCTTATGGAGGTGATATCCCGTTGGTATGATAAGAAAATAATGTTTGAAGATGAAGATATAAAGACGATACGTTTTACCGGCGACCTTGATCGTTACGGTTCTATAATCCCTATATTAAAAGCAATTCAAAGAGTTACTCATTTGGAAATGGATGTTGAAGGAGAAGCTATTATTATTAGAAGAGAATAAAACTATTATTAACCACATTTACTAAAAAAGGAGGAGGCCATGCAAATTAAAAGGGCCAGAGAGCGTATTGTGATGTCTCTCTGTATTATTTTTCTGTTGTTCGCACCGACATCGGCTACAGCACAGTCTAATTCAATGAAAGTATCCCTTAATTTAAAGTCTGCATCAGTTAAAGAGTTTTTTGATGCAGTGAAAGCTCAGACAGGTTTGAACTTTATCTATAACACTGAGCAAGTAAAGAGTATGTCTCGTATCACGATCCAAAGTAAGGGACAACCTATCACTGAAGTTTTGGATAAAGTATTGGCTAACACAGGCTATACTTACGAGATTGAAGGCAATATTGTGACTATTGTATACAAACAGTCCAAAGAGAAGAAAAAAATTATAACCGGAGTGGTAGTAGATGAGGGAGGAGAACCCTTGCCGGGTGTCACTGTTCTGATTATGGGGAAAGAGAGGAACATCGGCACGATGACGGATGCGGAAGGGGCTTTTTCTTTGGGACTGCCTGACAAAAATGTTATTGTGCGTATCTCTTTCGTTGGGATGCAACCGATAGAGATCCATACCGCAAAGTTGAATTTGGACAAGACACATACATTTCGGTTGAAACCGGACTCAAAGCAATTGGATGAGGTGGTGGTGACCGGCTATGCGAAAATCAGCAAGAATAGTTTTACAGGTACGTCTGTAACGGTATCTGCCGACCAACTGATGTCCGTCTCAAAGACAAACGTACTGGGTGCTTTGCAGGTGTTCGACCCTTCATTTCGTATTGCGGAAAACAATTTGGCCGGTTCGAATCCTAATAATGTCCCCGAGCTTTACATCCGTGGACGTTCCGGTATCGGAACTACGGAATTGGATGCCGAGAGTCTTTCCAAATCGGCATTGAAGGACAATCCGAACCTGCCTACGTTTATCATGGACGGTTTTGAGATTAGCGTACAGAAACTGTATGATATGGACCCCAGCCGTATTGAAAGCATCACTATTTTAAAAGACGCGGCTGCTACAGCGATGTACGGTTCGCGTGCGGCAAACGGTGTAGTGGTAATTACAACAGTTACTCCGAAAGCGGGAAAAATTAATGTCGACTATAACTTTACCGGTACGTTGGAGTTTCCCGACCTGACGGACTATAACCTGATGAATGCTCGCGAAAAACTCCAAACAGAAGTGGCGGCAGGACTGTTTCAGGCAGACCCTGACGAGGATAATTACGTGGAGAACCAAAATTCACTGACTAAGCTCTACAATGCGAAACTGAATAATGTTGTTCGCGGCGTAGATACCTATTGGCTTTCCAAACCGCTCCGTACGGTATTCAACCAAAAGCACAGCATCTATTTGGATGGTGGTACGGAAAACCTGCGTTGGGGAGCCGACCTCTCTTACAACTCCGGTGAAGGTGTGATGAAAGGCTCTTACCGTGATCGTATGTCCGGAGGACTATCGTTGTCCTATCGGCTTGGCTCTTTTCAGGTGCGCAACTATTTTTCTTATACGTACACCAACTCCGAAGAGTCGCCCTACGGAAGTTTCTCCAGCTACACTTCAAAGCAACCGTATGATGAGTATTTGGATGAAAATGGAAAATACTTAAAAGATACCTATCCTTGGAACGGTGGTTCAACAGGCTATGAAAATCCCTTGTATGAAGCTACATTGAACAGTTACGACCGTAGCAAGTCGTGGGAGTTAATTAACAATACGGAGTTGTTGTGGAATATTACACCTTATCTGCTTTTGAAAGGACAGTTTAGTGTGACGAAGTCCAACTCCGATTCACGTACATTTGTTGATCCCCGTTCCCGTTCGGATAGAAACTCGAGCACAAAACTGAGCAGTACTAATGTCGTTTCCGGATGGTTAGACATTGCTACAGCAAATAGTCTCACCTGGGACGCTACGGCTACATTGTCCTACAACCGGAATATAAAGAAGAACAGTCTGAATTTCTTGGTGGGTATCAATGCCACTTCGAGCACGGGAGACAGTATGGGGCTGACGTACAAAGGTTTTCCTTCCGGTGAACTTTCTTCACCGGGATTTGCTAATGAACTGTCTGGTCTGCCCTCCAACTCAGACAGCAAGAGCCGCTTGTTCGGTGCATTGGGAACATTCAACTATTCGTATGATAATATCTACCTTGCCGATGCTTCTGTCCGTTTTGACGGTAGCTCCGAGTTTGGTGCCAACCAGCGTTTCGCTCCTTTCTTTTCCGGAGGTTTGGGCTTGAACCTGCACAACTATGAGTATATGAAGCAATTTGAATGGATGAATCGTTTCAAGATTCGCGGAACCTATGGTATGACGGGTAAGGTAAACTTCTCTCCGTACGATGCACAGACTATATACAGCATTGTTACCGACAACTGGTTCAAGACTGGTCTGGGGGCCAATTTGATGGCTTTAGGCAACAGAGGATTAGGATGGGAGAAGACCCACAACCTAGACTTTGGTATTGACCTGGATCTCTTTAACGGACTGATTCAGATGGACTTCTCATACTATCATAAAAAGACTGTCGATTTGGTAAACAGCGTGACGCTGCCCAGTTCTACTGGTTTCACTTCTTATAAAGACAATATCGGTGAAGTACTTAATAAAGGTTTTGAAGTGCAGATGAGAAGTACATTGCTGAACAACAAAGATTGGCTTGTGGCTGTTTTTGCAAATCTTGCCCATAACGAGAATACGATTACAAAGATATCCGATAGCATGAAGGAGTATAACAGGCGTGTGATGGATAAATATGCTGATTATAACTCCGCATTTAACAGAGGTAAAGAAGAATATGCCGACACCTATCTGCAATACGTGGAAGGCGGTTCGTTGACTTCTATCTTTGCCGTGAGGTCATTGGGTATCAATCCCTCCAACGGTAGAGAGGTCTTTATGCGTCCTGACGGCACTATCACGTATGATTGGAGTGCCGCTGATCAGGTAGTGGTTGGAAACCAAGAACCTAAAATACAAGGTACGTTTGGTTTCAACCTCCGTTGGAAACAGTTTACTCTCTTTTCCACTTTCTTGTATGAGTGTGGCGGACAGCGTTACAACTCCACGTTGGTAGACAAAGTGGAAAATGCGCGTATCTCGAGCAATAATGTAGACCGCCGCGTATTGACCGGTCGTTGGCAGAAACCTGGCGATGTGGTTCCTTACGGACGTTTTACGAAAGGAATTGTATCTGTCACCCGTCCTACCAGCCGTTTTGTGCAGGATTATAATATGTTGAGCTTCAATTCACTGACGTTAGGATACGAATTTGACCATACGGCATGGATGAAGAAAGCACATATTGGTATGTTACGTGTCGAATTGTCCGGTAACGATCTGTTCCATCTTTCTACTGTACGTGTCGAACGTGGTTTGGACTATCCGTATGCACGTTCTTTCTCAGCTTCGTTAAAGGCAAGTTTCTAATCAATAATGTTTAAAAAAGAAAATGAAGAAATTATATACAATATCACTATTGGTGCTTTGTTTGGTGGCTGCGGGATGTAGCGACTGGTTGGATGTGGCACCGAGTAATCAGGTGAATGAAGAGGAACTGTTCAGTACAGGCGATGGCTATCGGCATGCGTTGAACGGAGTCTACTTGGATTTGGGTACTTCCACTCTTTATGGACAAAACCTGTCCTGGGGATTTTTGGATTTGCTTGCGCAGTATTATTCATCGTCAAGCTTGAATAGAGAGGAAGTTTATTATCAGGCGCTTAATTATGAGTTTGAAGATTCGGATGTAAAGTCTGCCATTTCCTCTATATGGTCTAGGTCATATAATAACATTGCCAATTGTAATAATCTGATTAACCAGATTGCGGATGCTGACCCGCTGCTTTTTGCGCAAGGCGAGTTTGAGAAGAATATGATTCACGGTGAAGCGCTTGCTTTGCGTGCTTTTATTCATTTTGAAATCCTCCGTATGTTCGCGCCTGCTATGATAAAGGACGATCATAAAGCCTATATGCCATACGTAGATGTCTATCCCACTTTAGTGCCGGAATACGAAACGAATGAGGAAATTTTGAAAAAAGTGATTACCGACCTGAAGGAGGCAAAGCGTATGTTGGCGGAGTGTGACATAACGGAAGAGCATAAAGTGTGGATGTCGGTCAATCTTCGTATGTTGGGTAGTGGTATTTTAGCTGGAGACATTGCCGAAGATGATGTGTTCTTCGCTTATCGTGGCTATCGTATGAATTATTATGCGATTACAGCGATGTTGGCGCGTGTCTATTTTTGGAAGGGTGAATATAAATTGGCATACGATGAAGCAAAAGAGGTGTTGGATGCTATTGATGATAACGGTAAAAAATTTTTCTCGTTTATGCCGTACGCGGAGTTGGGAGAAAATTTGAAAGATTATAATAGTATTATTATGTGTTTCTTTAATAAGACGTTGCAAGAGAATTATGAACCGTTTATCATGAAGAGCAGTCAAAACAGATTTTATTTGGCTGGCTTTGAAAGGGGACAAAATGAACTCGACCGACGATTGACGGTTATGCTCGGTTCTGAAGGAACGAACAACTATTCGCGTAAATATGACATTCCGTTGGGCACGAATGGAACGGATATGATTCCGAACATCCGTCTGAGCGAGATGTATTATATCATGGGAGAATATTTTGCTCGTGAAAATAACTTCACTGAAGCAGGAAAGATGTTGGATGAGGTACGTTTCAACAGAGGCATTGTGACCACCGACTTGAAGAGTACTATCGCTACATTAGATAGTTATCATACGGAGATGCTTAACGACATGCGTAAGGAGTTTGTGGGTGAAGGACAGCTATTCTATCAATACAAACGTTTGGATAAGAAACCTGTTAACAAGGCTATATTTGTGTTTGACAAGCCGAATAATGAAGATGTTTAATGAGTAAACAACGTAAAATCATGATAAGAAAATATATGCTGTTAGCATTCTTGCCCCTTTGTTTGTGGGCATGTACGGAAGATGAAATACAACCGTATCACGGAGAGCAATATCTGCGTTTCCAACCTTTGGAAGATAGCGAGCAAGAGAATATCGCTGTTTCGTTCAATAATTACCCTACCAATGATGAAATTGTGGTGAAAATAGGGCTGGAACTTATTGGTATACCTTTTGAGAAAGACACTCCTTACAAAGTGACGGTGGTGAACGATGAGGTGAAAGAGGGTGATATCCCCAATGCCCTGCCCGAGAATTATCGGTTGCCTGAGTCTCCTGTGTTTAAGGCGGGAATGACTGAGGATGTGCTGGAAGTGGTATTGGTGAAGACCGACAATCTGAAAGAGGATGTAAAGCTGCGTCTGCAGTTGGAAAGCAATGAGCATTTTGCAGGATCGATGCCTCTTTTCGACCAGATGGAGATTGTATTCAACAATGTGATAAGCCCACCGCTATGGTGGAAGGGCGATGTAATCAAGTTGTTCTTGGGCACATATTCCCGAAAGAAATATGTAGACTTTGTAACATTCTCCGGAATATCGGACTTCGGTGCGCTTAGTACGGCAGAGAAGCGTCAGGCTGCGCTTGAGTTTAAATACTATGTGGCAGCGAACAATATAATGGATAAGGATGATAAGACAGGGGAGGAGTTTCCGATGGTAATCCCTGTTGATTAATTTAGATATAAATATGAGAATACATACATTATTTACAGCAGTAGTCCTTCTTTTCATGGTGACAGCTTGTTATGAAGACAAGGGAAACTATGACTATAAGGAGATGAATGATATTGAAATTACTGTAGAGATGCCGGATGAAAATACCTCTTTTGCCTTGGGCGATCTCGTGGTTTGCACTCCCCAATTGGTATTCGCTTTGGGGAAGGAGAATACTAATTTGGGTTATGAGTGGTCTTTTGCAGGTAAGGTGATTTCGCATACACGTAATTTGGAATGGGTAGCAGATACTATTGCCTCTAATAAGATGTTGCAGTTGGCGGTGTTAGATCAGAATACGGGAGTGACTTATTTTGGTGATACCGATATTAGTATTACGTCAAGATATGCAACTGACGGTTGGGTGGTACTTTCTGAAAAGAATGGCAACAGTTCATTGTCGTTCATACGTCACCGCAGCGGCTTGTCAGCTCCCACTGAGGTGGCAAAGGATGTTTACCAAATGATTAACGGTCGCCCGATGGGAACAGGACCGGTCTCTGTTTATCCTCATTGGACAACTCGTTGGGGAGGAGAAGAGAATGTCAGTTGGGTATGGGTTGCTCAAAAAGGAGGAGAAAGCGCTTTGGAAGTTTCAGGAAGCAGCTACCAACAGCAAACGACGTTAGCGCCAATATTTCTGAAGCAGACCTATCCGGAGGGATTTGTTCCGGCAGCTGTGATGGATTTGCAGATACTTTCATTGGCCATTGGTGAGGATGGAACTATTTATACACGTGTAAAAGATTCAAATCTTCTGTTTAATACGGGGCGTTTTATCGATCGTCCGTTAACGTCGGATGATAAAGGGGAACTGAAAGTGGATGGTAGCATGATTGCTTATGGTCGCTTTGATTGTCAGGGAGGATTGCTGTGTTACGACAAAAACTCCGGTCAGTATTTGCATATTAGCGATTACGTGCATTGGGATGGAAAACCTCGTGCAGGAAAAGCGCTTCCTCTAAAAGTAGACGAAGGAGATTACAAAGAAGGAGATGCCAGACTGAATGATATGAATGGGTATAAGGTACATTATGTAGGAGTGGCTTATAATGAAGATCATTTATATAGTCCTATGCCTTATATGGCTGTTATTGAGAACCGGACTACAGGTAAATTTTATCTGCAAAAGTTTTCTGTTAACAACTATGATGGGAGCGTGAAAGCACTGCCTGCCAAGTTTGAGTCTCAGGAAGAGATGAAGGATCTGGAAAGTGTGATTGATGGCAGTTCCAAGAATTGTTTCACGCTTTCTCGCTACCAGAACGACGCTCCGTATATGTTTATTAGTAAAGACAATATGTTGTATCTTTATTTTATAGATAACAAGACATTATATCCGTGTGCGCGATTTGAGTCGGTCATTACCGCTATGGATATGAATATCTATTCAAGTAGAGTGCTTACCGTGGGATTGGAGAACGGAGATGTCATTATGTTGAAAGGCATACGTAGCGCGGATGGAGAACCCAATTTAGCCAGGTATGTAATCAACGAAAGAAACATTGTTCAAGTGACTGATGCAGAGAATGAATTTGTCCTTTTCCATGAGAAAGACTTTGGGCGAGTAGTACAAATCTTCTATAAATGGCAGGAAAAGTGGAACGAGAATTTCTATTAATTTAAAACAATATCATGTTGAGGAAAATCTATTTACTGTTCTTAATCGCACTGTGTGGGGTTGTCATCAACCCTGCCATGGCCAAAAAGAAAAACAAAAAGAAAGCTTCTACGGAAGCTACGACAAAAAAGAAAGAGAAGAAAGAAACTAAGTATGACAAACTGTTCAAAGGCAAGAAAGTCACGACAGCAAAAGGTTTCATTACTCTTCATCAGTTTGATAATAAAGTTTATTTTGAGTTACCGCTCAAAGTGCTCAACCGTGATATCCTGTTGGGATCTACAATTGCAGAAACAACGGATAATCAGTTTGGATGTGTAGGTGAGAAGTCTAGTGATCCTTTTTTGATTCGTTTTGTGCAGCGTGATTCAACAATCACATTACGTCGTGTACAGGTAGGACAATTCTCGGACGATCGGGAAATTAAAAAACGTTTGCAGAGTAGTACAATGCCGGCTATTGCCGAAACTTTCGAGATAAAGGCTTACAATAATGACAGTACTGCGGTTGTATTTGATATGACCAGCTATCTGTTGAGCGATAAGAAGATGCTCTCTCCTTTCTCTCCTTATTCATTGATAGAAATGATGGGAGCGAACATTGATAAGAATTTTGAAAAGGAAAGTTCTTTTATACAGGGCATCAAAGGCTTTGAAGACAATGTCAGTGTCCGTTCCTTACTGACTTATAAAGTAAGTGTAGGGGCTAAAGGAAGTTATGCGGTAAAAAACATGCCTTTCTCGGCTGTGATGAACCGTAGCTTTATCTTGTTGCCGGAAAAGCCGATGCGTCATCGTTATGCCGATCCGCGTATTGGTATTTTCGAACACTCTATTGTTGAGTTTGCTTCCGAAGGACGCGGATTGCGTACTCGCCATATTGCTCATCGTTGGAATCTGGAGCCGTCGGATTCTGCTGCATATCTGCGTGGAGAGTTAGTAGAACCTAAAAAGCCTATTGTTTTCTATATTGATGATGCATTCCCGTTGAGTTGGAATAAATACATTCATAAAGGAGTTGAGGTATGGCAGAAAGCATTTGAGAAGATTGGCTTTAAGAATGCGATTATAGCAAAGGATTTTCCTAAAAACGATCCTAACTTTGATCCGGAAAACATCAAATATTCTTGTATCCGTTATGCCCCTTCTACTGTAGCCAACGCAATGGGACCTTCTTGGATTGATCCTCGTTCGGGAGAGATCATAAATGCATCAGTAACGGTATATCATAATATTGTGCAGTTGGTTCAGTACTGGCGTTTTCTGCAGACTGCCCCGGCAGATAAAGAAGTTCGTGATGTAGTGTTGCGTGAAGACTTATTGGGAGACTGTATCGCTTACGTGCTTTCTCATGAGGTAGGACACACTCTGTCTCTAATGCATAATATGGCGGGTTCTTCTTCCATTCCTGTAGAGTCATTGCGTGATCCGAAATTTACTCAGGAGTATGGAACGACTTATTCTATCATGGATTATGCACGTAATAACTATATAGCACAGCCGGGCGATAAAGAGAAAGGGGTACGTATGACACCTCCTGAACTTGGTGCTTATGATTATTATGCGATCTCCTGGTTGTATAAACCAATATTTGAGGCGAAAACATCTGAAGAAGAAATTCCTATACTGGACAAATGGATCAGTGAGAAATCGGGTGATCCCAAGTATCGTTATGGTAAGCAGCAGTTTAAACGTCGCTTCGATCCGAGTTCCGTAGAAGAAGATTTGGGAGATGATCCTGTGAAAGCTTCAGAATATGGACGTCGTAATCTGCAATATATCCTGAAACATATTAATGAATGGGTAGCAGACAAAGATAAGGATTTTGAGTTCCGTACTGCTTTATATGATGAAGTTGTCTATGGATATGTACGCTATTTAAGCTTCGTGTTAGCTGATATCGGAGGTATTTATCTGAATGAACGTTATGACGGAGATCAGCGTCCGAGTTACCAGACTGTGTCGAAAGAGCAACAGAAGAAAGCGTTGAATTTCTTGTTGAATGAGTTGAAAGATCTTTCTTGGTTGGATGCGAATGAGACTTTGAAAGAGTTTCCTATCCGTACTTCTGTAGCTATGCAAATGGAGAACGCGATTATTGATGGTATCTTATCTCGTTGTGGTGCTGTTTCTATCTGTTCGGATAAGGCGACATCCGCTCCTTACACTCAAAAAGAATATCTGGCAGATATCGAACGTTTTGTATGGGCACCGACACGTGCTGGTAAAACTTTGACAGATACGGAGATGCGTCTGCAGATGAATTATCTGACAAAACTGATAGAAGGATCTGTAACCGGAGTTGCTAAAAATGCGACTCGTAAAGGTATTACGGATATGTATGGTATTATTGAGATTCCTGAATGGTTGAAGGCTGCTTCTCGTGAGCGTTTTGGCATCGTCTCGGAAGAATTTATGGGATGCTTTAATAATAAGCATGCTGAAATGCAGGCAGCCCGTTTGGAAGAAATTAGCGGTTTTGAGGATGATGTTGATTTGAAGGCTCCGTTGGAACCGATGGAACATGTTTATTTCGGCGAATTGAAGAAAATCCGTAGCTTGGTTGCAGCAAGTGCTTCTACCGGCTCTGCTGATACGCAACGCCATTATCGCTTATTGTTGTACAAAATTGATCAGGCATTAAAATGATAGGAAGTATGAGAAATAGATATAGTAAGATACTTTGTTTATTGCTTCTTTTTATGTGTTGCCTGCCACAAGACGGAAATGCGATCTGGCCTTTTAAAAAGAAGAAAAAAGAGGAAAAGAAAGAAGTGCTGACACCTTATCAGAAGCTTTTCAAGAACAAGAAAGTGCAGACAGCTCATGGGCTGATGACTATTCATAAGGTGGAAGATAAAGTGTATGTTGAGTTTCCGGTTGCTATGTTAGGACGGGAACTGTTGCTGACTTCTTCTATAGAAAACACGAGTGACGGTGGGGAAGGTGCACCGGGACAACTGGGCGGAACAGATGTACGTCTGCGTTTTGAGATGATCGATTCGACAATCGTGGCGCGTATGCCTTTGTTGAGCAAACCTGTCAATACGAGTGGTGACTCTGATATTACCCGTGCACTGAATCATTCACATAATCCGGGTATCTTCAAGAGCTTTAAAGTGTTGGCATGTACGCCGGATAGTTCCGCTCTTGTAGTGAATATGAAAGGTTTATTCTTGGAAGGTTCGGCTTTTACCAAACCTTTCCCATCGACTTCTGCTAACGGCTATTATGGTTTTGTATCTCGCGACCACTCTTTGGAATCTGATAAATCGTCTGTTTTGGGCGTTTCCGCTTCCGGAGATAATATTACCGTTCGTGAAGAATTGGCATATAAGGTGAATCACACTTTGATGGGAGCTTATAGTATGTATGAGAATGTTCCGTTGACGGCTGTGGTAAATAAGATGTTATGTGTTTTGCCGGAAGAGCCTATGACTCCCCGTTTGGCAGATTCACGTCTTGGATTGACTACACAGTTGAAAAGTGACTTCGCCGGGGCGGGGCAAGAGGTGAAGAATATACGTTATGCAAAACGTTGGCGGATTGAGCCTTCGGATTCCGCTGCTTACCGTCGGGGTGAACTGGTGGAACCGAAGAAACAATTAGTATTCTATATTGATAGCTTACTACCCGTCAAGTGGCATCCTTATATTAAAGCCGGAGCGGAATCCTGGAATAAGGCTTTTGAAAAAATTGGTTTTAAGAATGTGATTTGTGTGAAAGAGTTTCCTAAGAATGATACTTTGTTTAATGCACACAGTTTGGATTGCATGACCATCCGTTACTCTGCTTCATGGATGAATACTGCACAAACCACTCTTCACTCTGATGCTCGTACCGGTGAGATTTTGAATGCTTCTATATTGATTAATGCGAACTTGATCAGTGTACAGTATGTAGACCGTATTGCGGCAACTGTGGCAACCGATCCTCGTGTACGTACTGTTATTTTCCCGCAAGAGGTGCAAGGTGAACTGATTCAAGCCGCTATTGCTCAGGCAGTAGGAACAGGATTAGGACTTAATGTGAACTGGGGTGCTCCTGTTGCTTATCCGGTAGACTCTTTGCGCTCTGCCAGCTTTACGCAGAAGTATGGTTTGGCTTCTTCTGTGATGGGTGGGGTAGTGATTAATGATGTGGCTACGGCTGATGATGTCCGGAAAGGAGTGCGTTTGGTCAATACGAACCCTGGACCGTATGATGAATTGGTTATCAAATATCTGTATCAGCCTATTTATGCCTCTTCATTGCAAGAAGAAAAAGCAACGTTGGATAGCTGGATCCGTCAACACACAGGGGATCCTCATTATGCTTATATCCGTAGTCAGCCCCGTTTTGATTCGGATCCGCGTAATAGTCGTGGAGGCTTGGGAGACGATCATTTGAAGTCATTTGATTATATGCTTTCCAATATCCGTACCGGTTGTGAGAATTATTATACTTGGTTCTCAAAAGGGGACAAGGACATGACAATGCGTAAGCGGGTATATTCAGCACTTTGTGATCGGTTGAACAGTCGTGTATATGCGGTTCTTTCGTATGTCGGTGGTATTTATCTGAACGATATTCGTGAGAAAGATGTGCTTCCGAGTTACTCGATGGTAGACCGCGAGAAGCAAAAGGCTGCATTGGACAGGGTGCTGAGTCTGGCAAAAGATCTGGACTGGATAGAGAGTGCAGCTCGTGCTACAGATTTCACAATTGCTGATAAGAAGGCAGATATGATGCGTTTGGAAATTTTCAAGAATATCTTTAATCGTTTGCCTTATATTGAAGTGTGTACGGAACGTTTCCCGGAAACGGCTTATACGGCTTCTGAATATTTGGATGACATTTATAATGTAGTATGGGAAGGAACTTTGAAACGTCGTACGTTGGATAATGTTGAGAAGGCTCTGCAGACTGCTTTTCTGGAAAGTATTATTGCTACCTCTACAGTGACTGCACCTATTGGTAGCTTTAAGGCCTCAAAGACGTCATTTGCAGATACCCGGAAATCGGAGATCAGTCTGGCTACTTTGCGTGAAGGAGAAAATGTAGAGCACTATCTGCATTCTTTGCAGACTCCTGAAGAAGTAAGTGGTTTCTCATCCATTCCGCCTATTTATACGAATCAGACCAAAGTCGCTGCATATTATTTTGATATGTTGATGCGTACGAAAGAGATGTTGGAAAAGAGTATTGCGGTTATGCCTGAGGCTGATCGTTCACATTATGAACTTTTAATTTATCGCATAAATAAAGCGGTAGAGATCAAATAATAAATTTCTCTCTCTTGAATAAATAGTGTTAGCAATTCCGTTGCTAATGAAAACGCCCCGTCGTAGTGATTACGATGGGGCGTCTTCATTATAGTTAGTGTATGTTACAGTATAGTATGTTTTAGTAAACTGATTACTTTTTGAAACCGTTTGCTGTTGAGGCTTGCTTACACTTGTCGCATAGCTAATGCCTTATTCTCCGCAGCTTCCATAATTTCCCGTTCTCCGGGTCCTTTATCGTTAATACCGCAAAGATGAAGAATCCCGTGGATAATGACACGGTGCAGTTCGTCGTCATAAGAAGCGCCAAATTGCTCCGCGTTAGTGCGTATTGTGTCCAGGCTAATGAATAAGTCGCCTGATAAACGATCACCTTCACAATAATCGAAAGTAATGATATCGGTGTAGTAGTCGTGTTGCAGATATTGACGGTTAACCTCCAGAATCTTTTCGTCCGAGCAGAAGATATAAGCGATTTCACCGAGTCTTTTTCCATAAGAAGCTGCTACAGCTTTTATCCATTCCGTAGTCTCACGTTTCTTGATATCAGGCATTTTTACGCCTTCAGTTTGATAAGTTACAGCCATAATTGAATGTTATGATTTAAAAGAAAAATAAATAACTGATTAAGATAGCGGCTATGATACCCGAAAAGTCTGCAATCAGACCACAGGTCACCGCATTACGAGTTTTGGTAATTCCCACACTGCCGAAATAAACGGCCAAAATGTAGAATGTAGTATCTGAAGCTCCGCGTACAACACAGCTCATACGCCCAACAAAAGAATCCGGTCCTAATTCTTTCATCGTATCGATCATCAGGCCGTTTGCACCGCTGCCACTAAGTGATTTCATCAGTGCAGTAGGCAAGGCTCCGACAAAGCTCGTATCAACCCCACATAGACCTACTATATAGCCGATACCTTCCACCAGAAAATCCATTGCTCCCGAAGTGCGGAACACTGCAATTCCTACTAGAAAAGCAACCAGATAAGGAATGATGCGTACAGCCGTCGTAAATCCTTCTTTGGCTCCTTCTACAAAAGAATCATATACATTGATTTTCTTTCTGATTCCCGTTAAAATAAACAGGATGATGACACTGAACAACAGAATATTCGCTATCAGTGTAGAGTAAGTCCCCATATCCTCCCGCGATACACTTAGAAACAGATAGATCAATCCCGAAAAGAAAAGGCAGATAACACCCATTAAAATGAGAATTGGTTTATTGATCAAGTTTATCTTTTGAGCGATACTGACTGCTATAACTCCGACTAAAGTTGAAATGAAAGTACTTATCAGGATAGGAATAAATACATCCGTAGGTTGTGCAGCTCCCATTTGTGCACGATATACCATGATGCTGATTGGAATAATGATGAGGCCGGAGGTATTAATCACCAAGAACATAATCATTGGATTGGAAGCGGTATCCTTTTTCGGATTCAGTTCTTGCAGTTCTTTCATGGCTTTCAGTCCCAACGGGGTGGCGGCATTGTCCAAACCGAGCATATTGGCAGACATATTCATAAAGATGGAGCCTAGCACCGGATGCCCTTTAGGAATGTCCGGAAACAAGCGGCAAAGCACCGGACTTAGAAAGCGGGCCAGTGCATTAATCAATCCGCTGTTCTCGCCAATCTTCATGATGCCCAACCAAAGCGCCAATACTCCTGTAAGGCCTAGCGAGATTTCAAAAGCTGTCTTTGAAGAGTCGAATGTAGAGTTCATGATAGCAGTGAATATCTCTGTGTCTCCAAGAAAAATAACTTTCAGGAGGGCGATGATGAAAGCAATAACAAAGAATCCTATCCAAATGTAATTTAGAATCATAATCCGAGATACTTAATTATTAGAACATTAATGTTTGGTGAGGATGATTGGTAAGCTTTTACATATATCCAGGATTTTGTCTTAAAGTCGGGCATAAAACTAGCTCGATTTGTGGGATAGGAAGTAAAAGTTCATATTCCTTACAACCAGTAGTTAATATGGCTGTTTTTGTTCGTTTTAGCGTGCTCCAATAACCGTATTCAAGTCCTATTGTCGATAACCATTCATTGGGTAGAGAATTTATATCAGTATCTTTTGCTTCTTTTTTCAATAGATTGATATGTGCGTAGGAGTATATTGGATAGAAATTTCCTTTTCTTAAGAATCGGTTGAATAATGACCCCGTGTTGGAGTAAGAGAGTAATGATAGGCTGAAAATAGTAGATTGACCGTTTTTACTATAGATATCTTCTGTTTGTTCTCCTGCAAATTTGTCCCATTCTGTTTTATTAAGGAGGTTGATGGCTTCAGATTTCTTGCCTTGTAAAAGTTTAACCTCGGCCGCTAGTGCAAGTGCAGAGTAATACCCCATTCTACTTTTTCCACCTTCTTCTTCATTAAAGGCAACAGATAGATTCGGTAATATTTCGTTTAACTCAGTATAAACGAAATCAAGTATTTCATTCTGTTCATTTTGTATGTATTCTACTTTTGACGTTGAAAGAGGAGTTGTTATTAAAGGAATATTTCCCCATAACATAGTCATATTATAATAAATAAATGCACGTAAAAGTTTTACTTCTGTTATGTAAGTCGATACATCAATGTTGGGATTATAATTATTCGACAAAGCTTCAATCATCAAGTTTGCATTGTGGATACATTGATAACCAGCACTCCAAAGATCTGATATATATCGGTTGTTAGCATTCAAACATAGGTCATAGGAATTATTTGCTGTTATTTTTTGGGTTTTAATTGCCTCTACTGTTAACTGAAGAGTGGTAAAATCTACTAGTTTTACATATATGCCATAAAGGGCATTCTGGATAGTTGTTGCGCTTTGGAAAATTTCTTCTTCTGTCAATTCATCGTCTGGAATAACTTCTGTGAATTCATCGTTTTTATCCAATACTCCGTCACCGTTGCGATCTACATATTGGCTAAAGTCCTCAATGGAGATAGTTACGCCTTTTTTAGTATAATGTTCTTTCATCTTCTTTACGATGTTTTTGGGGTTGATATTATATTGTCCCGATTGTATTTCTTGACGGATATTGGTATCGGTGATTGTTCCGTTACGGGCAAAATCGGTACTAAATTTGGATATAAGTTCAGAAAATCTGGCTTCTGATTGGCGATACAATAGAATAGACGAGATGGCTAACAGTATTTCAGCATTATCATTACCATCCATGAGGGAGATGTTTTCGGGACTATCGATTCTGTGGGTGATAGCGAAACATGCTAATAACTCTTGTTCTGCCTGTTTTTTTGCATCTTTAAAAGATTTTCCGTCTTGTACTAGTTTCTTTACACGACCGAATTCTAGGTGAGTGATTAGGTTAACATTTGTCATTTCTTTTCCGCTTAAATCTACTAAAGCATTTAATGTAATGGGAGCACGAGATTCTTCTCCTTCTGTTTCATTGTAGAAATATCCATTAGTTTCTAATTCTGCATATTGACTATTCAATGTGAGAGAAGAATCGAATGAAAATTCCCCTAAATCGTTTGTTGTATTCGTTTTATAGCTCTTTCCTGTTTGTGAAAGATTATTGTTTAGTTCGTATAAAGTGACTTTAGAACCTTGAAGGAATGGTCCCTTTTCCAGCTTTCCTGTAATTTGCCCCTTTGTGGTGAGTTCTTCTCCTTTTTCATCATTAGTACTGCAAGCAGTGAAGCTAAGACATACTGACACAATAACTATTATGATTGGCCATGTTTTTCTTTTTAATGTTCTCATTTGTAATATAGTTAAAAATAGAATGATACAAAGGTAGATAAAAGATTGATTGGTTTCTGTTTTCTCTATTATTTTCTAGGGAAACCGCACCAAAGTTTTATTCATATCGGTGTAGTTTAGTTTAAAATCATAGATTTGGGGTAAATTGGGTACGGTTAGAACCTTCGGTCATTGCCATTCGAATATCGATTGGAGTTTTTATTCAGCTTTCTTATACTGAAAATGAATGTAAATCTCTATCTTTGTCTCCTACTTTCAAGAAATAAATGGAACAGGAAGATTTTAACATACGCGAACATCAGCTTACTTCAAAAGAACGGGATTTCGAGAATGCACTCCGTCCGTTAAGCTTTGAGGACTTCAGCGGACAGGACAAGGTGGTGGAAAACCTTCGCATTTTTGTGAAGGCGGCGCGCCTGCGTGGAGAAGCACTCGATCATGTGCTGCTTCACGGCCCTCCCGGATTAGGAAAAACAACTCTTTCGAATATTATCGCCAACGAATTGGGAGTTGGATTTAAAGTAACTTCCGGTCCTGTACTTGATAAGCCGGGAGATTTGGCAGGTGTATTAACTAGTCTTGAGCCGAATGATGTGCTTTTTATTGATGAGATTCATCGGTTGTCTCCGGTAGTAGAAGAGTATCTTTACTCTGCTATGGAAGACTATCGTATCGATATTATGATTGATAAAGGTCCTTCTGCGCGCAGCATTCAAATTGATTTGAATCCTTTTACGTTGGTTGGAGCGACAACACGTAGTGGTTTGCTGACAGCTCCGCTTCGTGCCCGTTTCGGTATTAACCTGCATCTGGAGTATTACGATGATGATATCTTGAGTAGCATAATTCGTCGTTCCGCATCTATATTGGATGTGCCTTGTTCGATACGTGCGGCGGCTGAGATCGCTTCCCGCAGTCGTGGAACCCCTCGTATAGCCAATGCGTTGCTCCGTCGGGTACGTGACTTTGCGCAGGTGAAAGGCTCCGGCTCTATTGATACGGAGATAGCTCAGTTTGCATTGGAAGCACTAAACATCGACAAATACGGCTTGGATGAAATAGATAACAAGATTCTCTGCACGATTATAGACAAGTTCAAAGGTGGTCCTGTGGGACTGACGACTATTGCAACCGCTTTAGGAGAAGATGCGGGAACCATTGAAGAGGTATATGAGCCTTTCCTCATAAAAGAAGGATTCATGAAACGTACTCCTCGCGGGCGTGAAGTGACGGAGCTTGCTTATAAGCATTTGGGAAGAAGTCTTTATAGCGGAAACCAGAAAACGTTGTTTGGTGATTAATGATCGTTTAATCATTGACCACCAAACAACTAATCACTAATAAAAATGGCAGAATTAAAATCATTGGCAAAAGACACCGCAATTTATGGTGCAAGCAGTATTATAGGGAAATTCCTCAATTATCTGTTGGTGCCTATCTATACGATCTCCCTTCCGGCTTCGAGCGGTGGCTATGGGGTAATCACTAATATGTATGCCATTGTAGCTTTATTACTCGTATTGCTGACTTTTGGTATGGAAACCGGTTTTTTCCGTTTTGCAAATAAGGGGGATGATGATCCGAACCGGGTATATTCTACCTCTTTGTTGATGGTGAGCAGTGTCTCTCTTACTTTTTTGCTTCTCTGCCTTCTGTTTTTGTCTCCTATTGCCGATTTATTCGGTTATGGAGAACATCCTTGGTATTTAGGGATGATGCTCATCGTGATTGCGATGGACGCCATACAAGCCATTCCTTTTGCATATCTGCGTTATAAGAAACGTCCCATCAAGTTTGCGGGGCTGAAGCTACTCTTTATATTTATCAGTATTTCTTTGAATATCACTTATTTCGTGGTTCTGAAAGGTACGGATGTAGGAGCTGCTTTCTTGATAAATTTGATTTGTTCGTTTACGGTAATGATGGGACTAATACCGGAATTTCGTGCTTTCCGTTATTGCATTGACCGTTCTTTGATGAAACGAATGCTCTATTATTCGTTCCCGATGTTGATTCTCGGTATTGCCGGAATCTTGAATCAGGTAGCCGATAAGATTATTTTTCCGTTTGTCTATCCGGATGAGGCTGAAGCAGCCGTGCAGCTTGGCATTTACGGGGCAACCAGTAAGATAGCCATGATTATGGCAATGTTTACCCAAGCCTTCCGTTTTGCTTATGAGCCCTTTGTGTTTGGTAAGAGCAAGGATAAGGATAACAAACAGATGTATGCACAGGCTATGAAGTTCTTTATCATTTTCACCGTGCTTGCTTTCCTGGCGGTGATGTTCTACTTGGATATTTTGCGGTATGTCATAGGCCGTGATTATTGGGAGGGACTTCGTGTAGTTCCTATTGTGATGATTGCCGAGATGTTTATGGGTATTTATTTCAACCTTTCTTTCTGGTATAAGTTGACGGATGAGACCAAATGGGGAGCTTACTTCTCGCTGATTGCTTGTCTCATTGTCGTACTGATGAATATTTTTTTGATTCCTATATATGGGTATATGGCTTGTGCCTGGGCCGGTTTCACCGGTTATGCTGTGGCTATGCTGCTGTCCTACTTTGTCGGTCAGAAGAAATACCCTATCGGGTATGATCTGCGGGGAATCGGTTGCTATGTGGCGTTAGCTGCCGTTTTGTACATTCTCGGGGAACAAGTGCCTATCTCTAATCTTGCGCTCCGTCTTGCTTTTCGTACGATACTCTTATTACTGTTTGTTGCTTATATTATCAAACGCGATCTACCGTTAAGTCAGATCCCTGTTATTAACCGATTCATAAAGAAGAAATAATCATGAAGACAGATGAACGCAATAAATTTGCCATCAAATCCTTTCTAGGCGAATATCTGGACTTGAGAAAGGATAAGGATAACGAACTGGAAACAGTTGATTCTATCCGTAAGGGAGTAGAGTTCAAAGGAGCTAACTTATGGATTCTAATCTTTGCCATTTTTATGGCGTCACTTGGTTTGAACGTCAATTCTACTGCTGTAATCATCGGTGCCATGCTGATTTCTCCATTGATGGGACCTATCATGGGAGTAGGACTGTCTGTCGGTTTGAACGATTTTGAACTGATGAAACGCTCTTTGAAGAGTTTCCTTATTACGACAGCTTTCAGTGTGACGACCGCAACGATCTTTTTTCTTTTCGCTCCTATCGCCGGTTCGCAATCAGAGCTCTTGGCGCGTACTTCACCTACAATCTACGATGTATTTATCGCACTCTTCGGTGGTCTGGCGGGTGTTGTAGCTCTTTCCACCAAAGAAAAAGGAAATGTGATTCCGGGAGTTGCTATCGCTACTGCATTAATGCCGCCGCTTTGTACGGCAGGATACGGATTGGCATCTGGTAATCTCATTTATTTTCTGGGAGCCTTCTATCTCTATTTCATCAACTCCGTATTTATCAGTCTGGCTACTTTTCTCGGTGTCCGTGTGATGCACTTCCAACGGAAAGAGTTTGTAGATAAAACCCGTGAGAAGACCGTACGCAAGTACATTGTTCTGATCGTCATCCTGACGATGTGTCCGGCTGTTTACCTGACCTACGGCATTATAAAAAGTACTTTCTACGAAGCGGCAGCCAATCGTTTTATTAACGAACAGCTGGGATTTGACAATACGCAAGTACTCGACAAAAAGATCAGTTATGAACATAAAGAAGTCCGCGTTGTTCTGATCGGTTCTGAGGTGCCGGATGCGTCCATCTCCATCGCTCGCAGCAAATTGAAAGAATATAAGCTGGACGATACAAAGTTAATTGTATTGCAGGGTATGAACAATGAAGCGGTAGATGTGTCTTCCATTCGTGCTATGGTGATGGAAGACTTCTACAAGAACAGCGAGCAGCGGCTTCAGGAACAGAAAGTGAAGATCTCCCAACTGGAGAAAACTTTGGAAGAATACAAGACATATGATGCAATGAGCCGTAAACTGGTTCCTGAGTTGAAGGTCCTTTATCCTTCCATCACCACTCTTTCCATTGCTCATTCACTTGAGGTACGGGTTGATTCGTTGAAAACGGATACAGTCACATTGGCTGTACTGAAGTTCTCCAAACGCCCCTCCGTTGCCGAGAAAGAGAAAATCAGCGAATGGTTGAAAGCTAGGGTGGGAGCCAAGCAGTTGCGACTGATTACAGAATAATGAATCTAAAAATAAGAACATGAAATTCAGACTAACCGCCGTCGTGCTTCTTTCTATCTGTCTCTCGAATGCTTTTGCCGATGAGGGAATGTGGTTGTTGGGAAACCTTAAAAAGAACAAGCAGACAGAACGGGTGATGAAAGATCTTGGTTTGCAGATGCCTGTAAGCAAACTCTATAATCCGAAGAAACCGTGTCTTGCGGATGCTGTGGTTAGCTTTGGAGGTTTTTGCTCGGGAGTGGTGGTCTCGGACGACGGGCTGGTTTTTACTAACCATCACTGCGGGTTCAGCAGTATTCAGCAACACTCTTCGGTGGAGCACGATTATCTGAAAGATGGCTTCGTGGCGCGTAGCCTTCAAGAAGAACTGCCGAATCCGGAGTTGTATGTCCGTTTTCTGCTTCGCACGGAAGATGTTACCAAGCGGGTACTGTCTGCTGCCAAATATGCCAGAACAGAAGCGGAACGCAGGGTAGCCGTCGACTCTATCATGAATGTAATCGGAATGGAAGTTTCCGAGAAGGATTCTACCTTGACCGGTGTTGTAGACGCTTATTATGCGGGAAATGAATTTTGGCTTTCCGTCTATCGGGATTATAATGATGTACGCCTGGTTTTTGCTCCTCCTTCTTCTGTCGGTAAATTCGGGTGGGATACGGATAATTGGATGTGGCCGCGTCATACTGGTGATTTTAGCGTATTCCGTATTTACGCCAATGCCCAGAACGGTCCGGCGGACTATTCCCCCGAAAACGTTCCCTATCACCCCGAATATGTAGCTCCTATCTCTTTGGACGGCTATAGGGAAGGCTCGTTCTGTATGACGCTTGGTTATCCGGGAAGTACGGAACGCTATCTTTCTTCGTACGGTATCGAAGAAATGATGAACGGCATTAATCAGGCTATGATTGATGTGCGTGGAGTGAAACAGGCTATCTGGAAGCGGGAGATGGACCATCGTCCGGATATTCGTATCAAGTATGCTTCAAAGTACGACGAGAGCTCTAACTACTGGAAAAACAGCATTGGAACAAACAAGGCTATCAAGCATTTGAAAGTTCTGGAAAAGAAACGGGCGGCTGAGGCTGCACTTCGCGAATGGATTCAATCTCATCCGGCGGAAAGAGAAAAGTTGCTTCGTCTTTTTTCTTCTTTGGAATTGAGTTACAGCGGTCGTCGGGAGACAAATCATGCCTTAGCCTATTTCGGTGAAGCATTTATTAATGGTCCTGAACTGGTTCAGCTTGCCTTGGAAATCTTGAATTTCGATTTTGAGGCGGAAGAGAAGCAGGTAGTTACACGTATCAAGAAACTATTGGAGAAATATGACAACCTGGATCTTGCCATTGACAAAGAAGTCTTTGTTTCCATGCTCAAAGAATATCAGGCAAAAGTAGACAAGAAGTATCTGCCTGCCATGTATGAGAAGATTGATACGCTTTACAACGGGAACATTCAGGCCTATGTGGATTCTCTGTATGCCACGTCCCAAATAACCTCTTCCAAAGGTCTGAAACGTTTCTTGGAGCGGGATACTACCTATAACTTATTTGAGGATCCGGCTGTAGCTTTAAGTCTCGATCTGATAGTGAAGTATTATGAGATGAATCAAAGTATCTCTGAGGCTTCCGAGCAGATAGAACAGGGGGAGCGTGTGTTCAATGCTGCCATGCGTCGTATGTATGCCGACCGTAACTTCTACCCCGACGCTAATTCTACCATGCGTTTGAGCTTTGGGACGGTGAACGGTTACTCACCTTTTGACGGGGCTGTTTATGATTATTATACGACTGTAAAAGGAATCTTTGAAAAGGTGAAAGAGCACGCCGGAGATATTGACTTTGCTGTCCAACCGGAACTGCTGAGTCTGTTTTCTTCCGGTGATTTCGGTAGATATGCTAATGAAAAGGGGGATATGAGTGTTTGCTTTATCTCTAACAATGATATTACGGGAGGAAATTCCGGCAGTGCCATGTTTAATGGTAAGGGTGAATTGTTGGGACTGGCATTCGATGGTAATTGGGAAGCAATGAGCAGTGATATTGTCTTTGAACCCGAGCTTCAACGTTGTATAGGTGTAGACATCCGTTATGTACTTTTTATTATAGAAAAGTACGGAAAAGCAGGGAATCTTATCAAGGAGTTGAAAATAGCCAAATAAAACAGTTTATATGTATACCGAAGTCTTTTTCACCACAGATTACACGGATTAACACAGATTAGGACGAAGATTAAACGTGAATTGAAGAAAGAAAAGAATAAAACGTTTCTCCTCTCTTAATCTGTGTTAATCCGGGATATTCAGTAAATGTTCCTCTTTCTCATAAATCAAGAGAAAAGTTTTACCTT
>ENA-UONZ01000089-UONZ01000089.1-human-gut-metagenome-genome-assembly--contig:-C93old-NODE-89-length-157634-cov-44.883703_pt1 | contig 157634 bp, 121 predicted proteins | sample MGYA00242468_ERZ724015 | MGnify/ENA metagenome assembly ERZ724015
CAAGGAATTAGAATAAACCGAAACAAAAGGTTCGATTCCTGGTGGCACCACTTTTCGAAAGCAAGTATCGGAATGTAGCGCAGTTGGTAGCGCACTACGTTCGGGACGTAGGGGTCGGGCGTTCGAGTCGCCTCATTCCGACACAAAAAAGGTCTGATTCTCAACAAGAGTTAGACCTTTTTTGTTATATATCGGTTCACAAAAGACAACATTTTCCTAAATCTATATCAGCATGGTTGACATTTTACTCATTACATTAGGAGGGATATGCCTTATTGTAGGCTTATTGGGCTGTGTCCTGCCTGTCATCCCCGGGCCGCCTATATCTTACGCCGGCTTGTTATTGCTTCACATTACGGATAGAGCGCAATTTTCTACCACTCAGTTACTCGTGTGGTTGTTGCTGGTTGTGGTAGTGCAAGTGCTGGATTACTTCACTCCTGTCATAGGAAGTAAATTTAGCGGTGGAACCAAATGGGGAAGTTGGGGATGCCTGATAGGTTCTATTGTCGGAATCGTGTTTTTTAGCCCGTGGGGAATTGTTTTAGGACCTTTCGGAGGGGCTTTCATCGGAGAACTTTTAGGAGAAAGAAGTGCCCGGGATGCCTTCATATCGGGCATCGGGGCACTGATAGGTTTCTTGGTAGGAACTGTATTCAAAGTCGTGATATGCGGGTATTTCGTATGGTGCTTTGCCAAGGGATTACTTACCGTTGCAGCGTAACACTCATCAATCCGATTACCACATCATTAGAAAGAGTTTCGAGAACAAGGTGAGAAAGCTTCTTACCGGGGTTCAAAGGCATTTCGAGCAACACAGCCGCTCCACCATCCAATTCACGGGAAGCACCGGGGAATCCCAACTCCTCACCGAAATTATTACTGATTTCGCCTGTTTTAAGTCGCAGGCGGTAGAGTGCCGGCGTATGGCGATTGAATGCTAAACCATCTTCAAAGAAGATGTGTTCGATAGGAGGCCAGTTATCCGGATTGCGCAAGAACATAACATCACGGGTACCGTCTTTATAATAGATACGGATAACTCCATTATCGATATGGCACTGCATATGATTCGTACTGCCCGCCATAAGCAAATAAGCACGGGAAGCTTTTCCTTTGAGAGGAATTTCCAGGCTATCCGGATAATTGTCCCAAAGAGAAGTAAAAGCCACATTATGACCTTCAGCAGGAGTACGGAAAGGTATGCCCAACTCAGTATTCAATATACCATTCTGAACAGAAGAACGAAGCCCGGCATCATTAATATCCACTGTATGTAAAGGATGACACCACTCCCCGATACCCTGTTTGGGTATTTGCAAAGTAGTATAAGGAGAACGGGGAGAAAGATATTCGTTACGGAAAATATCCGTCACAGATGAGTTGAAACGGGTATCCATCACTACCGGCTCACATTTTGCAGAATGAACTTGGGTGAAAGTACTGGGTTCTATCAAACTTTGATTAGCTTCAGAATGAGGTCTGCCAACAGGATACCACCATTTCATTTCATCCTGTTGCATAGGAACAAAGCAGACAGGAGCCTCAGCATATGCAACGTTGACAGGAACTGATGCAGGAGAAGAAAATTCTTCACCACCCCATTCAATACGTACATCTGTCTCTTCACCGGAAGAGGCAGGTACCACGACAGACAGCATTGGACGAGTAATAGATTTCTCAACCAATGTCCACGTGGCAGGTTTCCCATTGATTGTAAGTTTTGCCACCTTAGAACGTTGTGCCGGAAACTGAAGTTCCAGGGTACGGACAGCAGGCAAACGATGAGTTACGACATAAGAGGTAACTCCTTCCTTATCTCCCCGCTGAAAATCGAAATCAATATCCGGTGTATGCAGAGAGGCAGACGGCCATGCGGACGGCAAACCGGGTTTCACTAACAAACGTTCGTTCATTGCATCCGGCAGAATACCATAAAGACCTTGTATCAACACGCGGGAAGCAACACCGATAGGATCACCGAAATCGCGGTAACACTCTCCACGGGCAGCATCATAGAAGCTGATCTGCCCAAAGTTGGCAGGGCTTTCACCTAAATACATACCATCCAGAATGGAACTTTTCAACAATTTGAAACCGGCATCGGTACGACCTGCCTGGAAATAAGCAAGGGCGGTATGCATCACTTCGGCAAAAGCTACATTATTAATACTCCAGGAATAAGGTAGCCAATTGGTAGTGGAAATGGTAGCATATCCTTCATCTTTCAGACCTTCGCCACGAACAGGAATATGAGGAATTTCACGGTCTACATAACTGGTGGCAAGGTATGCCTGGAAAGGATCGGCAATATCGCTGTCGAGCGCATGATAGATGGTCCACACACCGGGAGCGGTATGCAGACGTTTATGTCCCATGAAGTCCTGGAACTCAGCCCAATGTCCACGTTCGGGCATCCAAAGGCGGGCATTCAGTGCTTTCAATATCTTATCAGCTTCCTCGCGGTAAGGTGTGGAATCTTCCCCTATTTTTTCAGCAATCAGAGCAGCAAGGCGATTGGCACGATAGTTATAAGCAGTACTGTGAGTGACGGCACCGCTGTTGTAGTAGAGGGCATCGCTTGCCCAGATACAGGCGTAGGCATCGTAAAGACCGTCATTATCGGGATCATAGTTGAGCTTCTCCCAGGCAAGATGACGAGTAAATACAGGCCACATGCGACGGGCATATTCCAGATCACCGGTCCAGTTAAGATGCCACAGGAGTTCATCTATATAACAAAGATTCATATCATAATGATGCATCTGATCGTTACGACGCGGATTACGACAAATATATCCGTTACTGTACTGCGGTGTACCCCATTGCTTTACGGAACGAGCCAGAGCAAGGGCAGAATCCTGTGCAGGATGTGATATCGTATTGGGTACCTCAGTCACCTGACTGGCAGCATAGGCATCGAAATGCGTACGGGCACGACCGTGCCACCCCAAAACATCGCCTGTATAAGCTGCACGCCAGCCGCTAAGGGGCATACGCCAACCAATGGCACCATGCAACCAGACTTCACCATCCCAAATACCATCGGCAGCTACGGCAAGGGCACCACCCAGGGTATTAAAAAATGGATCGGGAGTTGTAATCCGAATGCGGGAAGCCAGTTCGGCACGGGCTCGCTCTGATTTATCATAGAGAGCAACACCCTCTTCAAAGGAAGGAATCACCAAGGAATAATCGCGGACAAGAATATAGATATTCTGTGGATCAGTATCCAGAACTATATCCATAGTCTGTAATTGTTCAGGGTGCTCCGGCGCATCGAAGCAACCCGGAGGATCAGCTCCCATATCACCGTTACGGCTCAGTTTGTCAAGACGGATTTCGCTCAGCAAAGAGCGTAAAGTAGCGCCCTGAGGCATATTGATGGGAGTTATCTTCCAGATAGCAGCATCTTCATCGGGCAAGGCAAGAGCGAAGATCTGCAGTTCTGCATTTTCACCCCAGGCAGGATGCGTCAGGCGATACGAACGGCGACCGGGAGTGTAGCGTGATTCACACCAGGCAGTAGAGTCAAGAGCTACAGAACTGCCATCACTCAGCAGAAGACGGAAACTGATATTCTTACTATTACGTTTCTCATAAACGGCAAAAACGGGACGGTCGCTCGTCTCTAAACGGAAAGCTGTGTGGCTGCCATAGAGAGCGCGGGTATAGCGGTTCTTACCGTTGACGCTTACAAAGTCTTCTCCATCCGGACGATATTGCAAGGTACGGGAGGCACCACGTTTATGATCGTTGAAAGAGGTGGACTCTATGCGATCGCCAGCACCTTGCGGTTTATTGCCAGTGGTATACTGTGCATAAGCGATAGCAGGCAACAGAGAGATAGCGGCATAAAGAAATATTCGTTTCATATAGGGTGATGGATAAGATGTGATAAAGAGTGATAGCACTTACGGCATCGGACTCAGACCTTCCCAACGCACATCCCATTTTCCGTCCTGCGGGAAGCCCGGATTCTTCACCTGACACCCATCCCAACCGGCACACATCAATGCTACGGCAGTCAGCAAACCACCATTACCGGGCAGGTAACAGCGCAGACGGGCATCCTGATAATTATGTCCATTCAACAGGTAGGTATTAGTGCGTTTATCCATCAGTAAAGCGCCTACAGCCTTTTCGGGTTCGCCCAGACGAGTGGCGTTCATTGCAGTCATCGGATAGTCCCACCCCCAGGTTTTCCCCCAATTCCAGTTGTCCCACACCCAGTGCAGGGTATTCTTCATATAGTCGTCACGAATGAGCTTGTTCATCGGAAGGATACCTACGGAACCGAGCACGGCCATGTGGTCGCTGGTAAAACGAATATCTTTGTAAGTATCGACGGCATCTTCGGACGCCAAGTAAAGATGATCCTCATTATAAGTAAGCGGAGAGAGTTTGTCTATCATTTCGTCCCATTCCAGATTGCGCTTTCCACCGGCACGCTCGCGCCACTTCTGGGCTGTCTGCATAGCAAAGTGCCAGTAAGAGAGTTCGAAAGGTGGGTTGATGGTGGTAGCTGCACGCAATGTTTCCTGTGCAGGGATGGCACCTTTCAGGATGAAACGACCGTGGAATTCATCATAAGTTGCGAAAGCATACATGAACTCGGCAGTTTCCTGTACCAGTTTATTGTACTTTTGAATCACTTCGTCTGAAGGATTGGAACGGTAAACAAGTTCGGCCAGATAAATGAAATGCGGTTGTTGCCAGATCAGGAAAGAACCTACATTGGAAGGCGCTTCCGTACCGCTGGGATCGGTCATCTTCATCCAGCGCACACCGGGGAACCCCTGGCGACGGGCTATTTCACGGGCAACGGGTTCTACGGTTTCATACCAACCCAACGTACGGTCCAGCAGATCAGTATGCCCCCAAAGCGGCTGCCAGGCTTGATGCCACCAAATCATTTCGAGATGGAACTTACCGAACCAGGAATTATAAGTCAGACCTGTCTCCTGCGGAGGTACACTACCGGCAGACTGGATAGCGAGAAGATACTGACTGAGTACCACACGACGTTCCAACTCCCCGGCACGCGGATCGGTGCAATGTGAGAAATCGACAGCAGCGCCATTCGTCCAGAAGTTCGTCCAATGAGAGGCACTGGCAGCAGCAGTTTCTGCGAAAGAGGGCAATACCTGACCGTCAGCATAGACAGGAGGTTCACTTTCAAATACGGTTCCCTGAAAATTCGGTGTAAAGAGACAGGAGAATGCCAGCATATCTTCATCCGGAGTCAAGACGAAATAGTTCTTGGACTTCTCAGCCAGGTTGGCTTTACCTTCCCAACGCAGGGTTACATAATAAGTGGTTTCATCGAGCACACGCTTCAGCACGGCACTTTGGGCATCCTGACGGACAATGGTTGTAGAATGTTTATCGTTCGCATCCCAATTGCAGGCATCATCAGCATGTGCACCCGTGGGATACGGAAAGCGCAGATTGACACCGGCATGTGCACGGCTGGTGACACTGGCGGAAATCATATCCTGATCGGGATGGCAGACTGTCTGTACATCGAAAGTGTTACCATTCAGTGTGAAGTGGCTGGTGATTTCACCTTTCCACATATTCAGTGTTTGGCGGATATCGGTGATATCAGATGCTTTCACTCCGTCACCCAGTTCCAAGCCAACGATCCCCAAGTGCAAGCGGTGCGGATTGACTCGGAACCAGTCGGAAGCTTCTTTTTGCCGTCCCTCTTCCTTGAACTGGCAGGCGTAGAGTTCTTCGTGTCCACGACCGAAGTCAAAGGCTTTCAGGACTTCTTCAGACTTGTATCCTTGCGGATTGGCAAATGAATGCCAGCCCCACTGGCTCTGTGTCCCCAAAGGTACACCCTTACTATACATAGACGGGAATGTTTGTAAGCCAGTAGCATCTACCGTGAACGCAAATTCACCATTACCCACGCTGAGCGAAGCCAACGAATCGAACGAGGCTACTTGAGGATTGTTACGAGTCACCAATACTTCACGGTCTATCGGAGCTTGTTTCTCCGAATCACAAGCCGTCAGCACGAAAGCAGCGAAAAGGGAATAAAATACTTTTTTCATGGTATTCTTGATAACAGATAATTAGATTATTAGTATTTGGGGGAAGCTAACGGAAGTCGAACATCAGATTCAGCCGTAGTCCTTCGTCTCCTTTCTTGATGCGGATAATTCCCGGCTGGCTCTGTGGACCATGTTGGCTGATGGGCTTGAAACAACGGATACCCGGAATATCGAGTAAGAAAGAAATATCTCCCGCGGGGAAGTCGGGCATGGTATTGATGCCATCCTGGCGGCCGTGGGGTTCTTCGGGCGTGAATACCCGCAGGAAGATGCCATCACTGGCGGCATACACAGTGAAAGGAACCGTAGGACTTTGCAGGGTAGCCCAATAGAAGTTGGCATGATAGCCCTTGAATTCGGGGTACACAAGGCGGTCGGTGCTTTCACCGGTGATGGTATTGTTATAATCTTTCTGCCAGATGCCATAATTGGTACCGGGGATACGGTTCTTCCAGACACGGTACGGACCACGCCCCATCCAACGCATGCCGGAGCACTCGGATTCGGGATATGAGAAGGTGAGTCCGAGGTTCAGGACTTCGGTATCGGTAAAGGCATCGTCGAAGCCACCGCCACCGGAAGCACGGTTCAACAGCACGGCATCCATAGAGAGGAGACCGGCAGGGGTAAGACGCCAAACGATAGAGTCGGCAGCCCCCCGATAGCGTGCACAAAGAACAGCATCACCATTTTCCGTACGAGCGGAGAGATTAGACAGGATCATCTTCATACCCACGGCAAGGGGACCATCTTTCAGAGGGATAACCCGACTGTCGGCATTCCTTATCACAGAAGTGATAGTAGCGTCACTCTTCCGGAAAGAGACGGTAACGGCAGGGGAATGCAAAGTAATCAGAGTATCGGTTTCTTCAACACGGCAATTACCCGTAGCCGAAGTTTGTGAAGCGGACGAATGAGCATTTGCCTGCAGTTCACCTTGCAGATAATCTTTCGCATAATGTATCGGGAAGGTACGTGTACAGATACTTTCGCCATCCACTCCATACGCTTCAAGTTCCAGAATGTCCCCCTCAAAAAGCTTGGGAGCAGTGATTCGGGCGAATCCTGTCTCACCGGGAACCAACGAAGGAAGTCGTACCATTCCGCTATCTACTACCTGACGCCAGGTTTGGGCACCTCCATCGGCTACAGATACCGGGTTGCCCACGGCTTCACCTTGCAAAGGCGATGCACAATGGAGTACGCGCCAACGCATGGAACACTTGTCCAGGTTCGTAAACAGGAATCGGTTCGACACCCGGAATTCACCACGGAACGAGGGGGTAATCATCAGAGGTTCCACATAGATAGGTGACCAGACTTCACGGACAGAATAGTAACTGCCCTCCTTTTCGCGATAGGGACCGAGGATACCATCCGGGGCATTGTAATCTTCAGTATCCAGTGCTCCGCCACGGTCGGAACGGCGTACAGCTTCGTCGCTGTATGCCCACATGAAACCTCCGGCAAAGAGAGGATGGGCGGTGTAACGTGCCCAGAAATCCTCCAGTCCGGCACCATGTCCCTGGTCGTACTGGCCATGCATGAATTCGGCAGGCATGAAGACTTTATAGCCATTGGTAAAACGGGCCACTCCGGTGAGATAAGCAGGATAGTGGTGTGTATCGAGTTCGTCGAAATCCGCCCAGGGGTGGATGACATGACGTTTTTGCGGGTCGTAAGTACGGAACAGGCTATCAATTGCAGTATTCCATCCACCTTCGTTACCATTACTCCAGAGCACGATACAGGGATGATTCACGTCACGCGTCAACATTTCACGAACAAGACGAGTACCTGTAGGGGTATCATAAGCATCTTGCCAACCAGCCAACTCGTCGATGTAGAGTAAACCAAGGGAGTCGCAGGCATCCAGGAAGTGTTCATCAGGGGGATAGTGAGAACGGACGGCATTCATGTTCATCTCTTTTATGAGCTTGACATCCTGTATGCTGAGTTCTTTATTCGTAGTTCGTCCGCCATCGGGGTGGAAGGTGTGTCGATTGATGCCTTTCATAACAAGCTTGGTACCGTTCAGGTAGAGTCCGTCGCGAGGACGGAAATCAATGGTGCGGAAGCCGATGCGGGTATCCATGGAGTGAATGACATTTCCTTCCTTACCGAGCAGAGAAACTGTAAGCCGATAGAGTACAGGAGACTCAGGAGTCCACGGAGATATACCGTCGAAATGAGCAGTCAGTAACTGAACGGAATCTTTAGTAACTTTCACGGGACGGTGTTCGGCATCCTTGGCAGATATCGGTGCCACTTCCATGGAAAGACTTTCTTCTCCGGTGGTGCCTTGCAAATGTACTTCTACTTTTAGCTCTCCATCCGCACGAGCATCTACGGCGAGGCGTTCGATATGCGTAGCCGGCTTTGCTTCCAGCCATACGGGGCGATATATTCCACCAAAGAGCCACCAGTCAGCCTTGCGCTCGGCAGCGTTGATGGACTTGTTGTCAGAGTGCTTCTTTACACGAACTTCAATTTGATTGTTGCTTCCGAATTTCAGCAGATCGGTGACGTCATAAGAGAAGCGATAGAAGCCTCCCTGATGTACGGGGCCTGCGGATTGGCCATTGACGAAGACTTCGGTATCAGTCATTACGCCACCAAACCAGAGGCGTACATTCTGTCCCTGCCAGTTGCGGGGAACACGGAAAGAGCGCTTATAAGTACCTTCTTCCATCGAAGGATTCTTCACTCCGGCTTTCTTATACCAACGGCCATAGGTATATTCACCGAAGCCTTGCAGTTCCCATTGTGAAGGAACTTCTATTTTACTCCAACGCCCGCTGTTGTGTCCTTCGGATACACGAAACTGCCAGGTTACGGTGTTACCCAACCCTGTGCCGGAAAGATATTGACGTTCTGTTTCCTGAGCTTGTACAACCCAAGCTGTCAGTAAGAAAAGGATAGTACCCAAAAAGTGCTTTCTACTCATAGTATTTGGCTTTATTATTCGATTTTACAAAGAAAGGCATTCTCTGGCAAACAATAAATAAGCAGAATGATTTTCTGGCTGTACAAAATGACGGAGAGATTATCTCCGCTTCTTCCCACTTAACTCTTTATATCACAAGAAGTCACTCATTCCGCCTCACTGCGAACAAAAAGCTATCAAAACAATCCTTTTCCCAACAGAACATTTTCCACAAACAGTTCAAATAGAATCCGGCTGCATAATTTATAGAATATAAATGCAGTATTTCCGTATAAAACAGACAACAAATGCAATACTTATGCAAGAAACTATAGTTCTTTCACAAAGGAACTATAGATCTAACGCAAACAATCTATAAATGAAACACGTCTGATCTATAGATGAAGAACAAACGATCCATGGATCGAACATAAACGGTCTATAGATGGGAAGCAAACTATGTGTTTTCAGTGGACAGACCATCTGTTTTTCTTTTTTCAGAGTTGTACGTATTTCTGTATTCCACTCTCAATCAACAATATGCTGATTTCCGTTCGTTTCTTTTCGTTCTCCCCCTCCGTCGGACGGAAATATCACATTCTCATTATGCATAAAAAGCAAAGTGTCAAAGTGCTTTTCGCTTTAACTTTACAATAAATCTTCCTCCTCTACATTCGTCTCACGCCCGAAAGACCTGTATTCTAATGGAGTAAATCCTGTACGTTTTTTGAAGAGAGAGAAAAAGTGTTCAGTAGATTTATAATCGAGCATGAAAGAAATTTCCTTTACCGATTGGGAAGTGCCAACCAGTAACTGCTTTGCCTTACGCAACTTAAGTTCCTGGAAATACTTAGCAGGCGCATATCCCGTATAATCCTTAAAAACCTTACGAAACCAAGAATAACTGATATTCAATTTCATGGCCAACTCTTCCGGGTCAATATCCTTGAATATATTCTCATTCATAATAATTTTCGCCTGTTCAATCTTTTGATCAACATCACCCATCTCAAATATCTTGTTCTTGGATATGGAAAGAATCATTCCTATCATGTGCAATACAATACCTGAAAGATATTGCTGGGATGAAATCTTATCAGCCTCAGCTATCTCCAATGCACGTGAAAAAAGGGTAACCAGTTCCTCATTCAGACCTACTTCCAGTATTTGATTGTCTTTAGAGAGGAAGCCTCCTCTCAGCATATCATCGATGACCGGCCCCTCAAAACCGATATAATACTCATTCCAGCCTGTTTGCTGATATGGATGATACGTATGCCATTGACCAGGGAAAAGAACCATAAGCCTGCCTTTACAGACTTGTTTCTCCGGAGTAGTATCGGAAGCAAACAAACCTCGTCCTTTAGTTATATAAACCAACTGATATTCACGTAAAACACGCCCCTTCTGGGCATTAAAGAAATATCCTGAAGGATGATCCTTCAAGGGATAAGGAGAATTTGGCTGAATGGACTGGAACCCCACGGTATTTACCCACAGACCAAATTTCTGGTCCATATCATTCACTATCAAATATTTGAATTCAACCCCTAAATCATTATAGTTCTTAGTCATAACACGTGTTTTACATAATAGATATGTGGCAAAAATAGAAATTATTTATGAATAAAAAAATGTCCGTTCCGGCTTTATTCTAAAATATACCGGAGCGGACTAATAAAAACGAGTAATAGGGGAAAGATTATTTTTTTACAACAATTTTATCATATTGTTCTTCGGCCTTTATTTCTGTGTACTTGGGTGCATCTATCATTTCAACCAATGCACGGAGTACAGGGCCTTCGCCCATAGGATCATTTTCCTGTGTAGGACGGTTATAATAATATACCAACGAAGGCATGATACCTGTTCCTACACAAATAGAAGTAACATCTCCATTATCAGAAATCTTTTTCATCATACCTTTCAATCCCTGCTCAGCTACGTAAATGAAATCAGGATGTAGCCATCCTTCTTTCACACCACGGGCAATACCAAAAACAAACATTGCTGTTCCTGTGATTTCTTCATAAGAATCTTCTTTATCCAACAACTGATGCCAAAGTCCATTCTTACCTTGATAACGGGCTACACCACTTGCTTGTTGGCGGAAATTTTCGATAACAGCTTCACGCATCGGATGATCTTTCGGCATCATACTAAGCAGATCAGCCTGTGCCATAAATACCCATCCGTTAGCACGGCTCCAGTGAGCTACTCCATGCTCCTTGTTGTCCGTATGATAACAATGATAATAAATCTGTTTTTCAGGACACCAAAGATAACGGGTATAGTTTAGCACCTGATTGGCAGCATCATTAAAATACTTCTCATCACCGGTCATCTTACCCATGCGTGCCAGAAAAGAAATTGCCATAAAGGCATCATCTGCCCAAATCGTATTGACATGCGGCCATATACGGGCAATAGTTCCATCCACCAAACGAGGTTCACCGTAATTCAGGTGTTCGGCTGTTTCGTTAACATAATCCAGAAAAGATTGATTAGGATATCTCATCTGCAGTTCAATCAGACTGGCTCCCATCGGACCATTATCATCCAGACGCTTGCCACGGAAGATCATGTGCCAACTCAATTTTCGTACGGCATTCCAACCATCTTGTTTAAAGGCCTCATCGTACTGTTTGCGAAAGAATTCAAGATTACCTTCATTGAACACAAAATTCATGTTCTTCAAAACATATTTCTCATACTTCTTGTCAGCAAGTTTATCCCCCAGTTCCATGAGAGCCATATTGGTTACACCATTCGTATAATGCCAGTTATTGTACTTGCATGCTACCTTCACATTCATGTCAAGAGGTAATTTCTTGACGGACTTATAAGTTTCACCAGTCTTCGTATTCTTAAACTCGTATGTGGTACTGGCAAGAATGCGGTCTGCAATCTTTACAGCAGCTTCTCTTGCCGTCATATTGGTCTGGGCGGCGAGAGTTGTTACTGCCAGCAGCAGAGCGAGAGAAAAGAATATTCGCTTCATATTATACTTTTAAAGAATTAGTAAAGTAGATAGCAGTCAATAAGAAATGCCTGCCATCTACTTAAGAATCATTTAGGCAGATTAAATGCACGAGTCATTTCCTGCATTTGTTCTTGGCTCATACCGTCAGGTTCAAAGCCCATATTTTTGGCAGCAATATAAATCAGGGCAGACTTATTCAGTACATCCACCTGATCGAAAGCCGACATGATATCCACATCTACTGCGAATACACCATGCTTTTCCCACATAGCCACATCATAATCTTCCAATTGCTCAATAGTAGCCTCTGCCAATTGTACGGAGCTTGGCAATTCATAAGGAATAATACCCAAACCACGCGGACAGAAAGCCTTAGTTTCGGGAATCATACTCCAAAGCAAATTGGTAGCAACATCTTTTTCAAGGAATTTCTGACAATGAGTCATAGCAATCAATTCAATGGGATGAGTATGCAACGAAGCTTTATAAGGCGAACCTTTCTCAATCAGACGATTGTGTACACTGAGATGGGCAGGTAATTCAGAAGTAGGCATCACAGGATGATCCGCAATTATCACATAGCTGGCACAGTCATCCAGAATACGGATTACAGAACCATGTTCCATCGGCCAACGAGCCAAATCGCGCATACGCTTATTAGTTCCTTTGCAATAGAAATAGCAACCTTTCAGATAAGGTAGAGTAGCACCTATCTGCTTTACATCACTAATAGCAGGCAACGACTTTATCTCATCGTCTACAAATTCAGTAATATTCAGTGTGATGTTGCCGCCATTACGTTCAGCCCATCCTTTTTGCCAGAGATATCCGGCAACTTCTGCCGCTTGATTGACTGCATAGGTCAATGCCTGGCGATTTACGAGAATTGATTTCATATTAATATAATTTAGTTACCACTTTATACCTGTGCCATTGCCACTACTATAATGGAAGATATCAGAACCACCAAGCCTAAGATAAGAACGGCAATCGTAGTATTGCTGACACCTTTCCACTCTTTCAGCAAGATACCCCAAACATTACTGAACGTAACATTCAGTGACATCAGGATACTCCAGGAGAAAGCAAGAAGTATAGGACTGTCTGTCAGGAAACTCTTACCCATTTCAAGCCCAAAGAACTGTGAATACCACAGTACACCGGCAAGAGCACAAAATAAGAGATTATTCGTCAGTACCGCACCTTTTACAGAGAAATATTCCTTACCGGTTTTATTCTTGATATTCTGCCAGATGCAATAAATAGCATTTGTACAGAAGCCACCGAGAGTAACCAGGAAAATTACGGGTAAACCAGCGTAAAGAGCTTCTACTCCACCTGCCAAAGCTGCTTCTTTTATAGGTGTTCCGGCATCCAGTCCAAGAGCAAAACACGCACTCATCACACCTGCTAGCAATGCCACGAGCAAACCTTTCGTCAAAGCAAAGTCCTTAACAGCTGCCCGTTTTTCTTCTTCCGTCATATTCTTAGAGCGAAGACTACCAGCATATCCGATGATAGCAATACCAGCCAGCGTTATACAGACGCCAATAAGTAGCATCAGTCCTTCACCATGCAGCAAATCTTTTCCGGCAAACAAAGCGGGAAAGAGTGTTCCGAATCCAGCACATGTACCAAGAGCAATACTTTGTCCAAGTGCTACACCCAGATAACGCATACTCAACCCGAAAGTTAATCCACCAACGCCCCACAGGACGCCATAAATCATTGCAGGCAAAGCACCACCTGCTCCCCAGAGTTCTAACAGAGAACTTCCTGCCGGAATAGCAAGCAATGCCCCCAACAACGGAAAAACAAGCCACGCAAAGATTCCCTGTACAAGCCAGAAACTTTCCCATGACCAATTTTTCACCTTATTGATAGGCACATACGAACTACTCTGTCCGAAGCTCCCGATAGCTATAATCAACAATCCTATCAGTGTATTCATGATAATAACATTTAGTGATTAGTGATAAGTGCTTAGCACAGGAAAACGCACAAAGATACAGCTTTCCCACTAAACACTCATCACTAACCATTAATCACTTAATTACGTTTCGACGTAACGTTTGCTTCGTATTTCTGTATCTCAGTAATGAATTCTTCACCTACAGGTACACCGTTCTTTAAGCAGAACATATCCCAAACTGCATTCCAAGGTAAAGATTTTCCTTCTTCGAGCAAAGCAAGACGCTCAAATAACTGATCATTTGCTTCATATTTGCGCAAAGTATCCAGCGGTTCCAACAGAGCTTGCAACACACATTTCTGTGTAGCACGGCTACCTATAACATACGCACCGATACGGTTAATAGAAGCATCAAAATAATCCAGACCGATATGTACGCGATCCAAAGCATTACAACGTACAATTTCTTTGCAAAGATCCATTGTTTCATCATTCATAATCGTCACGTGGTCAGAATCCCAACGTACCGGACGGCTCACATGCAACATGATTTCCGGAATGAATAATAATAAAGAAGACAGTTTGTCCGCAACGCTTTCAGTCGGATGGAAGTGACCTGTATCCAGTGTAACAATCTTATTACGGCTCACACCATAACCAATATAGAAGTCATTGGAACCTACCGTATAACTTTCCAGACCGATACCAAATACTTTAGACTCTACACAGTCTTTCATATTCTTGTATTCCACTTCGAAAATGCGATCCAGAGAATCCTTCAGTAATTCACGATACAACATACGGTTCACAGTGATATCCTTGCTGCCATCATGTACCCACAGATTCATGATACAAGGATCACCCTGGCGCTTACCCATCTCTTCTGCAATAGCACGGCAACGCTTTGTATGCTCTACCCAGAAATCACGAATACCTTTATCAGGATTAGAAAGGGAAAGATTACCACTCTTCGGATGAGAGAAAGAAGTGGAATTGAAATCCAACTTCATATTATTTTCAGCTGCCCACTGTATCCAACTTTCGAAGTGAGCCGGTTCTACTTGGTCACGGTCAACAAATTTGCCACCGAAGTCACCATAGATTTCATGAAGATTCAAGCGGTGAGTTCCAGGAATATAGCTGGCTGCTTTCAATACGTCTTGTCTCAGTTCTTCCATATTACGAGCCTTGCCAGGATAGTTTCCGGTAGCCTGAATGCCTCCGGTCAATGCACCCTGTGCTTCAAATCCGGCTACATCATCTGCCTGCCAGCAATGCAGGGAGAGGGAAATCTTTTGCAAGGTGTCCATTGCTTTCTCTACATCTACGCCGATAGCTGCGTAACGTTCTTTTGCCACTTCATAGGCTTTTTGAATCAATTCTTCTTTCATGATGGTACTAATTTTTTAGTTATTAGTTATAATTTATTAGTTATACGTTATCACTGACAAGTAATATTAGGCTAACTGCAAGAAATGCAGATAAGCGGTATTCCAAACTTCAACGTTCTCCGGAGTAAAAGTCTTCAATGGAATAGAACGATTGATAAGTTGGCGCATGGAAACAATGTCACTTGCTGCACCTGCTGTGAGAGCTTGTATCATTACGTTGCCGATAGCGGTCGCCTCCGACGGTCCGGCAACAACAGGAATACCTACCGCATTGGCAGTCCACTGATTCAGCAAATCATTACGGCTTCCTCCTCCAATAACGTGCAGTACTTCTACAGGACGGGGAGAAAGGCTGCACAGGTTCTCCAAAACTTGGCGATAGCGCAGTGACAGGCTTTCAAAAATACAACGTACAATTTGTCCACGTGTCTCCGGTATCGGTTGATGATGGTCAGCGCAATAAGTACGAATAGCCTGTTCCATATTCATCGGGTTGGCAAACAGAACATCATCCGGATTTATCAGACTACGGAAAGGTTCGCATGCCTCTGCTTCAGCAATCAGCTCAGGATAAGATATTTCTTCCCAATCGCAACGGCAGCGTTCCAACAACCACATGCCACAAATATTCTTCAGTAAACGAATCGTCCCCGCAACACCTCCTTCATTCGTGAAGTTCAGTGCTTCTGTTTCTTCATTAATAACCGGTGCATCTGTCTCCACTCCCATCAATGACCATGTGCCACTGCTCAGATAAGCAAAGTTACGGTCCAATGCTGGTACGGCAGCCACAGCGGAAGCCGTGTCATGTCCGGCAACTGCAATCACAGGTATTGCTCCCAGTCCGGTAATCGTTTGTATTTCTTTGGTCAATACGCCTATTTTCTCACCCGGATATACAAAACGCCCGAAGTTATCTTCCGTTAATCCAAGCTCTTTCAGCAATGCCGGTTCCAGACGACGCGTTTCAGCATTTACCAATTGAGCCGTACTGGCAATGGTATATTCAGTCACCATCTCTCCGGTCAGTAAATAACTAAGTGCATCCGGCATGAAAAGAATCTTATCAGCCATTTCCAGTGCACTATCCTTATTCCGGCGTAAAGTATCCAACTGGAAAAGCGAATTGAAATTCATGATCTGAATACCTGTCCATCCATATACCTGCTTGCGGGGAACGCGGGCAAAAAAAGCCTCAGGAGCTCCCATCGTATGCGGATCACGATAAGAATAGGGCTGACGAAGCAAACCACCATCTTTACCCACACATACAAAATCGACTCCCCAGGTATCAATTCCAATAGAGGTTATCTGCACATCATCCATCCGGGCAGCCAGTTTCAAACCTTCCAGAATATGACGGTACAATTCGTAGATATCCCAGTAGTAATGTCCTCCAACTTCAATCAGATGGTTAGGGAAGCGGTTCACATCTTGTAGTTCTAATCCTTGCGGAGTGAATGTTCCCAGTATGGTACGGCCGCTGGTAGCACCCAAATCAACCGCAAAAAAGCAATGTTTCATGATATTAAATAGATTTTTGACGATACAAAAATAGGGGATTACTCCCCTATACTCTGTATTAGTTTTGATTGAAAAGATGTTATTTCTGATATTCTTACCACAAAGGATACTGTATATGCAAACGCTCAAAAGATAATATGGTACATAAATGATAATTTAGCGTTCCGCGCTAAATTATCATTTTATACTCTGCATCGGAATCAAGCGCACAGGCCCCAACAGACCACTTGGCACAGATTCCCACTTTCCATAATTATCCTTCTTATAATGGATATTCACAATATTGGCATCTTTATAGATACGCCAAGGCACATTACGACGATCCATATCCGCAATACGGTTGGCAGGCAGATTCGTTACTTCCACTTCAAGTGTATTCACACCCGGACGAAGATATTAGCCCATTAGCCTATGTATGGAAAACAAGGGAAAACAAATACAAATAAATTCAATAAATCTACTGACTATTAATCATTTAGATTAGGATGATATATTCTTATACATTTCTAAAAAATCGCATTTGTTCGCCATTTTTGTTACCTGAAACGATACTTGTTTTCGGATTATTTCCTATCTTTGCCGATGGAAATTAATCACTGGCAAAGCATGGGAAGAAAAAAGAAATCATTGACAGGCAAGTCTCCGTTCAAGTTGCGCCGCCGCAAACTGGCGGACGGGCGGATGTCCCTGTTCCTCGACCGCAGCACGGGCGGCGGGCACGAGTACGAGTTCCTGCAACTCTACCTCCTGCCGGGAACCTCTTCTACCGCGATACGGCAAAACGCGAGGACCCTCCGCAAGGCGGAGGACATCCTGCGTGAACGTACCGAAGCCCTGCTCAATGCGAAGGTGAAGGCGATGCCGAAACCCGGTTCTTCCGACATGCCGTTGTCAGACTGGATGGCCATTGTCCGTAAGAACCACGAACACCGCGGGGCGCGAGACCTGGAAGGAATCGACCGCGTCCGCAAGAACCTGCTTAAATTCCGTGCCGATGCCAGGCTCTCTGACGTGGACAGACAGTTCTACATAGACTATATCGGCTGGCTCCGCTCTTCATACAGGACCGCGCAGGGCAGGCCGCTCTCTCCCGGGACGGCGCATTCCTATTATACCACCTTGCGTACCGCGTTGAACGAGGCCGTGCGGGAGGGGTTGATGGAATCAAACCCCTGGTACAAATTGGAGAAGTCCGACAAGATCAAGGTCCCCGAAAGCAGACGGGATTTTCTGACCATCGAAGAAATAAAGAGGATGATAGCCACCCCGTTCTTTAACGAGCCGGTACGGCGGGCGTACCTGTTCTCCTGTTTCTGCGGACTCCGCGTCAGTGACATACGGAAGCTCCGCTGGAGCGACATCTCCACGTCAGGCGGGCAGTGGCACGTGTCCGTGGTGATGACAAAGACCTCGAATTCCGTCTATATCCCCCTCTCGTCCCAGGCCGTGAAATGGCTGCCAGAACATAAGGGGTGCGCGCCAGATGATCCTGTTTTTAAAGGTCTGCCCAACGAGGGCAATCTTTGTGTCAACCTCAGGAACTGGGCTGAAAAGGCCGGGATAAAGAAGAAGGTGACGTTCCACACGGCACGCCATTCATGCGCGGTGATGCTGCTGACGCTCGGCGCGGACATCTATACCGTCTCCAAAATCCTCGGCCACCGTTCCGTGCGAGCCACGCAGGTTTACGCAAGAATCGTGGACAGGAAGAAGGACGACGCGATAGCCCTTGTTGACAACGCGTTCTAATACATTATATACATGGCACCAAAGAAGAAATCAAGCAGACTCAAGGAGCCGGTGAAAGTGCGCACGAAGAAGCTCGCCGACGGCTCGGAATCATACTATCTCGACATCTATGTCGACGGCAGGCGCAGTTACGAGTTCCTGAAACTGTACCTGCTGCCGGAAATCAATCCCATGGTCAGGGAGCAGAACCGGGCCACGAAGGCGGCGGTGGAGGCCATCAAGTCAAGACGCATCATCGAACTGACCCACTCGAAGGCCGGTCTGAAAAAAACATCCGTCCGTTCCGGAATGCTGCTGGACGACTGGATGGCAGCCTATCTTGCCGAACAGGAGCGGAAGGGCGTAAGAGGGGTGAAACTGTTGCGGACGGTCTGCCGCCTGCTTCCCCTTTACAGGAAAAAGGTGAGGATGCGTGAGATTGACAAGGACTGGTGTACGGGGTTCATCGACTGGATCCAGCACACCTACAAGACGCGGTGGGGCAAACCGCTTTCCCCCAAGAGCGCGGCGGACTACGTGGGCTATTTCTCCACTGCCCTCAATGCCGCCGTGCGTGCCGAGGTCATCCCGGAAAACCCGGTCATGACGCTGACCCCGACCGAGCGCATCAAGGTGCCGGAAAGCAAGCGCGAGTTCCTGACCATTGACGAGATAAAGACCCTTATAGCGACGGAGTGCCCGAGGGAGGATGTGAAACGCGCCTACCTGTTCGCCTGTTATTGCGGGTTGAGACTCAGCGATGTCCGTGCACTCCGCTGGCGTGACCTTTCCAGGGACGGGGAACGGTGGCGCGCATCTGTCGTGATGAAGAAAACCACGACACCGATATTCCTTCCCCTTTCCTCACAGGCCATGAAGTGGCTGCCGGAACGTGGCGATGCCCCGGATGACGGCAAGGTGTTCGACGGTCTGATTGCCGAACCCAATATCAACAAGGTACTGGCAAAGTGGACGAAAGCCGCCGGCATCACCAAGAAAATCACCTATCACACGAGTCGCCACACCTTCGCGACAATGATGCTGACGCTCGGAGCGGACCTTTATACCACCTGCAAGCTGCTCGGCCATGCCAACGTGAAGACGACACAGCTGTACGCGAAGATCGTTGACAGCAAGAAAGTCGAGGCGGTCAATCTGGTGGATAAAGTGTTTGAGTGATTCATTTTTACAACAATAATACATCCGAAAAATGACCTGTGAGAGATAGAAGACTGCTTCTTAGGTCAAATTTCGGCACAATTTTCATTGCTGCTAAGAAATTAATAGTATCTTTGTTGTCAAATTAATGAAGTATGGAACCAGTTTTAATAGCGAGACAAAAGGAATGTGAGCAGTTGGCGGACAGTCTGAAATCCAACCGCTCTGAATTTGTCATCGTGTGCGGACGACGAAGAATCGGGAAAACATTCCTTGTAGACCAGTTTTTTAGAAACGAGTATGATTTTACGTTTGTAGGTGGACATAAAGCAAAGACGGCCACCCAATTACGTAATTTTGCCAAAGCAATCAGGCAGTATTCGGGGAAGAAGCCTTCTCCGTTTTCCGACTGGTACGATGCTTTCGACGCGTTGGAGGAATACCTCGGTTCTTTACCGTCAGACCGCAAGAAAGTCATCTTTATAGACGAGATGCCCTGGATTGACTCCAACAGATCTACCTTCGTGGAGGCTCTTGAGAATTTCTGGAACGGGTGGGCAAACCGCCGTTATGATATTGTTCTGATAGCATCAGGTTCCGCCACCTCTTGGATGGCGGACAATCTGCTGGAGAATCAGGGCGGTTTGCATAACCGCATCACACGCAGGATTTACCTCGAACCATTCACTCTCGGAGAGACGGAAGAGTATTTCAAGAGTCAGGATTTCTATTGGACAAGATTCGACATGCTGCAATGCTATATGCTGACAGGCGGAGTACCTTATTATCTAAGCCTGCTCGACCCGAAACTCAGCATTGCACAAAATATTGACCTTCTATGTTTTGACGAGAAGGGACCGCTGCGCAAAGAGTTCAGCGAGCTTTATCCGGCATTGTTCAACCATGCAGAAAACTATATCAACATCGTTACGCTCCTGTACCAGCATAAATCGGGATTGACACGGAAAGAGATCGTCCAAAACACCAAACTTAACGGAAAATTCCTTAACACCATTCTGGAGAACCTGGAACAATGCGGTTTCATTGCCAAAATGGAAATGTTCGGGCATGAGGCAACAAAGGTATACAGGTTGGTCGATTTCTATACCCTGTTCTATTTCAAGTTCATTGCAGAAAAACATAAGCTTGACGGACAGTGGTGGAGCCATCATCTTGACAATGCCGGAGTACGGTCATGGCAGGGATTATGTTTTGAGCTGGTCTGTATGCAGCATCATCGGCAAATAAAAAAAGCGCTCGGAATTTCCGGCATCGCGACTTCCGTTTCCACATGGCGGTGCACCCCCGACAAGGAAAGCGGCACACCCGGAGCACAGATAGACATGATTATTGAACGGGCAGACCGCATGATACATCTTTGCGAAATGAAATTCTCAAATAAGGCATACAATATTACGGCTGACTATGAGAATACACTTCGGGAAAGAATGTGGCTTTTTGATACGAAAACCAAAAACAGGAAGCCACTCGTTCACACATTTGTCACGACCTATGGGGTTGGCGAGGGCAAACACCACAGCATCGTCCACAGCGAGGTGACGATGGATGACCTTTTCAATTCATGACAGGGGATATTCGACCAGAAGAAAGACGGGGCGGTCAACCGCGTCAACGACATTTTCAAGGACTGATATATGTGTGCGATGAAACGATTGTCAGATAACTTTCTCATGATGCTGCTCCCGCTTACGGTGGTTGCGGCAACCGCGTTCGGTGTTGTTGCAGCCGTTGCATTCCACATGGAATCCGCCACGGCAGGATTCGTTTTTTCCGCTCTGTCCATATCCGGGTGGATCGGTCTGCTTGTAGAATTTTTCCTTTTGTATGACATCATCATAGACAAGTGGTTTTCCAAGGACCGCTCCGTACTGACTGCCTCATGGTTCGTAATGTCGCTGCTGCTGGCCTTTATAATCACTCCCGACAAGCACGTGAATTGGAGTACTTTCATGGTCATGCTCTCCCTGTTTGCCGTGCTGTTCCTGCTGCCCCGCGTCATCGGGATGGCATACGGCACGCGGATAAGGTCATGGCTGCAACGACAGTGGAGAACCTTTGTCCCAAAGAGGAAACAAGATGCGGAAGAACCTGCTGACAGGCAAATCGAATCCATCCTTTCCGCATCCACACCGCCCGTCATGCCAAGGCAGGAGGATGAAATCAGGCACTACGACAGCCTTGTTTCAAAGGTGCAGCCTGAACTGGTAAGGAATCTACCCGAAGCGTTGCGGACCAACGATGCGCTGTTCCTGCTGGTGCTGTTCCGGGAGGAGGGGTATCTTGATTCGGACTTCCGTCCGATGATAAAGAAAGAGGACGGCGAAATCAACCAGACGCTTTACGCCTATATCGCGGATGCCCTGTGTGCCGCCCTGAAAATCAGGAAAGGCAAGTGGATCATCTTCGAGAGATTCTGGTCTCTCAACAACGGTGCGCAGTTGGCAAGCAACCTCAGATCCGCTTCCAAAGGCAACCCGACCGAACATCAAAGGCATATCGCGAAACTGCTGCGCAAGGCCGCACGCCTGCGTCCGAGACTTGACACCTACGACCTCGGGGAGTTCAAGAAACCCTGACCGGTAACTCTTATAAAAATCCCATTCCTTGTTCCCGTCATCGCAGCCCGTTGGCGGGATTTTTCATGCCCGTCCGTGAGCATCCACGCACCCTTCCGTACTGATGAATTGCCTTGCAGGGATTATACGTGATTATGCAGGGTTCAGAGTTCCTTTATACTTTGTTCCGTTCCCATTCATACTTGTATTTATAATCCGCAAATTGTTCTGTTTGTGTCATTTATAAATGATTTTTTCAAAAACATCCGCCATACATTTGCACTGTCATCACGACAGAAATCCAATCGGACATTCACTAAAAACACAAATGTATGACAGAGCAACGAACACTTTTAAACACCAGGGAGGCCGCCGAGTATTGCGGTTTCAAACTGTCCTACTTCCGGAAACTGATGATGCGCCGGACCATCCCGATGTACAAGCCGTGCGGCAAGCTGTGCTTCTTCAAAAAGGAAGATTTAGATGCCTTTCTCACGGGAGTACGCGTCTCGTCACAGGAGGAAATCAACAGGGAAGCCGACCGCTACCTTGCAGGACGAAAGTAAGCCACTTTTTTATTCACCTCAAAAAACAAATGTAATCATGGAACAAGACAAGAACATGGAACAGGCCGGCACGGATGCTGCCGTTCCGACCGTGAAGAAGAACGGGAACAACAGACGCGAATCAGGCGTGAAGGAGATCCGGGCCATCCGCACCTTTTTGGAGAGTGCAGGTATCTACGAGGCGGACGCGCTGCGCGTGAGCATCGCCATTGCCGACGGCAAGGTGACCGCGGACAACATTTCAGCGGACGACCGTCTCGCGCTCAACCGCTATCTCAACAGTGGCAGGGACAACGAACGGCTGACGGCGGAGAACGCGCAGGAACATCGGATGAGCCGTGTGTTCGGGTTGCTGGAGCGTGTAGCTGACTTCTGCGACAAGCGGCAGTTAGTATCGGTAAACAGGACGTTGCTATCCATTGCGGTAAACCCCGCGGACATCAGCCGTGCCGTATCAAGCCTTGACAGGCGGTCTGCAACAGGTCAGTCCTTTCAGGGAAGCACGGTCGGCAACGGGGCAGGCAAATGACCGCGTGAAACAGGCGGAAAGGGATAAGAACGATTTCGGAACAGCCACTTTTTATCTTCCCTTATTTTGGGTTGATTACCTATTGACGGGCTGGTTAAGATTATCGGCAAAACAATTTCCTCTTGTAATTTTTTGAAAAAATGAAGCCGTGCAGGGACAACGAAAATCGAGTTGGCATTTCCATACCGTTTCCTGCACGTTTCAAATCCCATTCAAATAAAATTAAAACCACCTTTATAAAGAACCAGTTTTATGAACAAGGAAAAACAAAGTTCGATGTTCCCGGAGGAAATTATATCGGTGTCATTCCGGTTTTCGGGAAAGGCGTTGCAATGGCTGCACGGAACAACGACCGATGACAGCGGCAAGACAACAGGCAACTTTACATTGTTTGGTGATTTGCTGTCGGGGATGGCATTTTCATCCAGTGAGGGCAACGGATTCAGAAGACCGCTCGTGCTTTCCGCGGGTCAGGCGCAGTATTCAGAAAAACGACTCTCCTCTCGGTGGAACATGGGCAGGAAACGTGTACGCAACCTGCTGGCTACACTCACAGAACTGAGGCTGATCGATACCCACCGCTCAAGGGTGGCATCCGTGATGACCTTTCCCTGCCTGTTGGAGTGGGAAACGACGGACGGCTGTATAATATCCAACCCCCTTTTATCATGAACGGAGGGAAAGAATAAGAGGCGGATAACAGCTACACAGATAACGACCGGTCAAAAACCGCTCCTCCCCGTTGTTCTGCTGACACGCATCGGAAGTTGACGTTTTTAGCCGGCATCGGCACACGTGCAGGGTAATGACACGGTATTTTGACGTTGAGTTTCGAGATATGCCGGGGTATTACAGCCTTCGGACAGTAACACCCGGCGCACTCGCAACATCCTTGACAGGCTGTTGTCCCTACCGCTCGCGGGCTCGCAGCATACCTCTTTTAGGAATCGTTACACTCTTATTATAGAAACACCTTTTATATATGGAACACGAAGATACCTCCATACTGGAAAATCAGGAATCCGGGCGGAAGAAGCCCTCCGCAAGACGGGACAAGGCGGTGGTCACCAGGGTCACGGAACAGGAGCTTTCGCTGATCAAAAGCACGGCGGAGGAGTGCGGCATGACACGAAGCGATTTCATCCGGGCAAGGGCTCTCGGATATAAACCAAGGCGGAGACTTTCGGATGAAGAACTGGACGGCCTCAAGCGGCTCGCTGCCTGCCGCACGGACATGGTGAACTTCGCCAACGCCCTGCGCGGGTTGGACGACCGGGAGAAGATACGCCTTTTCCATCACCGGCCCACCATGCTCGAATGGTACGGGAAAGTGGCCCGTATCACCGGCCGTGTCGCCGACTTTTTGCAGTCCGCACAGACGGCGAACAGCTTTCCGGCAGGAACAACGGACGGAAATAACAAGGAGGACAATCCATGATAGCCAAGGCAAAGGCGATAGCCCACGGCATCAGGGCGATGCTGTACGTGTCGGGAGAATCGGGGAACAAGAAACACCCGGAAAAGATAACGCGCATCTGTGACAACTTCATGCCGCAGGGCATGGATGCGACGGGAATATGGACGGAGATGAAGTTCGCCACGATGAACCGCCCGAACATCAGGAACAACGTTATCCGCATCGAGATAAGTCCGGCAATGGAGCATACCGGAAATTTCACCCTGGATGACTGGCGGCAGCTGTGGAGTGACTTCGCGGAGGCTTTCGACAGCCAGGAAATAATTGGCATGTATGGCGAGTCGGTTTCGTCGAAGACCAACATTTCCGGCAGCAAATCCACCGTGTGGCTGCACGAGGAATCCGACAGCGGCATACCGCACCTCCACGCCGTCGTCAGCCGGGTGGACGGGCAGGGGAACATCAACAACGACCACGCCATCCACCTCCGCGCACAACGGGCGGCGGAAAGGATCGCGCGGCAAAGAGGCTGGACTACCGCCATGCACATACACGAGACCAACATACCGAAAGTCAGTGACGACTGCATGGATGCCCTGCGCGAACTGGCCGAATGGTCATGGGAGGGTTACACGGAAAGGCTTGCCGCCAAAGGCTACAGTCTGTACCTGCGCAAGGACAGCAAGGACGGGATACGCGGCTACATCCTCAAGAAAGGAAACACGAGGTACAAGGCTTCGGAACTCGGCAAGGGGCGCAACCTGACTGCATCCCGTATCACGCGGACATGGGAGACGTTGCATCCCGGAAAGGCGGAACGGGAAAATCAGACCACGGAACGACCTGTTGTAAGGAAGCCGGCACCACTGGCCTACAATGAAAACAAACAACGGTCAAATACAGTTACTGTGGGCAACAGCCCGGTTCACGAGGAGTACACCGCATGGCAGCCTGACCGTTCACGGACGGAGTTCGAGTATGGCGGCAAAGAGTACAGACGCTATATCCCGGAAAAGGTGCTTGAATATTTCAATGAGGAGTTCGATTGCCGGGAGCTGTCTAACTGGCAGGATCTGCAGGGCCTCGCGATGGCTTTCTTCACCCTTGTCGCATCCCCTTACGGGCAGGTCACGGGTGGCGGTGGAGGAGGCCCGCAGTCCGACCTGAGCTGGGGACGCGACCCGAAAGAGGACGAGATGGAATTTGCCCGTCGTTGTGCGCGCGAGGCTTCACGAATAATCGGCAGACAGACAAAAAACGGGATGAGACGATAATGACCTGTAAAAACAAATTGCGATGAAACAGCCGGATACAGCCGTCCTGCGGGAGAGACTCGCCAGTTTTACACCCGAAAGGGAACTTGAAGAGAACATGCGGAAACTTGAAGATCTGCTTCAGGAAACCGCCCGAGAGTGACCGATGCGTTGGGAAACAACTGCCCTGCATCACTGTCGCCTGCATCGTGCTGACCGTTTTCCTCTGTCGCAAATCAAAGAGATGATGGAAAAGTTTCAAACCCAAATATATGACAAGTATGGCAACAGTAAAAGTAAAATTCCGCCCGTCAACGGTCGCAGACCGTCCGGGCACCATCGTCTATGTTGTAACTCACCGCCGCATCGCCAGAACCGTCACGACCGGTTACAGGGTCTTCCCCCATGAGTGGGACGAGCAGCACGCGGGACTCCTGCCGCCGGACAACAGCGAACGGTCGGCAATCATTCAGACGGCAATCCTCAGAATGCGCTCGGACATGGAGCGGATGGACGCGATTATCGGAAACCTTGGCGGAAGACGTGCCGGCTATTCATCGGACGACGTGGTGGCGGAGTTCCGCCGCACCGGAGGGGAGGACACCCTTTTCAATTTCACGGAACGTGTCATCGAACGGCTTCTGCAGTTGAAACATGTCGGCACCGCCAGAAACTACCGCGCGGCACTGTGCAGCTTCAAGCGGTTCCGCGGCAACATGGATCTCCCGATGGAGGAGATTGACACCATTCTTGTGGAAGACTACCTGGCCTACCTGAAATCAGACCGGCTCATGCCCAATTCCATATCCTTTTACATACGCATCCTCCGTTCGGTCTACAACCGTGCCGTCGAACAGGAGCTGATTGAAGACACGAAACCCTTCCGCACGGTATCCACCGGGATGGAAAAGACGCTCAAACGGGCGATACCGATCGGCGAGATCAGGCGGATCAAAAGACTTGACCTCATGTTCAGACCCGACCTCGAATTCGCCCGTGACATGTTCCTCTTCCTTTTTCTCTGCAGGGGGATGTCGTTCATCGACGCCGCGTACCTGAAGAAGGAGGATATCCGTGGCGGCATACTTACCTACCGCCGCCAGAAGACCGGGCAGGCGCTTCATATCAAAATCATAGAACCTATCAAGGAACTGGTCGACCGTTACTCCGACAAGGAATCACCCTACCTGCTTCCCGTCATTACCCGTCCGGAGGACGATGTCCGCCGACAATACGAGAGGGCACTGCGACGTGTGAACAACGCGCTGAAAACAATCGCGAAAAAGGTAAGACTGGACGTGCCGCTGACAACATACGTCGCCAGACATTCCTGGGCGAGCATCGCCAAGTCGAAGAACGTGCCGGTCAATGTCATCTCCGATGCCCTCGGCCACGATTCCATCGCCACCACGCAGATATACCTCGCCACCATTGATGCGTCAACTATCGACAAGGCAAACGAAATAATCGTTAAGGATCTGTAGGAGGTTTTTTGTCAGACAATCATTACCGTTTTCTCGGAGAAAACAGTAACCGGGTGCAAAGGTAATGAAAACTCTTGAATAGCAAAGCAAAAGAACAGATTATTTTTTGAATTGTCAGACAAAAATGCTCTTTTGTCTGACAAATCCCAAGTTTTGATAGCCATAATACACTGTTTATCAATATTATAATGTGCCATTACTGTTTCCTCCGAGAAAATGGTAACCATACGGTGGCTTCCAGCCCGTTCCGGGCGGAAGAAAACACGGGGAAACAGCCCCGTTTACCCCACCGGATAAGTTCGCGTTTTATGAAAACGAGAAACGAATTCAAACAACCGGTTGCTGCCGGAACTTTTCTCCGGACGGCGTGTAACTACAGAATTTGCAGGGAAACAGCAAAATTCTGGAGGACTAGAAGAATTGCCCTTGAATGAAGATGGAACACGCAAACACTGTTACAACCCCGCTGTGGTACGCCCTGCGTGACCTTTCCCGTAGCCACTCCAAGAACCCGGCTTACCGGGTACTCTCGGATGAAGGCTTCGAGGTGTTCACCCCGATGACACGACGGCTGTTCACGGAAAACGGACGGCGGGTAAGCCGTGAGGTCCCGTTCATGCATGACCTGCTTTTCGTGCACGAGGTACGCGAGCGTCTGGACGCTGCCGTCGGGCGTCTGACGAACCTGCAATACCGTTTCGCGCGTGGCGGCTACCGTGTGCCTATAACGGTACCGGACAGGAACATGGAATATTTCATACGTGCCGTGGCCAGTTCGGATGAACCCCGCTACTTCCGTCCGGAGGAGATAACACCGGGGATGCTCGGCAAGCGTGTACGTGTCATCGGCGGACAACTCGATGGTTACGAGGGTCGTCTGCTCTCGGCACGGGGATCGAAACGCCGGCGGTTGCTGGTCGAAATCCCGACCTTCCTTACTGCCGCGGTGGAGGTCAGCCTCGATCTGATAGAGATAATGGAATAGACATTTCCGGCCGTGCAGTCTTACGGAGTACCCGCACGGGATGAAAATATAAACAAGTATGACAACCATGATCGAACCCGCATCACGTGTACAGGAAAAGTTTCACGTCTTGCACCCGGTCAATACGGGAAACCCCGCCGAGGCCGGGGCCTGCGGCATGTACCTGTTCTACCGGTGGCAGGCCCTCGGCGGTGAAGGCCGCCGCGCCACCAAGAGCCGGGCGCTTTCCGGGGTGTACACCTGCATCCGGGCCCTGTTGCGGGAGCTGGAGGCCCGTCAGGAGAGCTACGACCCTCGCGAGCTTTACGCGTGGCTCGACTGGTACGTGTTGCTCAGGCGCGTGGCCGACGGGGGCCCTTTCGACGAGCGGGGGCTCGACGCGTTGCGCGTGCGGTACTGCGAGGGGTGGCTCTCCGGCGGGGTTGGCTACGGGGCGACCGACGCGGTAGGCCAGATACTCTGCTGGGAGGAGCGCGGCTCGCGTCTGGCGACACGGCGGCTTGCGGACGCGGCCCGTTCGGTTGTAACGGAATGGCGTGACGAACTCTCCTGCCGCCCGGAGGCCGTGAACATCGACTCCCCGGAGACGCTCCGCAGGCTCTCGCTCCTCCGCGGGAGCGGCACGGTATGGAATCCCCGTACGGCGGGAGGGTTGCTTCCCGTGGTGGAGAGACTGCTTTCGAGAAGCGTTTCCTCATTCTCGACAAAGGCACTTGAAGCTCTCCAGCCGCTTTCGCTGTTTCTGGATGAGAGGTGGCTGGCGCAACGGGGACAGGAGGATTACGCCATTGAAATCCTTCGTGAACTGACCCGGCGTGAAGACCTGAACCCCTATGCAAGGGAAGCCTACGGGATGCTGCGGGAGATACTGACGGAATGCGCCGGGAATTAGACAGGATGATAACGGATTTAAAACCGGTTCAAATAAATGACGATTTTATAATGGAAGAGACAATTATATTCAACGAATACTTCAACGGGAACGGACGGACGGCGTACCTGTACAGAAGCCGAGAAGCGTGCCCGTGGACGGCCTATGGCTATTCCGCGTACAGGACTTCGGAAATGGCTCAGAAAAACGGTCTGCGCACCGTGGACGGGTACCGCAAATAGGCGCAAAGGTTGAAATAAAATAGATAATTAATTGATTATATGACAATTACCCCGCATTATACACAATACGGAGACACCGGTTCAGACCGTGGCAATTCTAATAATTCGAGGCCGATGAGCGATAAGGGATTTTTTTATTCGGTGTGGAAAAGACTCTGCCCCGAACGATATTTGAATGCGTGGCTGATTCTCGGCATCGACACCACGATTTCCTCGATGGCCTCGCTTGTCAGCCTGTTGCTGTACGACATGACAGTAGACTGGGTTTCCGGGAAGAGTTTTTTCATCTTTTGGATGGCTGCCTGCATTGCGGCCTCCATAGTCATGTTCCTCTCGCTGCGCACCTACCGTGCCATCATCCGCTACTCGACGTTGCGGGAAATCGGAAATCTGGGAATCGCAGCAATCGGCAAGACGGCGCTTTTGGGTTTGTTCATGACGGGCCTTGTCGGTATGCACTCTCCCCGCCAGTTGTGGCTGCTGTCGTTCGACTTCCTGCTGACTTTCGGGGCACTGGTATTGCTGCGCGTCATGATGATAGCCCTCTATAAGGTCATTCGTAGGCGAGCCGATGTAAGGCGTGGCGTGCAGCGCGTTCTTGTCTACGGGGACAGTGACAAGTCGGTGTCGCAGATCGTGAGGCTGCAGAATTCCGTACATTATAAGATTGAGGGTTTCCTCGTATACGGGAAACAACGCAAGGGACATACCTTGTCCGGCTATCGGATTTACTGGTTCGAGACGCGGGAGGATGTCTGCCGCCTGCGCGAACGCTGGGGTATCGATGGCATCCTGTTCGCCTACCCTGCCGATGCGCGGGCGGAAGAGCACAGACTGCTGCATTACTGCACACAATGCGGTTTACAGCCGCTGATTTCTCCCGTCATAGACAGTTTATGTGACGGGAAGGTTCCCGTGCCCGTGCGCAAGATTCGTGTCGAGGACCTGCTGGAACGTCCTGAAATCAAGATCTCCATGGACGAGATTGTTGTCGGGTTCAAGGACAGGACGGTACTGGTGACAGGTGCCGCCGGTTCGATAGGCTCCGAGTTGTGCCGCCAGCTGGCACGGTTGGGTATCCGCCACCTGGTGGCGTTCGACAACGCGGAGACGCCGCTGCATAATCTTCGCCTTGAGTTCGGGGACAATTATCCCGACTTCTCGTTCACACCGGTTATCGGGGACGTGCGTTTTCCTGAACGGGTAGACTACGCCTTCCGCACCTACCGTCCTCAGGTTGTTTTCCACGCGGCGGCGTACAAGCATGTGCCCCTGATGGAGGAGAACCCGTGCGAGGGAGTATTAGTGAATGTCGTTGGTTCACGCAACGTTGCCGACAAGTGCATCGAGTACGGCGTGGAGAAGATGGTGATGATATCCACGGACAAGGCGGTGAACCCGACTAACGTCATGGGCTGCACCAAGCGTATAGCGGAGATCTACGTTCAGTCGTTGGGGCTTGCCGTTGCCGCCGGGAAGGTCAAAGGAGTGACGAAGTTCGTCACCACCCGGTTCGGGAACGTGCTGGGTTCGAACGGAAGCGTGGTACCCCGTTTCAGCGAGCAGATAGAGCACGGCGGACCTGTCACGGTGACCCATCCCGAGATCACACGGTTCTTCATGACTATACCCGAAGCCTGCCGCCTGGTAATGGAGGCGGCGACCATTTCGGCGGGCAATGAAATCTGTGTCTTCGACATGGGCGAACCGGTGAAAATCGCGGACCTGGCGAAAAAGATGATACAACTGAACAGACTTGAAGTCAGCAAGGACATCCGGATAGAATACACGGGCTTGCGTCCGGGCGAAAAGCTCTACGAGGAGGTGCTGGCCGATACGGAGACCACCCTTCCGACCACTCATGACAGGATCCGCATCGCGAAGGTTCGGGAGTACGGATATGACAATGCCCGAAAATCGGTGGAAGAACTGGAAAGACTTTCACGGAAAGTCCGGATTCCGGAAACGGTCAGGCTGATGAAACAGCTTGTTCCGGAGTACAAGCCGGAAGAATTCGATGTAAAAAAATAGGATAATATAATGGCAGCCATCGGATATATCGCCCTTTTCATGTTGATAGCGTTGGTGACATTGTTTGTTATCATGGTGAAACACAGTAAGCCCGTCCCGCCCGAAGAACACGATGAAAGGGAATGGTACGACGAGAACGGAAACCACCTCTACTATGACCGGAAGATTATCTGGCAGCAACAGAAAGGAAACGCCAGGAAAACACCGAGGATGTGATACTTGGATATAAATGGAGATACCTTGTGTTTTTGTAGGGTCAATCCAATTTGCAAAAGACGCATACAAGAACGAAACCAAATGATAAAACCGAAAAGATATATGTACACAGAGAAAAGATTGAAGAGAAAAAGCCTCCGGCATCCGTTGATGCTGGCACTGTTAGGAGCGTTGCTGTTGTTGTCACCGGCGGCACATGCGCAGATGAGCGACGAAGCGGTGGCGAAGTACGTGCTTGAGGCGCGGCGCTCGGGCAAGAGTGACCGGCAGATCGGCCAGGAGCTTATGGCACGCGGCGTGACACCTGCGCAGGTCGAGCGACTGAAACAGAAATACGAGGATAGCCAGGGCGGCGGGACGACGGTGGCTGACCAGAGCGTTTCGGGCCAGCGCCAGGAGCGCGGCCATGATTCTTCGGAGACGCTCACGGCCGGAAGCCTTGATGCCGTGGACGCGCAGGTATCTGACCCGACAGAGGGTGCGGCCAACCCGCGCGAGGTCTTCGGGCGGAATGTGTTCCGGAGCCGTACGCTGACCTTCGAGCCGAACGAGAGCCAGGCCACGCCGGAGGATTACCGGCTAGGACCCGGCGACGAGATCATCATCGACATCTGGGGCGAGAACGAGCGGAGCCTCCGGCAGGAGATCACCCCGGAAGGGAACATCATGATAGAACAGGTCGGTCCGGTCTACCTGAGCGGTCTTACAATCAGGGAGGCCGACGGCAAGCTCCGCGGGATCTTCGGCCAGATTTATGCGGGAGTTTCCGGAGACAATCCCACATCCGAAATCCGTGTCACCTTAGGACGGCTGCGGACAATCCAGATAAACGTGATGGGAGAAGTGGCCACGCCGGGTACCTACCGCCTGTCATCGTTCTCCACGGTGTTCCACGCGCTGTACCGCGCCGGGGGTGTGAGTCCCATCGGCGGTCTCCGGGACATCCGTGTCATGCGCGGGGGGCGTGAGGTGGCCTGCATCGACCTCTACTCCTACCTTTTGGAGGGACGCCGTGATGCCGACATCCGCCTGGAGGAGGGGGATGCCGTCGTGGTGGGTCCCTACGGGCTGCTCGTGGAGATCTCGGGGAACGTGAAACGCCCGATGTGGTACGAGCTCAAACGCGGGGAGACGCTGGGCCGTCTTATAGAATATGCCGGAGGGTTCACGGGCGACGCCTACAGGGATGAGCTGCGCATCGTGCGCGAGACGGGCAGGGAATACCAGATCTACAATGTCCGCGAAGGGGATTTCGGCAGCTGGACGATGGAGGACGGAGACGCCGTCACGGCAGGCTCCGTGCTGGACCGTTTCGCCAACCGGGTGGAGGTCCGCGGCAAGGTCTTCCGCGAGGGGATGTACGAGCTGGGGGATGAGATGCACACGGTGCGGTCGCTGGTGGAGCGTGCCGGCGGTCTCAAGGAGGATGCCTTCACGGCACGTGCGCAGATCTTCCGCGAACGTGAGGACCTCACGCCGGAACTGGTGGCCATAGACCTCGGTGATATCCTGCGCGGCCGGAGTTCGGACGTGGAGCTGCGTCGCAACGACGTGCTTTTCATCCCCGGCATACACGAACTGCAGGACCGGGGGCCACTGACGATATCAGGCGAGGTGGCGCGTCCGGGTGTTTACCCGTGGGCGGAGCGCACGACGATAGAGGATCTCGTGGTGCAGGCCGGGGGACTCCGTGACGGGGCCTCCACGGTGAAGGTCGAGGTTTCCCGGAGGCTGAAAGACCCGAAGAGCCTTACGGCAACGGGAGAAATAAGCCGGATCTTCACCTTCTCGCTCAAGGACGGACTGGTCGTGGACGGCGATGCGGGTTTCGAACTGGAGCCCTACGACATCGTGGACGTGCGCCGCTCTCCTGGATACATGGAGCAGCGGAGGGTATCGGTCGAGGGCGAAGCGCTCTTCCCGGGAGGCTACACGCTGGTAAAGAAGAACGAGCGTCTGTCGGATCTTGTCAGGCGTGCGGGCGGAGTGACGGACGACGCATACGTGCGTGGAGCACGTCTCGTACGCCTCCTGAACGATGACGAGAGGGCTATCCGCGAGACGATGCGGGACATGGTGCAATCGAACCGTACGGAAACAGACTCGCTTCCGGCTGGACATATGATAATCAAAGACCGCTATTCAGTGGGCATCGATCTGGAAAAGGCAATTACCAGCCCCGGCTCGGACCATGACGTGGTGCTGCGCGAGGGCGATGTGCTTACGATTCCCGAGATGCCGTCGACGGTAAGCGTGTTGGGTACGGTGATGTACACCAACACGGTGGCTTTCAAGGAGGGCGGGAACCTGAAATACTACATCGACCAAGCGGGCGGCTACGGGCACAGGGCCAGGAAGAGCCGTGTGTACGTGGTCTACATGAACGGCACGGTGGCCCGCAGCTCCTCGCGCAGGACGAAGATCGAGCCCGGATGCCACATCATCGTACCCTCGAAGAGGGAGCGCAAAGGGCTGAGCCTGCCGGCCATCATGTCGCTGGCCACATCGGCGGCATCCGTCGGCACGATGGCCGCCACCATCGCCAACCTCACCAAATAACGGAACGGAGATGGAAGAATTGGACAAGGACAATATACAGCCGGCCGGGGGTCAGGAGATCGACCTCATGGATCTGGCGGCAAGGCTCTGGCGCGAACGCCGGAGAATAATGAGGTGGTGCCTTTGGGGAGCCATTGTGGGGCTTATAATAGCGTTCAGTATCCCGAAGGAGTACACGGTGACGGTGAAGCTGGCGCCCGAGGTTCAGGGAAACAAGGGTTCCATGGGGAGCCTTGGTGTGCTTGCCTCTGTGGCGGGCATCAACATAGCCAACATGAATTCAGCGGATGCCATGTCTCCGGAGCTCTACCCGGACATCGTACAGTCGGTGCCGTTTATGACGGAGCTGTTCGGCGTGGAGGTCACGGATGAGGAGGGCGAGGCGACGATGCCCCTCGCGGAGTACGTCACGGAGGAGTTGCGGAGCCCGTGGTGGAGTGTAGTTGTCAAAGCCCCGTTCAAGGCCATCGGCTGGGTGATAGACCTGTTCCGCAAGGAAGAGCCGGAGGGAGCGGGCGGAACCGATCCCTTCCGCCTGACCGAGGAGGAGGACGAGGTGGTACAGTCGCTCCAGGAGCGTGTCACGGCGATTGTGGACAGAAAGACGCTCGTAGTGTCGCTCTCGGTGACGATGCAGGACCCGCTCGTCGCGGCGACGCTCACCGACACGGTGATGCGCAACCTGCAGGACCACATCACACGCTACCGCACGGAGAAGGCACGCGTGGACATGGAGTTCACCCAGCGGCTTTACGACGAGGCTCAGAAAAGGTATTACGACGCGCAGAGCCGCTATGCACGCTACACGGACGAAAACCAGAACCTCTCGCGAAGGAGCTTCCGCACGGAGACGGAGCGTCTGCAGAACGAGATGAACCTCGCCTTCAACCTCTACAACCAGACGGCGCAGCAGCTGCAGCTGGCAAAGGCCAAGGTCCAGGAGCTGACACCCGTCTATGCAGTCGTGCAGGCGGCGACCGTGCCGCTCAAGGCCTCCAAGCCCTCGAAAGTGCTCATCCTCATCGGATGCGTATTCCTGGCCGGGGCAGCTGCTGCGGCATGGACTCTTTTTGGAGAAGGGATTGTCGGGGAGTTCAGGAAAGCGGTGAAAACCGGAGAATAAGGCAGGAATCTATCAAGTGACGATACAGGATATGTCGGAACCGATAAGGAAAAAGGCGATACGGGGCGTGGCATGGAGTGCCGTGGAGAAATTCTCACGGCAGGGGCTAATGACCCTCTTTACCATTTTGATCGCGAGACAACTTTCTCCATCCGATTACGGGCTGGTGGCCATGCTCTCGATTTTCCTGATTATCGCTCAGGTATTCGTGGATTCGGGTTTCGTGGAGGCCCTTATCCAGAAACAGGACCGCACGGAAACCGATTTCTCGACAACATTCTGGTTCAACATTGGGGTAGCCCTGCTGGTTTATATTGCTCTCTTGCTGTTCTCCCCGTTGATAGCCGGATTTTACGATGAACCCCTATTGGGAGAATTGTTGCCGTGGATGGCACTGGTCTTTGTCATCAACGCGTTCCGCACGGTGCAGCAGGCGAAACTCAACATTGCGATGGATTTCCGCAGGCAGGCATGGATTTCGATTATCGCCATATCGGTGAGCGGGGGTGCGGGACTGTGGATGGCATACAATGGGTTCGGCGTATGGACTCTCGTATGGCAGCCGCTCTTGCAGAATTTTCTGAACGTGCTCCTGCTCTGGATTTCGGCGGGTTGGATGCCCTCGCTTGTCTTTTCAGGCCGTTCTTTTAAGAACTTGTTTGGATTCGGTTCAAAGTTATTGATGAGCAGGACACTGAATGCCGTTTACACGCAAGGAAGTTTTCTGTTGGTCGGTAAGTTCTTCTCCCCGTCGGCAGCGGGATTATACAGCCAGTCGACCCAGATGACAAGCTTTATTCCGGCAGCTATAAGCGATGTGGTCGCCCGCGTGGCCTATCCCATCGAATGCGAACTGCAGGACAATGACAAGGAATTGCAACGTCGTTTTTTTCAGATGCTGCGCATGACCTGTTTCATATTGTTCCCGTTGATGATGGGAATTGCCGCTTTGGCGGAGCCTGCCGTGCGGCTGCTATTGACGGAAAAGTGGCTGGATGCGGTTCCCCTGATGCGGATTCTATGTTTTGCGTATGTCTGGTGGCCGGCCTCGAACATGAGCTGGCAGTTGCTGAACGCCAAACATAGAAGCGATTACGGTCTGAAGTCCGAAATAATAAAGAGAATAGTAGGAATCGTTATCCTATTATTTTCCTTCTTTGGAGGTATCCAGATGGTATGTGTGGGAATAATGATATATTCCATCGTAGATATCTATGTCCTAACCTTGTTCACGAAGCGGATCTTGGATAAGGTAACATTTGTGGAAGAGATGAAAGTTCTTTTGCCTATACTGGTGAATGCAATGGTGATGGGAGGATGCGTTTATCTTTTGGATTGCGTTTTTTGCTCCGATGTGGCATCGATTGCTATCGGAGTGGCAACAGGAATTATGGTGTACTCAGTCATTACATTGCTGACCGGCTCCAAGGAGGCGCATTATCTGTTGGAAATGGCGAAGAGAATATCAATAAAAAGAATGAAATAAGAAATCGAAAATGCTGACATACCGTTCTAAATTGGATTTATGCATTATTATCACTTCCATTTTTTTCATAATGGAAGTTGTGCTTATGTTTGTCCATGCGAATGAGGCGGTCATATCATTTAACAAACATTTGTCTTGTTTGATTTTGCTCTGGGCTTATGTTGTAGCGAGAGTCAGTGGGAAAGGATTCTTTCATCCTTTTACTTTATATCTTGTAGCCTTTACGACATTTATCTTTTCCAGATTGATTATGGACGTGATGGGATTATACTCCTTTGATGATACATACTTTTTCTCAAATGAAGTCAAGCATAAGATGATTTTGGTGGTATCGTTTGCTACGATATCCTTAATTTGGGGAGCTCTTTTTTCATTCAGGAGAAACTTGAAAAACAATATTACCTCGCATTTTCAAGAAACTTCCCTCTCACTAGTCCTGAGGAAATATGGATTGTATCTAATCGGTATCACCATAGTTCCTTTCTTGATATTGAAAATTAAGACATTGATAGATGTGGCTACGCAAGGGTACGTATACGCTATGTATCTGGAAGGAGGACTTCAAGATAGTCAAGGCTGGTTTGACAAGTTATTAGGTATAAGCGATAACATTTTTTACACAGGTGTATTCCTTTATTTGGCGACCTATCCGAAAGGGAAGATGTACAAATGGGTGATTTTCATTTTTTTTATTGCGTCTATAATAGAATTAGGATCAGGCAGACGAGGACCGACAATCTGCAACATATTTGTACTATTAGCCTATTTAGGTAGCCGGGGATTAAAGTTATCGATAAAAAAAATATGCCTTTTGTCCTTGGGGTTGGTAGTTTTTCTTTATTTGTCGTTTGCCTTTGTCTTAACTCGTAACGATAGCATTGCGGATATAGGTTCAGTGGAGACTGAATCCCTATCTTTTGTCGTCGAAAATGTCTTTTGGCAACAAGGAGCTACGCTGTGTTGTGCGATAGGGGAAACTATTTACATGGAGAAGAAGTTAGAAGATAAAGAGTTATATATTTTCTCTCCTATGCATGATCTTCTGTTCGGGTCTGTTTTCAGCGACATTTTGGGAATAAGACGCTATAACCCGTCTGTTCAAGACGAAAACACACTTGAAAAATCGTGGCGTCTTGGAGGGAAAATAATGTATAATATGGACCCGGAGGGTTATTATGAGGGATATGGTACGGGAAGTTCGATGGTTGCCGAGTCGTATTGCTGCGGAGGAGTGTTCGGGGTTATGTTTTGGCCTTTTCTTTTCATGTTTATGTTTACATATTTTTGGGATAAGTATAAATACAATCCGGTAATTTTTTTTTTGTTGTTATCTGGCTTGTCTCAATATTTCTTTTCTCCCAGAGATCCGATGTTTCGTTTCATGACTTCCATATTCTATGCTTTTATTTTTATATCACTCATTCGTCTCTTGATGAAATACGTTCCCAAGAGGAGCACAATATAACAGTTTATTATGATTCTTATTTCAGTAGTGGTTCCGATATATAATGTCGAAAGATACATCGAGCGTTGTGCGCGTTCTTTGTTTGAACAGACAATGAACGAGCGCATAGAGTTTATATTCGTAGATGATTGCTCTCCTGACAGGAGTATTGAAATATTGTCAAAGATTCTCGAAGAGTATCCGAGCCGGAAATCCCATACAAAAATCATTCATCATTCGGAGAACAAAGGACTGCCCATTGCACGGCGTTCCGGAATTGCTGTTGCCAAAGGTGAATACATCGCCCATTGCGACAGCGATGACTGGATGGAACAAGACGCTTACTTGACACTTGCCCAAATGGCCATATCAAAAAAAACGGATATGATTGTATTTAATGGGATGGTGCAAATGGGGAATAATTATAAACCGATAAAACTCATTGACGGTATTGCCACGATAAATGCGGAAAATGCAGTGGGATTACTTCTATCGGGGGAAATGACAGGTGTAATATGGAATAAACTTGTCAGACGTAACATATATGAACGAATAGATTTTCTATATCCTGAAGCCAATATGGGAGAGGGAATCGTTTTTTCCGTACAATGTTGTCATTATTCGCAAGAAACTACATTCTTAAACGTTCCGCTGTATAATTATTTCTTTAACACCGAATCCATTTGTCATAAACCGACAGAAGCGGCTGCCACGAAGAGAAGTCTGGGTTATAAAAAAAATATCGATATCGTCATAGAATTTTTGAAACGGCAAAATTTATACGAAAGATACAAATATCAAGTCGCATCTTTCAAATTCCGATGTCGTATGGTATCATTTATCGGAAAACCCAATTATAGTTTATGGCACTCAATTTATCCGGAACTTGATACTTGCGAATATATTTCACGAATGTCCGGGAGAGAACTCGTCCAATATTTATTGATAAGGCTCCATCTTTCTATGCTTTATTTAATGATGCGTAAAGTGTATCTATCCGTAAGAGTTCCATTTTACAGGATAATTGGTCGAAATTTATAGATTTTAAGAAAGTAATATAATATGTTTTATCGTTTAGCAAAGCCGTCTGATGCAGCTTATATCGCAGATATCCAGCATCGTATAAAAGATGTGAACGGAAATGGTATTTTCATTCTAATGGGAAGACCGTTCCTTCGTCAATATTTCAAATTGGTCATGTCGGAACCATGTACGGTCTTCCGTTGTGTCGAAGCGGATGATGGTCGGGTTATCGCCTATGCGTGGGCAATCTTGGATGTTGAGCGGCATCATCGTTACATATTGAAGCACCGCTGGCGTTTGGCTTTATCCGCAATCACCAGTATCATAGTAAGACCCTTTATATTGAAGGAATTATTCATGCGGTACAAATCAATCCTCAAAAACGATGAGACGTATATCGTTAATCACGGGGCACGTGGTGGGTACTGGGGTTGGGATCCCCGCTACAAGAATCCAGAAGCCTCCATCGATTTTCAACGTTCAGGACTGCGTATGCTTCATGCGTTAAAAGTCGATACACTGTATATGGAGGTGGATTTGTCAAACAATCGCGTTTTCAAGTATCATAAACTGAACGGAGCAACCGTGGATAAAATCCTCACGTTGCCCGATGGACGCAAGCGTGCTTTTATGGTTTACGATCTCACGAAACCTTTGAGATTTTAAAACAACCGAAACATAAATAACTTTTAAAATTATTAACAGTATGGAATTAAAAGATTTTGTCGAAAATTTTGCCTCGCAGTTTGAGGAGACGGACGCAAGCGTATTTACTCCCGAAACTTGTTTTCATGAATTGGAGGAGTGGGATTCATTGATGGCATTGTCTATCATCGCAATGGTAGATGAGATTTATAAAGTAACGCTCAGAGGCGATGATATTCGTAATGCCGTATCCGTTGAGGATTTGTTCAAGACGGTTCAAGCAAAAAAGAAGTAACCACTCAATAGCTTTTTTAGAATATCGTGCATACCTGAAATTGTGGTATGAATATCTTGATATCCAATTTGGTAAAAGCTTAAACTATTAATGAAAAAATAAAGAAGTCATGTATAATCCGTTTTCATTGGAGGGCAAGACGATTCTTGTAACGGGAGCCTCGTCGGGAATAGGCAGGTCGGTAGCCATAGAGTGCGCCCGACAAGGTGCCCATGTTATTTTGAGTGCACGTAATAAGGAAAGACTGGAAAAAACTTTTAAAATGATGGAAGGTGATGGTCATCTGATAATTGAGTGCGATTTTAATAAGGAGGAAGAAATAAATCGTCTTATAGATGTGGTGCCGGAAATACAAGGATTGGTAAATAATGCGGGCACAACAATGACCATACCCGTTCCATTCATTAAATACGATGCTTTAAGCGACTTGCTTAAAGTGAATACGATTGCACCAATAATGATTACAAGTGGCCTGGTGAAGAAAAAGAAGTTGCGTAGAGATTCTTCTATTGTATTTACCAGCTCTATGTCAGGTTTAGGATTCGTCAGTCCAGGTAATACTATGTACGCAGCAACGAAGGGAGCCGTAAGCTCTTTTATTATGGGGGCTGCAAGAGAGCTTGCGAGTAAAGGAATCCGTGTAAATGCAGTATGTCCGGGTATGACAGAAACAGATATAATGTCACACATTGCAGCATCTGAGGAACAACTGGAAGAGGATAGGAAATCGTACCCTTTAAAACGGTATGGAAAGCCCGAGGATATTGCATGGGCAATTATATATCTACTTGGCAATGCCTCTGCATGGGTTACTGGTATTAATCTACTGATTGATGGAGGCAGACATTTGAAGTGAAAATAGAAAGTTTTCAAGTAATATGGCATTTTTTAAATTCGAAAATATAAAGATTTCAAGTGTAGCAACTTCTGTGCCTACGAAGGTTGTAAGATGTGAAGACTTTTATACCCTGTTCGGTGAGGAAGCGGTGAAGAAGTTTCAGGAGTCAACGGGGATAAAAGAATTCCGTAAGACATCAAAATATCAGACAGCATCAGACCTTTGCTATGTGGCAGCAGAGAATATAATCAAGACAAAAAATGTAGATCGTAAGGAAATTAGAGCTTTGGTATTCATTGCTCATTCTACCGATTATCGCAGACCGGCAACTGCATGTGTGCTACACAAACGTTTGGGCTTGGACAAGGATTGTATGTCATTTGATGTAAATCTTGGCTGTTCAGCTTTTGTATACGGTCTAAATATAATTTGCTCACTGATGGCTAATTCAGATGTGAACAAAGCCCTGTTGCTCGTAGGCGAGACGTTGAGCAAAATGACAAATTCTAAAGATAAGTCTGTAGCCATGCTTTTCGGAGATGGTGGCAGTGCTATTCTGTTGGAGAAGACAAGGGAAGATTCAAGCATCATGGGTATTCTGAAAACTTCAGGTGATGGCTATAAGTCAATTATAGCTCCTGCCGGTGGTTTTAGAAATCTGGATGTCACGTCAGAAGAGTTCATGTGGCCAGACGGTAATGTGCGCACTTTGTACAACACCTATATGCAGGGAGAGGATGTGTTTGCATTTACCATTTCATCCGTTCCAGATACAGTCAAGGAGTTTTGGGCTAAAACTGAAACAACTGCTAAAGATTATGATTGCTTTGCCTTCCATCAAGCTAATCTATTTATTAATAAGATGCTTTGTCGAAAACTGGGGTTGGAGATGGCAAAAATGCCTCTGTCTCTTGATCGCTTTGGTAATCCATCTGCTGCAGCCATTCCGATGGTAATTTGTGATACCTATGGCAAAGACGAAGAGAGTAAGGAGTTGAACGTCCTGATGTGTGGCTTTGGAGTAGGTCTCTCATGGGGCGTGTGCTCGGCCATTATAAATGTGAAGGATATTTTGCCAATAATCGAGACTGATGAAGTGTTTGAAGAGGGTATTATTAAGCGTCCGGAGGATTTGCTAAAAAAATAGCTTAAAAAAACTTAACGAAATGTGTTCTGCACATAGAAATCTCAAGATATGAAAAGTAGAAGAAATATTCCCTTCTCCCCTCCCGACATGACAGAGGCGGAGATTCAGGAAGTGAGTGAAGCCTTGCGGTCCGGATGGATAACAACGGGACCGAGGGTCAAGGAGTTCGAGCGTCTTATCGCAATGTGCTGCGGTACTGCACGTGAAGATGCCGGCGGCAACGCCCTGCACACGGCTGTCTGCCTCAATTCGGCGACGGCCTGCATGGAGATGGCTCTCAGGGTATTGGGTGTGGGACCCGGTGACGAGGTCATAGTTCCCGCCTATACTTATACCGCGACGGCAAGCGTCGTGTGCCATGTCGGTGCGAAACTTGTCATGATCGACACCGCTCCCGACTCCTTTGAAATGGACTACGACCGGCTTGCCGATGTCATTAACGAGAGAACGAAAGTCATTATTCCGGTGGATTTGGGCGGTGTGGTATGCGATTATGACAAAGTGTTCTCCGCTGTCGAAGAGAAACGTTCCCTTTTCCGTCCGGCAAACGAGATGCAACAGGCCTTCGGACGCATCATAGTCATGGCGGATGCCGCCCATGCATTCGGAGCGAAACGGCACGGGAGAATGTGCGGTGGAATTGCCGACTTCACCTCCTTTTCGTTCCACGCCGTAAAGAACCTCACGACAGCCGAGGGCGGCGCATTGACATGGCGCAAGATACCGGGCATTGACGATGAATGGCTGTACAAACAGTTCCAGCTGCTGTCGCTGCACGGGCAGAACAAGGATGCTCTGGCAAAGACCAAACTCGGAGCATGGGAATACGACATTGTGGCACCCTACTACAAATGCAACATGACCGACATCATGGCTGGCATAGGTATGGCACAACTCAAACGCTATTCCGAACTGCTATACCGCCGCCGTCAAATCATCACACGCTACAATGAAGTACTGAAGGATTTTCCCGTGCAGGTGCTGAACCATTATGGGGATGAGCATTCATCGAGCGGGCATCTCTACCTCGTAAGGCTGCTTGGCAAGGATGTGGAATACCGCAATGCGGTTATCGGGCGTATGGCGGAGCGGGGCATCGCTTGCAACGTACATTATAAACCTTTACCGATGATGACGGCATACAAGGCACTTGGTTTCGATATAGGCCGATATCCCAATGCCTACAATCAATATCGCAATGAAATTACCCTTCCGCTACATACCCGCCTTTCGGACGAAGACGTGGAGTATGTCATCACGAATTTTACCGATATTCTTTCCTGTTCATAGCAGGCATTTATTTTTCTTTTGGAAACCAATTTTTTGATTCACAACTTACATTCTATCTCTTTTGAAACGTCTTTTTGATATAGTGGCAAGCGGACTGGGGCTTTTGTGTCTCAGTCCGTTGTTTTTGATTTTAGCTGTATGGATCAAGTGCGACACTCCCGGTCCTGTGTTTTACCGGCAGACACGGGTTGGCCGGTACAACCGGGATTTCCGGCTGTACAAGTTCCGCTCGATGCGCATAGGTGCGGACCGACAAGGGCTGATTACGGTAGGCGGGCATGATACTCGCATTACACGTTCGGGGTACTTCATCCGTAAATACAAACTTGATGAATTCCCACAACTGATTAACGTATTTATCGGTGATATGAGCCTTGTGGGGCCTCGGCCGGAGGTTCGGAAATATGTCGATTTATATACTCAGGAGCAGATGCACGTACTTGACGTTCGACCCGGCATCACCGACCCCGCATCCATTCGCTATCGTAACGAAAACGAACTGCTGGCGCAGGCGGTCGACCCCGACAGATATTACATCGAGACCATCATGCCCGACAAGTTGCGCATCAACCTCGAATACGTTGCCAATCATTCCTTTTGGTCCGACATTGTGTTTATTTTCAAAACATTTTGGGAAATTGTAGCGAAGTGACATTTACTATTCATATAAAAGAAATGATTGATACCTACTTGTTACCCTCCACTTGTATCGCTACAATAAAAGATTATATTTCAGTATTTTAGTGTATTAAATTGGATAATTACCCACTAAACAACGGTAAGGAACAGCTATAAGCGTAGCTACCTCTTGTCCATTAATGCGTACACGTGCACTCTCGCGAACATCGCCAAGATCAAGCATCCATTCTCCAGCCTCAGCAGGAGTTTTCAAAGTGAATGTGGTGGTATAACAAGCTGTCCCCATTGTATTTTTCACACCTTCGGCAGCTATTTCCGTCCACGAACCAAGAGAAACACTATCCGGTACATTACTTACCACAGGCATTGCTTCTACGAAACTAAATCCCCATTTACCGGCAAAAGAACAAGCACCCGGAAGTATCTTTGCCGCTTCATCCTGGGGCATAGATGTCCAATACCCATATTCCGGTACGGCAACATCGTGATCTGTAAATGTTTTCAGAATAATAGACTCACCGGATGCCAATTGCAGGAAGACTTCTGTCCTGCCATTATTCTGACGCAACCGTGCCTTACCGGATGTACCATTCATCGGATTATAAAGCATTGCAGAACGTGCCTGTACAGCCAATGGTATCCAACTTTCAGTGTCTTCTGTCTTTAAAGCTGAGATAAAATAGTGGTATCCTTCGGGATGTGAACGGCGGATGCTACTCAATCCAAAAGTAGTCTTCATTTCTTCGGGAACGGCGGCGGTGGCAGCCAGTGTGCGGGCATAATCTGTTCCGAAAAGGACATGTCCTTTTCCTTCCCGTTCCTTTATTTGTGCCAAAGCTTTATTAAACTCTGCACGACGTTGACCCAAATCATTCAATCCCGGTACATCTTCCGGATACTGTTCCAGGAAAACAATCGTAGCTCCCTCATCCGCCAGGCGAAGTAATTTCTCCATCACATCAGCAGGCATCAAGCGCGCACTGGGAACTACCAATGCTTTATAAGAAGCTCCACCGGAAGTCAATATCTTACCGTCCTGACACATAGCGTTACGGATAAAGTTATCGGAAATATAATCCATATCATATCCTGCACCATAAATGCGATGCACTGCCTCTATAAACCGAGGAGCACGTTTCGCCATCTTATGAATATCGAAAAGCAGCAGACGACCGTCCTGATCGTCCCACATATCATAAACGGGCAGATAAACCAGAAAGTCATTATCCGGTTGTCCCATTTGCAAGAAACTCTGGCAACGGGTGACATAATCAAAGAATGCCGGAGCATCCCGCCAGATATTATTTGTAGGACTCATATCAATAGAAGCATAAAACTTCCATCCCGGCCATGCGGCCTCAGCCGGCGAGTAAGTCGTTCCATGGAAATACATGTGATTCACACCGGAAACGAACATCAAATCCATATCGGGCTTACACTGTGATAGTGAAGTACGGAAATGCTCTGTCAACCAAGTGAATGTCTCCGAAGTCGTATAAGGTTTTCCTGCGATATGTGCCGCTGAAGAAGCATATTTCAGCATGGAGAGATCAGAGTCGTTAGGACGAGTCAACGAGTCTTTACGTAGTCCGCGGATACCGAAATCCGACAGGCCGAAGCCCTCGCATTCGGGTACATCGACCGTTGCATAAAGATCTATCAGATTGCCGGGTGAGCCGTGTGCCTGATTGCGGGTACGTGAACCATGTTTGTGCGCCCAGTCTGTCCACTGACGGGTAAAGTTCTCCTGAAGCAGTTCTGCAAGAGTCTCACGATAATCGGAAATGATACGGCGGGTAGTCTCTGTACGCTCTTCCGAAAGGAAATCGGGCAAGTACTCCTCCAATTTATATCCACGACGGAGGGCAAATTGCTCAAACAGGTCATCTGTCCAGTCAGCACCATACACCTCATAAGAGTCATTAAAGAAATTATGCGGATACTCCGTCGGGGATCCCGCAGTACCATCGGCAGTTTTTCCGGAAAAAGCTTGCTCAAAACGATTCAGATAATTGGATACTGCCTTTGCAGAGAAGTGGTTCATAACATATCCTTCACCTCCCGGAGCGGCACGCTTCACTTTCTGGAATGTTTTTCCCACGAAAGCGGCAATCAGGCGCCACTCTCCTTTAGGAGCCTTCCAGTCCAGTTTCCCCTCCTTCACTTTGGATGTCAGGTCATAAAAGGGTCGTGCCTTCTGTTCTTTCGGAGTAGAAGTGTCTGTCAGAACCCTGAAAGCCATCAGCCGACACAATTTGGCATACGGACGTTGTTTTTCATCCGTCACTTCTATGGTTGTATTCAAGCGTTCGCAGCCTTTCAATGTATATTCTTCAATCAATAATTTACAGGCAGCATCTTCTATACCTACTTCCGGACCACCAAAAGGCCATCCCGTACCCGTATTCATATCAATCTTCATGCCCAGACGCGCAGCCTCACTTTCCGTATGGCGCAACATCTGCATCCACTCGGGCGTAAGGAACTGAATTTCGTTTTTGTCATTGCCCTGCACACCATAAATAGGAGTAACTTCCATCGTCCCCATTCCGGCTTTGGAGTATGCTTCCAGATTACGAGTCAGATTAGCCGCATCTACTGCACTCCCCATCCACCACCAACGGGCACCGGGTTTAGCTTCCGTGGTTACCTCAGGCCACGAGATGTTCTGTGCAGAAATGGTTCCGGCACAGAAAGAAGCAAAAATTATTGCTAATAAATTCTTTTTCATGATATATATTATTTATAAAAGCGACAGTTTGTCACTTTCCCAGCTCAATGCACCCCATAATAAACGGTCCTGTTGCTTTCGCATCATTATCCCGCATCTTTTCACCTATATAATATTCAAAGCTGCCATCGCGATACGGATGTCCACCCAAGCCGCCTACCTGACAGCAGCGTGTCAATGTCAATGTACCATCCTGGCACTCTACTATCAATTTGCTCTTCAAACCATTGAAAGCCTTCTCCGCCACAGCACGATACTTTTCATCAATATATCCCTTGTTCACAGCCTTTGCATAAGCATACATGAATTGCGTTGTCACAGATGCCTCCGGGAAGTTTCCTTTCCGTTTCGGCTGATCAAGCACCTGATACCACAAACCATTCTTATCCTGATATGCAGGTAACACCTCAGCCAACCCTTGTATCCACCCGATCATCCGGGCACGGCCTTCATGGTCTTCCGGAATATAATCCAATGCATCCACCATCGCCATAAACCACCAGCCGATACTGCGTCCCCAGAAATTAGGGGAATGCCCGGTTTCCGGATCAGCCCAACGCTGGCTCTTACTTTCATCCCAAGCATGATGATAAAGCCCGGTCTTGGCATCATAGGTATGTTTCTGACAAAGCGTGAATTGTTTCACTGCCTCATCAATCCATTCGGGTTTATTGAATTCTGCACCATACTGGGCAAGGAAAGGGGAAGCCATATACAAACCATCCAACCAGATCTGGTGTTGATAAATCAACTTATGCCAGTAAGCACCTTCCAACGTACGCGGATGATTTTTCAACTGTCTGACAAGGGCATCCATTGCCGTCTTATATTTCTCCTTACCAGTTTCACGATACAAGTCGAACAGAACCTTACCTGAATTTATATAGTCAAGGTTGTATGTTTCCACACGATACAGATGGATTTCCCCTTTGTCATCAATCAAGGAGTCTGCCCATTGCTCCACATAGTCAAAGTAACGGCGTTCTCCCGTCTTCTTCCACATTTGCAGCATCGCACAGCAACCTACCCCTTGTGCATACCCAAAGAAAAGACGCTTTCCATGATCCAGCTGATACGCCTGCGGAAAACGTACCATCTCCGAATCAGCAAACCAACGGGCATACGAATCCGGTTGCCATGTATCTGTACGGAAAGGATTGGTCATTGCATCCGGAGTTTTCAGTTTTAATGTCCATTTACCGTTGGCAGCTGCTTTTGCTGTTACTACTTTGTCTGCCCACCATGCTTTAACAGTTACTTTTTCTCCGGGCGTAGCCTTGCCCCACACATTCACTTGTGCATTTTGTTGCAATACCATGTTATCTGAGAAAATGGCAGGGAGCGTCACCTTTGCTTCTGTGGTGAGAGAAGCAAATAAACCTAATACAAGGAATATTGAAAATCTAAGAAGCTCTTTCATGTGCCTTTAATAGTTTATAGATTCACATAGATTATTTTATAGAACATGCCAATACCTGACAGCACAAAAATAGGGGTTTCCACCAAAACCCCTTCTTTATATTTTGATAGTTTTCTTATTGCTTTTGTTGTTTCCATAAATAATAGAATCAACATTATCTATTCCTTTATCTTCAGCTAGCCCCAAATCATTTTCTTTCGGGAAATGGCAATTAAAGCAGTCCCCATTAGACAGCAGGCACAGCGTAGTTCCTTATTGGAAAGTTTATTCAGATTATCAACAATACCGGGTAAAGGGTAATTCTCTTTAAAAAAGGAAAATACATCGGCTGAGTTTTCTAAGTCGGTTTTCATTTGGCAGGAGCAAGTAAAGGGTTCATCCATCGTGTTATAAGTTTTAAAGGTTGATGTTGTCTCTATGCTATGCTCTTATAATAAAAGTGGCATGGGAACTATTGGCATATTATCCACTTTCGAGGCTCTGGTAAACCGGCAAGAAAATAATAAGCAATAGCTCCACGCCACAATATATATATAACAAAGTTATATGCAATCCGGACGTGGAGTCTTTCATTTATTATTCGCTCTTATTTAAAATTTTCCAGATTCCCGAAAGTACGAATAATAAAATGATCTCCAAATCGCAAAATACATCTCTTCACTATTGAAGAAATATGCAACAAAGATACACAAAAAATTGGAATAGATATCATAAGATAGGATTTTAGGAAAAAGGTACAACCTTATGGCAAATAACATTATTAGTTTTGATGTAGAAGACCGTTTGTTTTCCGTAAAAACATTATATATTTAAGACCTGAAAAAACATCAAACTGAATAATTCTTCATATCCACTTCGTACTTGACCCGCACCTGAGACACACTTGCTCCGTACATTCTCCGTCCAGAGGTACTTCTGACCGAAGAAATCCCGGACTTGGTACGGAGCAAGTGTGTCTCAGATACGGGTCAATCAGTTCCCCATCTTCTTTTTCGATTGCATATATTCACCGATTTATGCATAAAACGCAGCATTCATAGTATAAAAAGTATAAAAATTCTCTCTTTAATGCATATTCTTTCCAAAATTATCTCTACTTTTGCGCCATTCTTAGAATAATTATACAGAAAAATGAAGAAAAAAGCCAATCGGTTAGACGCCATCAAGATGATTATCTCAAGCAAAGATGTCAGTTCTCAGGAAGAACTGCTGCAAGCTTTGAGTAAGGAAGGCTTTGAACTGACACAAGCCACTCTCTCCCGCGACTTGAAACAACTGAAAGTTGCCAAGGCAGCAAACATGAATGGGAAATATGTATATGTATTGCCCAATAACATCATGTATAAGCGTTCCAACGACCAGAGTGCCAGCGAAATGCTGATGACCAGCGGTTTTGTTTCCCTGCAATTCTCCGGTAACATTGCCGTTATTCGCACACGGCCCGGCTACGCCAGCAGTATGGCCTATGACATTGACAACCGCGAATGTCCCGCCATCTTGGGCACCATCGCCGGTGACGACACCATCATGCTGGTAGTGCATGAAGCTGCTTCGCACAGCGAGGTACGCGAATTCCTGTCACAAATCATTCCGAACATTAAATAAATAAAGAACGAATCAATAAGAAATGGATACCAAAAAAGTGGACGTGATGGTGGCTGACGCCTCTCACGAAATTTATGTGGATAAGATTTTGGATACCATCAGAGAAGCGGCCAAAGTACGTGGAACGGGCATCGCAGAACGCACACACGAGTATGTGGCGACAAAAATGAAAGAAGGAAAAGCCATCATCGCCTTATACGGAGACGTGTTTGCAGGTTTCAGCTACATCGAAAGCTGGGGAAACAAACAATACGTCGCTACTTCCGGTTTGATTGTACATCCCGACTTTCGCGGCATAGGATTGGCTAAGCGTATCAAAATGGCATCTTTCCGCCTGGCACGCTTGCGATGGCCCAACGCCAAAGTATTCAGCCTCACCAGCGGAGCTGCCGTCATGAAAATGAATACGGAACTGGGATATGTCCCTGTTACTTTCAATGAACTGACAGACGATGAATCCTTCTGGAAAGGCTGCGAAGGTTGCATCAACCACGATATATTAGTAGCCAAGAACCGCAAGTTCTGCATCTGCACCGCAATGCTCTACGACCCGGAACTGCATGAAGATGATAAAATTTAAAAAACAAAGGATATGGAAGATAAGAAAAAAGTAGTAGTCGCATTCAGCGGCGGTCTTGATACTTCATTTACGGTAATGTACCTTGCCAAAGAAAAGGGGTACGAAGTGTATGCAGCTTGTGCAAACACCGGTGGCTTCAGTCCTGAACAACTGAAAACGAACGAAGAAAACGCCTATAAACTGGGCGCAAAAGAATATGTTACTATCGACGTAACTCAGGAATATTACGAAAAGAGCTTGAAATACATGGTATTCGGCAACGTGCTGCGTAATGGCACCTATCCTATTTCCGTAAGTTCCGAGCGTATTTTCCAGGCACTTGCCATTGCACGTTATGCCAACGAGATTGGAGCAGACGCTATCGCTCATGGTTCTACAGGGGCAGGTAACGACCAGATTCGTTTCGACATGACATTCCTCGTACTGGCTCCGGGTGTAGAAATCATCACACTGACCCGTGACATGGCATTGAGCCGCCAAGAAGAAATCGATTATCTGAACAAGCATGGTTTCTCAGCAGACTTCACCAAGCTGAAATATTCCTATAATGTAGGCTTGTGGGGTACTTCCATCTGCGGTGGTGAAATTCTGGATTCAGCACAAGGCTTGCCCGAAAGTGCTTATCTGAAACACTGTGTAAAGGAAGGCAGCGAACAACTGCGTCTTACTTTTGAGAAAGGTGAGTTGAAAGCAGTAAACGACGAAAAATTCGACGATCCCATCAAAGCCATCCAGAAAGTGGAAGAAATTGGTGCTGCTTACGGCATTGGTCGTGATATGCACGTGGGTGATACCATTATCGGCATCAAAGGCCGTGTAGGTTTCGAAGCTGCTGCCCCGATGTTGATTATCGGTGCACATAAATTCCTGGAAAAATATACGCTGAGTAAATGGCAACAATACTGGAAAGACCAGGTTGCTAATTGGTACGGTATGTTCCTGCACGAAAGTCAGTACCTGGAACCGGTAATGCGTGACATCGAAGCAATGTTGCAGGAGAGCCAGCGCAACGTAAACGGTACAGCTATATTGGAACTCCGCCCGTTGTCATTCTCTACAGTAGGTGTAGAGTCGGAAGACGACCTTGTAAAAACCAAGTTCGGTGAATACGGCGAAATGCAAAAGGGTTGGACAGCAGAAGATGCAAAAGGCTTTATCAAGGTTACTTCTACTCCGCTGAGAGTATATTATAACAACCATAAAGACGAGGAAATCTAAGCATGGATACTAATAACAAGAAACTCACTCGCTCACGTAGTGACAGAATGCTTGCCGGAGTTTGCGGAGGTTTAGCCGCCTATTTCGGACTCGATCCATCACTCGTACGTATCGGTTATGCATTATTGACGTTTTTCACCGTATTTGCTGGTATACCTGTATACCTTATAATGTGGCTTATCGTTCCCGAAGAAAGAAACTTATATAACAGATAAAGAACATAGTATAAACTAACATGATTAAAGTAGGAATCATCGGCGGAGCCGGATATACGGCAGGTGAGTTAATTCGTTTGCTGGTCAATCATCCGGAAGCGGAAATCGTATTCATCAACAGCTCAAGTAACGCCGGAAACAAAATTACCGACGTACACGAAGGATTGTACGGCGAAACGGATCTTGTCTTCACCGACGAGTTACCTTTGGATGAAATTGATGTATTATTCTTCTGTACCGCTCACGGCGATACGAAGAAATTCATAGAGAGTCACAACATTCCTGAGGAGTTGAAAATCATCGACCTCTCTATGGACTACCGCATTGCTTCTCCGGAACATGACTTTATTTACGGTCTGCCGGAGTTGAACCGTCGCGCTACCTGCAAAGCAAAGCACGTGGCCAATCCGGGCTGTTTTGCCACTTGTATCCAATTGGGCTTGCTTCCCCTTGCCAAGCACCTGATGCTGAACAACGACATCATGGTGAATGCTATCACCGGTTCTACCGGAGCTGGCGTGAAACCGGGATCAACCAGTCACTTCAGCTGGCGAAATAATAACCTGAGTGTTTATAAAGCATTCGATCACCAGCATGTACCCGAAATCAAGCAATCCCTAAAGCAATTGCAGAACAGTTTTGATGCGGATATTGACTTTATCCCTTACCGCGGTGATTTCGCACGTGGTATTTTTGCTACCATCGTAGTAAAAACCAAAGTTGCATTGGATGAAATCGTCCGCATGTACGAAGAATATTATGCAAAAGACTCTTTCGTACACATTGTAGAGAAGAACATCGACCTGAAGCAAGTGGTAAACACCAATAAGTGTCTGCTACATCTGGAGAAGCATGGTGATAAGTTGCTTATCATCTCCTGCATCGACAACTTGCTGAAAGGTGCCAGTGGACAGGCAGTACATAACATGAACTTGATGTTCAATTTAGAAGAAACCGTCGGCTTGCGACTGAAGCCCAGCGCCTTCTAAGTAATTTGTATTTCGTAATTTATAATTAAAGAAATGAATTTATTCGACGTATATCCTCTTTTTGACATCAATATTGTCAAGGGAAAAGGCTGCCACGTATGGGACGAAAAGGGTACTGAGTACCTCGATCTCTACGGCGGACACGCTGTTATCTCCATCGGTCATGCGCATCCGCACTACGTGGAGATGATAAGCAAGCAAGTTGCCACGTTGGGATTTTATTCCAACTCTGTCATCAACAAGTTGCAGGAACAGGTTGCTGAACGCTTAGGAAAAGTTTGTGGTTATGATGACTACTCCTTATTCCTGATTAACAGCGGTGCAGAAGCCAACGAGAATGCCTTGAAACTCGCTTCGTTCTACAATGGACGTACACGTGTGGTTTCTTTTAACAAAGCATTTCACGGACGCACTTCACTGGCTGTAGAAGTAACCAACAACCCGAAAATCATAGCTCCCATCAACGATTGCGGACATGTCACTTATCTCCCGCTGAACGATATCGAAGTTATGAAAGCCGAACTGGCGAAGGGGGATGTTTGCGCAGTAATTATTGAAGGTATTCAGGGTGTAGGTGGTATCCAACTGCCGACAGATGAATTCATGCAAGCTCTGCGCGAAGTTTGTACCGCTCATAACACTGTACTGGTTTTAGATGAAATCCAAAGTGGTTATGGCCGCAGCGGTAAATTCTTTGCTCACCAACACAACGGTATCAAGGCAGATATTATCACTGTAGCCAAAGGCATCGGCAATGGTTTCCCGATGGCTGGTGTAATCATCAGTCCGATGTTTACTCCGGTTTACGGACAGCTGGGTACTACCTTTGGTGGTAATCATCTGGCATGTAGCGCAGCGTTGGCAGTACTGGATGTCATAAGTCAGGAAAATCTGGTTGAAAATGCAGCTAAAGTAGGTGAATACTTAATGACGGAACTGAAGAAATTCCCACAGATCAAGGAAGTTCGTGGACGTGGTCTAATGATCGGTCTTGAATTTGAAGAGCCAATAAAGGAACTTCGCCTGAAACTTCTGAAAGAGCAACATGTATTTACAGGTGTCAGTGGTACAAACGTACTCCGTTTGCTTCCGCCCCTCTGTCTCAGCATGGAAGAAGCCGATCTCTTCCTCGAACGTTTCAGAAAAGTACTTTAAAGTATATTTGACTATATAATCAGCAATAGACAGGCAGCCTTTCGGACGTTTCAACGTATCTTAAGGCTGTTTTTTGTTCTAGTACACAAGTACTTTTTTACATCAATTTGCTTATAAAGGTGGAAAAAATATCTACCTTTGCCCATCGACAACCCTTTTAATAACAGAATGATATGAAAACAGCAATTATCGGAGCAGGAAACATGGGCGGTTCTATAGCCCGTGGATTGGCAAAGGGAAGCATTATCCCCGCCTCGGATATCATAGTCTCTAATCCCTCGCAAGGAAAGTTGGATGAACTGAAAGTAGAGTTTCCCGCTTTACAGATTACGCATGACAATCAGGAAGCCATCATCGGTGCCGAATTTATCATACTTGCTGTGAAACCGTGGCTTATCAAAAGCGTACTGCGTGAATTGAAACTGAAAAGCAAGCAAATCATTATTTCTGTCGCCGCAGGCATCAACTTCGAAGAACTGGCTCACTACGTACCGGAACCGGAAATGACCATGTTCCGCATCATTCCCAATACTGCCATCAGCGAAATGGAAAGTATGACTTTGATTGCCAGCCGCAATGCTACCAAAGAACAGGAGCAACTGATGCTGGATATCTTCAACCAAATGGGACTCGCCATGCTTATCCCTGAAGAAAAATTCGCAGCTTGCACTTCCATGGCTTCCTGCGGCATTGCCTATGTACTGAAATATATTCAAGCTGCCATGCAAGCCGGCATAGAAATGGGAGTTTACCCCAAGGATGCCATGAGGATGGTGGCCCAATCCGTAAAAGGAGCAGCCGAACTGATACTGAACAATGACACACACCCCAGTGTAGAAATAGACAAAGTATGTACCCCTGGCGGTATCACCATCAAAGGCATTAATGAGTTGGAACATGACGGTTACTCTTCTGCCATCATCAATGCCATTAAAGCCAGCAAACAATAAGACGAACAATTAATTCATTAAATAAACAACCACATGGACGAACAAATTAAGCAAATAGCAGAACGCCTCCGCGGGCTTCGCGATGTACTGGAGCTGACAGCCGAAGACATTGCACGCGAATGTGATATTTCTGCCGAAGAATACCGTCTCGCAGAGTCGGGAGAATTTGATATTTCCGTCAGCATGCTGCAAAAGATAGCACGCAGATACGGAGTTTCGTTGGATGCACTGATGTTTGGCGAAGAGCCGAAAATGAGTTCCTATTTCCTGACTCGTGCCGGTAAAGGAACCAGCATTGAACGTACTAAAGCCTACAAATACCAATCGCTTGCCGCAGGCTTCATGAATCGTAGCGCCGATCCGTTCGTCGTGACTGTAGAACCGAAACCGGATAGCGAACCGATACATTACAACAGTCATGCCGGACAAGAATTCACCCTTGTACTCGAAGGGCGCATGATGATAAGCATCGATGGCAAAGAGCTTATACTAAACGAAGGAGACAGCCTGTACTTCAATTCCAAATTGCCGCATGGCATGAAAGCACTGGACGGAAAAACGGTACGATTCCTGGCAATAATAATGTAATCATTAAATGAAGAATGAAAAATAAAGAATGAAGAATTGCCATGCGGTATACTTGCACGGCGCAGCAAAATTCTTCATTCTTAATTCCTAAAATCATGGTAGAAAGATTTTTATCAAAAACCTCTTTCACTACACAAGAGGATTTTATCAAAAATTTTAAAATAAACGTACCGGAAAACTTCAACTTCGGATACGATGTAGTAGACGCCTGGGCTACCGAACAACCTGACAAACCTGCATTGTTATGGACTAATGATAAGGGTGAACACCACCAGTTTACGTTTGCCGACATGAAACGCTATACGGACATGACAGCTTCGTATTTCCAAAGCCTCGGCATCGGTCATGGTGACATGGTAATGTTGATATTGAAACGTCGTTTTGAATTCTGGTTCAGCATTATAGCTTTGCATAAACTCGGTGCTGTCGTTATTCCTGCCACTCACTTGCTGACCAAAAAAGATATTGTATATCGCTGCAATGCTGCGGATATCAAAATGATTGTTTGTGCTGGCGAATCGGTTATCACGGAACATATCACAGCTGCCATGCCAGATTCACCCAGCGTGAAGAAACTCGTCAGCGTAGGACCTGAAGTAGCTGAAGGATTCGATGATTTCCACAAAGGCATCGAGAATGCTGCACCTTTCGTGAAACCGGAACATCCGAATACGAATGAAGACATTTCGTTGATGTACTTCACCAGCGGAACCACAGGTGAGCCGAAAATGGTTGCCCATGACTTCACTTATCCACTGGGACACATTGTCACCGGTAGTTTCTGGCACAATCTGACGGAAAATAGCCTGCACCTTACCATTGCCGATACCGGCTGGGGAAAGGCTGTATGGGGCAAACTTTACGGACAATGGATTGCCGGAGCAAATATATTCGTATATGATCACGAAAAGTTTACTCCTGCCGCCATTCTGGAGAAGATACAAGATTATCATGTAACCTCTCTTTGTGCCCCTCCCACCATCTTCCGTTTCCTCATTCACGAAGACCTGACGAAGTACAACCTCTCGTCCCTGCAATATTGTACAATTGCCGGTGAAGCACTGAACCCTGCTGTATTCGAAACCTTCAAGAAACTGACTGGTATCAAACTGATGGAAGGATTCGGACAAACAGAAACCACCCTGACCATCGCCACTATGCCTTGGATGGAACCGAAACCGGGTAGCATGGGATTGCCCAATCCGCAATATGATGTAGACCTGATAGACAACGACGGTCGTTCTGTGGAAGCCGGCGAACAGGGACAAATCGTAATTCGTACGGATAAAGGCAAGCCGTTGGGACTGTTTAAAGAGTACTACCGTGATCCGGAGCGTACACACGAAGCTTGGAATAATGGTATCTACTATACGGGAGACGTTGCCTGGAAAGATGAAGACGGTTATCTTTGGTTTGTAGGCCGTGCAGACGATGTGATCAAGAGCTCCGGTTATCGTATCGGCCCATTCGAAGTGGAAAGTGCCTTGATGACGCATCCCGCTGTAATAGAATGTGCCATCACAGGCGTACCCGATGAAATCCGCGGTCAGGTAGTGAAAGCTACCATCGTACTGGCTAAAGAATATAAAGGGAAAGAGGGTGAAGAGCTTATCAAGGAATTGCAAAATCATGTAAAAAAAGTGACGGCTCCTTACAAGTACCCACGTGTGATTGAATTTGTAGACGAACTACCGAAAACCATCAGTGGAAAGATCCGTCGTGTGGAAATCCGGAAGAACGATACAAAATAAAGGAAAAAAAAGAAGAAATAGGCTACTTCTAAATCGTTTGCACCTTTTATGTTACTTTTTGATCAATTTGAGTTATTCTGTTTCCCGCAAACCGCTTACATTTGCGACCGAAAAGTACAACTAAAAGATTTAAAGCACATGATTACAAGTAGAAAGATTTCTCAGATTAACGTTTTCGCAGGTAGTCCCTGGGAAGTGGAAAGTGTGAAGCAGTTGTTAAAGTCAGCTTACATCAACGCTTCAACTGAAGACAAAGGCAACGGCATTCATGTGTCTGTTCCTTGTCAGCAGTACACTGCTGCTGTACGGGTTATCAGCAACCGAAAGGCTTTATAAGACTTGAGAGAAGACGAAGTGAAAAAGACTGCCCCTTGGAAGCAATTCCTTCAGGGGCAGTTTTTATATCAATATACCGCTTCTCCATCTTCGGGTTTCTCACGATATTTTATATCAAAACGCCCCTCTTTGATACTCCCACCACTAAATGTGCCACTGATAATGGTTCCATCCATACGAGTAATATAGGCTTCACCATCTTCCAAATCTTCTCTATCAAAAACAGCATCTATGTAAGTACAACTAGCTCCTTGTCGGGGATTCACAATCACCAGATGCAAACCACTAAAGATACCGACTTCCGCATCAATTGCAACATAATGATTTTCCTCATCATCATAAAAACGAGCAGATGGTATTCCATACCGCCCACTGGTATATACCCAACCGTCTATCAGACAACCCAATGTATTTTCACCTGTAGTTGTAGCTTCCGGCATCAATGTCGGGTCTACACTTCTATCTTCTTCACAGGCACAGCAACAAATCAGCAGAAACAGAAATAACAACTTTTTCATAGCGCTCAAAAATGATAGTTTAAACCGAAGACTAAAGATAACTGACCGAAATAACCGGTACCGGTTTTCGGATTTTCCACATTCCACTTCTCATCGTGATACTTCACCGAATAAGTTTCTGTGCTGGATGCCAGCCAGTTCAGGCGGGCCGAAGCTCCCCAGTGGCTCGTCAGGAAATACTCGCCCGAGAGGGTCAGGTTACCTGCAAGTTTATCCATCGAAACATCCCGCGGCTTGCCATACACCTTACTTTTATCCTTATAGAACTGATAGCCTATTCCACCTGCCAACTGAAGTTGATAATGTTTCTTCACCATCGTCAAAGATACCTGCGGCGCCATGTAGTGCATCAGAATCTTATCCGCCCCGGTGTCGTGCGTATTTTTATAGGAACTTCCCTGATACAGCACTCCCACCCCGAACTTCAACTTCCGACCGGCAACTTGTGCCAGATAGCTGACATCCCAAGCCACTCCTTTTCGTAAATCACTGCGATAGGCATCCGATCTGTCGGTGATTCCCATCAATTGTCCCAAATACCATGACGGTCCGGCATGAACAGAAAAAGAGGACCTTTTATCACCTGCACTTTGGGCGTACAGAGAGGTAGTTAATAACACCCCTACAAGGAAACAAAGCAAGTACTTCATAATGATTTGTATAGCGTTTTTTCTATTAAATGCAAAAAAAAGAAAAGTACTGCATACCGACAGCTTTTTCTGTTATCTTTTTCGTTCCACGTCTTGCGTACGGAAGAATGCTTCGGAATAGCGCGCCCCCCAAAGTTCATAACGTTCATACTGCGTCTCTACTTTACGGGAGAAGTTCTCCCAGTTCTTCTTCTCCAAAGGCGACCAGACATTTTCCGCCAGTGCCGACATACGTGGGAAAACGGCAAACTCTGCTTTCCAGGTAGTAGGGATGTATTCAGTCCACAAGCACCCCTGTGCTCCCCAGACAAGTTTTTGTTGTTGCGCAGTCAGCGAATCGGGCACAATCTGAAAACCATATACTTTCTCCAGAGGCAACGGACCACGCGGACCGATTTCCGCTTGGGTACGGCTCTCTTTCAGATTGAAGTACGACCAGGCAGAGCAAGTGAATATTGTGCGGTGATTCGTCTTCAACGCCTTCTTTCCAAATTCCGGACGGCGCCAGTTCATCACGATGCAATCTTCCGAAATACCTCCTTCAAGGATTTCATCCCAACCGATAAGCGTCTTTCCTTTACCGTTCACCACATCTTGCACATAATGAACGAAGTAACTTTGCAATGTCTTCTCATCTTTCAGTCCATGTTCACGCATGAATTGCTGTGTTTCTTCCGACTCCTGCCACCAACGCTTGGCACATTCGTCCCCGCCCACATGGATATATTGGCCGGGGAACAAGTCACACAATTCAGAAAACACATCTTTCAGAAAGTCGAAAACTTCCGGTTTGGGCGCCAGCACGTTATTGAATTTATTAAAGATACCCCACGTCAGTGCCGCTTTCTTCGGCTCATCCGGCGTAGTACTGAATTGCGGATAGGTGGCAAGGACAGCCATGCAGTGACCGGGAATATCTATTTCGGGTATCACCGTGATATGACGTTCGGCAGCATAGCGCACTATCTCGCGCACATCTTCATGGGTATAATATCCGCCATAAGGCAACGGTTGGTATTTTCCCGGATAAAGTCCGAGGATTTCCCCTTCACGGACGGAACCTTTCTCTGTCAGTTCCGGTCGGCATTTCATTTCAACACGCCAGGCTTGGTCGTCTGTCAGATGCCAGTGGAAATAGTTGAGTTTATGCAATGCAAGATAATCGATATACTTCTTAATGAATGATACCGGAAAGAAATGGCGCACCACATCGAGATGCATGCCCCGATAGGTAAAGCGGGGATAGTCATTCACCTTCACAGCCGGAAGGATAGGCAACACTCCGGCACGGGTAGGCAGCAATTGTATCAGTGTCTGCACACCATAGAAAACACCTGCTTCGTCATTTCCTTCAATGCGTATGCCCTCCGCCGGAATAATCTCCAACTGATAACCACCGGAAACCTCTCCGTTCTTCCGGTTAATTAGAACGATACAAGCTGGTTCACCAGGTTTCAGAGTGATTGCTTCTACCGCAGGATTCCCTTTCCTCCGGGATTTACCCGTCTTAGGAATTTCCGTTTGCAGCGGTATGCCGAGATAACGGTCCATATAATCCGCCAGATACATAGCCGAGGATGCCAATGCAGGCTCCGACACACGAATCATCGTATTACGTTGGATTTGAAACTCTCCCTGTCCGGTCACGGTAATTTCCACCGGTTCGGGAATGATGTTGAAAGGTTTCTCCTGTGCCTGCCCGGCAAGCGCAGTAAGGGCAAGGGTTGCAGCCATAATTTTCTTTAAGTACATAGATGATGATGATTTATACTGCAAATATAAGGCTTTTACGGAAAGCTGCTTAATCATTCGCCCAGAATAAAGGGAAAAATGAAGTAATGCCCAAGGCAAAACATGCTTTGGCCTGATGCATTTTCCCATTTTGGTACCGACAAATCTTTGTCCTTCAATTGCAGGCCCGACAGTTTCCATGTGGGGGCCCGGCAGCCCGCAGTTGGAAAACGGACAGCCCGCAATTGGAAAATAAAGTTTTGAACCGGGCATCCGGGCATTTTCCTTTAAGCAAATCAACAAAAAGAATAGGGTAAATGCAAGTTTATCTGCCTTCTACGCCTCGCATTGCTGCCCATACCACCCGGAAGTACCTATCAATAAAGAGTTTAAAGCATAGCGGTGTGGAATGTAAAGAGTAGAGAAACAAGAAGATGCCTAAAAAAATAAAACTCCATAAATCAATGATTCATGGAGCTCTAATCAAGTACTCGAAGCGGGACTTGAACCCGCACAGCCGCAATGGCCAAAGGATTTTAAGTCCTTCGTGTCTACCATTCCACCATTCGAGCATCCTAAAAAAGGGAAAGGAGAGCGGAAAACGAGACTCGAACTCGCGACCCTAACCTTGGCAAGGTTATGCTCTACCAACTGAGCTATTTCCGCAGGTCTTTTTTGTAGAACGGGTGCAAAGATAAGGAGTTTCCCCGTTACAGCCAAATTTTTTACATAGAAAAAGTTGCTATTTTATCAGTTACGGACTTGCAAAGTAGTACCGGATACAGAGACTTTATAATGTTTCAGGTATTCCGTACCTTCTCCTGTGGGGAATCCACCACTGCTTAAATTATATCTAGTGTGGCATTTAGGACATTCAGCAGTGCCCAATCCATCTTCTACCAACTCGACTGAAACGCTACGATTGGCCTCCACCGGACAGGCGGCATCATAAGCGACATAGGTATTGCCATCCGAATATACGCTTTGTCCTATTATTAATCCTGCATAGCCTACAGGTAAGCCATTCACATTCTTATCTACCTTCAAGAATTGGCCGGGGGTCGTAATCTTATAATAAGGAGACTGTGAAAGGCTGCATGAGAAATTAAAACTAATAGAAGGAATGCTTGACTCGTATGAATCACCGCAACCGACAACACACAGCCAAAGCATCCCTATAATTATACAGAATTTCCGCATACAATGTTATACTTATCGTCCAAGCAAGGCTTTTTCAGCCACTTCCATCCCATGAAAATTAAAACCATCTACCACTTCTTGCATCAGTGCAGAGATTTCATCGTTACAGAGATTACCAATACTTCCTTCATGCGTATGATGCACTCGCTTGCAATGCGAGAAGTTCCCGGCTTCAATATCCAGTCCCACTTTCTTATAAGCATCCCGGAAAGGCATACCTTCACGTGCCAGACGATTTACCTCCTCCACACTGAAAATAAGCAGATACTTGTCATCATCAAGAATATGTTCATTCACTTTGATTTCATTCATGATATAAGTCGTCATCTGCAAACAATCTTTCAGTTCCTGGAAAGCAGGCAAGAATACCTCTTTAATAATCTGCAAATCACGGAAATATCCGGAAGGCAGATTATTAGCAATCATCATGATCTGTTGTGGCAATGACTGCAACTTATTACATTTAGCACGTGTCAGTTCAAAAACATCAGGATTCTTCTTATGAGGCATAATGCTGGAACCGGTCGTGCAATCATCAGGCAACTTCACGAAACCAAAATTCTGGCTATTGAACATACAAGCATCAAAAGCCAGTTTAGAAATAGTACTGGCAATGCTTGCCAAGGCAAAAGCTACATTACGTTCCATCTTGCCACGCCCCATCTGTGCATAAACAACATTATAGTTTAAGGAGTCAAATCCCAATAAACTTGTTGTCATTGTACGGTTCAGTGGGAATGAAGAACCATATCCGGCAGCTGATCCCAAAGGATTCCGATTACACATTTTAAATGCTGCCTGCAGGAAAAGCATATCATCTACCAGACTTTCAGCATAAGCACCAAACCACAAACCGAAAGAAGATGGCATTGCTATTTGCAGATGAGTATAGCCAGGCATAAGCACATCCTTGAAACGCTCGCTCTGGCATATCAGCACATGGAATAGTTGCTCCACCGCCTCGGCAATATCCTTGATCTGTTCACGCGTGAAAAGTTTCAGGTCGAGCAGTACCTGGTCATTCCGAGAACGGCCACTGTGTATCTTCTTACCGACATCCCCTAATTTACGCGTCAGCATTAACTCCACTTGCGAGTGTACATCCTCTACTCCCTCTTCTATCACAAACTCGCCTTTTTCAGCAGCTGCATAGATATTCTTCAATTCATCAAGCAGGAGACCCAATTCTTCGTTTGTCAACAGACCGATACTTTCGAGCATTGTAATATGGGCCATAGAGCCTATCACATCATGCTTTGCCAAGTAAAGATCCATTTCACGGTCACGCCCCACTGTAAAACGTTCTATATCCTTATTTACCTGAACGGATTTCTCCCAAAGTTTCTGAGCCATTTATTTAGTGATTAATGATTAGTGATTAATACGGTATAATCGAAAGCATATCCGCCATTTTCTCTAATCCTTCCTGCAAAGGTTTCTGAACCATACCTTTCATAAAAGGATTCAATTCCATGCCGATGGTTAGCTTCATTTTACATTCAGTCTCTGTTACCGGCACAATCTGTATCCACAGATTAAACGGCAACGGTGAAGTGGTCGTGGCAAACTTGATACATTTACACGGGTCTTTCTCTACTATACTTAACGCGATCTTACCCACAGGAGCAACTTCTATCATCATACTCTCCGAATCAAAGCTCAAGTTCTTCACTTTATCCTCCGGCAAGCTGTCTTTAAACTTTTCCAGATTATTCAAATCAGATAATTTCTCATAAACAGCTTCCTGCGAGGCAGGTATTATCTTCACACCACTTTCAAATTTTGTCATATTTTGAATCTCTTTAAAAGACAAAAAGAACTATCCGGACAGAATCTATCCGAATGGCCCTTTCGTCATATTATTTATTTTATAGAATAAACTGCTGTTACTTTCCAGCATCCCAATGTGCAGGGTCCTTACGCCATTCGTTCAGCGTTGCTATATCTTCTTCTTCTATATAACCCGTACGAAGTGCAACATCCAACACAGCCTCATAATTTGTCAGCGTTACCAAAGGAACTTTGGCATCTTTGAATGCTTTTTCCGCAATAGGAAAACCGTAAGTATATGCAGCTACCATACCGATAACTTCACATCCATCACGGCGTATAGCCTCTACAGCCTTCAGACTGCTTCCACCTGTAGAAATCAAATCTTCGACCACAACAACCTTCATACCCGGACGAAGTTCTCCTTCAATCAGGTTTTCCAGACCATGGTCTTTCGGGGTAGAACGTACGTACACAAACGGCAAGTTCAGCGCATCGGCAACCAAAGCTCCTTGAGGAATGGCACCTGTTGCTACACCGGCAATTGCATCCACCTGCCCGAAACGTTCCAATATCAAACGGGTAATTTCAATCTTTACAAAATTACGCAAGGAAGGATAGGAAAGAGTTTTGCGGTTATCACAGTAAAAAGGAGATTTCCATCCGGAAGCCCAAGTAAAGGGATTAGCCGGTTGTAGTTTAATCGCTTTTATCTTCAGCAACTTCTCTGCGAATAGTTTTTCTAAAGTTCTCATAACCAAATTAGCTATTTATAGTAAATATGGCACAAAAATACGGAAACTGAATGAGAATAAAAAAAAGAATAAAGAGATTTTTCACTCAAAGTCATCATTTTCATCAGAAAGCTGTATACAATGACGAATATCTTTCATTTCGAACCCACGGCTCAGCGCAAAACGCATTAACTTTCCATTCAACTCATATTCATTCTCCGCATGTACACTTTTACGTTTTGCAGCCAACAGGCCATCTAAAACAGATAGGTATTCTTCCTCATCTATCTCATTCAAAAAACGCCGGCATACATTATAAGAAACCTTTTTCATCTGGAGTGCCTGGGCTATTTTCACTTTTCCCCATTTCGCAAAGCGATACTTGTCATTGACAAAAGCCCGGCAAAATCGTTCTTCATCAATATACTTCTCATCTTCCAGCCGTTTAAGGATACGATCAATGGCATCGTACGGCAATCCCCAACGTTGTAGTTTCTCGGAAATCTCGGCACGGCAATGCTCTGCTGTAGAGCAATAGCCTGCAACTTTACTTAAAGCCTCTGTTTCAGTAATATTTGTCATTTTTGCGCTATTACAAATCGATCATTATGGGAAATATCCTTTTGAAGACGAACAAAGCGATATCCTAATTCACGCATCATAAGCACGATATCTTCTCCAAAAGTACGGTTAATTTCAAAATAAAGTTTTCCGTCAGGTTCAAGCATTTCAAGCCCAAGCACGGATATGCGACGATAGAAACGCAAAGGATCTGCATCAGGCACAAACAGCGCCAAAGAGGGTTCCCAATCCAGCACATTCCGTTCCATATCTTGTTTCTCTGCTTCAGTAACATAAGGCGGATTGCTCACTATCACATCATAACGTTCTGTTACACCGGGAATATAAGTCAGTACATCACGCTGTTCAAAACAGACAGGCACTTGTAAAGCCAGACTGTTAGCAGCAGCAATAGCCAAAGCTTCTTCAGACACATCCCAGGCAGTAACCTGTGCTCCGGGCAATTCCTTTGCCAACGTGGCAGCAATACAACCACTGCCTGTTCCAATATCTAAAACACGAGAAGTAGAAGAAATCTCTTTCAACATTATTTCCACCAGTTCTTCCGTTTCAGGGCGTGGAATAAGGACACCGGAAGCTACCTGAAATGTTCTCCCCAGAAAACGTGCTTCTCCTAAAATATATTGTATTGGTTCAAAATTCCGTAAACGCCTGAGAAGGCTTTGCAATTCCTGTTCTGCTTTTGCAGATAAAGTTATATCTTTGCCCAAATAATAATCCACAACCGGCTGCCCCAGAATCTCGCAACAGATAAGTCTGGACAAATTTCCGGCTTCCTGCGGTGTATAATAATCCTGCAGTTCACGACGGATATAAGAGGCGGTAATATTCATAAATGGATATTTTGGGGATTCTTCGTCAGTTCTATTACCGGACCAAGATGAGACCAAGTCCGTGTCAAGTCCGTACCAACTCCGTACCAAGTCCAAGCGTATAGATACGGAGATGGTACGGACTTGGTAAGTACCGGACAGATATCGGGTATATCACCGGGAAACCTGTATTCCGAACGACGAAGAATCTATTTCGGAGTGCAAAAGTAAGAATTATCATAGAAAGATAACACACATGGAAGAAGAAAAATACATGCGTCGCTGTATACAACTGGCACAGAACGGATTTTGCAATGCCGCCCCTAACCCAATGGTAGGAGCAGTCATCGTATGCGATGGGAAAATTATCGGAGAAGGATATCATGTACGCTGCGGAGAAGCGCATGCTGAAGTGAATGCCATTCGTTCCGTAAAAGACACTTCATTATTGAAACGCTCAACAATTTACGTCAGTCTTGAGCCTTGTTCTCATCATGGAAAAACGCCGCCTTGCGCCGATTTGATTATTGAAAAACAAATTCCCCGCATTGTTATCGGTTGCCAGGACCCTTTTTCCAAAGTTGCCGGACGAGGTATACAAAAGCTGAAAGATGCCGGACGAGAAGTAACCGTAGGAGTATTGGAAAATGAATGCCGACACCTCATCAGACGTTTCATCACTTTCCATACCTTACGCCGCCCGTATATCACCCTGAAATGGGCAGAATCTGCGGATGGTTTCATTGATTTACACAGGAACGGAGGCAGCCCTGTCATCCTATCCACTCCGTTGACTTCCATGATGGTACATAAAAAGCGTGCAGAGCATGCTGCCATACTTGTAGGTACACGCACCGCCGAACTGGACAATCCTTCCCTTAATGTACGCAACTGGTATGGGCGTTCTCCCGTACGCCTTGTCATCGACCGGAGACTGAGCCTGTCACCGACGCTCCACTTGTTTGATGGCAACGTGCTTACACTCGTATTTACCGAACATCCCCATAATTCCCTTCCCGGCGTAGAATATCTTCCGATAAACTTCGGACAAGATATATTGCCCCAGATCATGCAAGTTCTGTACGAACGCAATCTCCAATCCCTTTTAGTAGAAGGCGGGAGTACCTTACTGCAATCTTTCATTGATGCCAGCCTCTGGGATGAAGCATTTGTCGAAGAGAGTCCCATTCATCTGACATCCGGTGTTAATGCACCTAAAATGAACGATAAAAATAGTTATGTCAACGAACAATATTTCGGTAGAAGTATACGGCATTACACTGCGACAAAATAGTGCGAATCACCTCATTTTGATGCTTTTTTATCGAGAAAAACGGGCATATTATCTATAATTTTATATAAAACTTGCCTGTTATGCTGTTTATCGAGAAAAATGTTCCTATTTTTGCAACTTGTAAATAAACACTATCTTTAGAAATGAGAATAAAGTTTTTATCCGTAATCATGAGTTTTCTTCTTATGTCGATTGCCATAAGTTCGTGCCTTAACTCAGATGATAATTATGAATACAGTTCCGACGCAACGATACGTGCCTTTGGTCTTGACACCATAAAAAAAGGTATATATTATAAGTTTACGATTGATCAACTGAAAAGAGAAATTTATAATGTTGACTCACTTCCTGTTGGATCAGACACTATCATAGACAAGATATTGATTGACACACTCAATGTTACAGGCTGGGTTACATCCGGTTTACAAGATACACTATTCAACAACCTTACTGACTCCGTTGACCTGAGAGAACCGATCACGCTGAAAGTACATGCAGCCGACGGAGTTACTACCCGTGAATATAAAATCACAGTAAATGTCCACAAGCAAGATCCAGATTCGCTAATCTGGAGAGAAATGTCATCATTGCCAACTTCCCCTGCCGCCAACAAGCAGAAATCAGTAATTCTTAAAAATGATGCCGAAGAAGAAAATCTATTTGTCTATACTTCTACAACATCAGCATACCGCAGTTCATTAGGAAACCCAGCCTATTTATCTTGGAATGCCATCGAAGTTACGGGCATGCCGGCCAATGTCGACTTGGGATCTATTGTAAGCTTCAAAAACCAACTTTTTGTAGCAGCCCCAAATGGAGATATATTCTGCTCCAATAATGGAAGCACATGGGTAAATGCCGGTATACAGGAAGTGAAGGAGAACAAGGAAGTACAAAACATGCAAATGAGCACACTGGTTGCTACACTTGAAGCTGATGCACTAACAGGCATATCAGAGGAAACCTTAATCGGTATTCTTCTGGATGGAGGCCAGAAATATTTCTGCATAAGTACTGATGGTAAAAACTGGACCAGAAGCAAAGAAACAGTATCCAATGATTTCCCAGTAAAAGACATATATGCTACTGTATTTACGAATGCAAGCGGCATCAAGCAAACAGTAGTAGTGGGTAAAACAGAAACATCAGCCAAAGCAGTAGTTCCTTGGTTCACAATGGATGGGCTGACATGGGCTGACATGAGTACTCCAAGCGATTTCTACTGTCCGGCTATGGAGAACCCGGCTATCATGTATTATGGAGGCCTGTTTCACATGATGGGTGGAAAATTTGAAACCATCTATTCTTCACGAGTAGGTATTGCCTGGAATGAATCTGCTGAGAAGTTCAAGTATCCAATGAAAAAGATAGTAACTCCGGGAGAAGATGAAGACGATGAAGAAGAAGTTACATACGAAAGCCTCTTCAAGGACAAAGGAGATTATTCTTTGACTATCGATAAGAATCATTATATTTGGATTGTATGGAACGACGGTAGTATATGGCGAGGTCGTCTAAACAAACTGGGTTTCAAGATACAATAATAAAATAGTCTATTTTCCGTTTCCCTAATAAATAAGGAACATAAAGAGAACGGTATGACTATTGCAAGGAATATAAAGATAGTGTTTTTTCTGCTCATGTTTCCCTTCTGTTGCGCCATTGCGCAAGAGGAATATACTTGGGAACTGGGAGGAGCCATTGGAGGAAGTTTTTATATGGGAGATGCGAATAGCAGTACCCTGTTTAAGAACACAGAAATAGCGGGAGGTTTCATTGCCCGATACTTACTGAATCCACACATGGCTATAAAAGGTAACCTGACAGCCGGCAGGATTTCCGGCGACACGAGAGATTTCAAAAATGCGTATCCCAATGAAGAGTATGCCACCTTCAAACGGACTATATTCGATTTAGGAGCGCAATTTGAATATAACTTTTTGGGATATGGTATCGGTAACACGTACCGGGGAGACCGTCGGTTTACACCTTATATATTAGGTGGATTAGGTTTTACGTTTGCACCAAAACCTGTAAAGACGATCTTTACAATGAACATTCCTATTGGAGTGGGAGTAAAATACAAAGCAACCCCGCGCATCAATATAGGATGTGAGTTTACGATGCGGTTCAGTCTTAGCGATCAGTTGGATGTTACCCAACGGGAAGGCTTGCAACTGGAAGACCCGTACCAGATAAAAGGAAAAGGCTGGAAGAATAAAGATAGTTACGCATTTACTGTCTTTTTCATCACTTACGACCTCTTTCCAAGATGTAAGGAATGTAACAACTAAAAAGAGATGCAATATAAAGAACAAATTGATTTGAGCCGGATACCCCAGCATGTGGCGATTATCATGGACGGCAACGGACGATGGGCGAAGCAGCGTGGACACGAACGCAGCTACGGACATCAGGTCGGTGCAGAAACCGTTCATGTGATAGCCGAAGAAGCCGCCAGGCTGGGCATCAGATATCTGACCCTATATACGTTCTCAACCGAAAACTGGAACCGTCCTACAGACGAAGTTGCTGCTCTGATGAGTCTTCTTTTCGATTCCATCGAAGAAGATACGTTCATGAAGAACAACATTAGCTTCCGGATTATTGGAGATATAGAAAAGTTACCCGCAAATGTACAAACCCGTTTATACAATTGCGTAGAAAATACATCTAAGAATACAGGCATGTGCCTGATACTTGCCCTTAGTTACTCTTCACGTTGGGAAATAACAGAAGCCAGCCGGCAAATAGCTGTCTTGGTACAGAAAGGAGAATTGACACCCGAACAAATCAACTGCGATTTAATGTCAAGACACCTGACAACCGGCTTCATGCCTGACCCCGACTTGCTGATACGCACCGGTGGAGAAATCCGCCTGAGCAATTACCTACTTTGGCAATGCGCGTATTCGGAACTTTACTTTTGCGAAACCTATTGGCCCGATTTTCGGGAAGAAGAACTTCGTAAAGCCATTTGCGACTACCAGAGACGGGAACGCAGATTCGGCAAAATCAGTGAACAAATCAGTTAAACTCAAACATATTTAATCCAAAACATAAATGCACTATCGTATTTTCTCTATACTCACAGCGTTTATCTGCCTCTTTGGTTGTGTATTGACAAGCGCGGCTCAAGATGCCAATGGCACCGATGACGATGCAGCAAAACCGGTTATTCTCTACTCGGGAGCACCCAAAAAGTATGAAATTGCAGAAATTAAAGTAGAAGGAGTAAAGAACTATGAGGACTATGTACTCATCGGACTATCCGGTTTGTCTGTAGGACAAACGATTACAATACCGGGTGAAGAAGTCACTCAGGCTTGTAAGCGTTACTGGCGTCATGGCTTGTTCTCCAATGTTCAGATCACCGCAGACAAGATAGAAGGTGACAAGATTTGGTTAACAATTCATCTGACTCAACGCCCTCGTGTCTCTGAAATCCGCTATCACGGAGTGAAGAAATCAGAACGTGAAGACATCGAGAGCCGGATCGGTATGATCAAGGGCGGACAGGTAACTCCCAATGTCATCGACCGTGCCAAGACTCTGATCAAACGTTACTTTGATGACAAGGGCTTTAAGAACGCAGAAGTTATCATCTCACAAAAAGACGATGTATCCAACGAAAACCAAGTAATCGTGGATATTGATATCGACAAAAAAGAGAAGGTAAAAGTGCATGAAATCACCATCGTTGGTAATGAAGCGATCACAACCAAGAAGTTGAAACGCATCATGAAGAAGACCAACGAAAAGAATAAATTGCTCAACCTGTTCCGTACCAAGAAGTTCGTGGAAGAAAACTTCGAGGCAGACAAACAGTTGATCATCGACAAGTACAACGAGTTGGGTTATCGCGATGCTATGATCGTAGAAGACAGCATCAAGCCGTATGATGACCGCACCGTGGATATCTTCATGAAGATTGATGAAGGAGAGAAATATTATCTGCGTAATGTAACATGGGTAGGTAATACTCTGTATCCTTCCGAACAGTTGAACTTTATGCTTCGTATGAAGAAAGGTGACGTATACAACCAGAAGTTGCTAGAAGAACGTACCATGTCAGACGAAGACGCTATCGGTAATCTCTACTATAACAACGGTTATTTGTTCTACAGCCTCGAACCCGTAGAAGTGAATATCGTAGGAGACTCTATCGACCTCGAAATGCGTATTTTCGAAGGTCGTCAGGCTACCATCAATAAGGTCAGCATCAATGGTAACGACCGTTTGTACGAAAACGTTGTTCGTCGTGAACTCCGTACCCGTCCGGGCGACCTTTTCAGCCGTGAAGACTTGATGCGTTCTATGCGTGAAATCCAGCAGATGGGACATTTCGACCCGGAACAAATCAAACCGGATATCCAACCAAGACCGGAAGACGGAACAGTGGATATAGGTTACGATCTGGTATCCAAAGCTAACGACCAGGTAGAATTCTCTGCCGGTTGGGGACAAACCGGTATCATCGGTAAGCTGAGTTTGAAGTTCACCAACTTCTCACTTGCCAACTTACTGCATCCGGGTGAAAATTATCGTGGTATCCTGCCACAGGGTGATGGTCAGACTTTGACCGTCAGCGGACAAACCAATGCCAAGTATTATCAATCCTATAGCATTTCATTCTACGATCCATGGTTTGGAGGCAAACGTCCGAATGCATTCTCTCTGTCAGCATTCTATTCTGTACAGACAGACATCAGTAGCCGTTACTACAACTCAGCATACATGAACAGCTACTACAACAGTATGTATAGTGGTATGTATGGTTACGGTATGTACAACTACGGCAACTACAATAGTTATGAAAACTATTATGACCCTGATAAGTCTATCAAGATGTTCGGTGTAGCCGCTATGTTCGGTAAGCGTTTGAAATGGCCGGATGACTACTTCCAGTTCACTGCTGAGTTATCCTACCAACGCTATATCCTGAGCGACTGGCAATACTTCCCTGTTACAAATGGTAAGTGTAATAACCTCAGCATTAACCTGACTTTGTCTCGTAGTTCTATTGATAACCCGATTTATCCTCGTTCAGGTTCTGAATTCTCATTGTCTGTACAGTTGACTCCGCCGTACTCACTGTTCGATGGAACTGACTACAGCAAATACAGTACCAGCAATCAGGATGATATGAACAAGATGCACAAATGGATTGAATACCACAAATGGAAATTCAAATCCAAAGTGTACATCCCGTTGATGGATCCGATAGCAGTTAAACGTACTCCGGTATTGATGGGTCGTGTTGAATTCGGTTTGTTAGGACATTACAACAAGTATAAGAAGTCTCCGTTCGAAACATTCGACGTGGGTGGTGACGGCATGACCGGCTACTCCAGCTACGCTACGGAAAGTATCGCTCTTCGTGGTTATGAAAACAGTTCATTAACCCCTTACGGCTACGAAGGTTATGCTTATACCCGTCTCGGACTTGAGTTAAGATATCCGCTGATGCTGGAAACAAGTACCAGTATTTATGCGTTAGGTTTTGTAGAAGCCGGTAATGCATGGCACGATGTAAAGAACTTCAATCCGTTCGATTTGAAACGTTCTGCAGGTGTTGGTGTCCGTATCTTCCTGCCGATGATCGGTATGATGGGTATTGACTGGGCTTATGGTTTCGATAAAATACGTGGTTCGAAAGATTACGGTGGCAGTCAGTTCCACTTTATCTTAGGACAGGAATTCTAATTGTATCACAAAAACCAAACGTTATGAGAAAGTCTGTTTTATTAATGATCTTGCTGTTTGCCGTAGGCATGACAGCCAGTGCACAAAAGTTTGCCTTGATTGACATGGAGTATATTCTGAAAAATATTCCGGCATACGAACGTGCTAACGAACAGTTGAACCAAGCTTCCAAGAAGTGGCAAAGTGAAGTAGAGAAAGTTGCCGAGGAAGCCAAAACGTTGTACAAGAACTATCAATCGGAAGCCGTCTTCCTTTCTGAAGAACAAAAGGGAAAGAAAGAGGAAGCGATTGTCGCTAAGGAGAAAGAAGCCGCTGAACTTCGCCGCACTTATTTCGGACCTGAAGGGGAATTATTCAAGAAACGGGAAAGTCTGATGCAACCCATTCAGGATGAGATTTATAATGCGGTTAAAGAAATATCGGAGCAGAAAGGATATTCGGTAGTTGTAGACCGGGCATCCGCAACAAGCATTATTTTTGCTTCTCCGCGTATTGACATCAGTAATGAAGTGCTTGAGAAGTTAGGATATTCAAATTAATTTCATACATTTGCTAGTCGAATATAGGCGGTATCTCAATATTAAAAATAAGTTGGCTTATTTTGTTTTACATTTGCTTTGCACTATATTTGCACCGAACAACGACTAATTATTAAAATAAACAATAAACATTATGCTTAAAAAAATCGCACTACTCGTAGTACTATTCGCCCTTCCGTTAGGAGCGATGGCACAGAAATTTGCTCACATGAACTCTCAGGAGGTTATTGTTGCTATGCCGGAATATACTAAGGCACAAGCTGACCTCGACGCTATGTCAAAACAGTATCAGGAAGAAATGCAGCGTTCTCAAACTGAATTCAATAAGAAAGTTCAGGAATTCCAGCAACAAGCAGACTCTCTGCCGAAGAATATTGCAGAAAGACGCCAAAAAGAATTGCAGGACATGGCTCAAAGACAAGAAGAGTTCCAACAAGACGCTTATCAAAATATGCAGAAAGCACAGCAAGAAGCTTTAGTGCCTATTTATAAAAAATTGGATGAAGCTATTCAAGCTGTAGGAAAAGCAGAAGGTGTAATCTATATCTTCGACCTGGCTCGTACACCGATACCTTATGTAAGTTCAGAAAGTGTAGATGTTACAGCTAAAGTAAAAACCCAGTTGGGCATCAAATAAGAAAGACTAATCGTTTAAAGATAGAAAAAGGCGTGGACTGTATACAGTTTACGCCTTTTTCTATCTTTAAAGAAGATAAGCTGCATCTCAGCAGAACTTTTTCATGCAAGCATGAAAGTTCTGCATCCGATTTGCATTATCTTTGCAATGTGTACAAAGCTTTTCCAGTATGAAACAAAATTTACCGACTATTCCCGGCCCTATCGGTGTATTCGATTCCGGATACGGCGGACTCACCATTCTGAGTAAGATACGTGAAGCCTTGCCCCAATATGACTATATCTATTTAGGAGATAATGCACGTACTCCCTATGGCACACGGTCTTTCGAAATCGTATATGAATTCACCCTACAGGCAGTCACTAAACTGTTTGAAATGGGATGTCATCTTGTTATTCTAGCTTGCAATACGGCATCTGCCAAAGCATTACGCAGCATACAGATAAATGATTTGCCCCAAATGGATCCGGCACGTCGTGTATTGGGTGTCATCCGTCCTACCGTTGAGTGTATAGGTAATATTACACAGAGCCGCCATGTCGGTGTTCTTGCCACAGCAGGAACCATTAAATCAGAATCCTATCCATTAGAAATCCATAAGCTTTTTCCGGATATTCAGGTAGCAGGTGAAGCCTGTCCACTATGGGTATCTCTCGTAGAAAACAACGAAGCGGAAGGAGACGGTACAGATTATTTTGTTCGTAAATATATCAACGAACTTCTGGCGAAAGATACACAAATTGATACTGTGATTCTTGGTTGTACTCATTACCCCTTACTTCTACCTAAAATTAAGAAATACATGCCGAACAGAATTACCACCGTGGCACAAGGCGAACTGGTAGCTGACAGCTTGAAAGACTACTTCAGTCGACATCCGGAAATGGACGCCAAATGTACAAAAGGTGGAAACTGCACTTACTACACCACAGAAGCAGAAGAGAAGTTCATTGAATCGGCATCCACCTTCCTAAAAGAGGCGGTAACCGTACAACGAATAGAACTATAATCATCAATATTTACCGAAAAACAAACCTTTTCTCCGAAATACTTGTTATATTTGAAGAAGATAAGCTGCATCTCAGCATAACTTTTTCATGTAAACATGGAAGTTATGCATTCGATTTGCATTATCTTTGTAATATTAAACCTATTAATACTTACCATTATGAAATCAACAGACTATAGCCGCACAGTTGAAGTGTTCAAAGGATCACCGTGGGAAGCAGAACTTGTAAAAGGTCTACTCGAAAACAATGGTATAGCAACTATTATCAAGGACGGGCTTATGAGCACCATCGCTCCTTATATAGCACCGGATGTAACCATTCTCGTCAGTGAGGAAAGATACGAAGATGCCATGGAGATAATCCGTGAGCGCGACAAAGGAAAAGATGAAGAATAACCCTTTCACCCTCCTACCCAAAACCACATAAGAACGATATACAACACATGGTACAACAATTTTCGAGAATAGCTGTAAAAGTAGGCAGCAATGTCCTGACGCGCCGTGACGGTACTCTGGACGTAACACGTATGTCTGCCTTAGTCGATCAGATAGCCGAACTGCATAAAACAGGAGTAGAAATTATACTTGTGTCATCCGGGGCCGTAGCTTCCGGACGTAGTGAAGTGCATTCTGCCAAGAAATTGGACAGTGTGGATCAGCGTCAGCTTTTCTCTGCCGTAGGGCAGGCCAAACTTATTAACCGTTACTACGAACTCTTTCGGGAGCATGGCATTGCTGTAGGACAAGTGCTGACTATGAAAGAGAATTTTGCAACACGCAGGCATTACCTCAATCAAAAGAACTGTATGACGGTAATGCTGGAAAATGGGGTCATACCTATTGTCAACGAAAACGATACAATCTCTGTAAGTGAACTGATGTTTACGGACAATGATGAGTTGTCCGGCTTGATAGCATCCATGATGGGTGCGCAGGCATTGATTATTCTCAGTAACATCGACGGTATTTATAACGGTTCTCCTGCCGATCCCACTTCTGAGGTCATCCGGGAAATCGGCCAGGGGAAAGATCTCTCTTCTTATATACAGACTTCCAAATCCAGCTTCGGCCGTGGCGGAATGCTTACCAAAACCAATATCGCCCGTAAAGTAGCCGACGAAGGTATTACTGTTATCATCGCCAATGGTAAACGGGATAATATTCTTGTCGATTTGATTCAACACCCTGAAAGTACTCTCTGCACTCGCTTTATACCTTCGGCCGAGCCTGTATCAAGTGTCAAGAAATGGATTGCCCACAGCGAGGGTTTTGCCAAAGGCGAGTTGCACATCAATTATTGTGCTACGGAACTGCTTTTTTCGGATAAGGCAGTCAGCATTCTGCCTGTAGGCATTACCGACGTCATCGGCGAATTTGAGAAGGATGATATTGTGCGGATTGTTGACTTCGGAGGTAAACCCATTGGTGTGGGCAAAGCAAACTGCGACTCCACACAGGCCAGAGAAGCAATGGGAAAGCATGGCAAGAAACCGGTAGTACATTACGATTATCTATATATAGAATAGAAGAAAGGCACTATACACAATATTTTGTATAGTGCCCTGCCACTGTAAAGGAAAACATAATAAAACAAATCATCCTTTGCCTTTTGTACACTTCTATTTTCTAATCACATCATTTTCAATGATATAAAAACAGAAAGTGTACAATTTACGTATTCGTATTTTTTAACTATTCATTCTATTTCTTACAATCCATATTTCTTTTTTTCCCTTTCTCTTTTTCTTCTTTCTTCCCCTTCCATGTAATCCAAGAGAAGCTTGGTGAGAGTCTTCAGAATACGTCTTACTATTCTGGCCCCTTCCTCGCTTAATAACTTTTTTTTCGCCAGAACAGCACAGAAAGTATCCATACTCCTCAGCTCTTTTAACTCAGCAATATTAATTTTAAGTCGCTCTTCCAAAACTTAATCAGTCTATCCTGTTGCTACATTTTATTTCAGTTTGCATCAGGTTAAGCTCGGGATATCCACAAAGGATAGACAGGGGAAAGACCTGTAGTATACACAATGGCTACTTATGCACAGAGAAAATTATATATTATCAATTACAGCAATTCTTATGATTTTGTATGAATTACTATAGTTAAAATAATTAATTTGCAAAAGTAATAAAATTTAGTTTCCTAACACACTTATTTGCTTACTCTCTGCAGGCAATTTATAATAAAAGCCTACACTAAAATTATATAGCGGATATTTCTTTCCATAAATTACTTTTCCTTTTCGTTCTCTCGGCTCATAGTCAGGACGAAGTCTTGTCTCAAAGCTATCGCGTGGATGTATAAAAGTACCGTTTTTATGCACCTCATCCAAATCTTCGTATTTAAAGAAAGCCTTGTACGGATCGCTATCACGTAAATTCCCATGTCCTTGCAGTCCATCTTTCCCCTTCGGGCGGTCTTCTATAAATGAACGGGTACCGGCATACACCACAATGACATCTCCAACTAAGGGTTGCTCACAGGTCAATACCACATCATCACCGTCTATCTCTACCTGCTTTATGATTTGTTTGTTTTCCTGACGGTAATCACGCAAGTATATTTCAAAACCGTAATCCTTGATTTTGGGTACCAAATTAACATCGAATACCAACGGACGAACCGGTACATGATACTTGATACGTATTTGGGTAGGCAGTGTTTCTCTCGCAATTACCGTCGGTTGCAACGGCTGGAATGGCTTGCCCTGTACTTGAGATTGATAATACACTTTTCCCAGCATCTCACCAAACCAGCGATATCCATTACTGTCAAGATGTCCGCCTCGGTCGGTCATCGGGTAAATGGGACCCGCACAGATAATGTCATCATATTCGTTGGCCGCTTCCAGTTGAGCCATTGAGATTGATAATGTATCCCGCATATATTGCGCACCCGTCTGATAAGTGATAAACACCGGTTTATTGGTCTGACCATACTGTCGCTGTATGTCTTTCTGCATATTATTCTTTATATTCACAAGCAGTTTCTTATACTCCCGTTTTTCAGTTGTATTGGGCACATTAGCGCGTAGTCCCTTTTCCGGATTCGGATCATAGTTGAACTCGCCTTGCATCCAGAAAATTGCAGGGCAAATAATTTTCGCATCCGTTTGTGCGGCTATTCGGGCTACCGATTGCAATGAGGTTACAAACTCTTTATATGCCGTACGCGTCTCCGATTCTTTGGAAAGTTCTTCTACGCTTGCTCCGCTCACTCCTACCGAAGTGGCTAGAATACGGGGCATCTTGGGTTGTTTTAACCGGAGGTGATTGACGACACCCAGTAAAGGACATTCGGCTATAGTGCCAGCTCGCCTGCTCTTGAAATGCTTCTCATGGGCAAAAGCCTCGGAAACAGTTCCCACCAATGGTTCAAACTTAAGTTCTCCTGTATTTCCATAATTTATCCACACTTGGTTGCCCAGCATATAATTACCTTTGAAATGTTCCGTTGAGATAACCGGATAGGACTGATGTCCCGTTGACAGGCTCTGCCCATTCATAATGAAGTGTATGAAAGTTCTATCTTTATCTTTCTCAGAAGCAACCAAAGAGGTGCAGCAAAATAAGATACTGCACAACTCAATTACAAATATTGTAGTTCTCATTTCTTATATATACCATAATATGGTAAGAATAGATAATCTGTAGAGTATCTATTCTTACCAATCATCTATTTTCTTTATTTCATTATACCTACTTTATTTAAGGTGTATACTCGCACGCTGATCATTGAGTATATACAAACTCTCTAAATGCTTGTTGATGATGGCTTCGCCACCTCCTACTTGTATACGGTTGCCACCTTCGGCACCAAAACCTCCCAATGCCGCTGAGCGTACATCGGCTACATAGCCGGGTGAGCGTCCCTTCACATACGTATAGCCAAAGAAGAGAGGAGTCACATCGGCCAGTCTGGCTTTTGCCTTCCATTCCAATTGAAGTTGTACGAACATTTCACCAGGGCAAACGGCTATTGCAAAGTCATTAATGAGGAATGTAGCGATATGGACATTTACCTTACGGTTTTTGTCCGCGCGAGTAGAGAATTGCAACGAGTCTGTACGCATTTTGAAAGAGGTGTTATCACCGGAAGCATGTAATGCATTGGCAAGTCTAATTACCTCGATTCCGAGCAATTCTCCTGTGCGCTGAATGGGCTTGTAGTCTGTTTTGATAGGATCATTGGGACCTGAGCGTCGCCGGCTAATCATCAGCCCTTCCACATTACCACCGCCACCTGCTACAAAGAGGCAGATAGCTTTGTTATCGAACGCTTCTTCCACCTTCCTACAAGCATATCCGGGATAGTCGGCCGAAATTTCATAGCTGAAACAGCCAAGGTCTGCATGCATGGCATAACTCATAACGATGGCACGTGCATTACCTTGCATATCTTCTACCTTAATTACGCCTACTTCGGGGTCAACCGGGCCGAAAGGTATCCGTTCAGGGTTTTCTACATTGTAGTGTTCATCGCCTATCCACGATTCGCGAGCCTTACCGTCTTTACGGATAATGAGGCGATTGAAACCCAATTGCGGAAACGTACGCGTGCCGGCCGAAATACGTGCGGGGAACATATTGCCGATTGCTTCGCCCACTACCTTAACGATGCACTCTTCAAAGAACGGAGTGTGGTCAGGTTTCTTTTCACGAGGTCTGGCATCAGCCATGTTGGGATCTTCGTGAGTATGCGAAGCACAGATCAACAACTGCGTGATGCCGTATTTTTCTTTGCAGACATCAGCCACGCGGTCGCTATAAAAATTAACCAAGTCGACAGACACCTGTGCTACACGCATATCGCCTACCTCCATCACCAAAGCACGTGCATACACAGAGTCGTGTAGGGGGATGTTTTGTTTGGGAGTAATGTTTATTTTAGCCGTTCCGGCCATTAGCTGTCCTTCGGCAGCCTTGAGTGTGCCCGATAGAGCCAGACATCCACAGAGCAGGATGAAAAGGAATACTTTTTTCATGATTAAAATGTTATTATTCAGTTAATACTTTGATATGACCTTGCAGATTGAGCATCTATCATGCCCCCCCAAAGTCTCATAATTCGGCTTAAAATCTGACGGGTTTACCGCTTTTAGCACTTTTGATTGCAGATTCTAATATTTCTACAACGATCAGGTTATTTTCCAATGAAGACAAATCATAAGGCTGTACCTGAATTTCCTTCCTAACAGCAGCTTTCAGGTAATAGAAAGAATCATTATAAGGCTCTTTAAGCTTGGGAGGCAATGTCGTTTTTTCTTTTCGATGGGTATAAACACGCATAGAACCCGGAGTATCCTGATAGATATATCCTTCGCTACCATAAATATGCATATCTTTCCGTCCCTTCGGCCAATTCCATGAACCCATAATTTGTACGGTTGCAGAGGGGTACTCGACTAAAATTGTAGCATCGTCATCCACTTTCGGATATTTGTCCGGCTTAAGTTGTTTCAGAATGGCGTATACACTTTTAGGTCTTTCACCGTTCATCAGCCAGGTTACCAAGTTTGCGCCATAGCAGCCAAAGTCTATTACGGCTCCACCTCCATTCAACTTCGGATCGGTCAGCCAGTCGGTAAACTCTTTTCCGCAACCTATTTCAATAGGACCTTCATGCCCGTCGTACACTTCAATACGATTTATCTTGCCTATTGCGTTTTCATTCTTTATTAACCGATAGGCTTCATGATTCGTATCATACCAAGTCGTTTCGTAGTTTGTCAGTAGCAGCGTATTGTTTTCACGTGCCAACCGAGCCATTCGATTCGCATGATTCATGTTGACTGCCAGAGGCTTTTCCACCATTACATGTATACCGCGCGGTGCGCAGGCTTCTACAATAGCCAGATGATCGTAGATAGATCCGTAAGCGACAACCGCCTCCGGTTTAGTCTTATCCAGCATTTCCTCCAAATCGGCATAGAAAAGAGAACTATCCACCTTTTTGCACAACGGGTTATTGACTCTTAACTGTTCATCGGGTTCTGCCACTCCTACAATTTCGAAATCACCTCTTTCCAGCCGAATCAGCACTTCATGGAGATGTCCGTGTGACACTCCCGCTACACCCAGACGGAGTGGTGTCAATTCTTGAGCATTCAGTGTAAAAGACAGACTAATAACAGACAAGCATAAGAAAAATGTCTTAAAGATGTTTTTTGTATTCATACCACATTATAAAGATAAAAGGTTTTTTATTTACAGCAACAATAATACGTGAGGAGTATTAATAAAATCATTAATTTCCTATTAACTCAAAAAGAAATTATCATTTTTTGTATGAACTAACCATCTACGGCAGACATTATATTGAACGTACATTAAAAACACAAGACGCTCATAACAAGATGTTACCAGCAGCTTGCAAATATCTCAGATTCCGACATTCCCTCAGTCCTCTCAACGGCGACGGGAAGCAGCCACAGGTTCAGTCGTATATTCCACTTTTACAGTTTCATGAGGCAAGGCACGCATCTCTGTTGCAGGCTTTGTATCATCGTTCGAATTATCGGAAAGAGTTACTGCAAAAAGGGCTACTCCCGCATCCTTCGGCAAAGTCAGAGCCTTGGCATCCGGAGCAATATCAAGGCAGATTTTATACAAATAAGTATAAATATAGGACTCATTACCCCCCACCCGGCTACTGTGGCGATGCGTTCCGATATAAGCTATCGAAGCATCCTTCATATAGCCTTCACTTTCACCCGTCCATCCCCACTGACCTATAAATCCTGAGTAAAAGGGTACATTGACACTATAATCTTTCCCATCTACCTGGAACGAAGCTTTGCGGTCACCGTGTGACGAAGTCACCAGCAGGTAACATTTCGTATATCCGTGCTTCTCAGGAAGGGGTATTGTTTGCCCGTCGCAACGGATATAGTTATAGTCGGCAGGATTGTTTTCCATCCGGAACGTTACCCCCTCGGCTTCTACTACATCCGGCATCAGTTCGGCAGCAAAAGAATTGTCTTCTCCATCAAAATTCCCCGACATACTGAATTCGTCCACTGTAAGAGCAGTCGCGTTACATTCAATATCTATAGAATGATTTTCTGGAATCGCGAGGCATGCATTTTCCTTAAGTCTCACACTGAAAGTGCGTGGTTGGAAAGCTGTCCCGCTAAAAACAATTTTGTCACCCTCATATTTTGTCTCGCCGACATACTCCTCGATACCGTTCACCTCACAAGCGCTCTCCACTGCACTTGCAAAAATGATTTCTGCATTTTCAAAATCTTTTCCATAAATTTCGTTCACCCTTACGATGTAGCTCTTACCGTCTTCCGCTTTCTTAACAGCCTTTATCGCTATGCCGGGCAAATTGGTCTTGACGAACGATAACTTGCGTCCCAACGTTCCGGCATGTTTCGGAGTAGTGAAAGAAAGTAAGGGCTGATTGAATGCTTCAGCTTTCCATGCAGTCCCCGCTTCTGCAATATCGGACTTATGACCATATATGGAATAGCTAAAAGCATGATGCCCCATGTCCAGATGTTCCTGATGAGCCATATTGGGATCCTTGCCTACCGCCGGAGTATTCAAGAGAGTAAGCCTCAACGTATGGTTGTCCGGTTTATCCCATCCGTATTTGCTGTCGTTCATCACAGAAATGCCGTAACCACCATCAGCAGACGTAATGTCGGCCCATTGCTGGGCTACCACCTCATACTTGTTATCAGTATTGCTGCCGCGTTCGATATAACCTATACCAAGATCGTATGTAGCTATTTCATTCGACACATTCATTGGAAACTCGGCTTTAAGGAGGGTATTCCTTTCGTTCCAGTCTATCTCGTTACGAATATCTATCCGGTCATCTTGTCCTCCTTCCGTAAGAGTTATATACTGTACGAAGTTGGAAGTGCCGTAAGTACGTTTCACTTTGAGTGAAGCACGTACCGGTCCGTTTTCCACCACGGAAATCTCAACATTACCATTTACCGGCAACGGTGTCTGGTCAATCGTTTTCTTGAACAGCTCCCATGCCGGCCATGTGCGTGACTCGCTAGGGGTGAAAAGCGCAAGGCGAAAAGCCTTACCTGGTTCCACCAACTCACGTCCGTTGCGTTTATCAGTTATCGAAGCGATGTCTCCGTTCTTGTCCAGTACAACTTTATAAATCGAATTCTCCAAAATATTACTTTCAGCTTTCAACTGCTTAGTACCGGATATTTTTCCGCTACGCACGTCGTAAACCGAAAAACTTACCGGATCCATATCCACCGGAAAAAGTACGGTAGCCTTACCGTTCTGCCATGAAAGAAGTTGCCCGGAAACCTTTTTCCCATTGGGGGCAACGGCTACTATGTCTTTCGGTTGCGAAGTCATATCCACTGTGGCTGTAACTATATCGCAACGGCTTTGGGCAACAGGATTATAAACCACAACCGAAATTCCTCTTGTCCGCGTATCAAGTGCCCTACTTACCGCACCGACCGCACCTGTAGTGATTTCTGCAAATTCCGACTGGGCAATAAGTTCATCATTCCATGAGAAAGTATAAACTGCCGGAATGCTTGTACCCGTCAGGTCATCGTGGAATTGATGCCACAAAAACCTTTGCCACGATTCACGCAACGGCTCTTCGGGGTATGCCGCCCCTCCCAGCCATTCAGCCACCACTGAAGCTCTCTCAGCAGCATCGGCCAACAGTTCGTTGCGACGGTTGAAAAGTTTCATGGCTGCTTGAGATGTATAACAGCCTGTCGCATGTACATCCATAAGTAATTCCCCTTTGAAAACAGGCAGTTCCGGATGCTTTTCAAAAGGATAATAATCATCAAACAACTGCCCCGAACGTGCACTTATTATCTGCACCGGTCCCTCACCCTTCATTCCTGTTTCAACCGATCTTACGGAAGCAATTGTAGGCGAACCTCCACGGTCTCCGGCTCCATAATAATGGTAGACGGTATTATTAAGACCGTTTTTAGCTAAATCCACCAGTTTACCATTGTTACTCAACTCTTGTCCATCAAATCTAGAAACGTAGTCTTGGGCATGCGGCACCGCCATAATGCGCGCCCCGTCTATACCTTCCCACAACCCGAACATGAACGGTAGTTTGTGGTCACCATAAAACGGCAACTTGCGATGCTGGAGCTTCTGTGTGGAAAAACCAATGATACCAGAATGGGCAGCTATCGTGGGCAGGGTGTATCCGAAACCAAAACAGTCCGGAAGAAAAATATCATTTGATTTTTTACCAAATTCTTTCTTAAAGAATTCCTGTCCGTAAAGAAGATTACGGAAAAATGATTCCGGTGAAGGTATATTGGGATCAGTAGAATCCCATGAGCTCCCTGAAATATTCCAACGACCTGCCTTTATATAATTTTTCAGCCGTTCATACTCGGTTGGATAATACTCTTTGGCCCATTGGTAACGAACCGCTCCTTCGAAATTGAAGATATAACCGGGATAATGGTCGATCAGCCAGAAATTCTGAGTGAGTGTACGGTATAAATAATGGTCAATGGTTGTCTGTACAGTCCACAGCCACTGTATATCAAGATGGGTATTGGAAACCATGTATGCTTTATATGGTTTCTGCGCATCAACATGGGTACTTATACCCAACACAAACAACAGGGGAAAAATCAGTTTTTTCATCATATCAAATTTAATAGTACATGGCAGTTGAACTCTCCTTGCATATCTTCTGCTTTTTAGTGTTCATCGGTCACATCTGATTTCTGTTGATATAAACGAGCCCAGCCATAAGCCGAGTGTTAATCGGACTTATGGCAGGGCAACTATTAGTGACCTATGTTCTGTCGCATTTTATCTCATCATTTTAATGGTCAATGTAACATCTCCACCCATCCCTGTCGTTAATGATTCAACAAACATCATACCTCGTACAGAATTATCTTCATTCTTAAACAGGTAGGCCATGCCTTCATTCACCGTAGCCGTACTAAAAGTAGCGTATTCAATCATATTGAGATTGCGCATCAATGCATCATTCGTCATATTATCAAACACACTTTTAGTGATGGGTTTTCCCTTTACAGCTGACACACTTACAAAACTGGTAATGTAGTCTGCTTTGTAATCGGGCAAAATATTCTGCAGAATCAAGTCCGACGGAGAAACGAATAGAATCTCTTTTTTACCTATGTTATAGCCGAAACAGAATCCTTTTGGGTTCTTCATTGCTTTCATCTCAGACACAGTATACACTTTTTTGTCCTCGAATGAGAAGAAAAAGCCCAAATAAGGATTATATTGCGCACCCAAAGTCACAGTATAAGTATCAATAGGTTTAGCTATAAAATAGTGAAACGGAGTAGACACTGTATTACCTGCCTGATCGGTTACCATAAAAGGAACGTCAAAATCCTCCGTCTTACCTTTGAGCGGCACAGCTAACTTGAATATCCGAGAGATACTATCTCCTAAAATATCAGATGTCATCACAGAATCTCCCATGGTAAAGGACCGGAATTTTTGCTGGGCATATATTCTACCAACAATGGTATCCACCTTCGCTTCCGGATCATCGGTCAGAGAGAAATCACTCGGATCTATCACATACGTATTTACATCATTATTGAAAAAAATGTATGGAGGCATCGGTGGAAGCGGACCTTCTTCTTCGCATGCAATCAATAACAACGGCAAAAAGAATAGTGCTATAAAATATTTTTTCATATTGCTTACTCTTTAATAATTTACTGTAACTGTATAGACGTTGGTTGTCTCACCATTTGGAGACACAACTGTATATTCAACCGGATTGGTAAAATCTTGCATTGCGCCCGATGCCGGTGTTACTACCGCTCCTTCCGACACAATAATCTCGGGGCGAATAGTCGTTTTATCAATTCCTTCCGGAATGGTAAGTGACACTGTGTGAGCTTCCTGATCGATAGTCGCATCAAAATAAATATTCTGATTCTGATACACTCGGAAGCGGGTTAAATTGGCATTTATGCTTGGTGGAATTACCAATCCGTCTTCGGGTCTTGTGCAACTGCTCATTATGCATACAAGCATAATAAACAGATAGATATATTTTTTCATATTTCTCATTCTATTTATTAATTAGCTGCTGTTGATAACTTAGGCCAGTTCGGATTTTGTTGAAGTGCAGGGTTCATCAAAATTTCTGATGTACCAAGCGGGAATAGATAATCTTTCTTCTGGAAGATCAACGGCCTTTTTACATTCACAATATTATAAAAACCTCCGTCTTGCGGTTTGGGGACATCATATCCTTGGATGTATTTACCATTCATCACTTCTTCTGCTATTCTCCAACGACGGATGTCGAAGAATCGGAAATCTTCAAAAGCCAACTCTACACGACGCTCATGCCAAATCTTTTTGCGCATCTCATCTTGAGTCAGTCCAGTAGGCAAATCAGGCATACCTACGCGGTTGCGAATCTGGTTGACTGCATCATAAACGGCTTGAGAAGGAGTAGCATCAAGTTCATTCTGTGCTTCCGCAAAATTCAACAATAGTTCATTCAAAGCGAAAATACGGGTAAAATTTCTGCGGCAGTTACCACGACCGCCATTGTTTGGATCTGAATCCGAGAACATAGGATCGATGTACTTCTGTAAACAAATTCCAGTGAGAACAGCTTCCGCCCAACCGTGATTATTCGAATCCGAACCGCCAGCCCATGGCTGATAAGTATATTTATCATACTTGGCACCAGGGAATGCGAGAGTAGCCTTGAAACGAGGATCACGATCTTCACCCTGCTTGGCGTTAGTAAAGTCGTAACCACTTTCCGGATCTGAAGGCATCAATCCGCTGGGATACATCTCAAATTCCATAGCCAACTGATAACTACCGTTCATCCAGTGGAAACCATTTTCTGTACGATTTCTCCACTGTGCATTGACTCCTTCCCAACGGCCGTCAATAGTAGGATGAGAAAGCCAAATGATTTCCGGCGTATATTTAAACTGCCTATCAACAAATTTGCGATAATAATATTCCCAAGTACCTGGTTCCAACTCCGGATCGTCAGGTTCAGACTGTGGAGACTCCAAAGAATAGGTGGGATCATCCATAACCTTTTTACAAGCCTCAACAACTTTTCTCCATCTTGATTTGTCATAATTCATATAACACTGGATATCAGTATACTCGGATGATACAGGAGAATCTGTATTAAACAACGGACTGGCAGCCTGAAGACGTAAACGGGCTATACAAGCATAACAAGCTGCACTGGTAGCCATACCCACCTTATTAGGAGTGGCCGCAACATTCGAAGGAAGATCCCTGGCTGCTGTTTCCAATTCGTTACATACCCATTCCACTGACTCTTCAAACGTGTTACGAGGCTGATTGGTCAGCTCTGTATAGTTGTTAGGATCCACAGAATGATCTAAGATAATAACTCCTCCAAAACGTCTGATAAGTTCCTCATAGAAGAATGCGCGTAAAAATCTGACTTGCGCTTTCATCAGAACTTTATCCTCTTCTGATCCCTGCGCTCTATCTATGTTTTCCAAGAACAAATTAGCCTTACGAACTCTCGCATAGGTATTTTTCCAGAAACCGATAGTAGGGATGGAGCCTTCCTCACCATCGCCACCACCGTCATCCGGCGTCCACATACCAAACTGGACTTTGTCCGTCCACAAGGGGGCGTAACCACCGATTCCATCATCTGCAGCACAGTCATATATCACTCCGCGAGCAGTCACATTATAGGCGTTACCATACATTTCAGAGTAGATATCATTCATCACTTTTTTCGCCTCTATCACTGTTGCAAAGGCTTTATCGATATCCATATCATTACTTGCAGGTTTATCCAGATAATCCTGACATGAACATAAGAGCATTGTAAGCCCTAACAATAAATAATTTTTCTTTTTCATTTCATCACTTTTTTAGAATGACACTTTAACTCCGACATTGATCACTTTCATCAAAGGATAGCTGGCATTTGTATTTTCCGGGTCATATACCGGAACTTTATCCCAAGTCACCAAGTTTATTCCATTGACATAAAGACGAGCATCAGTTCCTCTAATGGCTTTCATCCAACTATCAGGAAGTGTATAACCGATCTCTATATTCTTCAAACGGATGTAGTTACCGTTTTTCAACCAGAAGGTACTGCTTCTATTTCCATCGTTACCTGTCGATCCTATCGCAGGGATAAGACGAGGCAAGCTCGCGTCACGATTCTCCGGTGTCCAGCGATCTAACCATTCAACGATAGGTGTACTGTTTTCGTTATTGAACGGCATATTGGCACCGGTTCTGAAATCATAGTTCACATTGGCTGCTCCCTGGAATAGACAGCTAAAGTCAAAGTTCTTGTACTTGAAGCCCATTTTCACACTGTACATTATTTCAGGAACATTGGTAAATCCTATCGGATGCTGGTCATTATCGTCTATGACACCATCACCGTTGATATCCGCATACTTGATATTACCCGGATAAAGAGGTCCGAACTGAGCGGGACTTCTCAAAATTTCTTCTTCCGACTGGAACAATCCTTCAGCGATAAACCCTCTAGCCTGACCTACGCGGTATCCTACCTGCTGCAAGTATGGATAAGCTCTCGGAGTTTCCGGTCTTTCGAGTATTTTATTGCGGGCAAAAGAGAACATACCACCTACAAAATAATCAAAGTTTTTGTTTAACCTTTCGTGCCATGTTCCGTCCAGCTCAATACCTTTATTTTCTACCTTTCCTGCATTGGCTGTAATCGCAGGTCCTCCATAGGTGGCCGGAACAATATCTATATTGGTAAGGATATTGGTTCTTTTTTCATAGAACACATCAGTGGTCCACTCGAAGCGATTATTAAACCAACGGGAGTCAAAGCCGAAATTGAACTTATGAGCGGTTTCCCACGTCAAGCCAGGATTTCCGTTACGGACTTCTTTCAATCCACCGCCGTTTCCTGTTCCGCCTTTATTGATACCGAATTTAGCATCGCCACCGCCACCCCAACGACTTTCGTAGAAGAAGCGTTCGCCACCAATATTATCATTACCTACCATACCATAACTGGCTCTCAGTTTCATGTAATCCAGCACCTTGTTTGATTTGAACCAATCTTCTTCCGTAAATACCCATCCAACGGAAGCGGAAGGAAAGAAACCGAATCTGTTACCCGGAGCAAAGTTCTCGGAACCATTGTAACCGGCGTTCACTTCAGCCAAATATTTGTCTCTGTAACCATAAGTCACACGCCCTACTATTCCTAAACGGCGATAAGCAACTTCCTGATCGCGTACGGTATTCTCTTGTGCATTCATCAATATCAAACCGGAAACGGCATGCTGTTTGTCACTACCAAACGTATTGTTATAGCGGATAGAGGGCTCAATTACGTATCTGGTATTGTAGGAATTAATATTTCCTCCAAATCCTAACGGGCTGCCGATTACCATATGAGGATAGGTTTCAACATTAGGACCAAAAGTAAACATATCATCATTCTTATTATGATTATATGTATATAAATTGTCGAAGTCGAAAGAGAAGTCAACATTTACGCTCAATCCCTTTACCCATTCCGACAAGTCGGCGGAAGCACCCAATGTAGCAGTAATAGCCGATTCTGCTTCCTTAGAATATCCATGAGATACCAAATGGGCAAGCACATTGTGATTAGTTGTAGGAGGAGCTCCCCATGTACCATCAGGATTACGAATAGGTGTCACATTGGGACTGGCTACACGGGCACGTTCAAAAATGGCATTCACGCCAGATGATGGACGACGCTTGTCGCCAATTACACCTGCCAAAGTCAATTTGGCTGAGATGACATTATTCAACTGGAAGTCAAGGTTACTTCTGAAGTTATACTTGGTATAGCTTACATTGGTACTATAATTATCATTGTAAGCACCACGACGGAATATACCTTCCTGCCTCAACACATTAGCAGCCACAAAATATTGCATTTTCTCCGATCCGCCTGTAATGCTGGCATTATACTGTTGCATATAAGCATTTTTCTTCAGCACTTCATCATACCAATTGACATCAGGATACAAGAAAGGATTTCCTCCACCATTCTTATATATATTCAACTGATCCTGCGAATATTTAGGAGATTGACCATTGTTCACCAAAGCTTCATTTGTCAACACGGCCATATCATACGCACCTACCAATTCAGGCATGGAAGAGGGCGATTGCAAACCAAAGTCAACTGAGAAGGAGATGACAGGTTTACCCACCGTACCACGCCTGGTGGTAACAAGTACCACACCATTCGCACCACGTACACCATACACAGCTGTAGCCGAGGCATCTTTCAAGATACTGATATTTTCAATTTCCGAAGATTCCATCATAGCAAGTCCTTCCTTACCACGGTCAATACCATCAATCAAAATGAGTGGGTCTTGCCCAGAACCGAATGTACTGATACCGCGAATATATAAGGTCGCCTGATCTGCACCCGGTTCACCGGAACGTTGTACGGTAATCAAGCCCGGTAATCGTCCGGCTAAGGCATTGGACACATTGGACACCGGACTTTGTTTAAGTTCCTTTACTGAAACCGTTGCAATAGCACCTACCACAGAAGCTTTCTTCTGTTGTCCATATCCTACTACCACTACTTCTTCCAGTTGTGTCTCATCCGGAGACAAGGAAATACGGAAGAAATTATCGCTTGCTTTAACTACCTGCAGATAATCTTGATAACCTATATAAGATACTCTTAATGTATCTCCCGTTCGTACATTATCCAACTTAAATAATCCATCCACATCAGTGATTCCACCATTCATCGTACTGGTAGTTACTCGGACTGTGGCACCAATTAATGGCTGATTACTTTCATCCAACACCAAGCCCTGGATTGATTTGGTCTGCTGTGCATGAACAACGCCAGCTATAAGCAGTAATGCGCTTATGCCCACAAATCGTCCAATTTTTCTTTTTATATTTGTTAGTGCTCCCATAGCTTATTTCTTCTTAAAAATAATTTTCTGACAATTCCAACCACCGGGGGTGATATCCACACGTAATTCATGTTGTCCCTTTGTAAGAGAGAGAGTGACAGGGGTTGACGGTCCATAAGAGTCCCAGTTACCAGTACCTACTCCTCCTATTCCGGTTTTGCCCTCTACTTTTTCACCTCCATCTACCGAAAGCCAGAAGGGTTTGTTTGCCTCGTTAGAATAGAACATAAATGCATCATAATCGCCATCTTCAAGCACATTGATAGTATATGTACACCATACTTCGGGACCATCGTTATTACCGAGTAAACTGGTATAAAGATTCCCATCATTGTTACGTTTGATAGCTCCACCATTGCCGCGGTTTTCATTATTGATAAAGTCCGCAGTCGTTAACTGTAACGTACCAGGTACATTGTTGTAAGTCAAATAATCATATCTGGAGATTTCTTTACCACCGGACATGATTCCAATCTGCACAGGGACAAGCCAATAACCATCTGTTTTAGCATCGTTGTTTACCCAAAGGCGTTTCCCTTGTTGCATAGGCATCGCCAACGTTTCCACTTCAGCCGGCACTTCACTGGTAGTTTTGGTCACTTCAGCTCCATCGTAATATAGTACATAACCGTCGATGCCTGTAATAACCGGATCTTTGTGAATTCGAATATATTCAGTAGTTTTATCCGGAATATTATTACTGTTGATCGGTGGATTCAATCCTACAAAGTCTGCTCCATCATCATATCCGTCAATAGTTACTATAGGTGCATTAGCCAATGTTTCTGCTGCTGCAGAAAAATTTCCGGAATAGTCTATAGCATACACTCTCAATGGTTGAGTTATATCACCCATAATAGAAGCAGAAGTCGTTTCTGCATCTACAGTTGTGGATGAAGTACCCAATTCAATCCTAAACTCTTTCACATCATTATCTTCAGGACTTTTCCATACAGCAAAAGCTGTTTCGTCTCCCATTTTATAGCCAGTCAAATCAATTACCGTACCGGGACTCACATTATCATGCACCCATGGTTTGGCGCTAATGGTAACACCATAAGCAAGTTGGCCATTCTTATTCTCCGTTTTAACCATAAATGTGTACTTCTCATAGTTAGTCAATCCGGTAAAGACAACTTCTGTATCAGTACCTCCTACTACTTGTTCTTGACCTGTGTTCTGGTTAGTCACATGGATTGCTTTCAACGAGTCTGATAAGGCTACATTCCATGTCAATTTGATTTGTCCGTCAGCTCCCTCAGCAGCCAACTTGTCTACATCACTGGGCGGAATAAATTCAAACTGCCCCGGCACATCGGTCACTGGAAACTTGTACTCCTCACAGGCACAGAGCCCGAATACAAAACATACCAGTGTCGCCACTATCCGATAGCGGCACTGTAGCTTCTGAACACACGGAAAACTCCGAACTCGTTCTTTCTCGCATTTGTTTTTTAAAAGGTGTTTTTTCATAATACACTTTTCGTTTTTTTGTGATTTAATAAACGATTTCTCTTGCTATTAATTAATAATTAGGGGCAAAATTAGAGACAACTCATTAATGAATGATATAAAAATCACATAAAAGAACAATTAATATTACATTAATTTGGGATATTCTAATGTATTTAGTATGAACTTCTACAGCCTTAAAGTAATCAATTCACAAAATTGCAAAGATGGCTTATTTAACGCTTGTATTGTTATCAATGTGATAACATCGGATTCTGAAAGTGGAATACTTAATCCATAAAGATATTGTATCAGGAAGCCATTAATAAACACTCTGAAGTAGCCTACATATAAATCATTCTCAACAATGCGCACTATTACTCTAGACAAGGGACTAAGTAAGTGTATAAAAAGAAGAGTAAAATTAAATCCTGATTTCTGCCATCTTATTTACTAAATCTCAATTAGGTTGAAAGATTCCGGAAGTTTTTTTAAGAAATAATTCATTAATATGAAACCTTACAGAACAAAGGAATAATTTCGAAGGGCAATAAAATCCCCTTCATATTTAACCCTGCATTCTTTTATTGAACAACATAGCATTAATAAAAGAAATACAGGGCTAAAAGACTCTTTATATATTAATTATCACTAGTGAGCACTTTAAATTAAACATCGTTCTTTGAAGTCTTCGATAATCATACAGTTATGCATTTTTCGAGCGTAACGATTTGAATTGATTCATTGTATAATGTAAGACTTCCATGCTGACAATCGTACTGGTAACCAATACTAAAGTACATGACATAAACATGCTGAACGAATTGAGCTATGAAAAGAGAAGCTTCTATATCATGGATAAAGGATACGTTGACTTCACCCGTTTGGATAAGCTTCACGCCAGCGATGCTTACTTCGTTACACGCACAAAGAGTAATATGAGATTTCGCAGGACGTATTCGCCGATAAAACAACCGGAATAAAATGTGGTCAGATTGAAATGCTTGAAATGTATAAATCGACCAAAGCATATCCAGACAAACTCAGGCAAATTAAATTCTATAATAAAGAACTGGAGAGAATTTGTCTTCATCACTAACAATATGGAATCCTCAGCAGAGAAAATTGCTTGGTTATACAAGAACCGTTGACGGGTGCAACTATTTTTCAAATGGACAAAGCAACATCTGAGAATATTTTTTTGGGAGGTAGCACAATGAATGCAGTCAAAACGCAAGTGTATTGTGAGATCACAACACACTGTCTGGTTGCCATTGTCATTTACAAATTGAAAGCCAGCCGCCTTTCTTTACGATATTGTACAAATACAAAAACCGTCTTCCAAATGAAACATTTGTAATATAAGCACTTAGCCGCCATAATTACAAAGCACCAAAAAGTTAAATTATAAACAATTAAAAGTCAGCTGGGACTAAGTGCCCAGCAATGACTAATTATATATTTGAGGTTCTTTTGAAGACTTAACCAAATAATCTTCTATATTAATATTAAGATATGCTGTTCTTTCACCGGGAGCAGGATTCGACGGGTGGACATCATCTTTATGAGGATATGCTACAATATCAATCTTTTTCACGTTTTCTCCCAATTTTGGAAACAATAGGCTGACATAGATAGCCTTTCCATTACAATTTTGAATGATCATAAGTTTATCTAGTTTTCCTCCCCCATCATATCCGCGTACCTTATACTTATCTCCTGTTAGCCTATCTACAATAGTGTAACCTTTGCCATAGTTGAGCCATTGCCAATCCCAGTATATGGGTTGCAAAAAAGTAACTTTTGTATCGTTTTCTCTTATTTCTATCGAATGCAAGGAAATATTTGTACCAACAGTCCGGTTATATGGCCATTCGGCTATTTTCAGGCTATCCGTAGGAGCTATATAGGCTACTTTATACAATTTTTGATTTACACTATCTTTACGGAATAAAATTTCTTCAGATAGCGTCTTATTCACGCTGTCTCTCATGGCTTCCAATTCATACAAACTCATAGTTCTCAATGCAGAATTTTGACCAAAAACAATCAATGGGAACATAACAATACATAGGGCAAGTGTGTATTTTTTCATGATATAATTTATTTAGGGTACTTCTAAAAAACATTTCATTCTTTCTTTATTGATCCTTTGCACCAATCCGAAGTGCATTAAAACTCAATGAAGAATCATATTAAAGTTCAAAATATTACTCAGATAAATAATTTTTCTATCTGAAATACAGATCTATCTATTTTATTATTTCAATATATCGAATTAAAGTTGAGCTCTTAACAGATCACATAAAATTCTTATTTATTAACCACAAAGTTCCTTATCTGACATTCCGTACCCAATGAACGGGGATTCTTGTCGGACGAGATACGCAGGCGCAAGGTATGCTCAGTATCCTCCAACTCTGTCTCTAACATGTATACCCATGGAATATACAAGGCTGAGCTCCATGCCGTATAAGTATCCAGTTTCTTGAACGGAGCATTATCCACACTATATTCCAGTATGCCTGCCGACGGTCCGCAGACACAAAAAATCCCGATAGCCCTTCCTTTGAAAGAGAGTGTCAACCGATCACCCGGACGTGCAGCTTCCAACATAGGAACATGCACAAATCCTTTCCGCTTTTCATATTTGTTATCCGGATTCCAATCGTCTGTAATCTTCCATCCACGACCGATACGCGCACGACTGAGAGGGATGAAATGCCCTTTGGTATAACTGTATGGATCAAGTTGCGCAGCAGGAATCTCATGCGGTCGGCGTATACTTTCAGCATTTATTTCTCGCTGCATCTCATCCAGCAGATTACTAATGGCAGCAGTATAAACAGATTGCCCATAAGGATGGGGATGTGCGTATCCAAACTCTTTCCAAGTAAACTGTCCGTCCTGCAACCGTTCTGAAATCTCTTGTGCCAGGTTGACTGACGACACCCGATAATGATTGGCTACCCGCTCGTGATTTAGAATAGCATCCGGCATCTGCCGTCTGGCGATGATAGGCAGGAAACCGTCCGTTGCAAAATGAGTCAGCACAATATCGGTTTCCGGATTAACTTCCAAAGCATGACGGATTTCCCCCTCCACTCCCCGTACCTGCTCCTCGGGCGTAAAACCATTTGTCATATCGTTTGCAGATCCATCAATGAACAGCAAATCTATTTTACCTTTCGACAATACATCGTTATCCAACCGGAAAGCTCCGGGTGTACTTCCTGTAGAACTGATACCGGCTTCTACAAACTCAAAAGTTGTAAAAGGGAAACGCTGTTGCAACTGTTGTTCCATCATGTCTTTCCACCCCACCATCTCTGTGATGGATCCACCGATAAAAGCTACCCTTCCCCGACGTTCCCGTTCAAACTTAATGAACGAGTTGTTCAGACTGCCACGAATGGTGTAGTGCTGGAACTTCTTATGTTCAGGCTGTTGGCGCATAATAAAATCGACTATAGGTTGAGGATCTTCAAGACTATGCGGATGGTGGTCGCATCCCGGTTTTATTATCAATTCCACATTTCCACCCAATGCCAGGTAACGTTTACGCATCACCATCATGTTCTCCTCAATCGGTACACTCCGGTCGCTGTCTCCACAAACACTGATAATGGGCACACCCGCTTTGGCCAACGGTTCCAGATTGTCTACGGGATTGCCGTCAAAACGATCAATGGTTTCTTCTGTCAGATTCCATTCTTTCAACAAAGTTTTCCATGCTGCCTTATGCAACCTCTTCAGGCAAGTGAACACATCAGTAAGTGGTGCATCAAGATAAAGGCAAGCAACGTCATCCGGGTTTCGAGAAGCCCAAATGACAGAATAGAGTCCTCCGCGGCTAAACCCTTCCATTACTACTTTAGAAGAAAGCCCGTAATTCTCCACCATTTCCTTGTAGAAACGGTTACCCAATTCAATAGCCCACGGACTGGCATAATCATTTGTAACATCCAGATAAGCCACGTGGAAACCTCTTTCCAACAGGGCTTTATCCACAGCAGGAAACGCATCGAAGAAAGCCGGACGCCATATCCATGGATTACCGGCAGCAGCTTTTTGAGGCACAACAACAATAGCGTCCCGTCCCTGGAATTTAAAATCATAACGGTCTCCTTCATGCCATTTGCTTTTAGAAATACCGTTTTCTATTTTCCCTTGAACGGGAGTTGAGTAAAAGGATATTGCCAGCACCCAAAGCAGGCAAAAGAAATAAGGAAAACTTTTTATGTTCATAGTATTCTCATATACAGGTTATTAAAGAGAAAACCGAAGGAAGAAATTATTTCTTCCAGCTTACTGTATGGAAAGAGTGAGGTGGCAGAGTCAATGTAACTTTCTGTCCCCCTAATTCAATGCTCATCGTCTCTTCTGTATCAGTCACATTGGCAACAATCACACTGACCGTACCATCCGGATTTACGAAAGCCAACATATTTTTATCTGACGGTGTTTCCAATCTATAAGCACCTGTCTGCACAAAATGCCCTAAATGCTTCATCAGATAAAATTCCGGATTGTACTTCACGGTTTGTTGCTTCTTGTCAATGGATACCATAGAATTCTGATTCCATCCCCAAGGACTGATGCCCGGAGTAGGAAGAATCATATTCCAATAATGATAAGAATTGATGCCATTGCTGAAATAGTGCTTCATCAGGTTCCATGTATATTCAGCATAATCCCATGAATTTGCTCCGTTACCACATTCAGTCTCGGTTTGCATCAAGTTCAGATTAGGATATTCACGATGGATAGTCGGAATAGCTTTCTTACCATCCCACTGGAAACCAACGCCTTTAATGTACTTAGCTGCCTGTTCATCCCGCAAAGCAGTGCGCACATAATCCGGATTGGACGTATTGATAGTTCCAAAATAAATATCAGTTTTGATACTTTCCCGCTCGAAAGTCGGTCCTAGATAATGCCCCAAGAAAAAAGTCAGATCTTCCGTGCGCCATTTACAACTGGGAAAGACCTGGTTGGAACAAGGCTCATTCTGGACATGAATACATTCCAGTGGCAATCCTTCGGCTTCATAAGCTTTGATAAAACGTGCAAAGTAATCGGCATACGTTTTCAGATATCCTTCCTCCATCCGAAAACCTGTACTGAACTCTGCTATAGCCTCGCACGGAAGTAATCCATTCACGTCTTTCTCTCCGGACGGACGAACCGCAGAAGCATAATGATTATTCGTCTTCATCCAAGCCGGAGGACACCAGGGAGAAGCCCAAATACGCAAGTCAGGATTTATCTGACGGGCAGCTTTAATATAAGGAATCAGAATATACCTGTCACGGTCGATATTGAAATTCACCAGGTTAAAGTCTCCTGCAACATCCGCAGAAGAGTAGAAACTCATGGCAAAGTCATTGGCCCCCATCGGAAGACGGCAATAGTTAAAGCAAGCTCCATCTTTGCTGAAGATAGCTTGAAGAACAGCTTCACGATCTTCAGCCGACAAAGCATTCAGCGCATCCCACCCCATTTCATTGAAGCAGCCGCCTATACCCGTAATCAACTGTAAGCGTTGAGTCGGGTCAAGCACGATCTCTGCTCCGGTAGTTGCACGTTCCGGCTTTACCTTTTGTTTCACCCACGGAGAAGTCTGAGTGGTAGTATACCACTCGACTTTCTGCGCTGAAACAGTTCCACTCAACAGGAACAATAAAATCAGACTTATTAACCTCATAATCTATCTCATTTTCTTTGTTTCACCATCTGGATAGTTCCATCTTCATTGTAATAAAGTTTATCCACACAAATAGAACGTAGCCAATCATGATTGGATAAAGCACTGTTGTGATAAAATGCAAACCACTGACCTTTATATTCTACGATAGAGCCATGATTGGTATAGCTATCGGTAGGCTCCATATAGATACCCATAGATTTCCAAGGACCGAGCGGGTTATCACTGATAGCATAACGCATACGGTTGTCACCTTTCACGCCATCGTTCCAATTTTCATCGTGGTTATCGGAATAAGAGAGATAGTATTTTCCATTATATTTATGAACCCATGTAGCTTCGTGGAAGTCTTCCAGACCTTCCATTTCCTTCATTTCTCCATCCAGTTCCACCATATTATCTTTCAGCTTGCCGCCTTTACAAATCTGGCCGCCACCGTTATAGATATAAGCCTGACCGTCATCATCCACAAATACACAAGGGTCAATCAACGGGTCCATTCCTTCAATATATCCCTGCACAGTAAAGTTAGCAGCCGGTTCCTTGCTGGTAGCTACACCGATCTTCCAACTATTATTCCATTTCGTGTCACTGGGATGCGGGAAATAGAAATAGTACGTACCATCTTTGTAAGCACAGTCGGGAGCCCACATAAATCCGCCTTCTTTGCGCCCCCAGGGAACTTGTGATGAATTCAAAATTTCACCATGATCTGTCCAATTCACCATATCATCTGTAGAGAATACATGGTAACGGTCCATCAAATCGCAACCACGCGGAGGATCGATATCATGAGAAGCATATACATACAAACGTCCATCCGCCCATACATGTGCCGAAGGATCGGCTGTGTACATATGCGTGATAAATGGATTGGGAGCCATACTGTCAATACCGGCTGTTTCTTCTTTAGCCGAATTGCTTTTAGGGGACTGACAAGAGAACATAGCTCCTACCAGAAATAATGCAAAAATAGAATAAAAATGTTTTTTCATAAGTAATGCGTTTTATATTAGTAATTAATAGCAACCGTTGCTATTGATAATCGATTGTAGCTTTATAAGTTTTCCCTTTCTTCAACTGAATAGTACGATCATACGTCTGACCGGCTTTCATTCTTATTTTCCGGTCTTTCGCTGAATACAAGGTTACAGACACCTTATTTTGTGAAAGATTCCATGAAAGATGTTCGATGGTAACTCCGCAACGAGTCTTTATTCCGCTGATACAACCTTGCCGGATACCATCCACCAAAGCCGGCAATAAATCAATACCTTCTTCATTGGAGCCAACCAACATTTCTATCAGTACACCGGGTACGGAATGACAAACATCAGTACAGAAAGTACCATAGTTCGGATAATGTGCGGTAGACAAACTGTTATAATAGAAATCCTTCTGAGTAAGCGTCATCATTTTCTTCTTTAGCGAAGAGGCATCATGCAGTCCGGCAGCAATCAAGGCAGCGTGAAGATAGCCGTGACCGGCATTCTCGTAATTGTATTGATCACGCATTTGCAGCGCCCTGTGAGCAGCCTTGTAAAGTTCCGGTGTCTTATCTTCCGAGAATTCCCGATAGGGCCATACCATCATCAAATGACTGGAATGACGATGATTATAGCTCTCCTCAAGTCCCGGCCAGCCCCACTCTTTGATGGCACCATCCTTATTAATCCGATAGGGAGGCAATTCATTCAATAAGCGTTGCCAACGGACTTTACCACCATTTATACCCTGTTCTTCACCCAATAAATCGCATACCTTAACCAATGTAGACAGCAGGAAACGGGCTCCGGAGAGATCAAAAGCGGAATTATTAAGCAAAGATACCCGCAAATTGGACGGCTGGTTTTCCGGTGAAACAGATCCTGCAATAATGTAGTATCCTTCCTCATCCTTGTACTTCAGGAAATCTTCATAGAAATCTCCCATACACTTCAGCAAAGGGAACAAACGATTTTTCAGGAACTCTTGATCTTCCGTTATCAAATAGTGTTCCCAGAAAGGATAAAGTAACCAGGCTTCTTCACCTGTCGCATAATGGTAAGGGTAGAAATCATTGATAGAGGCCATCAGTCCTGAAGAAAGTCCGGGTGTGTTTCCACAGGCCAACATACCCCGACAACCCAATAGTTTGGCAGCATTGGTTTCAAAATCTTTCCGCCACACCTCATTCAGATGGAAATAGCCTTCCATCACTTCAGGCATGGCACCCGTATTGCCACCACTGACTTGCAGATTCAGATTGGCATCCAAATGATAGTAACCACCCCATCCGGCATTACAGTCACCAGTCCAGATTCCTAACAAATCAGGAGGAGTCAGTTCGTTTCCAGAAGATAGGAAATGATACCTTCCGGCATCAAAGATACGCTCCCACAAAGCCAGTACAGGCTGGTTGATATTCTTTTGCTTCTCCAACAGCTCTTCGTTAGATAGTGAACGTTCCTGAGGAGTCGCACCCAAATCAATCCGCACCCGGTTATAGATAGAGGTGTGGAGAGCTTTATGAGCTTTCAATAATCCATTATAATTGGCACGAACCGCATCAAGCTCTTTTTTCAGAAATCCTTTACTCCATTCAGCCTCGCAATTCTCCGGATACTTTTGAGTTCGGGACAGCAAAAGAATTTTCGAGGCATCCTTTATGTATAAGGTATCGTTACGCAAAAAAGAAGAGCCCCCTTTCTGTTTCACGCGAATACCTCCTTCATAGCCTATAGTATCCATAGGTGCGGCATAGTTCACACGGATATTCAGATAGTCTTTCGTATGCAGACATTTTGTTTTCAGTCCTTTCGGGAAATTCATCTCTGCGGGCATTTGCAAACTGATGGTACAATTCAGTTTACCAGCAGAAGGTGCCTGTAGTTCGAAGACTGCAACATCGGCATCTCTTGAAACAAACGCCCGACGCTTCCATGCTCCACGTTCATCACTCCACCGGACAGTAATTTCACCGGTTTCATAATTACAAATACGGCGATAATCTCTTACCGCTCCGGAAGCATCCATATCTATTTTAAGTGCAAAGCCCGGATGTCTTCCACCCTCTCCCCCGTCTTGCCAATGCGAGGTACGGACAGCCAAATCATTCGCTTCTTTAAACTTCCCGGTTGCGCAGTATTTCTTTATCAAATCGAGCGTATCACGGGGAACCTCCGCAAACGTACGTGGGTTCTGCCGTGGAAAGTTGAAAGAGCGATCATTGAATACCACCGTTTCATGCAAAGGATTTCCAAAAACCATGATTCCCATCTTACCGTTACCTGCCAGCAGAGCTTCTTGCCACTTCGCATAAGTTTCAGGAAAATGAATGGAATATCCTTGACGTACAGCCGGCTGAGCGCATACTCCCAGCGATGCTATACCGATTAATATGGAGTATAGTATCTTTTTGTTCCACATAACGACCTTATTTATTTCAGTGTGAGTAATCTGCTACGCTTTAAATTATACCCTTCAGCAGAAATGGCGACTTTCTCCCGGGATACATATTCCACCGTTACCGTTCTCTTCTCTCCCGGTAACAGGTTAAAATAGCCGTCGGAAGCATAAGCCGGCAAAATACGCTTATCTGTATCCGCCTCACGGACATTGAGTTTCAGAGCGAGGGCAGGCATTGCTCCGGTGTTCTGTAATTCTAGTTGTATCTGACTCTCCTTTTGCTGGATTAGTTTACAGTTTATGGAGGCTTCTTCCAAAGCATTGAATCCCTGAAAATTACCCTCACCGTTATCTTGCCAATAATCATTGATCGAAATAACCTTGCCACGCTTATCCTGAAGTATCAAGCGTTCCATATATACTCCGGATGCAGAAATTGGTTTATCTTGTACGAAGCACTCGGTCAATCCATTAGCCAATACATTCAGCTTGGAAGTGCGTTTAAACAATGACTTACCTTCAAGGGAATAAACTTCATATATAACTTTAGCCCCCTTTATCTCTTTCAAAGAAGTATTGACAACCACTACTTTCTGATCATCCAGATTCTTCTGGATATGAATCGGCTCACACGCCTTACGGCATCCATAGAAAGAACCGAAAGTTTCATAATCCCAGGAATAAATCTGCCAAACCATACTGGGCCAAGCCGGGTGACTCATCCACAACAACAGCCCACTTGTGCTATTCCACATTTTACTGTTCCAAGCTTCCATCATGGCACGGTGACTGTCGTAATTGACAATCTGTGCTTTCCGGCTAAAATCTTTCAGGTCCGTCGGCTTTCCATATTTCTGGTCTATCGCCTCCATAAATTCTCTTTGCCCACCATGTAAATCATGGTAATACCACACATCACTGATGGGCCAGGCATCTTTCACATCCATCATAGCCAGGATGGATTCTTCCGTAGGAATGGAAGTTGAACCTTGTTCAGTATTGAACCCATGTGCCCGATCGCGATAGTAATCCACCGGATTCTTATGATAGTTCCATGGTCCGCTTGGTCTCAGGTTGCAATGGGTAGAATTCGGACTGTAATAACGGGTACCGTCTTTCTCGGCAATCATCTTTGCCAGATGTTCTTCGATATAAGCAGGCGCAAAGCCCTCATTCCGGGGATTCCAAACAGCAATGGAAGGATGGTTACGGAAACGTACCACTACATCTTCTGCATTCCGCAAGAATAGGTTATCATCATTTACCGGCATATTGTAGCCTTGCGTACTCAGCCAGAAGTCATTGAAAACCAGCATACCATATTCATCACACAATTCATAGAAGCTCTCTTCCGTACTCTCGCCCGTCCAGTTGCGGATCATATTAAAGTTCGCTTCCTTGTGCAACCGGAAATAAGGTTCAAGATGTTCACGCGAAACGCGCTTCATGGCATCATCCATTCCCCAGTTTCCTCCTTTACAGAAGATACGCTTGCCGTTGACTTTTATCACCATATAATGCTGCATGGCTTTGTCGGGTGCCGGCACAAGAATATCAGAAGAAACATTCTTTTTCAGACGAGGCATACACATGCCTCCTTCTATATACTTGCGGTTTATATTATCAAAGATAGGTTCGCCCTGCTCCATAACCGTCGGACGATATTCCACCCGGCGGATAGAGTCATCGGGGAAACAAACTGCCAATTCATAAGAAATCTCACGGACTCCGAAACGAACTTTCTTAGAATCAGAGGATACGCCTTTTTCCGCTACAACCACATCCATCGTATAAAGCTCCTGACGACCGTAATTATTTGGCCACCACAAACGAGGAGATTTCAGTTCCAATGCCTTGTGAGTATCCGGAGTAAAGACAACCGTTTTCCGCTCCTTCGGTGCAAGGTTTACTTCCTGAGTCACCTTTTTTCCTTCAAGATTCAGGTCAACGGATACTTGTCTGGCTATCGGTTGCAGGTTCTCCACTTCCGTACGTACGGTAACTTCAGCGACCGTAGTATCCGGTAATGCCAGATGAGTAACTACCTGCGTATCATGCAAACGGATACCGTTCGTGAAACGTAAATGTACATCCTGCCAGATTCCTATATTCCGGTCACGGATACCCGGCACCCAGTCCCAACCCTCTGAAGAAATAAAGGTAGGCCCGTCCAGGCACAATTGTCCGCCATTCATACCGTTTCCGGCGGATGGAGATTGTTCGTGAGGAATTCCCGGGTTAGGCGGTGGAAGAATACGAACAACCAACGTATTCTTGCCATCCACCAAATGATCCGTTGCGTTAAACTCACCCCGGATAAAAGCACCTTTCATTGTACCCAGGCATACATCGTTCAGCCATATCTCGGCTTGATAATTGATACCTTTGAAAACCAGCCAGGCTTCCCGGCCTTCTGTAGGAACAGGTGAATTGAATTCCAAACGATACCACCAATCCATCCTGCACAGAGTGTCGGGAATTGCCAGATTATTCAGTCCATAATAAGGATCGGGATACACCCCCTGATCCACTAAAGTAGTCAATACAGTACCCGGGACGGTTGCATTATACCATCCATTTTTGCCATCTGTCAGTTTCCAGCCCCGGTTCAACAGGTAATCACTCTCACCAACCTTCTCTACCACCGCTTCCACCGGTGTCTGCGCTTTCGGGGTGGGCATCATGATTTGCGCTTTCGACTTCGGTAACGTCTCTTTCGGCTGAGGATGAGTCAATCCCCAATTCGCCACATTCTGCGCTACTAATGAAGTAGCACAACCCAATAAGAGACAAAATATCCACTGAAATTTGGCATTCCGTTCCATACTTATTTATTTTTCCGGGTGAGACATTGGATAATTATCTTTCTGTAATACCGAAACCACTTTCTGCAAACGAATATCAGCAGAAGAAGCACCTACCATGATCGTATAATCACCGGAAGGATAGACAAACTTACCTTTCGCTTCGTCCCAATAACGTAGCAGGTCTTTACGTAATTTCAAAGTCACTTTCTTGTTTTCACCACTCTTCAATGCGACACGCTCAAAACCTTTCAGCTCTTTGATAGGCATTACTTCATCCCGCTCAGGTAATTTCACGTATACTTGAGCAACCTCATCACCTGCATATTTACCTGCATTCTTCAGTTGGAAGGAAACATTTATTTCCTCTTCACCATCTGCCACTTGCAGGTTGGAATACTTGAATGTGGTATAACTTAAACCATAACCGAAAGGATACAGGACATCCCCTTTGAAGTATTTATAAGTACGTCCCTTAGTTATATCATAATCATCGAACGGAGGGAGTTCATCCAGACTTCTGTAATAGGTCAAGGGCAGACGGCCACCCGGATTATAATCACCGAACAGGACTTCCGCTACAGCTTTACCTCCGCTTTCACCGGGATACCAAGCATTTACAATAGCTGGAACATGTTCATCCATCCAGTTGACAGCCAACGAACTGCCGGCAACCAATACAACAACGATATTCGGATTTACTTTGTAAATTTCCTGCAAGAACTCCATCTGGTCTGCCGGAAGCTGAATATCATATCTATCTTGTCCTTCACGTTCTATCGACTTATTGATTCCTAATACGGCAACTACCGTCTCACACTCGCGCACCGCTTTTCCTGCTTCACCATACAAATCCAAGCGAGTGACTTTGCCAACCTGGGGAACCCGCCATTGCAGTCTCGCTACAGCATAATCACGATTGTCATAGTACTCTGCTTTCAACTGGTAATCTTTTCCGGCTTCCAGATAAATAGTAGCGGTATCAGTCCGGACAGCATGTCCCCGCCATGCATCAATCAGCATTTTTCCATCAATGCTCAAGCGACAACCATCATCCGATGTGAAACTAAGTGTATATTGTCCGGTAACCGTAGGACGCAATTTTCCCGTCCAGCGAACTGACAAAGGAGATTTAGGTAAGAAAGGATCGGGTGCCTGGTTGGCTGGCTCAAAGTTAATCCATTCTTCTTTGCGCACTTTCGGAGTCCCCTGTAACTTGGTATTGTCAAAATACTCGGCCTTCAATCCTTCCGGGAAATTGACTCCCTGTATGAGTTCCATACCGTCTACAGCTGATTTCCAAGGAGCATATACCACTTTCACACCATCGCCTACTCTATCTTTGATACCCTGCAACACTGAGATCGGAGCAATCACTGGCGAACCACTATAATCTCCAAACTCACAATTACCGGCATTGATGCCTACCACAGCTATTGATTTCACCTTTTTGGCATTAAGCGGCAACATTTTCTTCTGATTCTTAAGCAATACAATACATTCACGTGCTGCATTCAAAGCTACTTCCTGATGCTTTGCCGACCCTATCACAGCCGGAGATATTTTCGTATAAGGATTCTTTTCTCCGCTATCGAACAACCCCAACTGCATACGTGCCCGTAACACACGATAGGCAGCCGAATCTATATCAGCATTCGTAACCATATATTGACGGTAAGCACTCAACAAAGGCTCATCAAATACATCATCACCACATTCCAAGTCTAAGCCTGCTTTTATGGAAAGGGTAGCCGCAGCCTCTTTAGTCTTCACATATTTATGTGCATTCACCAACAAGGAAGGTCCACCGCAATCGGAAACCACATATCCTTTGAATCCCCAGTCCTCACGAAGTACTTTCGTCAATAACCAGGCGTTCAAGGTACAAGGCACATCATTCAGCGCATTATACGCTGACATGATGGAAGCTGATTTACCATCCTTCACGCACGCTTCAAAAGCCGGAAGGTAATATTCACGTAACTGTTTTTCTGAAATCTGCGGATTACATACAAAACGATTATGTTCTTCATTATTGGCTGCGAAATGCTTAGGAGTCGACACAATCTTCAGATAACGGTCATCATCGCCTTGCAGGCCTTTCACAAAAGCAGTACCCATGACACCACTTAAATAGGGGTCTTCTCCGTAAGTTTCCGGAGTACGTCCCCAGCGTGGGTCACGCGCCATATTCACTGTAGGAGACCAGAAGGTCAACAAGTCACTAAACTGATTTTTTTGTTCCCGTCCTTGCTCCAGCTCATTCCAACGGGCACGGGCCTCATCAGAAATAACCGTAGCTACCTGCAATTGCAATTCCGGGTTCCAGGTTGCCGCCAGTCCGATAGCCTGCGGGAAAACGGTAAAGCGTCCCGGACGAACCACTCCGTGAAGCGCTTCGTTACCGTGGTAATATTTGGGAATATCCAAACGGGGAATACCCGGAGAGGTTGCACGCAACAGGCTGATTTTTTCTTCAACCGTCAAGCGTGATAATAGATCCATGATGCGCTCATGCATCGGCGCTTTCTCATCTTTATATAGCTCTTGAGCCTGTGCCACTCCGGCACAGGCAATTAGAGCGAATAATCCTGTAAATACAATCTTTTTTAGTGTTCTCATGGTTTTTCCTATTGACTTATTATACCTTATTGTTTTTCTGCAGATGGAGGTACTGCATCGCCTGCGCTACCCCATGTTTTATTAGGCCTGCTGCCCATCACCAATACCAATTTTCCACCTTCTTTTATGTCGTCATGACTAAACCAGGGTTTATTCCATTCTTTTCCGTTCAATGTTGCAGACTGAATGTATTTGTTTTCATCCGATGCACCTTGTGCCTCTATCTCAAATACCTTTCCATTGCTCAACATTACCTTAGCCTTAGTAAACAAAGGGCTGCCGATGTTATAAGACGGAGAACCCGGAGTTACCGGATAGAAACCTAAAGAAGAGAAAACTACAAATGCTGACATACCGCCACCGTCTTCATCACCCGGTAATCCCATCAAGTCATTACGGAACCAAGTCTTCAGCAACTGACGAATACGTTTCTGTGCCTTCCAAGGCTGACCCGCATAATTATACAGATAAGGAATATGCAGAGAGGGTTCATTGGCCATTGAGAATTGTCCCACATTTCCGGTATGGTCCGGTATCTGTGCATAGAAAGCATATTTACCACGTCCCAACGGTTCACGGAAGGTCTGATCCAAGTTCGCAATAAACTGTTGGTTACCTCCCATCAGATCAATCAGATCAGCTACATTGTGAGGAACATCCCAACGATAAACCCAACCATTATTCTCACCATAATATTCACGTGCACCCATACCTCCGGAGAAACGATAATCGAATGGTTCGATCCATTTACCATTCTTATCCTTCGGATGGAAGAAAGCTGTTTCTGCATTATACACATTACGGTAATTATGAGCACATTGTAGATAATGAGCAGCATCTTCTTTTTTTCCCAACATATCGGCTATGCGCGACAAACACCACTGGTCATAGGAAGTTCCCAACGTTACTGCAATTGGCTGACGCTTTTCGAAATGATGTACATTCGGGTCTGTTTCTTTTTCTCCTTCCTGAAGTGCAGGGATATATCCGTTCTTCTTATAGAAATCATCAATCCAACCGGCAGCAGCACCCGACCACGGAGCCAATGTTTTTTCTTCAATACCTTTACGGCAAGCTTCATAGGCTTTAGCCAAATCGAATTGTAAGCCTTTAGCAGCCGCATCCGCTACGGTTGCCACAGCATGATTAGAGTTCATACGACGAGAGTCACCTGTAATCTCAGGAAAAGTAGGCATCCACATATCTCCCATCTGTTCCGCCATGCGCAAATAAGAGTCAATCACATTCTTTTCTGTTCCTTCATCAATCAAAAGACGCAAAGGATGGGCAGCACGGTAAGTATCCCAAATCCAATCGTCTGTGTAGAACGGCTCACCATTATCTTCGTGTATCTTTCCGTCGAATGCACTGAAATAACGACCGCCTTCGCTGATACAAACCGGACGTTCGAATACACGGTAAAGCGATGTATAAAGAACCTGTTTATCTGTCTCACTGCCACCTTCTACCTGAATATCGCTCAATGCTTTATCCCAGATCTGACGTCCCTTTTCTGCTAAAGCCTGCAGATTATAATCAGGCAATTCACGTTGCAGGTTTTTCTTGGCTTGTTCTTCACTTATAAATGAAATTCCATAGCGCAAGTTGACTGTTTTTGTTCCGTCTGCAAAGTGCATTACAGCACAGGCATTACGCCCTTCTGCTTCTTTCTTGTCTGCATCTATTTTACCATCAGCCAGAATACCTGTTTCTATAGGGGTAACGTCCGATTCTATATACAGGTAAACCCGCGTATTATTCTCCAGTTGTTGATAACCGCTCACAAAACCGTCACCTGCCTTGATAGCACCGTTACGCGAATTGATCATCATGTATACAGGCTTATCCTGCTGACTATAATCTATCTGATAAAGAGCCGACTGATGAGAAGGTGCATACTTCACTTTGATTTCCTCGTCATCGAGAATCACCTCATAATAATAAGGTTTCAACTTCTCATCATCATAGCTATAAGCTATAACCGGACGAAGTTTATCTCCCTGATACGGACTCAGATTGAAAGCAGAACTACCACGATGACTAGTCACAATCAAAGGAAGACCTTTCAACTGATCTGTTGTATAATCCGCCCGTTCGGGATAGACACGAAGCATACTATTCGGCAGGTGAATAGTCGGGAAAGTAGGCACCAGCAAGTGACTGATATTTCCCATGTAAGGATTCACATAGTCCACCGGGCTTTTCACGGCGGCTACTTGGTTCTGTACTCCACTACAAGCGCCCAACATGGAAACTAAAGCTACAGAAGCCAGGCAATGTGTAATTTTCATAATATAACAGTTTTAGTTTATATTTATTCTCGAAGGCAAATGTAAGCCTCAGCGCTTTCCCTTTCAATTAAAAAAGACTTAATCGCTAATTAAATTTGAATAAAGTGGCTAATTTGTCTACTATTTAATCATCTTTTCAATCAATTCTACTAATTTCTTCGGGTTTTCAGGAGTAATCGGATAATGCCCACGTCCTGTATCAATGATTACTGTCATCTTGCCTGCATAGCGTTTTTTAGCTTCACTAGTCTGAGTCTTCAAATTAGGATCAAGACTTCCGCAAGCGTGCAGAATAGGAACCTTCGCCTCGGCAAGCGGTTTCAGATTATCCAATGGCTGAATCTTCGCTAAAGAAGAACGCAAAATAGGATTTTCCCCATAGATTCCGGCTATCTTATCAGGGTTCTCAATAGCCCAAGCATAAACTTCCCCTGTCGCACCTCCACGACCAGCTACAACCGGATGTGCTGCAAATCCCTTACTCACAAGATAATTGTATGCAATGCTCCACTGGTCAAATAAAGGACCATCAGCATTATAAGCAATGGGAGCAACCACTATGTGAAAACCACGTGCAAGCAATCCCAAATCTACAGCAGAATTACCATCCGGCTGATCGCAACGGAAAATCCAAGGATTTCCGGCAGCAGGTTTCTCAGGAGCGATAACCGTAACCAGTCCTTCCACACCTTCCAATGAGAACATATATTTATTATAATTACCTGTAAAATAAGGTCCCCATGAGGTAATCCAGAGTTTATCATATTCAGCATACGAATAAATAGGATCTGTACTGTAGAAATTACTTTTTTTGTATTTATCGGGCAGAAATGCAGGCTTCTCAGCCGGTTTTTCCTTATAAGCCTGTTCGACAAAATCCGCAATAATATTCGGATCCTGCAAGCTGTGCGGATGATGTGCCGTACCGTCTTTGATCAAAACCGACATACGCCCACCATTACCTTGATAAACACCTTGAATGGCATAAGTATTATTGAGTATAGGGTCGATGCTACCACAGATATTCAAGATAGGGACATCCTGTCTGGCAAGTTTATCCATTCCCATCAAACTTTTTTGTGAAAGTCCGGGATTATCGGCACAAATAGCCAAAACTTTATCAGGATGTTCTGTCCCCCAAGTAAAAGAATTGGCTCCGCCGCGACTCATACCAATAAACGCAGGTTTAGGAAAAAAGCCGTGCTCATTCACCAGAAAATTATACCATACTTCCCATGTCTGATCAGGATCGGTAGTGATGTAAACAATATGAAAGCCACGCTTCAATAACTCAATTTCCGCTTGTGGCTGATGATCCCAATAGCAACCACGCCATGACCATGGATTACCTTCAGCAGCCTGTTTCGGAACAACTACAATGCATCTACGCATTCCTTTTTCCGGACCCGCAACACCTGCTCCTTCACGTTGTGTTGCCTTGATAGGTTTGATTTGGAATGTTGTTTCACTCATTACAAAATCGTAGCGGTCGAAGCCGTGCCAATCCGTCTTCTCACCGGTAAAAGACTGAGCCCTTACGGACATCGCTACAAGAGAAAAAAGGAAGAGAAAAAATAAGTTCTTCATCGTATTATTCATTAAATTCAAGTTAATCAATTGAGTCTGACAGACTTTCATTGTATAGCATAGGGCAATACCCTATGCTACATTTTTATCCAGCCAATCTAACTTCTATTTGTTTCCGCGGGTCTGCTTTACGACCTGTATGGTTCCATCCGAATTATAAAACAACTTATCTACACAAACCGAACGTAGATTTCCCTGTCCTGAAAAATCAGAAGTGTGATAGAAGGCATACCATTGACCTTTATACTTTACAATAGAACCATGACTGGTGTCACAAGTGGTCGGTTCCAGATAAATCCCCTCATACTTCCATGGACCTAACGGAGAATCACTTGTTGCATACCTCAAACGATTGGCCCCCGGGTTATTATCCGCATACGATAGATAGTACTTACCATTGTATTTATGTATCCAGGTCGCTTCATGGAAATCACTCAAGCCGGTCATCGGTTTAACCTCTCCGTCCAGTTTCGTCCAGTCATCTTTCCGTAACTTACCACCATAGCATTTACCTCCACCTCCATTATAAATGTAAGGTTGCCCATCCTCATCTATAAATACGCAAGGGTCAATTTCCGGAGGCATACCCTCGATATAACCTCTTACACGGAATTCCTTATCCGGATACTTACTGGTAGCTACTCCCACCCGCCAGGTACTATTCCAATTAGCAGCATTGGCCGGGTGCGGGAAGTAGAAATAATAGGTTTGATTCTCCGGATTATAAGCACAATCGGGAGCCCACATGAAGCCATCACACCCCCAACCATTATGTTTTCGCACTGTGGCTGCATTCATTATCTCCCCATGATCGGTCCAATTCACCATATCTTCCGTAGAAAAAACATGATAGCGATCCATGCGGTCGCATCCAAGTGCAGGCTCCATATCATGCGAAGCATACACATAAAGTACTTCTTTCCCATCAATGTTCCATACATGCGCAGAAGCATCAGCTGTGTAAAGAGGTCCTTTTATCCAACTATTGTACATCGGTGACTCCCACTCTACAAACAGGGGATTACTCATTGCTTCCGTAACAGGGTAAGTGAAAGAATTAGAAATATCTTCCAACTCACCTGTACGCGTTAAAACGAACTTATCGATGTTTCCCGGTGTATTGGCACAATACTTCTGTACATGTTTCCCTTTAGTCAGCTGGATTCCATTAGCTTTCACTTTATGGCTAAAATCCGTCCATCCCCCAAGAGGCATATCTATACTGCGGCTTGCACCCCGACCATCTACCTCAAAGTAAAAACTTCCCTCCGATCCGTCCCCTTTCACGCAGAATGTTTCAATGGCATAGGCACCATCCTCATCTACCTCAATCGTATAACACATCCATTCACCTGGCTGTACATCACCGATATAATAACCTCCGGAAGCTTTACTTTCTGCACGCACATCAACGGCGTGGGAACCTCTGTACCCCGTATCAGCCAGTTTAGAGTCGCTCTCATAATAGGCCACATTCTGTGCTCCCTCATCAAAGTCTTCCGCTTCTACAGTGCCGGGCACGCGGTGCGGACCTTTATAGGCCGTTCCTTTATAAGCTTTCAGATATTTTTCCGAATCATAGTCCATATCATAATCGTACTCATACGGCCCATCAGGAACCGGAGGATCTACCTCTGGCACTTCAGGGGGAACTTCTGGAGGTATTTCCCCCGGCGTATCTTTATCGCTGCAAGCTGTAAGAGCAAGTGTAGCAATAAAGAAACCCAACTTCAACAGATGAATAAATAGACGCATACAAATTTATTTTGTTTGTTCTACTACTTTGATAGTTCCATCCGGATTATAGTATAGCTTGTCTACACAAATAGAGCGAAGGTTTCCCCTTCCGGAAATAGAACAGTTATGATAGAAAGCATACCATTCACCGTTATATTCAGCTATAGATCCATGACTTGTATCGCAACCTGTCGGTTCCAGATAAACACCCTGATATGTCCACGGTCCTAGCGGTGAATTACTAGTTGCATAATTTAAACGATTAGCCCCTTTGCCATTCTCCGCATGGTTATCAGCATAGGACAAATAGTACACACCGTCTTTTTTATGTACCCAAGCAGCCTCATGAAAATCTTTCAGCCCCTCCATAGCACGCAGCGGTTCTGCCAGTTCCATCATATTATCCTTCATTTTGGCACCCACACAACGACCTCCACCGCCATAGTAGAAGTAAGCCTGATCATCATCATCCACAAAAACGCAGGGATCTATCATGGCAAAGCAATCGTCTTCCATTCCTATCATGTCAATATACTTGTCCTGTACAGTGAAGTCTTTGGCAGGATGTTTACTGGTAGCTATACCCACTCTCCAGGTATTGTTCCAGTCATCACCACTCGGGTGCGGAAAGTAAAAATAATAAGTACCATTCCTATATGCACAATCGGGTGCCCACATGAAGCCACCATCTTTACGTCCCCAAGACACTTGCGAAGAGTTCAATATTTCACCATGATCCGTCCAGTTCACCATGTCATTCGTAGAGAATACATGATAGCGGTCCATTAAATCGCATCCACGCGGAGGATCAATATCATGAGAAGCATAAACATACAGACGTCCGTCTTCCCATACATGGGCAGAAGGATCAGCTGTATACATGTGAGTAATGAAAGGATTCGGACCTAAAGTAACCGTTTTAGCTTGCTTTTGGTTGTTGCAACTCATCAATGTCAACGACAAAGCAGCCAAGGTAATCAAATAATTTTTCATACGCTTTTTTTATAATTTTTATAGTTAATATGAGCAAAATTAGAGTTGCATGATTAACAAAGCTCTTAATTTCAACTTAATAACTCGCAGTTTTTTCAATTTTCTATTTTGTATCCCTCCGGGGCATCTCAAAGCTCAGCGGTTTCTCACGACGAAGCATCTTTGCCGCCTCACCCGTCAGCCACAGGTAATGATCGGACGGCATCCCATCCATACCCACAAACTTGACTTCTTTTCCCACCGGAGGATTATCTGTACACTTGAAAATGGCAGTACCTTCATTCACTTCATCGAACATAGCTACATACAGCATCGTAGCCCCTGCATTGATTGCCGTAGAAATCTGTTGCCAATAGAAGCGTCCGCCCTGACGGGGAATAGAACCGGAAGGTTTCACATCATCCTTGAATGCATGGCGACTTAGATTGTGCCAACTGAATCCAGGAGTCACACAAGGCACATAACCGATATTATTCTCTTTGCACCAAGCTATATCATCGAGAATAACATCCCGATAACGATCCATATCATTGTGGAGCAACGGAGTAAAGCGCTGCACCATCCATGGCAGAACAATATCCGCCTGTCTGATAAGCTCGTGCAAGTAAGGATCATGTACGCAATCGGCATTCAGGTCTCTCCAGAAAGTAGGTACTCCCAACATTACGCTACAGCCTCCGTATTCCGGATCATTTTTGAGGAAATCGATAAAACGTTCCAAACCGATATTACGAATATCATACGGACGATCAGGAAAACCGACACCCCAGATAGTAACCAACGGTTTGCCGTTATAAAAGACATAAGTCTGTTCACCTGTCTGATTAGTTACACGCAGCGAATCAACCAGATATTTCCAGTCGTCAATCAACATGGAGCAATCTTCACCTTTAGCTGCCAGGCCGGACAAATCATACATAACCCCAATAGCACGTCCATATTTTGAAGCCGCCTTCATGGCATGCTCCAGCACTGTGCTCCGCCTGCGTGCTTCCGGACGGGCAGCCCCGAAGAAACGTTGCATGAATACACCATCCAACCCATACTCCTTCATCCACTTGAAATGCAGATCTACCGTGCTCTCATCTGTAGAACAGAAAAAGCGGGCAGTAGAGCCATCTGCCAATTTCTGTCCCGTCGGATATGTTTTCTCATACTCACTCACATCCGGCCACATATCTATGCGGACACTGTTCTCATCCGGGTACATTACCCCTTCCCTCGGTTGGTGAAACCAACCTTGATACCCAGCCATAACCAAACCTTTGTAAGATGGATATTTAGTATTCTTAGAATGTTTGGGTGCTGCATTCAGACTCCCGAACAAGAAAAAAACGAGCAATAGTAAAAAGCATTTCTTCATGGTAGCAATAATTTAATTAGGTATTTAATATTTCAGTTGTTATTATTTGTTCCAAAGTTCTTTGATTGTTTCTTCCTGAGAGTATCCAAAGGGACATGCTTCACTTCTCATATTGGCACGATAGTTACCTTCGGTTTGATTCGGGCAGGTTATCATCCGGCAACCGGGCATTTCCAGATGCCCATTCGGGTCGGTACGATGTATCCAATGATACGCATACGTCAACCACTCATTCCGGTAATCTTCCGGTTGCAGGGACAGCCAGGAAATTTCGTCCCATCCCCATACAAAATGGGAGTTCAGATCCGCCACATTCGCTTCTTTCCCCCTGCCATAATTATCAAACTCCACGAGATATGGCAGATACTCGCATTTCCATCCGCTAGGGGAAATACACCCTTTGCTCTTTTTATAAAGAGCATCCAAATGATTCACAGCAAGTTCAGCTTTATAGGGTTCAGAAGGAATTTCCTTGATGCGAAGCGGGAAAGAATTGAAGTCGAGCAAGCTCACCCCATTCCTTACCATTCCTCCATAAGGAGTATGGGCATCCAGCAACACCCAGTGACGGCGGGCATGAGTACGCGCATACTCACGTATTTTAGCAATGACACGAGCCCAGGAATCCCGTTCCGGATCATTCATTCCAATCAACTCGATCTGCCCAAGATGAAAAGCCTCGCAACCGACATTGATGTAAGAACAAGCAAGATAATAGAACCAAAGCTGAGTTTCCTGTCGACTAATATCCGGTACACTACTGCCTTTACGCCAATGATCGACCAGAAGCCCTTCTTTATTCAGCATATCAACATAAGAAAAGTTACGTGATTCAACCGGCAATCCATACCCCTTAAACACCCAATCGGGTATCTTCACCTGATTCACCTCCTCTGTAACGATCTCAAACAGGCACCCTTGAAAGATTATATCAGGGTCATAGGCGTGCAATTCACCAGCAAATGCTTTCGCTTTACTCCAGAATTCAGGTTTGTTCAACAAGCTTTCGCCTCCCCACCGGTAAATGGAACGACCGATAAACTTTGCTCCGATATCCTTGACCATACGCATATCATCGGCATGATAAGAATACACTCTACGTCCTTCCGGTTTATCTGGCATCAACAGATAGACCATTGTAATGGAACGGTCCAGATAATTTTCCAACACCTGCCGAGAAATGCCTCTCTCATCGAAACTGTACTCCTTCCCCTGCCCCCACATGGAACAAGGGCAAAAGAGAATCAATATAATAAAATTATATATAATATTTTTCATAATAGCCAGTTAATAGGTTTACCAAGCACTCCGTTCCCGATAGAAGGGTACCGGTTCGGATGTATACTCTATTTGTTTGGTCAGGTAAGGCAACACACGCATTTCCGTAATCGGTTCGGTATCATAGTTCTGATTACCGGTCAGCGTTGCAGCGAATAAAGCGATACCTGCATCTTTGGGCAGAACCAGCATTCGGGCATTTGCCGGAATATCTAAACATACCTTGTACAGATAAGCAAAGTTATAAGAGTCATTTCCTTTGCGTGCACTATGTTTATGATTGGCAATATAACCGATAGAAGCATCTTTGATATATCCCTCACTTTCGCCTTTCCATCCCCACTGTCCATAGAAACCGGAATAATAAGGCACATTTACCTGATAAGGCTTATCATCCACCAGGAAAGTAGCCCGACGGTCATCCTTTACAGAAGTCACCAGAAGAAATAGTTTATCCATGCCATGATGCTCAGGCAAAAGGATGGTATCCCCATTCGCCCGGACGTAATTGAAAATAGCAGGATCATTCTGTATACTGAATTCAACCCCATCCGAAAGGATCTTTTCGGGCATCAGTTCGGCTGCCAGTGAATTACCTTGCCGGTCGAAATTACCAGCACGATTAAACTCATCAGTTGTTAAGGCTACCGCATTATAGGGCAGTTCCAATGGTTGGCATTCAGGAACCGTCAGCAAAGGCTTTTGTTTGAATGTAACCCTAAATGTGCGGGGTTGAAAAGCTTTACCACTGACGATCAGCCTATTACCAGAGAAAGTAACTTCACCTTTTCCTTCCTCTATTCCGTTTACTTCTTTGGCATTTTCAATATCAGATGCAAACTCTATATAAGCTTGGTCGTAAGAACTGCCATAGATCTCATTGATACGAACAATATATCCGCGTCCATCTTCCGCTTTTTTAATAGCTTTCACAGCAACCTGAGGACGGTCTGTACGGGCAAATGAATAAGAACGCCCCAATTTACCCGCATGCTTAGTAGTGGTAAAAGCCAACAGGGGCTGATTGAAATTCTCCGCCTTCCAGGCAATGCCTGCTTGAGCAGCATCCTCTTTATGTCCCACAATGGCATAACGGAAAGCATGATGTCCATGATCCTGATGATCCTGATATGTATAATGCTTACCGGGTTGAGGAGTATGAAGCAATGTCAGACGGATGGTATTATTATCAGGCTTATCCCATCCATATTTAGATTCATTCAAAATGGATATGCCATAAGACGCATCATCGGCAGTCAAGTCGGCCCACTGATGTCCCAGTACCTCAAAAGAGTTCTCGATATTGTTGCCGCGCTTCACATAACCTAAACCCAAGTCATAAGTAGCTTTTTCATTGGAGATTGTGGTTGGAAACTCTGCTTTCAGCAAAGCTTTCTTTCCTTGCCAGTCAAATTCGTTACTGATCTCAATCCTATCATCCTCGGCTCCATCCGTTAACGTGATATATTGTACAAACCTAGAGTCTTCATGAGTACGTTCCACACGTAAAGATGCTCTCAACGGTCCATTCTCTGCCACGGTAATTTTAACATTGTCCGTGATGGAAATACTCGGCCCATCCATAACTTTCTTGTAAATTTCCCAAGCCGGATAATCAGTAGAAAGATTTTCCGTAAACATCATCAGACGGAACGGCTTACCGGTTTGCACCAGTTCACGATTATTCTTTTTATCAAAAATGGAAGCTATGTCACCCTGTTCATTCAATGCTATCTTATAAATAGTGTTTTCAAGAGTTCCGTTCTTTGCCAGCAGTTTTCCGGAAGATGAAGTTCTTCCCGGTTGAATGCTATATACTGAGAAGCTAAGTGGATCTACTTGCGCTACAAACAAAACCTCGGCTATTCCATTCTCCCAAGAAATCAACTGTGCAGGCATATTTTCCCCTTTCTGAGAGGTTACTTTAATTCCTGACGGTCGTTTATCCATCTTAACCGTAGCCTTCACCACATCTCTCCGACTGGAAGCTACAGGATTATAAACCACAACCGGCATCCCTTTTACTTTGGTATCCAAAGCACGACTCACTGCCCCCACTGCTGTAGTAATGGTTTCTGCAAAACGTGTCTGAGCTATCAGTTCATCATTCCAGGAGAAAGTGTATGATTGCGGAATACTGGTTCCCGTCAGGTCATCGTGAAATTGATGCCACAGGAAACGCTGCCAGTTTTCACGCAAAGCATCGGAAGGATATTCCAAACCTCCCAATGTTTCCGCCACTACAGATGCTCTTTCGGCTGCATCCGCCAAGTGTTCGTTCCGTCGGTTGAAATGTTTCATTGCAGCCTGCGAAGTGTAGCACCCCACTCCATGCACATCCATCAGCAGTTCTCCGTCATAAACGGGTAGTTCGGGATGCTTTTCAAAAGGATAATAATCTTCATATATTTGTCCGGCTTTGGCACTGATAATTTCTAACGGGCCATCTGCCTTCAAACTTTTTTCTAATGAATAGACGGAAGGAAGCGTTGGCGATCCGCCACGGTCTCCTACACCATAATAACTATAAGCCGTATTATCAGGTCCTAGTTTAGCTCTTTCCAGAATGCGGCGATTGATACTGATATCATCGTAGTAATACGATGTACCGTATCCTCCGGCATCCAGTACTGCCATGATCCGCGCACCATCCAGACCTTGCCAAAGCCCTATCTTGAACGGCATTTTTTCTTTTTCTCCAAAATATGGATTTTTCCGCCACTGGAGTTTTTGGGTAGAGAATCCTATCAATCCGCAGTGTGCGGCGATGGTAGGCAATGTGTAACCGAAACCGAAACAGTCCGGCAGATAAATATCGTTTGATTTTACACCAAACTCTTTTTTATAGAATTCCTGCCCTAACAGGACATTCCTGAAAAAGGATTCGGAGGAAGGAATATTAGGGTCTGTCGCTTCCCATGCACTTCCCACTACATTCCAGCGTCCTGCCTTGATGTACTTCTTTACAAGCTCATACTCGTGCGGATAATACTCCTTCATCCACGCATATTTCTGAGCACTCTCAAAGTTAAAGATATAATTGGGGAAACGCTCGAAGAGCCAAAAGTTCTGTACCATTGTACGGTGCAGATAATCATCAATAGATTCGCGTACATCCCAGTTCCACTGCGTATCAAAATGGGCTGTTGCTACCAGATACGCCTTATACTCTTTTTGCTGGCTGTACAATATCTGTACGAAGCAAAACAGTGACAGAATGCAACATAGTATTTTTTTCATCTTTCACTTTTTTAGTTAGAGAAAGTTTTCGTAATAGATTATGGTATCTTTTAGAAATAAGAAGAGTATACCCGAACCGTATCTGAGCCCTACCTGAGCCCTACTTGCTCCGTACATTCTCCAGCCAGAAGTACCTCTGAGTGGAGAATCCCCGGAGATGGTACGGAGCAAGTAAGGCTCAGGTACGGTTCGGATATGTAATTATCTACTTTTATCTGGCAGGCCAGGCATTCTTCAAAGGCACTTCGCCACGAAGCATCTTACGAGCCTGCCCCGTAAGCCACAAGTAGTGGTCGGTGGGCAGATCATCTTCAACCCCTTGGAACACGATGTTCAGTTCACTGGCCTTCTTGCACCAGCCACCTTCAAGCTGACTTTCGTCCTTAGGCGAGGAACCATGCCCATAACTGCCTTTCGCCTTATTATACCACACATAGTAATCCGTTTCAGGCACATTGCTCGGTACATCGCTTTTATTAAGGCATTTGAAGATGGCAGTGCCCTCGTCTATTTCATCAAACATTGCGACGTAAATCATTTCTGCTCCCAACTTGATGCCACCGTAGATCTGCTCCCAGAAGAATCTTCCACCCAGACGCTCCATCACACTATTATTCGGATGCATATTCAGGTCAGCTCCACCAGGGAAACAGTGGGGAGCATAGTGTACGCCATTTTTCTTGCACCATTGAATGTCCGCATCAATGATAGGCTTGCGATGGTTATTATAAACCTCTATCGAACCATAACGACCTACAAACCAAGGGAAGATGACATTGGCACTCTTCACAATATCAGTATATTTGGCACGCGGCCATTTAGATGAGCTATGCGTACGCCAATCATCGTTCACACCCAGCATGATGCTCCAACCCTGCTCTTTCAATGCAGCTATAAGGCTGGCTATCTGGTCTGCATCGAAAGGCTTTTCATCAAACCCCACACCCCAAAGAGCAAGCAACGGTTTGCCATCCTCATAGAGATAGTATTTCTGTTGGTTGCGGTCTAACAATTGATACGTATCCATAATGGCCTTCGCATCGGCAAGCAACGCACTTTCATCACGGTTTCCTTCCATAAACCCACCTAAATCATACATCACGCTGATGGCTCGCTGAAATTGGTTACTTCCTTTCATCGCGTGCTTCAACACCATATCGAAATGATCTTTTCCATCAGGATTATTGATTACCTCACCTACAAAGCGTTGCATAAAGACACCATCAATGCCATATTCCTTCATCCATTTGAAATGAAGCAACACACTCGACTCATCGTAAGCACTGTACACCTGAGCTGCTTCACCATTGGGCAATATAAATTTAGAAGAACGACCTTTAGGTCCATCTACACCCGGAGTGTATCTCTTTTCATATTCAGACATATCGGGCCACATATCAATAGAGTTCTGCAAAACTCCCGGCTTGAACACTTCACTTTCACGATAGTGATACCAAGCCGTGTTATCAGAATTGCTATGCCTGCATCCGTCACCCGGCGCACCAAACCATCCTTGATAGCCTGCCATCACCAAGCCACGATAGGTATCGAACGGTTTGCCGTCTTCATGGAGTTCAAAATCCGGCTTATTATAAACATCTTCTGCAGGAGGTGTTTCTGGCTCTTCTATTGCCGGTGGAATATAGTCACCTTTGTCATCACCACAGGCTACTAATCCCAGGAAAAGGGTACCCAACAGCCAATAATTTATCTTATTTTGTTTCATTATTTCCATTTTTTCAGTTAAAATAAAGGCCGGAAGAACAAACATACGTCTCCCTTCCGGCCATTGTCACAATCTTACTACCTCTGCTCCAACTACTCGTTGGGAACTTCTATCTTTACAATTTCTGTATAATTGTACTTTTCAAATTTATCCTTTACTTTGGCACCCATACGGACAAAGTAAATGTATCCGGGCTTTACCTGCAAAGACACTTCATACGCTATACTCTTGCCATCGTCCTCTTTAGGAATCTTATCCCAAGTTTTCATAACGTTAATCTTGCCGGGCTTATCGTAATAACCAATATGATTGGAAGCACCGCAGAAATGATTCAAACTGAGAAACGGACAAACATCCATAACTTGTGGGAGCCCTTCAGTAATCGGAGCATCCAAACGGCAGGACATGGTGAGTGTGGTTCCCTCAAGTTTCGTTTTGAAGTCAAACAACTTCAAATAAGGCGTCACCTCAAAATTTTGAGTAGTCTTGCTACCGATACCCATACGGATAGTATCAGAAGGCCACCAAGACCCTTCCGGTACCATATCATACGTTCCGGCAAAGAGTTTGGTATTATTGAACGTACCGTCTTCTTTGATGGCAAGATCCTGACTTCCGGGATTAACTTTATAACTCACCTCCCAGATGCGAATATGGCAATCTCCTCGATCAGAAACAATGCCTTCTCCGGTAGTGGAATCTATAATCTTCCCATAGAAATGGCAATCGGGAGCATCGAAGTTATCTACCCCCATGCAGGATACCACCAGCAATGCTGAAGCAGCACATATTAAACTATATATTAACTTTTTCATATCAATACTTTTCTATATAATTATTCATTAATGGCCATCATTACGAACCAGTAACGGATTCTTATTGATTTCACCACCCGGTATTTGATCGTAATAATCTTTCTTATTAAAATTCACCCTACGGCCTTCACGTTCCACTTCAGGCAAGAATATCCACATATATTTTTTATCAGGATCATCTCCCTCCTTCCAATCGGGATTGATTTCATCCAAAACCTGATAAGCCAGCAGTCCATGAGTATACACACCATCCATGAACATAATGTCGGCCACTCTCCAGCGACGAATATCGAACACACGGTGATTTTCAAAGACAAGCTCACGGGCACGTTCATCACGAATATATTGCAGGTTCTCGTCAATCGGGAAACCATAGATTTCGGAACCTATATCAGCCGGATTGGTAACCATTGCATGAGGATGGGCACCTGCACGATCACGGATTTCATTGATATGCTCAAAAGCTTCTGCCTTCAAATCATCACTACCGGTAATCAATCCCAGTTCGTAAGCTGCTTCCGCCCAGTTCAGTAAAATTTCACCATAACGGAATACTTTCCAAGGTTGAGAATTGGTAAAGAACACACGGGCATTAGTACCTTCAGCCTGTACATACTTACGAATACAAGCACCCATACGAGAATAGCCTTCATCGCCCGTACCTTCCGCCAAACCATGAATACCGTTAATCTTCACATTGGCATGACCACCGACATCTTTGCGTGTACCGGGCTGAGCAGCTCTCACACGGAACTGAGCAGTATAGTCATTTACACTTCCTTGAGTTTCGGCAGTACCATCAGCTACAGTACCCGGATAGCTAGTATAGACACCAGCCTGAAAATCAAGTTCCGTACCGGACATGCTTTCTTTCATTCCGGTAAAGTAGTAATTGGCACGACATCTAGGTTCCATTTCACCGTTGTTCCAGAGTTCAGTCACACTTTTGAAACGAATGGGGTTCCCAGTTTCCGGATCGATAATGGCAGGCATCTCATACAACCCCATGATTTCCCATGCAGGCTGAAGCGCAACGCCTACGTCACCGGAGAGTCCTACACCCTTAGGCAATACCATACAGTCCCAGCAGTGGAACAAGTTGGTATCGAACGGCGTGCTGGTGTTGGGACCATACTGTTTTACCATGATATCTTCTACCGTATTCGGATTAAGGAATACTTCCGTATAAGCTTTCTCCTTATCAGCACCTGTATGAAGTCTGAATCCAGCATCTTTCAGGAACTTACAGGCATCGTATGCATATTGGAAGAATTCCTGTGCGTGATCTGCAGTCATGCACATCAGACCAGCATTTACAGCTGGACCGGTGACAGCCAAATACTGATTGTATTTGGCAACAGACCCAGCATATAACATGGCACGTGACATCAAAGCCGCAGCTGCATAACGATTGGCACGCCCCACCTCGTCTTTGGAGGCAGTAGCATTCTCCATAGCAAACTTCAAATCTTCATAGATGAACTTCCAGCAATCATACTCAGTATTACGCGGTTGCTGAAGTTCCTCCAATGGAGCCTTTGGGTCAAGTACCTTCTCTACAATAGGCACACCGCCATAGCGTTTCACCATTCCAAAATAGTAGAATGCACGCAAGAAACGCGCCTCACCTAAATAAGAATTATAAACATCTTCCGTAAAATTGCTTTGATACTCAGGCAATTTTTCCAACATATTGTTAAGTTCACGGATACGATCATAAGGCCAATAGTCAAAGCCGCCATAAGAAGTTGCACGACCTGCCGCCTCAGCAGCACAGGATGCTGCACTAGATTTCTGAGCCTGCCACTGATTTCCACCTTTGCTTGAAGTAGCATAACCTTTCTGGTCTCCATTCTGACCATAGTTAAAATCCTCAATGGGCAGATCATGATACGCCGAAGCAAGATACTTCTTGATGCCATTGTCTGATTGAAACAGCACATTCTCGTAAACAAGCCCTTTCGGCTCCAAATCCAAATCATAACAGGAAGTTGCCGTAAGTCCCAATGCAGCTGCTACAAATATATATTTTAATGTTTTCATATTCTATTCTTTTTATCTTTAGAATTTGATGGTTGCACCAATATTAAACGTACGGTTCACAGGGTAGTTATAGAACAAAATTCCAGAATCAGCATTATTGTTCGCACCGCCCTGACGTCCCGGACGTTCCGGGTCTATATTATCCAGACCTGTAAATGTCAAGAGGTTATAGGCATTGAAATAGATACGAAGATTCTGAATTCCTGCTTTGGCTATCCAAGTTTTAGGCAATGTATAGCCAACTTCCAGCGTTTTCAAGCGCAGATAAGATGTATTCTTGATACCCGTTCCGGCATTGCTAAAACTATGACCTGTGGCCGGATAGAGACCGGATACCCACTTCGTGTTCGGATTGAATGGGTCATCACTCGGATTAACCGTATGCCAGCGATCTAGATAAATATCCAATACCGCACCACCATTGAACGGACCTACCTCTGTGAAGACCTCATCGTATGAATTGTAAACACCTGCTGCGCCTTGCCAGTTCATAGATACATCAATGCCTTTCCAATCGGCTCCCATTACAAAACCATAGTTGAATACCGGCAAGTTGTAAGATGCCATCGGATGATTGTCCTCACCATTTATGATACCATCACCGTTCCAGTCCTTGTAATAATAGTCACCAGGTAAAGTTCCCTGCCCATATCCACCACCAGTAAGGTCGTGATAGCGAATTTGTTCATAGCTGCTGAAACGTCCTCCTTCTTCATAAGAGAACCAGATATCTTTGTTACGTCCAGATACATCGCGACGCCTCCATGCATCCATAGAGTTGCTGGCCTGACTATCCAAACGATAATCCCAACGATTCTTTGTGGCAGAAATTTGTCCGCCTACCCAATAGTTCACATCACCCACACGATTCCGGTGATTCAAACTGATCTCCCAACCGAAAGTCTGGTCAGCATTTAAGTTCTCTTGAGGTAAATTTGCACCAACTGTACCCGGAACAACCGTTGAAGCTGTAGCAAGCAAACCTTCACGCTTACGCTTAAAGAATTCGACCGTACCACTCAATTTTTGATTCCAAAGGTCGAAATCTAAACCCAAATTCACCGTTTTTGAAGTATACCAAGTCTTATCTGGATTCGGAATGGCAGTTGGCTCTACACCAGTCATCAAAATGCCGTTATAAAACCAAGCGATCCTGTCTTTATTAATATTATAAGCCACCGCTGTTTCAGGATAAGTACCTGCAGCACCATCATCACCCATCTTTCCCCAAGAACCGCGAAGTTTCAAGTTGGTAAGGAAAGGGACTAACTCTTTCACAAATGGTTCTTCACTAATACGCCAACCGGCAGATACACCCGGGAAAAATCCCCATCGGCCATCTTTCGGATAGCGAGACGAACCATCTTCACGGAAAGAGAAATCTACCATATAGCGACCTTTGTAGTCATAGGTCAGTTTACCGACATAGGCCTGTCGGGTTACGTCACCTGCACCACCCATAGAACCAATCTGGCCTTCTTCTTCACCATAAATCAAGTATTCACCTACCAACTGCATGACACGTTGTGCATAGAAACTATCCCAATTGTTATACTGCTCTTCAAACAATACCATGGCACTCACATTATGATCACCGAACTTACGGGCATAATTCAAAGAGAGTTGCATTGTTGTTGCGTATCCCGGATCAGTGCTACGGCGCAAATTGCTGTCAGGATTACGTTCAAAGCTTTCCAAAGTACCATCTTCTCTCCTGTTATACAATTTATACGGACGTTTGTATTGTGTATTATTGGTAGAAGAATAATCATAGCTATAAAAAGCTTTTGCATTCAAACCCTTTACGCCTGGAATGTCGTAAGTCAATGTCAAGGAACCATTAAAGTTAACACGTTTCTCACGGCGATAACCGGTGAGATCACTATTGATAGCAGCTACAGGGTTTTCAGGTTCGCCCATTTCACTATCCCAGGCAGGATAGTTATGATCACCGTCTACATAAGCTTCTGAAGTCGGACGGTAAGTCCAAGCTTTCTTATATACGCTCCAAATATCGGTAAACGGTTGGTTCTTTTCATCCATATAACCACTAGCCTGTACAGAAGCCTTCAAACGGTTAGTAATTTTTGCATCAATATTGCTACGGAAATTCCAACGATCGTAATTCAAAGAACCACTTTTATAAGAACCTTCCTGTTTCAAATAACCGAGATTAAAGAAGTAGTTCACTTTTTCCGAACCACCGTTCACACTGATATTGTACTGTTGCTGCGGAACATTATCATCGAATAATTCTTTTGTCCAGTTCGTACTTTTCTTCTTTCCGGTACTATACTCCATCATTTGTTCCCAAGTATATTTAGCAGGAGTACGGTTAGGATAAGTATTGTCGCCGAAAGCATTATAGTATTTTTCATTGATAAGCAGCATGTGGTCTGCGGCACTTGCAGTCTGTGGCACATAAAGGAACTGTTGCCAACCATAATTAGCAGAGAACGTAATGTCGAACTTACCATTAGAAGCTTCACCACGTTTAGTAGTAACCAAAATGACACCATTAGCAGCACGCACACCATAGATAGCTGCAGAAGCATCTTTCAATACAGATACATTATCAATTTCATTGGCATCCATACGAGAGAAATAAGCCTTGTCACGAGGAACGCCATCAACCACAATCAGCGGTTCACCCATACCACGAATATCAAGGGCATTGTCAAATTCACCAGGCTGCGAACTCTTTTGGAAAATACGCACACCAGGAATCTTACCTGAAAGCATATTTACCACATTCTCATTCTTGGTAATAGCAATTTCCTTATTATTAATGGCAGAAACCGCACCTGTCAATGTAGCTTTCTTCTGTGTACCATAACCTACAACCACGACTTCGTCCAAAGCTTGACTATCTTCTTGTAGTGTAATCTTCAAAGTGGTCTTATTTGCCGTAACCACAGCATCCACATAGCCGATAAAAGATACTGTCAATTTTTCATTAGCATCGGCAGCTATCTCAAATTCACCATTAATATCGGTTATGACACCTCGAGTGGTCCCATTGACCCGAACATTAGCTCCAATGACAGTCTCACCCGTCTGATCGACCACAGTACCGCGAACGATGCGGTTCTGTGCCGACATAGGTAATGCTGTCAAGAGACATAAAAGTGCAACCATCATCGCTTTCCATGAAAGGGATGCACTTTTCTCTATATTAGATATTTGATGTTTCATATTTAGATTTTCTATTTATTAAAGAAATCCTCATTTACAGTTTATTCCGGTATTGTTGTACCTTCCGGCATCACACGACGGTTAAAGAAGAAGAAACCAAACTGATCGGCTTTGTGAAGTTTCTTCCAGCCATAAGCATACTCATAAACTGCAGCAATGGCAAAACGGAAGCCATAACCTGTATAAGTATCATTGAGCGTAATCTTACCAGTCTTTTGATCCATTGTCACGCCACCATATTTTGCAAATCCAGCTTCGTATACTTCAGGATCCTCTCTATGTGCATCATTAAAGCCACCTACAATTTCATCTCCTCCATTAACTTCCTTACCTGTAGCCGGATTCATCCATTTGCCATATGCTTCCGGTACCAAAATAGAGATACCACGGAAATACCAGTATATACCACGAGAGAATTGTGCATACTTCTTTGCAATATCATCCATTACCAGTGTGTTTCCATCGCAGAAAAGAACAGTTTCACCATCAGCTGTTTGCACCTGATAATTAGCATTAGCCCAATTCTCCAAGAAACTCTTTCCCCGGTGAGTGATTTCAGCATAGTCTTCTTCCCAATTTGTAAATGTGTTCTGAATATCAATCACCTGAGCACCTAAAGCCAAGCTCTTTGTACGTCCACCCCACTCGCCTTCATACTCTTCGTTAAATGTACTGGCAAAATCAACGTCAGCCAATTCATCGTTTATGCAAACATAAATTTTAGCCTTCACTACATCGTCAGCCAAAACATTAATCAAGAAGCCTTTACGGTCTGCATTCTCATTAAAACTGGTTCCCGGTCTTTCACTAAATGCCCATGTACCATCTTTTTTCAAACTCTTACTAAGAAGTTCCTGTTTTTCCTGCGCTTGTCCTCCTGGTTGTTTGCCACTACTTGCAACTACAAATTCTGCATTAGCTGGAAGCTCACTGAACAAATCTTTGAAATTAAGAGCAACCAAAAGATCAGAACCTTTAATTGTCATTTCCTTAAAACCATCCGCAAGATCTTGGGGACTATAATCCGCTTTAATCGTAACACCTCCTAAATCTTCGGCTATGGAAGAAAAGTCATCAGACACTTTCACAGTAAAGTAATTAGAGCCAATAATCGTTCCTTTTAAATTCAACTGAAGAGATACAGCATAAGTTTTTCCAGCTTCCGCTTCACCAAGAGCCTTAATAGGTACTTTTATGAAATCACCTTCCAATGTCACATCTCCGCTCACTTTAAACTGTTCACCATCAGCTGCACGAGTAAGCACATGAGATTCAGCAATTGTAAATTCGGCACCATCCAAGCTTTTGAGAGCCGGTCTTGCCAAGAAATTCACTGTGGTAGCAGTATTACCGATCTCTACAATACCATCTATTGTCTCCGGACTATAAATCAAAGAATTTACCAAAGAACCTAATGGAAGGATATATTCTTCACCTTCTATTGTAATGATAGCCTCCGTATCAGTAACTACTATAGAGATATTTCCTCCACCCGGCTTAATTACAATCTTTTGCCCATCACTCAACGTTAATGTATACGTACCATTACTTTCATCTACCTTCATAATGCTCGCACCAGTCATCAAAGCTTTACTTAATTGAGTTTTGATGTCATCAATTGCTACCTCAATTACTGACACTCTTGACTTCAGATCATCAACATCATCATTGTCACATGAAACAAAAGTTCCTGTTGAAAGAACCACTGCTCCCAAAAGGAGCGCATTAAAAAATCGTTTGTTCATAATAATTAAATTAAAAGTTGGTAAATATATAAGTTAGGTCACTAAAAACCTTTATCTTTCTATTGTCATAAGGAAGATTATCCACAGGTGGATGCTTTACGTATACTTGTGCATTTTTCATATTTATTAATTTAGTGTTTTAAAATTCTATGAGGGCAAAAGTATGGTACGAACGTTAAAATAGTCCTTAAAAAGACATTAATCGAAGTAGTTTTTTCAAAGAAAAACAAGGGTTTCAGAGCATTTTAACTCTTTCACATTAAAGAATCATATATAAATGGATTAATCGAAGAAAAATAGACCTCAGATAAAGGTTATTCTTGGATTATGTATTATAATTAAGCCTTTCATAAAAACGAAACTTGTGGCTATATAACCCATAAATCAGTTATATAACCACAAGCTTTAATTAAAGATTTCTGTATTGATCAGTTATTTGCCTACACCATTCTCATTAAAAGCACTCATTGAGAAGTAATATTCAGAATCCCTATTGAAATAACGAGCCTCATATTGATTTTCGTAAACCACCATAGAGTGAGTCAATTTCTCTTTTTGTGTTCCCCAACGTAAAATATACCCTGTTACATTTTCCTGCGGATTCCATGTAAAACGGTAGATACGTTTATCATTATTATCACGTGAAGCCTGGAATCCTGTAACTTCGGCAGGCACCTTACCACCACCTTGACCAAAGACGCGCAAATCGAACAGAGAAAAACTACCTTCCATATCTTTAGTGTTACAGATTTTCAGATATTGCACTTTCGCAGGAACATTCAAAGTATGCAGTTTATGAGGAGCATCCTGCAGATTCTTTTCTTCATCCACCAGCCGAGTCCAGTCTTTGCCATTTGTAGAACCTTCTATATAATATTGATAAACCACAGGATCATGGGGCGCATGTACATTGAAATTATAATCTGCGAAATTCACCTGAATAGCATTCACTTCCATTGTTTTTCCAAGATCAATTTGCAGCCATTCACCGGCATTGCCTGTTTGAGCAGCCCACCAGGTTTCCACTTGTTCATCATTAGCCAATTCCGGTTCATAGCCTTCAAGGTATGAAGACGAGGATATTTTTTTCTTATATGAAAGCAAGTTCCATCCCATACTAATATCTTCCTTTTCAAAATCGACCTTCCAATCAGGAATCCAGAAAGGATAATCCGCAAAAGTTGTCAACGCATACATGCCATATTTCTCAGAAACAACAACCGGGAATAAACCTAAACGGCGTTCAAACCAATGACGAACAGAAAGAGTCATAGATGCCACATGCCAGTAATTACCATATTTATCTTTGAATGTATGTCCATGACCAGCACCACCGATGAAACCTCCGGGCTTAAAAGAGAATGGATTGTCTTCCACATATTCAAACGGACCTAACGGATTATCACCAACATAATTTCCATCACCATAAATACGGTATTGAGTACCAGGAGCCGCATATTGCAAATAATAGCGACCATTATGTTTCAGTACACACGGACCTTCATTCCAACCTTGACGTGGTTCTTCATTGTTCTTACCAGGAACTTCCCAACCATATTTATCACAATTATGTTGAATCAAAGCTTTAGGCTCCCCAATAGCTCGGAAGCCATCTTTTGGATCCACCTCTACTCCCATTATCGGATCCACATCCGAACATCCCCAATAAAAATACACCCTTTCATCATCATCTTTAAAGAATGCCGGATCATGTTGAGGATACTCAAACTTTGTATCTACTTCTTCCCAAGTGTCCTTTTCAGGATGAGCGTTTTTATAAATACGGGTGTTTCCACTAGATGCCGTAAAATAAAGAGTATCACCATAAACAAGGATGGTCGGAGCATAATCTTCCATTGTTGGAATGGTTGTACAAGGGATATATTCCCATTTTGCCAAGTCTTCAGAGCGCCAGTATCCACCGGATTTAGAGGCAAACATATAATAGTATCCTTTAAAATATTCCAGTACAGGATCAGCCGCTTCACGCCGTGACTCATCATTAGGTTGGAAACGATAGTTCAGATCAATAGGATTGGTTACAATTCTATCATTCTTAACCGAAACTTGCTCGGAAGTACAACTACTTATCAGTCCTGAGACTAAAGCTATACTCACTAATTTCGCTAATTTTTTCATGGCAGTTTTATATTTATTTTTTTCCCTTGGTATTCCACATTTACAGTATATGACTCATTATCCAACCCTAATCCGTCTTGTCCATTTACAAGAACAATATGAAATTTACGTTCTTGTAACATACCATTATAGCTACCTTGACGAGGATGGATAGTCAGTTTTCGCTCCTTATCATTCCACGTCATACGGATAGTGGAGTATTTACCTTTTTCATAATTATAATTATCATCCTCATCTTCATACAAAGTAAATTCTCCATCAGCTCCCGGATAAATACGAAGCTGTAAATCGTCCCATGGTTTCTCTGTTGCAAACTGAACAGCAGGACCAACAGGAATGATAGCACCAGCTTTCACATACAATGGAATAATATCAACAGGTGTTTCACGGGTGATTTTACGTCCACCATTTTGAACTTCTCCAGTCCAGAAATCAATCCACTGGGTTCCTGCCGGCAAATATAAAGAGCGACTTCTGGTCTCGCTGGTAACCGGAGCTACTAATATAGATTTTCCGAAAAGATATTCATCACCCAAATCCAGCACATTCTTATCTTCAGGGAAATCTGAGAATAAAGCACGCATCAAGCTTCTACCTTCAGAAGTAATCTTCCATGAAGTTGAATAAATATAAGGCAACAGGCGATAACGGAGATTGATCATTTTCTCTTGTGCATCGAAAGCCCAATATCCACGTTCACCAAACATGAAGATTTCACGAGGCGTGTTTGTACCATGCGAACGCATCATTCCAGTAAAAGTAGCAAATTGCATCCAGCGTACATACAATTCATGGAATGCCGGATCCTTTACACCTTCCGGAAATTTGTTGGCAGAGAAGAAACCACCAATATCCGAGTTCCAATAAGGAATACCTGTCAAAGAGATATTTAGCGCTGCAGGTATCTGATTACGTAGCACTCCCCAATCAGAAACCACATCACCCGACCACGCTTGTGCAGCATAACGTTGTTGACCGGCAAAAGCAGAACGAGTCAGAATGAAAACACGCTTATCAGAAGTTTCCTGTCTTTGATGATCATATACACCTCCCACGCTCACAATCGGAAAAGCATTACGAACTTTGCGGAAAGAACCCAGATAAGTCTGAAAGTCCAAATCACCCCCTTTTATCGGACCATGTTCCGGTTCGGTTGCATCCAGCCACCAGCCATCCATTCCGATGCTGAACATATTCTTATTCATATATTTCCAGTAGATATCTCTTGCTACCGGATCATAGGTATCATATACTTTCACTCCATTATTCTGTGGAAAAGTCTCATGCACCATCAACTTATTCTGTGATTTCAATTCTGCATAAATCCCGGTTTCCGGACCAAAAGAAGGCCATACTGAAATAATAGCATGAGCATTCAAACAATGTACTTCTTCCATCATCTTTTTAGGATCAGAGAACTTCGGATTACGGAACTCAACTGCATTCCAGTCTTTATGATCCTCACCCCAGTAACGCCAGTCCTGAATGATACCATCCAAGGGAATTTTTAAATCACGATACTTCCTGACCACGCCTACCAACTCATCCTGACTAACATAGCGTTCTCTTGATTGCCAAAAGCCATAAGTCCAAAGTGGGAACATAGGAGCTTGTCCGGTTAGTTCACGCAATCCAGCCACAACTCCATCCGCTCCACCACCATAAACAAAGTAATAATCACACAAATCACCCACTGCCGAATCAAAGGTCATACCCTCTGCATTATCAGTGAAAGTTGTGGGAGAATAATTATCCCAGAATAAAGCATAACCTTTGATAGAATGAACCAAAGGAATACAGATTTCCGTATTGGCTTGCTGCAAAAATAAAGTTTGGTTACGCTGGTTCATCCGCCCCTGCTGGTGTTGTCCCAAACCATAAATAGCCTCATCACTATCCAACACGAAAGTCTGGCGAACCTGATAGGTAGAATTTCCCGCATCATTGAATGGAGTAAAACCAATAGAAGAAGGCTTCTCAGCTAACAAGACCTTACCATCTTTATCAGTAAAACGAACTTGTTTTTGGGCAATATCCATAATTGCTACTAATTCGGAAGTAGCAAGAATCACTTCACCTTTTGTCTCTTGCAATTTGTATTTTACCTTTTCTGGTTGCATAGTGACAGACAATGATTGCTTATCAGGTGCCTTTCCGACTGGATATTTCTTCACGCGGATGATAGAAGAAGAGAAACATTCCAACTCCATACAAGTCGTTCCGGCCTCTACTTTTACCCCATTTGGAGTACGCAGAACAGATTGCCCCCATGACGGGACAATCTGTACACAGATACATAAGAATGCTAATAGTTTTCTCATAGTATCAAAATTATATAGATAACACTTTATATTTGGTAGTAAATATAACTGGATCCGTATTCTCCTTATCTACACTGAAAGGTATCAGTTTCTCTTCTCCCGGAGCTAACTCATAATGAACGTTATTGCCTACTTTCTTACCTCCGACATACATTTCAATTTTTCCTGTATCCATCAAAGTTCCATTGTTTTTGACAGACACCCAAATAGTTTTCTGATTCTTTACCAAGTTTTCTTCCACTTTGAATAAAGTCAAACCGAAATCTGCAGCAAATTCATGAGTATATTCAAGCATACCGGACAAACCTTTTTTGGAATCTGCATAACCCACACTATCCTTAATACGGTCTTTGGCCACATACTGAGGACTTACACCTCCAACTAAGATTTTGAAAGCACCTTTCTCTACAACCCGGTCCATATGATCGTTCAACAGTGATAGTTCATAAGGTGTCAGTTCAAAAGAAACTGTTTTCGCTTCACCTGGTTTCAGATGAATACGGGTAAAGTCTTTCAATTCTGTAATACGTGTCTTCACACTGGCATACATATCCGTTACATACAGTTGTACCACCTCATCACCGGCCCGTTGACCTATGTTCTTCACAGTAGCCTGCACTGTAATATTACCATTTTCTTTTTCCTGTATTTTCAGACCAGAATATTCAAATGAAGTATAACTCAAACCATATCCGAAATAGTAAAGAGGATAATATTCCATATCCGAATATTCATAACGACGACCGGAAGTTTTAAAGTTATAATAAAGAGGGAGCTGACCTACGTGACGTGGAAAAGTCATCGGTAAACGACCGGCAGGATTATAATCACCAAACAGCACATCTGCTGTTGCCGGGCCACCTTCTTGTCCCGGCAACCAATTCACAAGGATAGCCTTACACAACTCTGACGCCTTAGACAGATTATAAGGGCGCCCCGCCTGAAGAATCAATATAACAGGTTTTCCAGTTGCACAAACAGCTTCCAATAATTCCTGTTGTTTACCTGGCAAAATCAAGGTTGCATAATCATGGTTCTCACCGGATGTTTTATATACATCTGTCGTAGCCTCACTGGTTGAACAATCTCCCAAAACCAATAGCACCACATCTGATTGTGAAGCTACTTTTACCGCCTTTGCAATATTGTTTTCACCCAAGCTTGTAAAATCACAACCTTGCTCATAAATCACTTTTGTCTGTTTTCCTACCGCTTGTTTGATACCAGTCAACACAGATTTCAACTGACCAGGCTGAAGTTTAGGAGTGTAATCACCAGGCTGAAGATCATCTGCACCGGGACCTAACACAGCAATCGTACGCATGTCTTTAGACAGAGGTAAAATATTATCCTTATTTTCTAACAGTACAATAGATTCACGAGCAGCCTGACGTGCCATTTCTTTATGACTATCCGAATTCCACCCCGGATAAATCTTATTCCAGTCCAACGGCTTGTTTGGTGCTTTTTCAAACAGTTCATTGCGGAACATCATACGCAACATTGTGCGGCACACCTCATCAAGATTCTCCATATTGATACGTCCATCCTTTGCGGCCTGTATCACCTCCTTATCATTATAAGTATCACCACAGTTTGTAGCAATACCGGCAGCCAAAGCCTGGTTAGCAGCTTCTATTTTATCTTTAGCCGTATAATGCTTACGGGCAGTCAAGTTACCTATAGCACCACAGTCGCTAACGATAAAGCCGCTGAATCCCCATTCCTCACGCAAAATATTATGTAGTAATTCTCTACTTTTAGCTACCGGAACCCCCAGGAAATCCGAATAAGCCATCATCAAAGATTGGCAATCATAGTTACGAATCACATGACGGAACGGAACCAAATGTACTTCGCGCATTTCACGTTCAGACAATCCTATATCATGAGAATCGCGTCCTCCCAACGGAGCACCATGACCACCAAAATGTTTCGGAGTAGTATACAACCCCATAGACTGGTAGCCTTTAATCCAAGCTCCACCAATTTGCGATACCAAAACCGGATCCTCTCCAAATGTTTCCTCACAACGTCCCCAACGGGCATCCTGAGCTACATCCAGTACCGGAGACCATGCCTGCATAGTACCTGCCGAAAGAGTTTCATCGCCAACTGCCATTGCCACTTCTTCTGTCAACTTCTTATTCCAAGTTGCCCCCATTGCAAGAGCCTGGGGAAAGATAGTAGCTCCACTACCATATGAGAAGCCATGTACAGCTTCCACCTTTGTAATGGGCGGTACATACAAATGAGGAATACCGGGAATACCCCAGCCTTCACGTATCAGTTCCATTTTATCTTCCGGCGTCATCATAGACAACAGACTTTCTACACGCTCTTCCACCGGAAGCGTAGGGTCCATATAGCGTAGCGAAGTCTTTTCTCCTTTCCGATCTTTCAATTCCTTATCAGCCAGAAGAACAGATACCTCCTTTACCATAAAAGGTTTAACACGATCACCTCCCTTAAAAGCCAACCGGACATGTGCCCCATATTTAGGTGAAAACTTCAACCGCATCTCTTTAGCGCTACCCTGTACCTGATAATCGACAGGCACTCCCAGATTCATAGGATCATATGTAACAAAGATATTCATCAGTTGCTTTAAATCCTCTTTAGAAACACCTTGCATCTGAACCCCAAGCTCACATACATCACCAGGAGTCTGGATAGTAAACATCAACCATTGGTCTGCTTTCAAGTCCTGACCACTAACTTCCCACATTGTCTTTTGATCCTTATCAAAAGCTAACGAAGCTTTTTCTACATTAGTTGATGCTGAAACGGACAAAATATCACTTGGCTGCTGAGCCATTAGAAAAGAGCAGGATAATATCCCTGCAAATAAGAATAAATGCCTTTTTAAGTTCATATTATCAGATTTTAATCTATTTTTATGCAAAGTAAACAGCAACCGCTTAATAAAATGATAAAACAATAATTAATGAAACATTAAAATCCACTTAATGAATCACTTTTGCAGGAAAAGCGAAGCCTAGCTGTAATAATTGCATAAATAAGTAATCGGTTTTCACCAAAAAACACTACTTTTGTACGAGCTAATACTTCATTAAGGACATACAAAATGAAAAAGACACAATCTATTATCTTTCTTCTGTTGATGTGTATGCGTTCAGTCGCTCAGCTTCCTGAATATGGTTTGCATATCCAATCCTACCCGCTTCAGAATTCTGAGTTTACCAGTATGGTATTAGAAGATGGAAAGCCCATAGAGACTAAAGGAGACAAAATTACCCTGAGTTTTAACCTCTGGGTGAGACCCGATAATGTATTCGGAACCGTATTCCGCATCATTACTGAAAACAATAAGAATATCGATCTGATGTACAGTGTCAGCGAAAACGACAGACGCTTCCCAATTCTGGTCACTGGAGATGCAGTACACCCCATTCAAAAAGAAGTGAGGCGTGAAACTTGGACTTCAGCCAGCCTGACCCTCGATGTTAAAGAGGGAAATATTACCGTATTATATGATAGTACGGAAATCAATGTGAATTATACCGACCTGAAGGGTACGCAGAAACTACGCTTTGCTTTCGGCTATTGTCCCTATGAGGGCTTCTCTTTAGCCGATGTGGCTTCCGTTAATTTAAGAGATATCAGTATCAAGCGCGGATTACAGGAGATACGTTTGTGGAAAATGGCGCGCCATAATAAGGAAGTCTGTTATGACGAGATTTCCCACAGTCCGGCTTCCGGCAAGAATACCCGTTGGATCATAGACCAGTATATCACCTGGAAGAAGATTCATTCACAGCAATTCAAATCTTCTCCCTCTGTAGCATTCGATCCTACTGTCGGAACTTTCTACATAGCTAACAATAAACAAAAGCTGTATGTTTTCCATACGGATGAAAGGATAACTGACACCATTCAGGTAAAAGGCGGTGAGTTTGTAGCCAACTATCCCAACCAGTTGATATATCTACCAGAGCAACATCAGTTGTTATCCTACAACCTGAATGAAAATCTATATTCATTCTTTGATCCTGCCTCACAAAGCTGGAAAGGGACACAGGCAGCCGTACAAGAACATGACTATTGGAATAATACACTCGTTTATAATCCGGCCAATTCTTCACTGATCAGCTTCGGTGGATATGGACATTATCATTATAATAACAAGCTATTGATCTGCTATCCTTATGAGGATACCCCGCAGCGTCACCTCAATCTGACGAATATTCATCCCAGATACTCTTCCAGTTCTGTCATAGTTGACAGCACACTTTATATCTTTGGAGGACGCGGTTGCCCATCCGGACGGCAAGAATTATCTCCCCGCAACTATTATGACTTGTATGCTGTCAACCTTTTGACCCAGCAAGCCAATAAGCTATGGGAATTCACTCAGATTCCGGACGGAGGAGATTTTCAACCCAGTGAAAACATGGTTTATGATACTGAAAAAAAATGTTTTTACTTCTTCAGTACCCAGCAAGGTGGTACGTTGATGAAAATTGATACTCAAACACCGCATTTCGAGCTCATGTCATTACCTATAGGACTGAAATTAGAGGCTCAATATATGTATACCAACATATACTATTCACCAAAACAAAAGAAGTTATATACAGTGATTCACCAAGCTGAAGTAAGCGGAAAAGCTGATATAGGCATCTATGAACTGAATTTCCCTCCGATTCCCATTTCATCCTTTAAGCAGCCTGATGTGGTTGCAGACAATACCAGTCAAAACGATCAGCCATCTATATGGCTGTACATTATAGTCGGAATACTGGTTATTGCCGGAATGGGAGTCTTCTATTATAGAAAGAAAAAGGCTGAAATAAACCGGGTCAAGACCACCACCGAGAACAACAAGAAAACGGAAACAAACAGCCTCCAATCAGAAACAGCGAATGGCTCTCTAATCAATGATATATCTGAGATAAAAATAGAAATGCCTATACACACAGAGACAACGACATTCCACAATTATGATTTCTCCAAGGGATGTGTTTGTTTCTTTGGTGGCTTCCATGTTGTGGACAAAGAAGGCAATGACATTACAGCCTTATTTACTCCAACCCTTAAGGCTTTATTGATATTGCTTATACTCTATACCGGAAGAGACTCCAAAGGAATCATTGGTCATAAACTAATCCAGCTATTATGGTATGACAAGACGGATGAATCTGCCAAGAATAACCGTAATGTATATATGAGTAAACTACGCGGTTTATTGGAAAAAGTAGGCGATATCAAAATATTGAATCAAAATGGCTTCTGGAGCATACAGTTTGAAGAAGGGACTATTTGCGACTATCTGGAAGCACTTCATTTATATAAAGAGAATAATAGTCAGAACTTAGAGAAGCTGCTTGAGTTATTGCTACGTGGTATGATGTTACCTAATATGGAAACCGATTGGATCGATACGTTCAAAAACGATTTTTCAAATAGCACTATCGATCTGCTTTGCAGATTACTGAAACGGGAAGACCTCTCGGAGACGTTAAAGCTAAAAATTGCAGATACACTATTCCAACATGACTACATCAACGAGGAAGCTCTTTGTGTAAAATGCCGCATTCTTTGTCAGCAAGGCAAGAAAGGGCTTGCCAAGACTGTCTATGATGCTTTTTGCAAAGAATATGCTGCTTCGCTGGGAACAGAATACAAGTTCTCCTTAATGGAAATTATCGACGAGCAAAACTGAAACAAATAGATACTCCAAAAGAAAAACGTCTGACCTGGATACTCCCAAGTCAGACGTTTCTTATGTTATATATCCAGATTCTACTTTGACTTATTTACGTTCCGGTTGTTTCATTTCCAACGGTTTTTCTTTACGCAACATTTTACCGGCCTGACCTACCAACCATAAATAATGGTCACTTCCGATCCCTTCTTCAATGGGCACAAATGTACTGGCACCAACAGGAATTTTTTTAGCACACTTAAAGATAGCTGTACCTTCGTCTATTTCATCAAACATGGCTACATAAATCATTTCGGCCCCTTCCTTGATAGCACCGGATAACTGTTTCCAAAGGAACGAACCTTTATTGCGCGGTATTTGCACACTATTCTCATGACCTTTCATATTACGCCAGGAGAAGCCCGGAAAAGCCAGAGGAGCATAGTCTACTTTATTTTTCTTAGCCCAGGCAATATCATCTTTAATCAGTTTCTGATAACGGGGATATGAATTCTCATTATAACGTCCCACGAACCACGGCATCACAACATCACACCGTTTTATCAATTCATGCAAGCGAGGGTCCGACTCGGTATCACCATTCAGTTCACGCCAATGCGTGGGTACTCCCAACATTACACTAAACCCCTGTGATTTCAAACCATTAATAATCTTTTCTGCTTCGTTCAGACCATAACGGCGACGGTCATTGAACCCTACACCCCAGATTGTAACCAGTGGTTTCCCGTTATGATACAGATAGGACGGGTTCTTAGCATGATCCTTTAAAGCATGGCGCTGAGCTATGTCGACAATATCCTTTAGCAGGACCTCTTCATCGCCAGGGCGCATACCACTCAAATCATACATCACGCAAATGGCGCGTTCATACTTATTAGCAGCCTTCATTGCTGAGTTCAGTACTACGTTGAAGTGATTCAATCCGCTCTTATTGCGAATCTCGCCTACAAAGCGTTGCATGAAAACTCCATCCAGCCCGTACTCTTTCATCCATCTGAAGTGAGTATCCACCGTAGATTCATCATGCGAAGAGAAAGTATAGGCCGGAGTTCCATCGGCAAACTTGAACTCCGTCTTATACAGTTTTTTATATTCCGATACTTCGGGCCAAAAATCAATCGTACAAGAACCGGGGCGAAAACCGTCGTGCCCGGTATAGTGATACCAACCACGGCCGGCACCGTCGTCAGGGGCATTGAACCACCCCTGATAACCGGCCATCACCAATCCTTTATACGAATTATACTGCTTGCCAGCAGCTTGTGCTGTAACACCTATTGAAAACAGCATACATACAATAAACCAATTTATTCTTTTTACCATAACCTATTTTATCTAATCACTTTTTTAAAACGCTCTTTGCAATGTGTACTTTTCTCCCGGTCGGGTCTGTATATCATACTCGTATATCCTGTACAGGATGGGGTACTGTGCCTTTAGGCCCTCTGCCACCAGGGGCTCCTTGATATCTCCACGTTTCATCAACGGGTTCGGGTTCTCACCTTTAGCTTCTTTCAAGCCGGCACCTTCCAGCGGTACATACGAACGTATACGCAGGTTTCCACCGATGCGTGAAGTTACAGTAGCCATCGTCAGTTCACCGCCATCCCAGTCTATATCAACTTCGAAAGCACCACGTGCCATCAGACCTTTCACACTGCCTTTGCTCCATGCCGTGGGCAGGGCAGGCAACAGGTGAAGAGCTTCATCATGGCTTTGAAGCAACATTTCGGCCACGCCCGCCGTGAAACCGAAGTTTCCGTCAATCTGGAAAGGCGGATGTGCATCGAACATATTCGGATAAGTGCGTCCGTCAGGATTACCCTTCTCCACCAGCTTCAGCATATTTTTGATAATTGTATACGCATGATCTCCATCGAGTAGGCGTGCCCAAAGATTAATTTTCCAGCCGATAGACCATCCCGTAGCCATATCACCCCGATAGAGGAGCGAACGCTTAGCGGCTTGGAAAAGCTGCGGATGGGCATAAGGAGAAATCTGATTACTCGGATAAAGCCCATACAAATGGGAAACATGACGGTGATCATTATGCGGGTCATCCACATCAGCAAGCCATTCCTGCAACTGGTTATGTTTGCCTATCTGCATAGGAGGCAAGCGCTTGATCATGCCTTGCAGGCTATCGCAATACGATGTATGATCGGGATATAACAACTTCGTGGCGGACAGTACGGAAGTCAAAGCATCCAATACTATCTGAGTATCCATGGTACATCCAGCGGTCAACATGGTTCCTGTTCCCGGAGGACCTTGCTCGGGAGACATAGACGGTGCACAAACCATCCAGCCGTACTTAGGATGCTCTACCAGGAAATCGAGGAAGAAATCAGCTGCCCCTTTCAAAGCCGGATAGGCAGTCTGCAGGAAAGCCTGATCTCCTGTATAGAGATAATGTTGCCACAAGTGCTGACTGAGCCACGCACCGCCCAAAGGCCAAACATACGAAGCACCATCCACCGGACCGGCCATACGCCACAGGTCCGTATTATGATGCACCGTCCAGCCCCGGCAATCATACAAAGTACGCGCAGTGCCTTGTGCCGACTCGGATAGTTCTTTCACCATCTGGAAAAGAGGTTGATGCATTTCGGGCAGATTAGTTACTTCTGCCGGCCAGTAGTTCATTTCCGTATTGATATTGATAGTATATTTTCCATCCCACGGAGCCAGCAATTCATGATTCCAAATGCCTTGCAAACCTGCAGGCTGCCCACCGGGTTGTGAAGAAGAGATAAGCAAATAACGTCCGAACTGGAACATCAGGGCTACCAATCCCAGGTCTTTTCCCTCGTTAAAGTGCTTAATGCGGTAGGAAGTTTCTTCTTTGCTGGAAGCACCTACATTCAGCGAGACACGTCCGAACAGCTTTTGATAAGCTTCCTCATGAGCTGCAAGGGCTTGTGCATAGGGGCGTTTCATGGCCTGCGACAAGAACTCTGTTGCACGGCGGGTTTCATTGGCACTTACGTCTTTATAATTGACAAAGTTAGTAGCAGCTGTTACATAGATCACTGCTGCGTCTGCTCCTTTCACTTCGATACAGTCGTTGGTGACGTTGACTTTGCCTTTCTCGGCCTTTATCTGCGTACGGGTTTCAAAGCGGATGGCACCCGGAATGCCTTCGTGTGCAGAGCCATGTCCGGACAGCAGCAAGCTTTTACCGTTCTTTTTTATTTCGTATTCTTTGTACGGAGTGCTATATCGAGTGGTAAAATTGACTGCTCCCGGTTTGTCGGCTTCGATACGCACAATCAGAGCATTATCTGCCAAGGATGTAAACACGGTACGAGTATAGTTTACTTCACCTATTTTATAACGTACAGAGGCTATCGCTTTCTCCAAATCCAGTTCCCTGCGATAATCGGAATAGTCAGCATGTCCTTCAAATTCCAGCATTAAACTGCCAATGGTTTGGAACGGCATACCATGTTGTCCGGTAAAAAAGTTATCGGCAATCACTTTTTCAGCTTCCTTCTCACGTCCGGAAAAAAGCAACTCCCTGACCGTAGGCAATACGCCGAGTGCCTTCGGACTATCGTTCCGGTGCGGACCACCACCCCAGACGGTCTCTTCATTCAGCTGTATTTGCTCGTTAACTACTCCGCCATAGACCATGGCGCCTAAACGCGAATTACCCAGAGGTAATGCTTCAGTCCATACTTTAGCCGGTTGCTTGTACCACAGCTTCAGATCGTCAGCTTTGACCATCATGCAACAAGCACACAGCAGGCACAGACTTATTAAACGGTTTTTCATGATTCTTAAAATTTACATTTTCCAAATGCAAAGAAAAGCGTATCTCATTAATAAATTCGATGAAAATGCATTAATATCGACTTAAAATTATATTAATGCATATCGGATGATGGAATTTACTCAAAATCGTACAAAAATGAACTAAATGCAATAGCTAACTCCGTTCTTAGGCATTCCTATACTTTTTCCCTTCCAACGGTTAGCCTTTTCCATCCGAACGTTTATTCTTTCCACCGTGGAGTTTCTTTCTTTCCACCATGGTGGAAAGAAAGTTTCCCCGTGGTGGAAAGCAACTTTCTCCATGGTGGAAAGAATAAGCACCTACTACAATTTTCCTTAACCATCGTAGCGAAAAGAGATAAAAGTGGCGATGCGGCGGCTTAACCTCTAATGGTATATAGATCCCTGCCATCCCCTCCTTTCTCTACACATTCTTTTTCAAAGAGATAAAGCAGACATTCCCAATATAATTACTACATTTGCAGAATAATCAACTACAAAAAGTACAAAGAAGATGGACTTAAACAAAGTATTTGCCACCGTGCAGGAAGCCAGTCGGGAATTGCTGTCGTTAAGCGACGGGGAAATCAATCAGATACTACTGGCTGTAGCGGATGCCGCCTTGGCAAAGTTGGACTTTATTCTTGCAGAGAACAAGAAAGATCTGGAAAGAATGGATCCTAAAGATCCGAAGTACGACCGACTGAAATTAACCGCCGAACGCCTTCAAGGCATCGCAGCGGATACACGCAACGTAGCTACCCTCCCCTCTCCCGTAGGGCATATACTGAAAGAGAATACACACCCCAAAGGAATGAGACTTAAAAAAATAAGTGTTCCATTCGGTGTTATCGGCATCATATACGAGGCTCGTCCGAACGTTAGTTTCGACGTATTCGCACTTTGTCTGAAAAGCGGCAATGCCTGTATATTGAAAGGCGGCAGCGATGCTGACTACTCCAACAGGGCTATTATTAGCGTAATACACGAAGTTCTGGAACGTTTCCAAGTCAACCCTCATATCGTAGAGTTATTGCCTGCCGACAGGGAAGCAACAGCCGAACTGCTAAATGCAAGGGGGTATGTGGATTTGCTTATTCCCCGTGGCAGCAGCAGCCTCATCAACTTTGTGCGTCAGAATGCTACCATACCGGTTATTGAAACAGGTGCAGGTATCTGCCATACATTCTTCGACCGCTATGGTGATGTGGAGAAAGGTGCCGCCATTATCAACAATGCCAAAACCCGTCGCGTCAGTGTATGCAACGCTTTAGATTGCCTGCTGATTGATGAAGAGCGCCTCAGTGACCTGCCGGTACTTTGCGCTCCGTTGCCAGATAGCCATGTGATAATCTACGCAGATACGCATGCATACGATGTCCTGAAAGGCAGCTATCCCACCGATTTACTGAAAGAAGCTACGGAAGAAGATTTTGGAACGGAATTTCTGGATTACAAAATGTCTGTCAAAACCGTCCAGTCTATCCGCGAAGCCATAGCACATATCCAAAAATACGGCTCCAAGCATAGCGAATGCATCGTAACGAATGATAAAGCTCATGCCGAACAGTTCTGCCGTGATGTGGATGCCGCCTGTGTGTATGTCAACGTACCAACGTCCTTCACGGACGGAGCGCAGTTCGGGTTGGGTGCCGAAATCGGCATCAGTACACAGAAACTTCACGCCCGCGGTCCGATGGCGCTGGAAGAGCTCACCACATATAAATGGATTATCGAAGGCGAAGGACAGATAAGGGAGTGATAAGTGATCAGCCAAAGCCCCACCATAAATCATAAATTATAAATCATAAATATATAAGATGAAGAAGTTTACCTGTGTGCAGGACATCGGGAATCTGAAAACTGCACTGGATGAAGCATTTGAAATTAAGAAAGACCGTTTCAAATACGTAGAGTTAGGACGAAACAAGACGTTGATGATGATATTCTTCAACTCAAGCCTGCGTACCCGCCTCAGTACGCAGAAAGCTGCAATAAACCTGGGTATGAATGTAATCGTACTGGACATCAACCAGGGAGCATGGAAACTGGAAACGGAACGCGGAGTCATTATGGACGGTGACAAACCGGAGCACCTGTTGGAAGCTATCCCCGTAATGGGCTGCTATTGCGACATCATCGGTGTACGCTCCTTCGCACGATTTGAGAATAAAGAAGATGATTACAACGAAATCATCATAAACCAATTCATCAAATATTCCGGACGTCCTGTATTTTCAATGGAAGCAGCTACACGCCATCCGTTGCAAAGTTTTGCCGACCTCATCACTATTGAAGAATACAAGAAAACACCACGTCCTAAAGTAGTAATGACCTGGGCACCACATCCGCGTCCATTGCCACAAGCCGTGCCCAACTCATTTGCAGAGTGGATGAATGCTACAGATTATGATTTCGTCATCACTCATCCCGAAGGCTACGAACTTGACCCGCAATTTGTAGGACATGCCCGTGTAGAATACGACCAGATGAAAGCATTCGAAGGTGCAGACTTCATCTATGCCAAGAACTGGGCTGCCTATGCAGGCGATAATTACGGACAAATTCTAAGTAAGGACCGTGAATGGACAGTAAGCGACCGCCAAATGGCTGTAACCAACAACGCCTACTTTATGCACTGTCTGCCTGTACGCCGTAATATGATTGTAACGGATGATGTCATCGAAAGCCCTCAATCCATTGTAATCCCCGAAGCCGCCAACCGTGAAATATCGGCTACAGTAGTATTGAAAAGACTACTTGAGTCACTTTAAAAAGTGATCCGGACAACGGACATTGAACTATTATATAAGTTTCGCCTTAGTTTGTCTTACACTCTAAGGCGAAATTTGTATTTTTGCTCAAAAAGCAAAGATAAGCTGCACCGCAGCATTAAAAATAGGCAAGCTTATTTTGTACTGCTTTCAGTTTACATTATCTTTGCCTAAAGCGAAGATAAGCTGCACCTCAGCATTAAAAATAAGCAAGCTTATTTTGTACTGCTTTCGGTTTGCATTATCTTTGCCCCAAATAACGCTAAGGATTATGACAATAAAAGAGTTTTTTTCTTTCCGACAGAATAAATTTTTCTGGGTAAACCTGATTGCAATGATCGTTGTGGTTGCCCTTGTACTGTTTGGAGTTTTGAAGGGACTGGATATATATACCCGTCACGGTGAAGCGGTAGTAGTGCCCAATGTAAAAGGCATGGGAGTGACTGAAGCCGAAAAAATGTTCCGCAACCAAGGACTGACCTGTATTGTTTCCGACTCCAGTTACGTAAAGAACTTACCCGCCGGATGCATCCTTGAACATAATCCTGCTGCCGGACAGAAAGTAAAAGAAGGACGCACCATCTATCTGACAATAAACACACTGAATGTACCTTTACAAATTGTTCCCGACGTAGCAGATAATAGTTCCATGCGTCAGGCACAGGCACGTTTATTAGCGACCGGTTTCAAGCTGGCCGAAAACGAATACATAGCCGGTGAGAAAGATTGGGTGTACGGCGTAAAGTACAAAGGACGCACACTGACCAACGGTGAAAAAGTTCCCGTAGGTTCCACACTTACCCTAATAGTAGGGGATGGCGGAGCCTTAGCTCAAGAGTCTGATTCTACAAATACGGAAACCACAGGTTCTGTTTCTTCCGGTGATTCTGCTACTGACGACTCTTGGTTCTAAACATTATATTTGGAGAATAAGCAACTTTCAATCATAATAACACATAGAAAAAACGAGGAATGATAGAAGAATTGCCGGATGACATAGCGATTGATGATGACCTGGACGACGTAGAGCCTGTCGGTGATGAGGCCCAACTCTATGAACACTTCCGTGTGGTAGTGGACAGGGGACAGGAAATGATGCGCGTAGATAAGTACCTTTTCGATCGTCTGACAAATGCTTCACGCAACCGCATTCAGAAATCAGCAGAAGCCGGTTTTGTTATGGCTAATAATAAGCCTGTCAAAAGCAGCTACAAGGTGAAGCCTATGGACGTCATTACCATTATGATGGACCGTCCACGCTACGAAAACGAAGTCATTCCCGAAGACATTCCACTCAATATTGTTTATGAGGACAAATACCTCATGATAGTGAATAAACCTGCCGGACTTGTTGTGCATCCGGGACACGGTAACTACCACGGTACTTTGGTGAACGCCATAGCCTGGCACATGAAAGATACCCCCGATTACGATGCCAACGACCCGCATGTCGGTCTGGTGCACCGCATCGACAAAGATACTTCCGGTTTGCTCGTTATAGCAAAGACACCGGACGCCAAAACCAATCTCGGCATACAGTTCTTCAACAAAACCACCAAACGACGTTATCGTGCATTGGTATGGGGAATCGTTGAACAGGACGAAGGAACCATTATAGGTAACATCGGCCGGAATCCCAAAGACCGTATGCAGATGACCGTGTTGCCCGACGACCAGGGTAAACATGCTGTTACCCATTACCGGGTATTGGAACGTCTGGGTTACGTCACCCTTGTGGAGTGTATTCTTGAAACGGGACGTACCCATCAGATACGTGTACACATGAAGCACATCGGCCACGTACTCTTTAATGATGAGCGCTATGGCGGACACGAAATTCTGAAAGGTACTCATTTTAGTAAATACAAACAGTTTGTAAACAATTGCTTCGATACTTGTCCACGGCAGGCATTACACGCAATGACGCTGGGCTTTGTACATCCTGCCACTGGTGAGGAAATGTACTTCACTTCTGAAATGCCCGACGACATGACCCAGCTAATAGACAAATGGAGAGGCTATATCAGTAACAGAGATTTAGAATGAAACGCACGATTGCTATCGTTTGCGGAGGTGATACCTCCGAATTCCAGGTTTCCCTGCGCAGTGCGCAAGGAATCTATTCCTTTATTGATAAGGAGAAGTATACATTATATATCGTCGAAATGCACGGACTCGACTGGCACGTGCAACTTCCTGACGGCAACAAAGCTCCCATCGACCGGAACGATTTCAGTTTTCAGGTAGATGGCAAGAAGGTGACATTTGACTTTGCCTATATCACCATTCATGGAACTCCGGGTGAAGACGGACGTTTGCAAGGTTATTTCGACCTTCTTCATATCCCTTATTCCTGTTGTGGTGTGTTGGCAGCTGCACTTACTTACGATAAGTTTGCATGCAACCAATATCTCAAAGTATTCGGTGTGCGCATTGCAGAGTCTTTAGTACTCCGTCAGGGACAGTCTATTTCCGATGAAGATGTAATAGAAAAGATTGGTTTGCCTTGTTTCATCAAGCCCAGCCTGGGTGGTTCCAGCTTTGGAGTAACAAAGGTGAAGACCAAAGAACAAATACAGCCTGCCATTGTTAAGGCATTTGGTGAAGCACAGGAAGTCCTGGTAGAAGCCTTTATGGAAGGTACGGAAGTAACCTGCGGTTGCTATAAGACAAAAAAGAATTCAGTAGTATTCCCTATTACGGAAGTAGTAACAGAGAATGAATTCTTCGACTACGACGCCAAGTATAACGGACAGGTTTCTAAAATTACTCCCGCCCGTATCTCCGACGATCTGACTCACCGGATACAGACTTTGACTTCAGCCATCTATGATATCCTGGGAGCTTCCGGCATCATCCGCGTAGATTATATTATCACTGCTGGAGATAAAATCAACCTACTGGAAGTGAACACTACACCCGGAATGACAGCCACCAGTTTTATACCCCAACAGGTACGTGCTGCAGGTTTAGACATTAAAGATGTAATGACTGATATAATTGAGAACCAGTTTTAGTGACTAAAGGTTAATCATTATGAATATGGAATTTGATGAAATCCGCCCTTATCATGACGAGGAACTCCCTCAGATTTACGAGGAATTGATTGCCGATCCGGCTTTCCAGCAGGTGGCGTCTGCTGTCTTTCCAGAAGTTCCTTTTGAGGCGCTTGCACAGAAAATGCGTGCTTGCAAGACAAAATTAGAGTTTCAGAAAGCATTCTGTTACGTTATTCTGAGAAAGTTTTCCCGAGATACGACTCAGGGAGTGACTTTAGACCATACAGCACAGCCGGAGCATGAATCTGCTTACACTTACATCTCTAACCATCGCGACATCATTCTTGATTCTGGTTTCCTGTCAGTAGAATTGATAGACAAAGGCATGGACACAGTAGAAATCGCCATCGGTGATAATCTACTGATCTATCCTTGGATTAAGAAGTTCGTACGTGTCAACAAATCCTTCATTGTACAACGCACCCTGACCATGCGCCAGATGTTGGAATCCTCCGGACGTATGTCACGCTATATGCATCACACCATTAAGGATAAGAATCAATCCATCTGGATTGCCCAGCGTGAAGGACGTGCCAAAGACTCCAATGACCGCACCCAGGAAAGTGTGCTCAAAATGCTTGCCATGGGCGGAGAAGGCGATATTATTGATCGTCTGACCGAAATGAATATTGTTCCATTGGCCATTTCATATGAATACGATCCCTGTGATTACCTGAAAGCACAGGAGTTTCAGTTGAAACGGGATATACCGGATTACAAAAAGACGCAAGCTGATGACTTAAAGAATATGCAAACCGGACTGTTCGGTGCAAAGGGACATGTACACTTCCAGGTGGCTCCCTGCATCAATGGAGAACTGGCTAAATTAGATCGTTCTCTTCCCAAACCGGAGTTAGTCTCAGAAATTGCTGCACTCATAGACCGGAATATTCATGCGAATTATCGTTTGTATCCCGGTAATTACATAGCCCATGATTCTTTATCGGGTACTGAAACCTTCGCCGGTCAATACACGGCCGGAGAGAAGAAACATTTCATGGATTACATTGACCAACAACTTGCCCGCATCGAATTGCCTAATAAAGATATGCCGTTCTTGCGTGAAAAGATATTGCTGATGTATGCCAATCCGTTGACGAATTATTTGGCTACCCAAACTGATAATCCGAAATAGAATAAACAATGAAAGGTAAGTTACAATTTCCAGTTTCTTTATCCTGGCTTTTGCCTATACTGTTATGTGTACTGGTTTCCTGTAGCGATGATGACGACTACTATTATCCATCTGTGAAACTGGACTTCCTGACTGCCCAAGCAGGTGCCGACGGTAGTTTACAGTCCATATTGACAGATGAAGGTGAGACGCTTGCAGTAGTGGAAGATGCATCAAACACACGTATAGATGCCAATTCTTCCCTCCGCATTGTCAGCAACTATGGCAAGGCAGCAACTGCCAATGGAGAGTCCGGAGCAAAATTGTATGCAGTACTGAAAGCAATATCTCCTGTTCCACAACCCGAGGATAAATTTAAAGATGGAATAAAACGTGATCCGGTAAATGTATTAAGCATCTGGATGGGCATTGATTACCTGAACTTAATATTGGAAATCAAATCACAAAATAAAAGCCATGCGTTCCACTTTATAGAAGATGAAATCATCACGGACATAGAAACAGGAACCCGGACAGTACGCCTATCCCTCTATCATGATGATGGCGGAGATGTACAGGCTTATACCAAACGTGCTTATGCATCCGTCCCATTACGGCAATATGCTGAGGATGGAATCAATAAGATAACGGTTTATTTCAGCATCAACACGTATTCTGGCAAAGAAGCGACTTACGAATTTGAATATAATCCTTAATAAGATGAAAATGAATTCTTTTATTGCAGGCATTTGCCTGTTTTTCTCATCACTTTTCTCCTGTCAGCAGAAAGGAGACTTTAAGTCCGTCTCTGTGGAAGATTTCTCCACACTGATTGCCGATCCTGAAATGCAACGTCTGGATGTACGCACCTTAGCCGAATATTCAGAATCTCACATTCCAAAGAGCATCAACATTAATGTGCTTGATAAGACATTTGCCGAAATAGCAGATTCAACCCTGCAAAAAGATAGACCTGTAGCCTTGTATTGCCGTAGTGGCAAACGCAGTAAGAAAGCTGCCACCATCCTTAGTGAGAAAGGTTATGTGGTTTACGACCTTGATAAAGGTTTCGAAGAATGGAAGAAGGCAGGAAAGGAAATAGAAGAATAATATAGAGCAAGAAACAAATTGGCGCAAATAGAAAAGCCGCAAAGCACTTTATCAGTCCTTTGCGGCTTTCTTATTCTTTATTACAAAGAGAGTTTGCTTATGCTTTTACTCCGTTGTATTCGTCAGAAACAGTCAGTTTCTTGCGGCCTTTAGCACGACGTGCAGCTAATACTCTGCGACCGTTAGCGGAAGCCATTCTCTCACGGAAACCGTGTTTGTTTTTTCTCTTTCTGTTAGAGGGTTGAAATGTTCTTTTCATTACTGTATATTGTTTTATGTTATTATTTCACGTAATCGGGCTGCAAAAATAGGGACTTTTTTCAAAATAACCAAGAGTTAAGTCTTTTTCTCTCAAAACTTTTTGCGATTTTTACTGATTTCCATTACTTTTGCACCCGCAAAGCTCACTGAAGACAATTATATAACATCTAAAATAAAAAATATTAGTATGATTAATGCCCAAGACATTAAAATCGGAACTTGCATCCGTATGGACAACAAGTTGTATTTCTGTATTGACTTCCTGCATGTAAAGCCGGGAAAAGGTAACACTTTCATGCGTGTTAAACTGAAAGACGTAGTGAATGGCTATGTACTGGAACGTCGTTTTAATATCGGTGAAAAACTGGAAGATGTACGCGTAGAGCGTCGTCCTTATCAGTTCTTATATAAAGAAGGTGAAGATTATATCTTTATGAACCAGGAAACTTTTGACCAACATCCTATTGCTCACGACCTGATCAACGGTGTTGACTTCCTGCTGGAAGGAAGTGTACTGGACGTAGTATCGGACGCTTCCACTGAAACTGTTCTTTATGCTGATATGCCCATAAAGGTTCAGATGAAGGTTACTTATACAGAACCGGGTGTGAAAGGTGACACTGCAACAAACACATTGAAACCTGCCACTGTTGAGTCTGGTGCAACTGTACGCGTTCCGTTGTTCATCAACGAAGGCGAAATGATTGAAATCGATACTCGCGACGGTTCTTATGTAAGCCGTGTGAAGGCATAAGCCGTTTCCCGAGTACATATAGTACGATTATACAAACTGCCTGTCAGAAGAATTAAACACTTCTGGCAGGCAGTTTTTTCTATAGGGGAGCAAAAGAATATACGATTGGGAAGATTATCGGAAAAGAATGATTTATCTTTGTAAGCAATAAGCAATAGAATTGCACCATGAGTAAACTGATAAAGACAGACAATGAACTAAAAGATTAACACCTATGAGATACTCCGTCATCATTCCTGTATATAATCGTCCCGATGAAGTGGACGAACTCTTGCAAAGTCTGACCGAACAAAGTTTCAAAGACTTTGAAGTCGTGATTGTGGAAGACGGTTCCTCTATCCCCTGCAAAGAAGTAGTGGACAGGTACCAGAAGCAACTGGACATACACTATTATAACAAACCCAATTCCGGTCCCGGACAAACCCGCAACTATGGTGCCGAACGGAGTACCGGAGAGTATCTGATCATTTTAGATTCTGACTGTATCCTGCCCAAAGGCTATCTTGCCGCCATCGAGAAAGAATTGCAGGTTACCCCTGCCGATGCCTTCGGCGGACCGGACCGGGCACATGAGTCTTTTACGGATATACAGAAAGCTATCAACTACTCCATGACTTCCTTCTTCACTACCGGAGGCATCCGGGGAGGAAAAAAGAAAATGGATAAATTCTATCCACGCAGCTTCAATATGGGGGTCAAGCGAGATGTATATGCCGCATTGGGGGGATTCTCTAAAATGCGTTTCGGAGAAGATATAGACTTCAGTATCCGCATATTCAAAGGCGGTTATCGCTGCCGGCTGTTTCCTGACGCATGGGTGTATCATAAACGTCGCACAGACTTAAAGAAGTTCTTCAAACAAGTACATAATTCAGGGATTGCACGTATCAATCTGTATAAGAAATATCCAGAGTCTTTGAAAGTTGTTCATCTCTTGCCCGCTGCATTCACATTGGGAATAGCTATACTATTACTTGGTAGTCCTTTCTGTCCTTACAGCCTGACGCCCATCGCTTTATATGCGCTACTGGTATGTGCAGATTCTTCCATCCAGAACCGAAGCCTGCGTATCGGCATCTATTCCATTGCAGCCTCCTTTATCCAACTTATCGGATATGGCACGGGATTCTGGAGAGCCTGGTGGAACCGCTGTATACTTGGCAAAGATGAATTCGAAGCTTTCAAAAAGAACTTTTATAAGTGATTAGCGATTCACAATCAACATGGAAAAACTAACTATCAACCAGTGGGCGGAAGAAGACCGCCCGCGAGAAAAGATGATGCTGAAAGGTGCAGAAGCCTTAAGCGATGCCGAATTGCTTGCCATCCTTATCGGTTCGGGAAACACAGAAGAAAGCGCAGTATCACTTATGCAACGAGTACTTTCCGCCTGCAGTAACGACCTGAACCAATTGGGTAAATGGGAAGTACAGGACTTCTCCCGTTTCAAAGGCTTCGGTCCTGCCAAAAGTATCACCATCATAGCAGCACTGGAACTGGGCAAACGTCGCAAACTACAAGAGCGTCCGGAACGCACCACCATCCGCTCTTCCAAAGATATCTACGAAATCTTCCATCCGCTTCTCTGCGACCTGGCACACGAAGAGTTCTGGGTTTTACTCCTCAACCAAGCCTCCCGCGTCATCGACAAATCCCGCATCAGCCGAGGTGGTATCGACCAGACTACTGCTGATGTACGCAGCATCCTGCGTGAAGCTTTAATGCAGCGTGCCACACAAATAGCCCTGATACACAACCATCCTTCGGGCAGCCCTCGCCCCAGTACAGACGACCAACGTCTGACGCAACTTGTCCAGAAAGGAGCCCAAACCATGAACATCCGTCTCATCGACCATGTTATTGTAACAGACGGAGTATATTATAGTTTTAACGATGAAGGAATGATTTGAGAGAAGCATCTTTTACATCAGCACAATAAAGGATGCAAATGAAAGGGAGTAATGTTTGATGGGAAAGGCTTTAATAATCTGTTTGCTGAGTATCTATAACAGGCTTTTTCAAAACCCGTTCCTTTGTAGTTTCAATTTATTTCTTTAGCTTTGCTTTAAGAAGATAGTCTGTGCTCAGCATAATGCAAATAAATTTGCTTCTGTTTTCGGTTTCAACTATCTTTGCCTAACTAAAATAATACGAATATGACCAAGTTTGAAATAGAAGAAAAAATAGTGGCGATGCTCAAAACCGTATTCGACCCGGAAATTCCGGTAAACGTGTACGATCTGGGACTTATCTATAAAATAGATGTCTCCGACAGCGGAGAAGTTAACATTGACATGACCCTGACAGCTCCCAACTGCCCGGCAGCCGACTTTATAATGGAAGACGTGCGCCAGAAAGTGGAATCAGTGGACGGTGTCACTGCTGCCACCATCAATCTGGTATTCGAACCGGAATGGGACAAGGATATGATGAGTGAAGAAGCCAAGTTGGAATTGGGATTTTTATAAGTACTCAAGTAGTAAGCAATTAGTAACAAGCAGAATAGCACGGTTATGAAGAATGTATATTTCCTTTCGGATGCACACCTCGGCTCACGTGCCATCGAACACGGGCGCACACAAGAACGACGCCTCGTCAACTTCCTCGACAGTATCAAGTACAAAGCTTCTGCCGTGTATTTGCTGGGCGATATGTTCGACTTTTGGTATGAATTCAAGACCGTTGTGCCGAAAGGCTATACCCGTTTCCTGGGCAAACTATCCGAACTGACGGATATAGGAGTGGAAGTACACTTCTTCACAGGAAACCATGACATTTGGTGCGGAGACTATCTGACTAAAGAGTGCGGTGTCATTATGCATCGCGAACCGCTTACAACGGAAATATACGGTAAGGAGTTCTACCTCGCCCACGGTGATGGTTTGGGCGATCCTGACAAGAAATTCAAGTTCCTGCGTTCCATGTTTCACAACGAGTTTCTACAAGTTCTTTTTTCTGCCATACATCCCCGTTGGAGTATGGAATTGGGACTGAACTGGGCCAAGCAAAGTCGCTTGAAACGCATTGACGGCAAAGAGCCCGAGTATATGGGTGAAGACAAAGAATTCCTGATACTCTACACCAAAGAGTATCTGAAAAGCCATCCGAATATTAATTACTTTATCTACGGACACCGTCACATCGAACTGGATCTGATGCTGAGCGCTACCGCCCGTATCACCATACTGGGAGACTGGATTAATTATTTCTCTTATGCCGTTTTCGATGGTGAGAACCTTTTCCTTGAGAATTTTATCGAAGGAGAAACCAAACTATAATCCTCCCCCGGCAACCTTAAAGTGCCAACCAACCGTTTGATCTGATATGAACCTTTTAAGTCACAAATATCTCTTTGCCGGATGTTTACTTATCGCAGGCACTCTTTCGGCATGGGGACAGTCCGCCCCTTCCCTTGCTATCCGCATTGATGACCTCGGAGCATTCCATTCTGTCAATGAAGCCTGTATTGAAACCTACCAGTCGGGTATCGCCCGTTCTGTAGAAGTAATGCCCGTAGCCGCCTGGTATCCGGAAGCAGTCCGTCTGCTAAAAGAGAACCCGGGATTGGATGCCGGTTTACATTTAGTGATTACCAGTGAATGGGAAAATGTAAAATGGCGTCCCTTAACCCATTGCCCCAGCCTGACGGATGAGAACGGATACTTTTATCCGATGATGGGACCCAATCCCGCCTATCCGGGACAATCGGTTATGGAAAATAAATGGGATATAAAAGAGGTAGAACAGGAGTTTCGCGCACAGATTGAGATGGCACTGAGAAACATTCCCCAACTCAGCCATATGACGGGGCACATGCTGTCCACCGGATTCACTAAAGAAGTGAATGAACTGGTGCTACGCCTGGCAAAAGAATACAATCTTCCTTCCATTGATCGCATGGATTCACCACAAGATTATCAGTTCACTTACATTGGTTATGATGGTCCGAGCCGGACCTCTGCCGAAAAGGAAGAAAGCTTCATACGTTCCCTGAATAAGCTGGAAGCAGGCAAACGATATCTGTTCCTCGATCATCCGGCACTGGACAATGAGGAGATGAAAACCGTCTTTCATATCGGCTACGAACAGGTAGCACTCGATCGGCAAGGCGTCACAGACTTACTTACCAGTCCGCGTGTAAAACAAGTCATCGAGGAGAAAGGCATCAAGCTGATTTCTATCAATCAACTCACCAAAGGACTGCCCCGTAGCACTCCCTCCAAGAAACTGGAGAAAGCAATGGAAAAATACCTGGAAGCGGTGAAGAATGCCGGCCAAGACCTGCATAGCATCATGATTGTACAGCATGGCAATGTACTTGCAGAAAAATGGATGAGCGAAGGAAAAGAAGACGAGCCCCATGTACTAAACTCTGTCAGCAAGACTTTCACAGCCTCAGCCATAGGATTTGCAATAGCCGAAGGCAAACTAAAACTAACGGATAAAGTAATTTCCTTCTTCCCGGATCAGCTGCCTGCAAATATAAGTGAGAACCTAGAAGCCATGACTATCCACGACTTACTAACTATGACTTGCGGACATGACGGTGATCTCAGGAGTAATGAACGAGCAGCAAGAAATGCAGATAAAGGTTGGGTGGAACAATTTCTTGCCTATCCCGTAGATCATAAACCAGGAACATTCTTTGCATACAACAGTCCTGGTACTTATATGCTCTCTGCCATCGTACAGAAAGTAACTGGAGAAAAGTTAGTGGACTACCTATACCCTCGCCTGTTTCGTCCACTGGGGATTGTCAATGTGAAATGGCAGGAAAGCCCGGAAGGCATCAATTGCGGTGGCTGGGGTTTGTACCTCAAAACTGAGGACCTTGCCAAGATGGGTCAACTCTTCCTGCAAAAAGGAAAATGGGATGGACAGCAAGTGTTACCGGAGGAATGGATTGCCGAGGCATCTGCCAAACAGGTTGCTTCTTTCCCGGCAGGAATGGATCCCGAAGCAGCCAAGAAATCAAAGATTAGTGAGAATACGAACGACTGGATGCAAGGTTATGGTTATCAAATGTGGCGTTGCCGCCACAATGCCTACCGCGCTGATGGAGCAGACGGACAATACATTCTCATAATTCCTGAAAAAGATGCCGTTATTGCCGTAACAGCGCATATCGGAGATATGCAGGCGGAACTGGATTTAATCTGGAAATACCTGCTCCCAGCACTGTAAACAGATGCTTCGTCTATTTAATCTTCTGTAAATGTCCCCAAGAAAAAGGAAATAAACGAAACCTTTTCATTTTAATCTTGTAATATATCCATAAACCATTAAAAATATACAGTTATGGATGATTTGATTTATAGGAATAATGCAATTGCCGAAGAGAATATCGACCCGCATGGTCGTCCGGCAAAGGATGAATTCGAGGAATTCAGTGAAGAGGTCTCTGAGCATACAGATCTTGGGTACAAGGATCAGAAAGTAAAGTCTGCAAAAGAGCGAAAGAAACGTCTCGAAGAAATGGACGAAATAGTCAAGGAAGACTTAAAGTAATAACAGCTAATATGAGTGTAGAAGTAGCAGCACGTTATTATACTACAAGCGCGGATTATGCGGATACGGATTGCGTAATCCGTATCATCCGCTTAATCGACACTGTCCACAATTTTGTGTAAATGGAAACAGGATTCAGTTGTAATCTTCCT